>JAAGKN010000163.1_pt1 | contig 84514 bp, 81 predicted proteins | sample 6206371 | NCBI WGS metagenome assembly JAAGKN01 (sample SAMN11533720, study PRJNA540317) | gut metagenome | isolation source: fecal pellets from male and female animal of same cohort | host: Peromyscus leucopus | place: USA:CA | collected 2017 | reverse complement strand
GTTCGAGTCCCACTCGCGGCTCAATTAATAGAACACTGAGAGTCAGTCCATTTGGGCTGACTCTCTTTTTATTCCACACAGTTTAAGGATATACTGTGAACGATGCTGTGAAGGTTATATATCTGAATTTACAGCAAACAATTGTCCTTTTAAGGGCTTATGCTTCAAGTCGAGATTAGGTTATAACAAGGATATATCCTTTCTTTTTCAGAGAGGTTATTGTTATCGAAGGGTCGGTGAGGAGTTTGCGGATATAGGTTATCTGCACGTTGAGGGCGAGGGAGTTTGCATAACTGCTGTCGCCCCACACGGTATTGAGGATAGTGTCGCGGTCAACAACCTTTCCGACATTTTTCGCAAGGATTGCAAGGATCTCCGTTTGGCGCACAGAAAGAGAATGCGTTTCGCCATTATATGTCAATGACGCGAGGTTTGGTCTAAACAATGTATCACCCAATTTATACTCAATGTCCTGCGATGTTATGTCGCTCTCAAACCGTTCATTTATCTTGGCTATCAGCTCTTCGGGATAGAATGGCTTGGGTATATAGTCGTTTCCCTTTAGTTTGAAGCCATACAGACGGTCAACCTTGTCGGTACGGTCAGTGAGAAAGAATATAATTACACGCTTATCAGTTTCGCGTATAGTCTGAGCCATCTCAAAACCGTTCATCTCCGGCATATTTATGTCGAGTAGAATCAAGTCGGGACGGATTTCCCGGTATAATTCCAATCCCACTTTTCCATTAGAGGCATATACCACCTCATAGCCCTCAGCCTCTATGAAGCGTTTGAGCAGCATGGAGTTTTTCAGATCATCGTCAACGAGCAGTATCTTTTTCATTGCGGTAGTTTTATAGAGAATGATGAGCCGACACCTTCGGTGCTCTCCACGGATATTTCGCCTCCATGAGCATCCGTCAGAAGTTTGACGTATGCGAGACCAAGTCCCATGCCTGGAATGTCGGTTGACGATGCTTTACCCCTATAGAAGCGATTAAAAATTTTTGACCTGTCGGATGAAGATATGCCATTCCCGTTATCCTCAACAGCGATATGACATCCATCGGGGGGTGATCGGGCAATAATTTTAATTGTGACACTGTTCCCTGAATATTTTATAGCATTCTCAATCAAGTTGGTAAGTATATTTATTAGGTGAGAACGGTCGGCTGATACTTCAATGTCTTCAGTGACATTGTTTTCAAACACAACATCCTTAGAACTTGGCAATTGAATGGAGGCAATTACATTATCTACGAGTTCGAACAGATTGAATGATGTGATATTCAATGGAATCTGTTCGACGTTGTTGAATGTTATGTCACGCAGTTTGGAGAAATATGCGGAAAGGTTGTCAAGGGCAATACGTATCTCTCCGGTCAGTTCATGGCGAAACTGGGCATCTTCCATCAGTTTGTCATTGTCAATTCCTGAAACGCACATCTTCAATGTTGAAATCGGTCGTTTCAGTTCGTGAATCATTGTGGTGATAAACGAGTTGCGCATCTTGTCAAGCCGCGTCAGCTTGACGATGGTCTTGATCTGCCAGACAAGACAAAGAATAAGGAATAATGAGAGAACTACAGCCAAGGCCAATGTCCATCCCATACTGCGCAATATCTCCGAGGATGGAATTTTACATTCAATCATAACCGCTTTCCTTTCGAGTTCGGAATAAGGGATTGTGACCTTGAACCGCGGGGAGACAACAGATGAATGACGAATGGTAACAGGTTCCCATGTCACGCTGTCCTGCAAAATCAAAGTGATCTCAGCATTGAGGTTACTCTTTTTTAATATTGAATCTATCCCTTCTGCGGTGAAAGGAGATTGTATCTCATTATCGAAATTTCTCATGGCGTTCCATGCGACACCGTCGGATGGCGCACTCGAGGCATCGACTGTGGCTATCTTTGCATCAACCATATCAAGAGAGTCCAGGATCAACTCCTGAAGTCTTTTCATTTCTTCAGACGTAAGATTCCGCTTCTCCGCTATCCCCAGAATTTTACGGCCATCAATTTCCTTTGTGGTTACCGTAACATTGCGTCGCCTGTTGCCGGCAGAGTCGACATCGGTATTCATCTGATATGAAGACTGTGTTCTGGCAAGTTTTTTTACAACGGAATATTTTGCTCTTTCATTATTATACTCGGCAATGGCACTTGAAATGATCTCTCCCGAAATATTTTCATATTCAGATAGAGAATACTCATAGCGGCCATATAGCCAATACACCTGCATTCCGAGGAAGGCAAGTATCGCAGCGATTGACAATATATATAGTGTTTTTATTTTCTTTTCCATGATGCAATTATTTAATCGCGAGTGGGAATTTAGCGAATGTCGGCGGAATGCCGGTTCGCGATGCCGCAGGCAAAATTACCCACCGCAAAATTAGCTATTATCTATAATATAAACTTCTGAAATGATGGATAATTGGCCGACAGTAATAATTTAGTAATAATTCCATAATGTTTGAGTAATGATTATTTTCGTCTGTGGTCTATGGCGGCAGTAACTTTGCATCGTGAACCAAAAACTACAACGAAATGAAGAAAACAGCAATCATCATTATCGTCATTATGATACTCTCTATGTCCTCGTCAGGCAAAGTGTTGCGTCGCACTCTCGGCATATTCCCGAGTAATGTGCCCGAAACGGAAACCCTCGCACCGGAAACAATGGAGTTTGTCTATAACTACTCATGGTGCAATGATACAACTTCTCAACTTGAAGACAACTACACAACCGACCAGATGCTTCTGCAAATAGGCCCCAATGGGCATGTCCAAATTCTCCAGCTACAAGAATCTCACAGTGGATTCGCTCCTGATGAACATTACCCCGGAACAGGTGGCGCAGGCTGCTATGGACGGAAAACTATCTAACGGGGAATTCATGACGATTTTCAAGAATTATCCCCAAGGCAAAATTACCCACACAGAAAAAATCTGTATGGATTGGTTCCGCTATGAAGAGGATATGCCGGAATTTGAATGGGAACTGACCGACAGCGTGGCGAATGTGCTCGGCTACGAATGCCACTCCGCCACATGCAATTTCCGGGGGCGGGGGTGGACGGCTTTCTATACAGAGGATATTCCAATGATGGAAGGGCCATGGAAATTGCATGGGCTTCCGGGGTTGATCATGAAAGCCTCGGATAAAGACGGGTATTATAATTTTGAATGTATCGGTATAAAGTCAAAGGCAGACAGACCAATAACAATATACAAAGTCCCTTACAACACGACTTCACGAGTAAAATATTATGACGCAAAACACCGCTATGACGTTAATCCATACGCATACTATGAAGCAGGTGGACATGGACACATTCCAGTCTATGACGAGAATGGCAATCCTATGCTTGATGCTTACGACCCTATAGAACTTCCTTTTGATTACATTGAACGCGATTGGAGAAAATGAACAAGATACAGTTTTTTCATACTCAGCCTTTTCCTCGGACTGCTGTCGGCTTCGGCGGCAGTCCCGGAAACGGTGTCCGGAACAATCGTTGATGGAGAGAATGGCCAGCCCGTAGTTGGTGTGGTGGTGCAAGCGCTGAATAAACAAGGGAGAGCTATTGCGTTTGCGTCATCTAATGCGAAAGGTGCTTTCAAAATCAAAATCTCAGAAGCGGCTGATTCGATATCATTCCGCAGTATGGGGTACGAGGCATTGAAACTATCCGTAGACTTCCACTTTGCAAATGGTGTGAAGATGTGGCCAAAAGCCACGCAGCTGAAGGATGTGATTGTCCAAGCGCCCGACATTTATGCAAAGGGCGACACTTTGGTATTCAATGTATCTCGTTATGCCAATGCCTCCGACAATGCCATTATTGACGTTATAAAGCGTCTGCCCGGCATTAAGGTCGAGGAAGATGGAACAATTAAGTATCAGGGGAAACCCATCAACAAATTCTATATTGACGGCGATGATTTTCTCGGAGGTCAGTATGGACTCGCCACCAACAATATCTCTCACAAGGATGTGAAGTCGGTGGAGGTGATGGAAAACCATCAGCCGGTCAAGGCTCTTGAAGGTATTGAATTTCCGGAAGAGGCTGGCATCAATATCAAGCTCAATGAAGGAGCGAAAAGAAAGTGGGTAGGTGTGGCTAAAGCCGGGACCGGTGCCCAGCCGTGGCTATATGACGGCTCGCTGTATGCAATGCGGATTGCTCCGAAGATAAATAATATTCTCACACTACGCGGAGGTAACACAGGATGGAATCCTGCCGAACAGATAACAGAGCATGATTTCAGCGACATGTCGTTCACAGGCTATTCAGAGTCGTTATGGCCGGAATATATAGCTGCCGACATTGTCAACGCTCCGCTCAATGAGAAACGGACACGCGATAACCTGTCGTGGCTCGCAAACTCAATCACGGCATGGAAGCGTGGCGACACCTCAATGCGTTTCAAACTGAATTATGTGGGCGACAGACTCGATTACAATTCCGGATTACGGACGGATTATTTCAGCCAGTCAATTCCTGAGTTCATTCAGAACAATAGCCTGCGCACGCAGAGCCATGATGTGTCGGCTCAATTCAATATGCAGATTAACAAGCGTGGTTATTATCTGAAGGATAAATTTACGGTTGAAGGACTTTGGGAAAATTCACACTCTGCCATAACCGGCTCTTTTGAACTTGACCAGCGTATCAGACGCCGTAACCTATCGGCCAATAATGACCTCAAACTGGTGAAGCGCAACGACAAGAAACTTTTTGAACTGACATCGCGAAATTCTTTCTCGTACCGTCCCGACAGACTGTTTGTGATTGGAGCAGAGAATGCGACGCAAAACGTTGGCACGATTGATTTCCGAAGCACTACTGAAACTCGCTGGGGCAAATTAGGCCGTTTCTGGAAATTCTATGTCAATGGAGGTGTCGACTTGAACTATCACCGCATGGATCTTTCTTTAGTGGGAATGGGCAACTTCGACAATTCTCAATATTTCAACGCATTCCTTTCAAACCTATATGCAACTCCACAACTCGACTATGATCGCAATGGTTGGTTGCTGTCTACCAAGATATCGGCGAAATGGCTTCATCATAGTGTGGACAACCGGCATGACTATATAAATCTCTTTCCAAGAGTTTACGCCCGCAAGAAAATATCGGCAAAAGGTGAGGTTTCCGCATCCTTTTCATATCTGCTCAGTTCGCCTCAGGCTTATATGAGTATAGATGTGCCAGTGATGTCGGATTACCGCAATATTTTCATTGCCAACGATATTGATAAGTATTCGCAGAATATCGCCGCAACTGTGAGCTATAAATATCGTAACCCCCTGACATCTTTCTTTGCCAACGCCTCGCTGACCTACAATTACAGCCGCAGCTCTTTTATGTCAAACCAATTGTTTATTGATGATTTCATCATATCAACATATGCCGACAGACTTTCGGGAACTCATTTCTGGAGCGTAAGCGGTGGAGTAAGTAAAGGACTTGGCCATAGCCGCATGGTTGTCGGCTTGGAGGTGAATGCTTCTACGAGTTCAGCATCTTCAATGCGTGACAACATAGTGGAAGATTACAGCCAACAGACGTTGAGTTAAAACCATATTTCAAGGGGAGCCTGTGTAAGTGGCTTTCTGTGAACTATGATGCAAACTATGGATTTTCGCAGTTGAAAATTGGTGACACAGACAATGCCACCCACTCATTCAACCAAAAAATCTATGCTACCGTTATGCCGCATGACCGTTGGCAACTTACTTTAGGCGCAGAGCATTTCCTTACCAAATTCCCGGAAGGTAATGTCGAAAATCTCGTCCTCCTTGACGCATCAGCCATATGGCACGTAAGTAGCAAAGTTCGTTTGTCACTTACCGCCAACAACCTCCTTGACAAACGGCACTATCAATATGTGACCTACGGAACGCTTTCCCGTTCGGAACACTCATTTCAAATTCGTCCCCGCAACATCCTCGCCTCAATCCAATATCGTTTCTGACATAAATTTTAAGCATTTGAATGTGGTGACCTGGCTGCTTTTCAGTTGAGGTCACCATGCTTTTCCACCCAATTATAGTTTGACTATGTTAAAGTTTGGAGTTATGAGTTGGTTACCTGGGGTGAGTGGCCGGGGATGAATGTTACGCTGTTTTGTGCCAATTAGCTTGCAGGTCAATTTTGTAACTCGTTGATAATGAATTACAATTTGTGCCGACAACTTTTCGTAAATTTGACACCATCGGGGCGCAAGTATTCCGCTGGTACCCAGTGTTTTAACAGCAAAAGCCCGCTAGGTTGCGGGCTTCTTCGAGGTTCCTAGCAGATTTGAACTGCTGTACACGGTTTTGCAGACCGTTGCCTAACCACTCGGCCAAGGAACCATTAGTAGTGGTTTTGTGACTGCAAAGTTACGCCTTTTTTCTTTATCTGCAAATCTTTTTTGTCTTTTTTTTAACGTTTAGAATATGCTGTCGGCTAATTCTGGATTCTCTTTGATGATAAAGTGCTGAAATCCTAATATATAGGCATCGGCGGCATCATTATCCACGCGATTGCGTATATCCGTTTCGCGAGCCCGTATATCAAGTAGTTTTGCACAGATGGTATCATTATGGGTGCTTCCGCTCAGCATATAGGCCGCATGTCGTTGTCCCATTTTATATAGAGCGGAGTCCCTTGGCGCCACTTCATGCTCCACCTTTGCCTTTTCCATGCTTTCATCCTGCTTCTGATCATCTGAGTTTTTACATGATACAGTGCTCAGGAATAGTAGCGCTAAAACCGGAGTGATGATACTTCTAAAATTCATAATATTGTCATTGCTATCTTTGCACATGCTTCTGCGTCAGAGAGCGCATTGTGATGATTATTAAATGGTATTCCAAGAAAATCGGCAAGAGCCGGCAGGCTGAATGATGCACAGATTGAGCGTGGTATTGTGCGGCGTGCCTGTTGCAGCGTGCACAGGAATGTGTGGTTATCCAGGTCGTAGCAGCCGAAGTGTCTGAGGGTGGCCCGCAGGCATGATTGGTCGAAACGGCAGTTGTGAGCCACTAACGGAAGTGTTCCTATCCATGGGCGGAGTTTCTGCCATACCTGAATCATGGTTGGCGCCGAATCGGTATCAGCTCTTGATATCCCGTGTATCTCTTCCGTGAAACGACGTATATAGAAATTCGGGATAGGATGAACCAGGCTGTAAAATCTGTCAGATATATATCCTCCGGTCACTTTCACAGCTCCTACAGCGCATATGCTTGTAGGGTTCTGATTGGCTGTCTCGACATCAATCGCTACGAAATCATTCATCTGGATGTGGATTTATCCTGAATGCGTGATATGATGAAATCGCGGACCTCCTCCATAAGCCAACGGGGGGTGGATGTCGCGCCGCATATACCAATGCTTTCCGGATTGTCAATGAACCACTCCTCTTTTATATCGTCAGGACTGCCAATCATATATGTCATGGGGTTGACATCATGACATTGGGCGAACAAAACCTTTCCGTTGCTGCTTTTGCTGCCGCTGACAAACAGAATGGTGTGATGCTTCGAGGCAAAGTTGCGTATATGTTCTACGCGTCCTGAAACCTGTCGGCATATCGTATCGACGTAGGTGAATTCTACCCCCGGGGCCAATGTTTCACGTATGCGCTCAACCATACATTGCCATCCTTCAAGCGAACGTGTAGTCTGTGAATAGAGTGCAACTGGTCGGTTAAAATCAATCTTATCAAGCGAATCGGCGTCGTCCACAACTATTGCGTGTCCGTCGGTCTGCCCTACCAGGCCGTTTACTTCGGCATGTCCTGCTTTGCCATATATCACAATCTGTGTGTCTGGCGATGCGGTATGGTAGGTGTGGTTTATACGCTGTTGCAGTTTCAGTACCACCGGGCATGTGGCGTCAACAATCTCAATGCCGGCTTCCCTGGCTATCTGATACGTTGATGGCGGCTCACCGTGGGCGCGAAGCAACAGTTTGCAAGGCCCGATCTCACGCATCTGATCATGAGTGACGCTGACAAGGCCTTTTGTGCGCAGACGTTCCATCTCGGCGCTATTATGGACTATATCGCCAAGGCAATACAGGTGATTCTGCTTTTCGAGTTCCGTTTCCGCTTTATGGATCGATGTGGTTACACCGAAACAAAATCCGGAGCGGTCATCAATCTCTATTATCATGCCTGTCTGTTGAGTGCGTTGCGGAACATCTCCATAAGCAGTGAGTTCTGCTCTTCTGGACTCATTGTGGAATTGTCAAGTAAAAGGGCATCATCGGCTTTTCTTAACGGGCTTTCTTCGCGTGTTTCATCAATATGGTCGCGATGAACCACATTAGCCAGCACTTCCTCAAATGATACGTTGGCTCCCTTTTCAAGCATCTCTGCAAGGCGGCGCTGAGCTCTTGTCTCAGCGGATGCGTTTACGAAAATCTTAAGTTCGGCGTTTGGGAATACGGTAGTGCCTATATCACGTCCGTCCATCACTATGCCCCCCTCACGTCCGAATGCCTGCTGCATGGCTACAAGTGCATGGCGTACTGACGGGATTGCGGCAATCTCAGATACGTGTGACGATACGGCCAGCGAGCGGATCTCCTTTTCTACATCCTCGTCATTGAGCAGCGTTATCTGTCCGCCGTCGGTGGGCCGGAAGTCAATTCTGATTGCGGGTAGAGCTTTTATCAGGGCTTCGGTGTCGATAGCTCCGTTGCTGTCAATCATGTTGTGTCGCATGGCAAAGAGGGTGACAGCCCGATACATGGCCCCCGAATCAATGTACCTGTATCCTATTTCTGAGGCAAGATGTTTTGCCATAGTGCTTTTGCCTGATGAAGAGTATCCATCAATAGCAATAGTTATCTTTGATTTATCAGTGTTCATCAGTTTCTAAAATCGTATAAGTTTGTAGATATGTTCAACATAAATGTGGAAGCTCCTGTATGTGGCTGTGCATAAGCTATGCCAAGCTTGAAGTTGCTGACTTTAAGTCCGGCTCCGATTGAAAACCCCGACAGAAAGCTTCGTGAATAGGTGCTCATGTCGGTGCGTGTCTTGTAATTATAGCCAATCCCGATATTAAAGCGGTCGGACGGGATGAAGTCAGCCGCAAAAACAAGATGCCGGAAAAGATTGCTTGAAAATGAATCTTTCAGCGTCATCACTGAGCCGGCAGAGCCATCCCCTGCATCGTAATATGGCAGTTTCCATTTTGTAAGATTCCATGCCGTGACGGAAAAACGTATCGGTAAATTGGCAAAAGATTTACTCCATCCGAGGCGTATATCAACCGGCAGGCGGTCATATCGGTCAGTGAAGCGCTTTACTTGTCCGCCAAGATTAGCCACTACCAGCGAAAGGGATAGATCGCGTTCCGAATCATAGTAGTTAAGGCCAAGATCTGTGGCCAGAGCCATAGCGCTATATTCCGCATACGAACTGTAGAGCATACGTAGGGCTATACCACCTCTGAGCCGATCGGTGATGTCATGTGAATACATGCCTCCTATCGCAATATCTTTAGGTGAGAACGATCCAAGAATATTACCGCCCGCATCAGTTTCTTTCATTTCACCATATCCGAAATACTGGACTGTGGCAGCCCATCCGCTTCTGTCGGTAGCTCGTCCGCCGGTAGTAAGACCCGTGAAATTCGAGCCGCCGATATAGCGCATATAGTTAAATCCGATCTGGAAGTCAAATTCTGGACCAAGCAGGGCCGGATTCTGACCTATTGAATTGATATCATCATCGACAGTGGTTATATTGATTCCACCAAGTCCATAAATATGCGCTGACGGGGTGATATCCAGGAAATTATATGCCGAGGTACTCCCCTCGCCAGTATTCTGGGCGGAGATACTTAAGGGCAGCATTGCCACGGCAGACACGATATATTTGAGTGCTTTCATTAAATAACAAACGTAGAACTTGCCGTCAGAGTATATTTAAGTTAATTAAAATTGTCAACAAAGATAAAACAATAATAATCATTCACAAAATCACTTCTGAACCATTGTGTATTTAAGTGCATAAGTTTATTTTTGCACATACAATTCATTATCACTTGCAATGATTTGAAAAGTGTAATCAGAAATAATATTGTCCATTCAACGACAAGTATGAATATTAGATATACAATTACGCCATTAGTAGCAGCGGCAGTCCTTGCGGTTTGTTCCGCGGAAGGGATATCCGCACAGGGGCGACGAACCGTCACCTTTCAGACCTCCGGACATGGCCGGGCATCATCTGAAGTAGAGGCATATCTGCCTGATGCGGTCGACGAGCAGCCTCAGTTCCCCGGTGGCGAAATAGCTATGCTTCATTTTATTAATTCCGAGCGCCGTTATCCGGTTGAAGCATACCGGAAGCAGATTCAGGGACGTGTGCTGTGTGGCTTTATCATTGGAACAGATGGGGCTATTGATAAGATAGAAGTAATCCGAGGGGTTGATGAACATCTCAACAAGGAGGCGGTAAGGATAATTCAGAATATGCCTCGCTGGAAAGCCGGTAAGATCGGTTCTTCAAAAGTGCCGGTGTATTTCATTCTTCCGATACCATTCCGTATATGATTGCCTAAACTAATCTATAAATAAAAACAGTCACGCCGTAATCCATTAGTGAATTACGGCGTGACTGCTTTATGATTCTGTCTGAATACTATCAGAATAGATAGCTTACTTTCACGCTCCAGCTGTTGTTGCGGGCCGAAAAATCAGTAAGCACTTTGGCTTTCAAGGCATATGTCATACCCATACGGTAGCTTGCTGCTATTTGCCAGTGTGTGGCAAGTTCAGCACCGATGCCAAAGTCAATACCTAAATCGCCACCTGCATAATCCATACACTCAAGCTTGTTATGACCGGCAAGGAAACCGAATGACGGGCCTGCATAAACAAACGGTGCGATATAATCCTCAAGGCCATTTAGACGTGTATATTTGAATCGGAGATGTATAGGCACCATAACGTAATGGAGCTGCGATTTTTCTTTACCGTATCCCTGATCGGCCCACATGGGCTTCTGTCCGAGGTTCATTGTGGCCCCTAACATAGTATATTGGAGCCCGAAGTCAATGCCGAATCCTACACCGGGGAACATCAGTTCACCTAATACTCCTGCCGAGAATCCTACATTCTGATTCACATCAAAAAGATCCTGTTTGAATTTTAATGACGATATTTCCACTCCAGCTGTTGCGCCATAACGGAATTGAGCATTAGCTCCTGTAGTGCCAATCAAAGCTACCACAGCAACAAGGAGTGAGATTATGATACGTTTCATATTGGTTGATTTTTATTTTTCTTTGCAAAGGTAACAAATAAAATGAAATAACATCATACACGTATGTTTTCCGCTAAATTTTCATTACTTTTGTAATCCAATAAAGATAACTAAAAACTGAAATTAAATGGCACATAAAGCACTATTAATGATTCTTGACGGCTGGGGTATAGGTGACCACAGCAAGGGCGATGTTATATATTCAACCCCTACTCCCTATTGGGATTCTTTACTGGCTGATTATCCTCACTCACAGCTGCAGGCAAGTGGCGAAAATGTAGGTTTGCCTGACGGCCAGATGGGCAACTCCGAGGTGGGTCACCTCAACATTGGCGCCGGCCGCGTTGTATATCAGGACCTTGTGAAAATCAACAAGGCTATCCGTGAAGGATCTATAATGGATAATCCTGAAATCAAGAGTGCCTATTCATATGCACGTGATAATGGCAAAGCTCTTCATCTGATGGGACTCACCTCAGATGGCGGCGTGCATTCATCACTCGATCACCTGTTCGCACTGTGCGATATAGCAAAAACCTACGGACTGGAGAAAGTCTACATCCATTGCTTCATGGATGGCCGTGATACCGATCCGCGCAGCGGCAAGGGCTTTATTGAGCAGCTTCAGGCACATTGTGAAAAAAGCACTGGTGTGATTGCCTCTATTATCGGCCGTTATTACGCCATGGACCGTGATAAGAGATGGGAACGTGTGAAGATCGCTTATGACCTTCTTGTTAAAGGTGAAGGTAAGCAGGCCGATGATATGGTTGCTGCCATGCAGCAGTCATATGATGAAGATGTGACTGACGAATTCATCAAGCCTATCAATAACTCTACCGTTGACGGTACTATCAAGGAGGGTGATGCCGTGATATTCTTCAACTATCGCAATGACCGTGCGAAAGAGCTTACCACAGTGCTCACCCAGCATGATATGCCTGATGAAGGAATGCATACCATCAAGGATCTCCAGTATTACTGCATGACTCCGTATGATGCATCATTTACCGGTGTTCATATCCTGTTTGATAAGGAAAATGTTGACAATACTCTCGGAGAATATCTTTCATCGCTCAACAAGCACCAGCTTCATATCGCTGAAACTGAGAAATATGCCCATGTGACATTCTTCTTCAATGGTGGCCGTGAAGCTCCGTTTGAAGGTGAGGACCGAATTCTTGTCGCATCTCCCAAGGTTGCCACATATGACCTGAAGCCTGAAATGAGCGCATTTGAGGTTTGCGATAAGCTTACCGCTGCTATAGCTTCAGAAAAATACGATTTCATTGTTGTAAACTATGCCAACGGTGATATGGTAGGTCATACCGGAGTATATGAAGCGATTGAAAAAGCTGTGGTAACAATCGATGAATGTGTGCGTGATACTGTTGAGGCAGCTAAAAAGGCCGGATATGAAGTAATAATAATAGCTGACCATGGCAATGCCGACAATGCTATCAATGCTGATGGAACACCTAATACAGCACATTCACTGAATCCGGTTCCTTGCGTCTACGTTACTGACGACAAGAATGCCAAGGTTGAAAATGGCCGTCTTGCCGACGTAGCTCCCACAATTCTCAGCATTATGGGCCTTAAGCAGCCTGCTGAGATGACAGGACATTCGCTTATTGAAAAATAAAGATCTGCAATTATAGATTTGTACCGCCATGGCAATATGCTGTGGCGGTCATTTTTTTATAAACAATCCGCTGGTGGTTTACGTTAAGATTTCATGGCAAATAAACCGAATATATCTGTCTTCAGACTATGGCTTGAGCGCGTCGTTGAATCAATAGTACAGTGGCGTGTGAAGCATGTGTCGGATCAGGCGTTCCTGTTTATACTCGCGGTGGGCACCGGTTTGATATGCGGCGCGTTTGCTGCATTGCTTAAGGCCATAATACATCATCTGGCAGTGTATTTTAAGGTGGGATTGCATATGGATGGCCCTAACTACACACTTCTCTTGATTCCATTGTTGGGAATTGTGCTTACTGGCATTTATCAGAGATATATTCTTCGTCATAATATAGAGCATGGTGTACGACGTTTGCAGAATTCGATTGCAGCCAATCACTATATGCTTCCACCCTATTTGATGTGGGCTCCGATGATCGCAAGTTCGCTGACGCTCGGATTCGGCGGATCGGCAGGCTCTGAAGGCCCTATTGCAACAACTGGGGCTGCGGTAGGCAGCAATGTGGCACGCCTTTTCCGCCTTGATAAGCGTATGATACTGATAATGGTGGGGTGTGGTGCCGGTGCCGGTATCGCAGGCATTTTCAAGGCTCCTATAGGAGGAATGCTTTTCACATTGGAAGTGATGCGAATCGAGTTGACTACGGTGTCGGTAATGGCACTTCTGATGTCATGTATAACGGCTGCTATGACTGCGTATGTGCTTTCAGGGTATACAGTCGACCTATCATATCTGCAGATGGAGCAGTTTGATGCCTCTGTCATACCGTGGGTTATACTCTTAGGGGTCGCCACCGGACTCTATTCACTTTATTATTCAGATGTCATGGATCGTATGGGAACCTTATTTAGCAAGATTCGTAATCCATGGTATCGCAATATTATCAGCGGTGTGATATTGTCAGTGATACTATTCGTATTTCCGGCTATGTATGGTGAGGGGTATGATATGATGGGCCACTTGCTTAATGGCGATTTCAGAGCATTGACTTCAAATAGTCCGTTCTTTGAGGTGACCACGGCGTCCTGGCAGTTCCTGCTCATAGTTGGAGGAATCGCACTGTCGAAATGCTTTGCCGCCTCATCCAGTAACAGCGGCGGCGGTGTAGCCGGCGATTTTGCTCCTACGCTATTTGCCGGATGTATGGTGGGCTTCTTTTTTGCATCGGCACTCAATGAATTCTGCGGACTTGACCTTCCGGTATCCGGATTCGCCTTTATGGGTATGGCCGGGGTGATGTCCGGGGCTATAAGAGCTCCGCTGATGGCACTGTTCCTGACTGTAGAAATGACTGACGGATTTATTCTGTTTCTGCCGTTGCTTGTAGTATCAGCGGTTAGTTTTGGGATAGTACGGATATTCCGTCCGGCAAGGTATTACAAAAATTTCAGCTAAAAATCAACATTGATTGAACCAACCGGTCAGCCATGTTGTTGTATAGTCAAAGAGAAGGCATTTTACTGGCGTTATTAAAAAGCCAAATGTAATATGATAATTCGATATTCCGATAACCTTCATCTCCCCTGCTTTCATAACCGAAGGCAGGGGTTCTCTTTTATAATTGCACTGTTTTTGTTAAAGGTGGCGCATTCGATAGTTTTGATTGCTACTTCGGCTTATTTAATATGGCCAAAGGTCATTTTGCGGAAATATTTTTAGTATTTTTGTAACCTGAAATAACCAAATTGAATTACTGAAAAAATGAATGTATTGAAATTTGGCGGAACGTCGGTAGGCACACCAGAAAGCCTTAAAAGTGTTAAGGCGATTGTAGAGGGCCGTACTGAACCGGTTATTGTTGTTGTTTCGGCGCTTGGTGGAATAACTGACAAGCTTATATCCACAGCCCGTACGGCGGCAAAAGGTGATCCGTCATATATAGACTCATATAATGAGATGGTGGAGCGCCACCGCAATGTAATCGATTGTCTTGTACCTGAGGAGTACCGCGATGAGGTGAATACCCGGGTTGATGCGCTGCTTGGCGAGTTAGGCAATATATATCTTGGAGTCAGTCTTATAAAGGACTTGTCGCCCCGTTCGCTCGATATAATCGTAAGCTATGGCGAGCGTCTGTCAAGCTCGATAATAAGCCGTATCATAAAGGATGCCGTGCTCTTGGATTCACGTGGATTCATAAAGACAATGGACCAGTTTGGCAAGCATGTGCTTGACAACGATTTGTCGCAACAGTTGATTCACTCCACTTTTGACGGACTTGATTTTAAGGTAGCTGTGGTCCCCGGCTTCATCTCTTCTGACCGAAATGGCGATGTTACTAATCTTGGGCGTGGCGGAAGTGACTATACAGCCGCTATACTTGCCGCATCGCTTGATGCGGATGTGCTTGAGATATGGACCGATGTCGATGGATTTATGACCGCTGACCCGCGTATTATAGAGAATACATACGTCATACCGCATCTGTCATTTATCGAGGCGATGGAGCTTTGCAACTTTGGAGCTAAAGTAATATATCCGCCTACGATATATCCCGTATTCCATAAGAATATCCCCATCTATATCAAGAATACATTCAATCCTGATGCTCCGGGAACCTGCATAAGCGATGATATCCCGGAGGGTGAAAATAAGGATATCAAAGGTATTTCATCAATCAATGATACATGTCTTATCACGGTATCAGGATTGTGTATGGTGGGCGTGATCGGTGTTAATGCCCGTATCTTCAATACGCTTGCTTCCAACGGTGTCAGTGTATTCCTTGTATCCCAGGCATCAAGTGAAAACACTACTTCATTCGCCGTAAGGAATGCGGATGCTGACCGGGCCGTGCAGTCGCTTGAAAAGGAATTTTCCGCTGAGATAGAGACCGGCGAGATGAATCCTATCAAGGCGGAGTATAATCTTGCCACAATCGCTATCGTGGGTGAGAATATGCGCCATTCGACAGGTGTGGCCGGCAAGCTGTTTAATACTCTTGGCCGTAATGGAATAAATGTAATAGCTTGTGCTCAGGGAGCGTCGGAAACTAATATATCTTTTGTTACAGAACTTAAGAATCAGCGTAAGGCGCTCAATGTAATACACGATAGTTTTTTCTTGTCTGACACCCAGGTGCTTAATCTTTTCGTGATTGGAATTGGCAACATTGGGTGTCACCTGCTTCAGCAGCTGGCCCAACAGCATGACAGACTTCTGCATCAGAAGGCGCTGGAGCTAAAGGTAGTGGGCATTGCCAATTCCAGACTCTCTCTCTTTGATCGCGAAGGTATAGATATCAGTAATCCTAAGAAAATTCTTGAGGAGTGCGGCTCCCCTACCACTATTGCGGAGGTTAGCCGCAATGTGATAGGTATGAATATCTTCAATTCCGTTGTTGTTGATTGTACCGCCAGTACAGATGTAGCCGACCAGTATCATAATCTGTTGGAGCATTACGTAAATGTGGTGACGGCCAATAAGATTGCAGCATCTGGCGACTATGACAGGTATTCATCGCTTAAGCAGACCGCACGTAAAAAAGATGTAAAGTTTCTGTTTGAAACTAATGTCGGAGCGGGATTGCCGATCATAAATACTATCAACAATCTTATAAATAGTGGTGACCATATAATTTGTATAGAAGCTGTCGTTTCTGGTTCGCTCAACTATATTTTCAATAGCATGTCGGCGGATGTATCATTTACAGATGCTATCCGTATGGCACGTGAAATGGGATATAGCGAGCCGGATCCGCGTGTGGATCTCTGCGGCGCTGATGTGGTGAGGAAAATTGTCATATTGGCCCGGGAATCAGGGTATCAGATAAGCTGCGATGATGTCACGATAGAACCGTTGCTCCCGGCTGAAGTCTTTGAAGGTTCGGTAGATGATTTCTTTGCCAAGGCAGAGAAGTACAACCGCATGTATGAGGATAGGCGTCAGTCTGCAGAAAACCGCGGACGGAAACTGCGGTTTGTCGCCACTCTATCTGATGGTAAGGCCTCGGTAGGATTACGCGAGGTTGAGTCAAATCATCCGCTATATAGTCTTGAGGGAAGCAATAATGTAATTCTGCTTACCACAGAGCGCTATAAGGAATATCCTATGGTAATCAAAGGATATGGTGCCGGAGCTGATGTTACAGCAGCTGGTGTATTTGCTGACATAATGAGTATCGCTAATATTCACTGAACATTATTTTGGTCGGAGATTATGCTTTATCACAATACATTACATCCTGATATTAAGGTGTCGCTCAAGGAAGCGGTAATGACAGGTATCGGCATTGATAACGGGCTTTACATGCCTGATTTCATACCTATGCTCCCCCGTGCTGTGATAAACAATATCCCGGGGATGTCCATTATTGAGATTGGGTATCTTGTGGCCGGAACTTTGTTTGATAAGGTGATACCTCTTGATATTGTGCATTCCCTTGTCAGGGAAAGCTTGACATTCCCAGTCCCTATAAAGGAGCTGGAAACGGGACGGTATGTACTTGAGTTGTTTCACGGTCCTACCGGAACTGTTAAGGATGGAGGGGCCCGATTCCTGTCACGTATGTTCAGCTACTATACACGAAGCGTACATGGTGCAGATGGAGCAATGAATATAATTGTAGCTACTTCGGGTGATACCGGGGTTGCTGTTGCAAATGGATTTGCTTCAATCCCCGGTGTTAATGTCTTTGTCCTGTTCCCTGACGGGAAGCTTACAGAGGGGCAATTGCGTTTATTCAGCATGGATAAATCGGTACACCCGGTAGCTGTAAGAGGATCTTTCGAGGACTGCCGTCGTATTGTCCGTGAATCATTGAATTCTTCGGAGATTCATTCACGTTATCATATAGCCACGGCCAATTCATTGAATATTGCAAGAATATTGTCGCAGACTATCATGTTTTTTCATGGATATGCTCGTCTTGCGGCTGAAACGGACTTATCCGGCAGGAAGATTGTGATATCTGTCCCTTCCGGAAATCTGGGTACTCTTACGGCCGGACTTATTGCTAAAAGAATGGGGCTCCCTGTGAGCAGATACATATCGGCACATAATGTAAATAATGCTTTTTGCCGTTATCTTGACACCGGTGTGTATAAGCCAAGTCCTGATTCCGTGACAACTATATCTCCGGCGTTGGACGTGAATAATCCCGATAATTATTCGCGGGTCATGGACCTATATGGCAATTCATTCGAACATCTGCGTAAGGATGTTACCGGAGTATCATTCCCTGACATTGTTGTGTCAGAGACTATTTCGCGGATAGAACGACTTAAAGGTTATTTCCTTGACCCGCATTCTGCGCTGGCATACAGTGCCTTGGCGGGATTAGCGGATGATGAAGTCGGTATAGCCCTTGCTACAGCTTCGCCTGACCGCTATTCAGCTAAATCCAAAAAGGGAATCACTGCTATCCGTGGCAATGCTCCGGTAAAAATAGCCCGGACTCTTTCTGCCTTCCGCAGAGTTTTAGAACAAATAAATAATCCCAATTAATAATTTAGAAATTGAACTAAAAAATGGCAAACAAACGTCAACTTAAAAAGTATATCCGCTTCGTGTGCGGCTCAGTAGCTGCAGAATGTATGATGGCATCGGAATTTATTGAAGGTATGGACCGTGAGAAGATGAATCATCTGATTGTAGAAGTGGCTATGTTGCAGGAAAATGCTCTTGACCATGCATCATTCTCTTTTGATAAAGTTCCGGCCGATTATACCTCAAAAAGAGAGTATAATACTGCCAGAAATAAATACTATTCAGCAGGCTATCAGAAACTGCATGAAGAATTCAATTCGCATATTCAGGGTATCGTCAAACAGATGAACGCACTCCTGTCTGACGAGCAGCGTGAAATGAATAAGAAAATCGCCGCCGGTCAGCCATGAGTTTGTGTAAGGCGCTTTTGCGTCTGTCAGGTTGGAAAGTGGATGTAACAGTTCCTGATTATCCGAAGTGTATAATCTGTGTGGCTCCACATACCAGCAACTGGGATTTTGTACTGTGTGAACTGGCATATTCATCAATTGGCCGAAAAGCCGGTTTTCTGATGAAAGAATCATGGTTCTTCTTCCCGTTGGGGTACATATTCAAAGCCTTGGGTGGGATCCCGGTATCGCGCAAGCACAAGGGTGGAAATCTGACATCTGCAATCGTTGAGAAGTTTAACGCTACCGATAGAATGACTATCGCTATCACTCCTGAAGGGACCAGAAGCCGTACTTCAAATTGGCATACCGGTTTTCTGCGCATAGCCCGTGAGGCGAATGTCCCGATATTATTGGCTGTTATAGATGGCGGAACAAAGACTTTGAGGCTTAACCGTACGTTTGTGCCGGGCGATGATATCGAAGCGGATATGAATACGATTAAAGATTTTTACAGCACTGTGACTGCTATATATCCCGATAAATTCACTGTCTGAATGCCTGAACGTAATCTTAAAGTGGCATTATTGCCCCTCAATATTATAAATGGTGAGCCGGATGCAAATATTCGGCTCGCCTTTGATATGCTCCGAAGCGTTGATCCGGATACCGATTTGGCGATATTGCCGGAGATGTTCACAACATCTTTTTTTGCTGACGCAAGTAAGATGAGTCAGGCGGTTGAAAATACTCCGGATGATTTGTTTGTGCGTCTGAAGGAGCTGAGTGATAGACTGGACATGGGAATCTGTGGTAGTGTCGCAGTGATTGAGGATGGAAAGCTATATAACCGTGGTTTCTTTGTCCTCCCCGGAAAAGAACTGGTCACGTATGATAAGTATCATTTGTTCAGTGCCGGCGGCGAGTCCAAAATAATGACCGGAGGTAGTGGCATATCGCCAATAGTAGACTTCCGTACATGGGAACTACGCATGGCTATTTGCTATGATATCCGATTCCCCGTATGGCTGCGTAATAAGAATTTGGCTTACGATGCGCTGATTATCCCTGCCAATTGGCCTGAAGCACGCGAATTTGCATGGCGTACGCTACTTACAGCGCGTGCCATTGAAAATCAATCGTATATCCTTGGATGTAACCGGACGGGTGAGGATGCCTATGGACGTTATCCAATGGAGAGCTCTATTGTTCTTGACCATTGGGGCAAAACCATTTCAAAAGCCGGTGATAGCGGAATTATCTATGCTGTCCTTGAAGCGGACAGAATCAATCATGACCGCGCCCGGTTCAGGCCATGGGCTGATGCAGATGATTTCAAGCTATCTTCTATCTGAGGTAGTACCGGGACAGTTCCGTCATTTATAATTTTTCTCACACAGCCGTGCATGGAATCAGGGATATATGAATCTTGCGATTCTATCCTTTTCAGCACTTCCGCTTCCGACAGATTGTTGCGGGACATGACTCTACGCACTCTTACATCAACAGGTGCTATTACCTCCCATACTTCATCAACCATTCGGTCGATTCCGCTTTGGTATAATATTGCGGTTTCTATAAATACACAGTCAGGAAATGCTTCATCGTCACGCCAGGAAAGATAATCATCCTTTACCGCTTGGTGGACTATCGAGTTAAGTGCGGAAAGTGCACAGCGGTCATTGAATACCTTGTTGGCTAATGCTGTCCGGTCAATATTCCCTTCGGCGTCAATGGCCTCCCTGCATATCTCTGATGCTATGCGATTTTTAATTGCCGAGCTACTGTCCATCAGATATTTTGCATGGCAATCGCAGTCATATACAGGCATCCCCATGGCAGTTAGAATCCTGCATACGACGCTCTTCCCGCTCCCGATGCCTCCTGATATGGCTATATGTCGTTTCCTTTTTGGAGTCATAAAGCGGGATTATTGACGGGATTTCTCTATGATAAACTCTACACTGTCAGGCATAACTGAGATACTACGGCATGACTGAGGTACAGAACCGAGATTCACTTTAACCTTCTGCATTCCTTGGCGTACGCTCTCAAAATCAGCATAAGCCTTGATAGGAAGCTCTTCCTGATATCGGCTCATAGGAATCAGGTAACTTACCTCCACAGATGACGGGAAGGTTATCATACCCATATCTTCCGGTACATTACGTATTTCAACCTGGATTTTTCTACGCTTCATGATAAGCGGCTCAACCGGGACTGATACTGTGATCTTGTCCGGAATTATGCGTACCCCCGCCGGATGTTCCAGATCGACGGTCACTACTGTGGTATCTTTAATATCCGTAAGGACAATATTGTCAGAGTATATTTCATGCAGGTCACGAGGAAAATCGCCGGATGAATATACCATCACAGAATCATTGGAGCATCTGATAGCTCCACTTACGATACACTGCAGATTTGGTGTAATATCAGTCCGGAGCCTTATGGGAAGTTTCCGGCCGGGAGACGTTGTATAGGCGAACTTCAAGGAGTCAGGACGTACCGAAAGTATCTGTACCCCCTGTCCGAAGTAATCTCTCATGCGGGCTTCGAGCTTTGATTTGTTCATGGAGAAAACAGCTTTACCGCTGGCGCTTTCCATGAATTTTATTTTCATGACCGGTATTTTACCCCACATGTACGACAGCAGCTGTGAGCCTTTGGCTTGTACCACAACATTGAACTGTGTAGGGATATCTCCTATCGTTATAACACTGTCAGGTATGTTCTCAACTTCTACGGGTATCTCAAAATCACGCTGAATCTCTGTGTCAAGTGAAAGGAATACCCAGAATACGAATGCCACACATACAAACAGAAGATACAAAAGAATATTCTTACCTTTTGTCGATTTCAGAGCACGCCGGAGTGCTGCACGAGCTCTAATCACCTGTCTGCTTACATTGGAGGCCATATCAGTGTAAAATATCAATTCGCCTCCGGAGCATTATTATGCTCCGAAGACGAATAGTTATGATTGTTGAATTATATTATTTCTTTTCAGCTGATTCAGCATCTTTCTGAGCTTCTTCGGCCGAAGGATATACTGACCCGCGGTCAATGGTTATATCCACATTGTTTGATACCTCAATAACGAATGTGGTTTCCTTTACTTTCTTTACTTTGCCGTATATACCGCCGGCAGTCACAATGCGGTCGCCGGGAGCAATGCTTTCACGGAATTTCTTTATCTCTTTCTGTTTCTTCTGCTGCGGACGAATCATGAAGAAGTAGAATATCACAACCAAAAGGATAATCATACCTATATTCATGATTCCTGACTGGTCAGCTGCCTGAAGAATTATAAGTGAATTAATCATAATCAATAGTTTTTATAAAATGTTGTATGCAAATATAATATAAATATTTGTTATTTCAACAGTTCGCCTTCTGTTTTCAGATAATTTATGACTGACGACAGAATGCCGTTGATGAACTGTCCGCTTTTATTAGTGCTGTAGCAATTTGCAATCTCGATATATTCATTCAGTGTCACAGGCACCGGTATAGAAGGATAGCCCAACAGCTCAGTGATAGCTGCGATCATTATCACGATATCCATAAATGCCAGACGCTCCGAGTCCCACTGTGTTCCGTCAATGAACTTGTCAATCAGGGCACGGTACTTCTCCCGGTTTTCAATGGCGCGGCTGAACAGGTCTGCACCGAATCGGGCATCTTCCTCATCTTTGTACTTCGGCAGAAGATGTACCGGGGCGGCCTCACCGTCTGTTGATATCTTACGTATGGTTTTCAGTACGAAGCTATCCATTATGGTAAGGTCATCGTTCCAGAACACTGACATGGATTCAAGTGCTTCTGCCAAGTCATCGCTCGGGAATATTATATTCTTGTAAACCGACCGCCAGAAATCGCAGTCCGCTTTAAGGTCTGTTTCCTCAAGCGCCATATATTCAGCGTATATGTCGGACTCGGTTATGCGGTCAAGCAGGCGGCGCAGCAATCCGGGATTGTCATTCCAAGAAATGGGATTTTCCTTGATGTACTCCTTCATATCCTCACAATTCTCCAAAAGCTTTGGCAGGCGATTGTCTATGAAGCGTGTATTAGGATTGAGATCCTCAGGCGACGGAAGATGCTTATGACGTGCGGCATCAAGCTTCTGTTCCTGCAGACGTGTAAGTTCCACACATAGCAGGAGCATTGCATGATACAGCTCGTAAGCTTTGTCAAGTGAGCGGGTCAGTGATTTACGTGCGTCAATCAGACGGGTACGGTTGTCACTGAAGCTTTCCATTGTTTCCCTGAGCAAGTTGATTCCTAATTCAAATCCTGCATGAGTAAAGTCCTCATCTTTTCTTGCTGTAGCCAGAAATTCCGGGCTTTTGGCTATGATTGATGCCACAATCGCTTCCCACAGCTCTACATCCTCTTTTACCTCGCGGTTTTTCAGACGGATATATGAACGGTAAGCTGATGATTTTACAAGCGCATCGTAAATCATGGGGAGGACCTTGCTGTACTGGTGCATACGGGCACCCTCCTTAAACATGATGCTCCGCACCGTATCATCTGCCATCAATGCACGTATCATGCGGTTGTTGAACAGATAGCGGTTCTCTTCTATGCCGGCGGCAGGAACAACTGTCTCTGCAGTCTGAATGCGCTGGCCAGATAGCTGGGGAAGAAACATGAGCAAGTCATGGTAAAGCTTGAATGCGTATTTCTTGTCGCGCGAAGGATTTTCAGGCATTTCTATAATACGAAATTCACTACGAGTGAGCAGGTATGAATACAGCATCTGTACAACCTTTATTCTAATCAATACGCGATTTATCATGACCTTGAATTAGTTATTTATATGTCAGTAGAAACATCTGAATTTTTTCCGGCTGCAAATTTACGATAAATTTTCCGTTTATGCACTATTATTCTTCGGACATGTGGTTGAAGCCTTGGGCACGTAAGGGCATCTCAGCCCCATCACGTGTTATCATGGCACACCCTAAATCCTCCTTAGTAATATGGCCTATGACTTTTACGCCCTTTAGCTTGGTGATTTCGTCATGTGCGTGCAGCGGTACTGTGAATAGTAGTTCATAGTCTTCACCTCCATTAAGGGCTGCTGTTACAAGATTCATCCCAAGTTCCTCTGCCATTACTGCTGTCTGGTAGTCAATTGGGATACGGTCCTCGTATATGCGGCATCCGCAATGGCTTGCTTTGCAGATATGGAGGAGCTCGGACGACAGTCCGTCGCTGATATCCATCATTGATGTGGGCTGAATTCCGGCATCGGCAAGTTCCCTGACGATATCTTTACGGGCTTCGGGTTTCAGCTGACGCTCTACAAGGTATTCCTTTCCTTCAAATTTAGGAATAAATTCTTTGCTCCCTGCGGATGCTATTTTTTCCCGTTCAAGAAGCTGCAGGCCCATATAGGCTGAACCGAGATCGCCTGATACACATATCAGATCGGTATCCTTCGCGCCGTCTCGATATACCACTTTCCCTTTGGGGGCATCTCCGATACATGTTATGCTGATCACGAGTCCTTGACGTGAAGCTGTAGTGTCACCTCCTACGAGGTCAACACCATATATTTCACATGCCAATCTGATTCCGGCATACAGAGCCTCGATATGTTCGACCGTGAAACGTTTCGAAATACCCAACGAAACTGTAATTTGCCGGGGAGTGCCGTTCATGGCACATATATCGGAAAAATTAACTACAGCAGCTTTGTATCCAAGATGTTTCAAGGGTACATATGTCAGATCAAAGTGGACACCCTCAAGAAGTAGATCAGAGCTTACAAGAACCTCTGTGTCGGGGTACGAGAGCTCTGCGGCGTCATCGCCCACTCCCCTCACAGTGCTGGCATTGACATGCTCAATGCCAGCAGTGATACGGTCGATAAGGCCAAACTCGCCTATTTTTGATATTTCTGTCTGTTCCATACTGTATGGATTTACTCAGCGCGAGCAACAAGTTCACGCATTATTTCCATCATTTTAGGCTGGGCAGCCTGAGCGGCTTTCTGGACCTCTTCATGGGTAGGTACCTCAGTGACATCCTTGCCGCCTAAGTCAGTAATCACTGATACACCGAATACGGTGATTCCGGCGTGATTCGCCACTATTACTTCGGGCACGGTTGACATACCAACAGCATCGCCACCCATTATGCGGTATGCTTCGTACTCAGCGGGTGTTTCAAATGTAGGACCTGTTACGCCTACATATACGCCATGCATAACACGTATGTTTTTTTCAGCTGCTATTTCATCAGCCAAGGCTATCAGTTTATGGCTGTAAGCTTCAGTCATAGCCGGGAAACGTGTGCCGAGGCGCGGGTCGTTCTTGCCGCGCAGCGGATTTTCCGGGAAGAGATTTATGTGGTCAGTGATTATCATTATGTCGCCGACCTGAAACTCCTTATTCATGCCTCCGGCAGCATTTGATACAAACAGTGTCTTTATTCCAAGAGCTTTCATGACGCGTACAGGGAAGGTCACCTCCTTCATGTCATATCCTTCATAGTAGTGGAAGCGTCCTTGCATTGCCATTACCGGTTTTGAGCCAAGGCGACCGAAAATAAGGTTGCCACTATGACCTTCAACTGTTGAAACCGGAAAATTCGGTATCTCAGAATAAGGTATGAACTGTTTATCTTCGATATGGTCTACCAAAGCTCCGAGGCCTGTACCAAGAATAATTGCAGTATCCGGAAGTGATGCTACACGAGTGCGGATATATTCGGCTGTTTGTTCTATTTTTTCTATCATGATTGAATTATGGTTTATGTGTGAAACAAATCTGGTTATATAAAGTTGCTACAGGCAAATATTATTTCAGGAATCGGTTATTGCGCATCACCCCGTCAATGGCATCCTCCAGTGTGCAGTCGCTGAATTCCGTAAATCCGACCTTGATGGGAAGATAATACGTATACTGGCGCAATCGATGGGGGAAATAAGGGTTGTTGACCAGACGCACACCATCCTTTTCAGTGGTGATGACTATGCGCCGTGTCCCCTTCATAGCATTATATTTCTGAAGGATAGCTTCCATATCAGCATGTGTGAAATGATGGTGGTCAGCATATCTCTTGATTTTTATTTTTGCATTATATGTCCGCAGATATTTGACAAACGGACGTGGGTTTGCAATCCCGCAGACTACCAGTATTGTATCCTCTCTTGTCAGATCGTCAAGCGCGATTGCTTGAGGTGCCGGCGTTTCATGCGGGAAAAGTGGCTTCAGGTTGTCATATATGAAGCGGGAGAACAGCAGCTTCTGATATGGGAAGAGCTCGAGCCGTTCACGAAACAGACGGCATTCCACCGGCTTGATATCGTCAGGGCACTTTGTGACGATCACTATATCCGCACGATTAAGTGCTGACATAGGTTCACGTAAGCGTCCATAGGGCAACAGCGAATCCTGAAAAGCCGGGCGATTCCATTCCATCAGTACTATTGAGGCTGCCGGTTTAACATGGCGATGTTGAAATGCATCATCGAGCACCACGAGATTAAGCTCTGGATTAATCTCCCTCATCTGCTCAATGCCGTTCACTCTGTTTTCACATACCGCCATCATGACTCCCTCCTTGCGGAATTTATGATAGATCTGATATGGCTCATCGCCGATGTCATCCACATGGGAGTTGCGTGTGGCAAGCACGAATCCCTTGGTCTTGCGCTTATATCCACGGCTCAGGACGCCAAGGTTGTACCTGCTCTTTAACAGATCAACTATATACTCGGTGTGTGGCGTTTTACCTGTGCCACCCATTGAAATATTACCTACAGATATAATCGGTATGTCAAACTCATGTTGCTTGAGTATATTCTGCTCAAACATCCAGTTACGAAGCGCCATTACCCATCCGTATACTACCGATATGGGATAGAGAAGGAGCAATGATAATATTTTGCTTCGTTTGGCCATTCCGGAAAGGAGCTTAGCTTATACTTGGAATCTTATTTGATTTCGATGAAATCAATACGACATTGAAGTGGGTGCATCTCACGGATATTCTTGAGCGCTTTGTAATATGGGAGAGCAGGACCAAGTTCACGCACTAATGTAGCTTCGGCAAACTGAGAGTTGAGCTTTATCATTTCGTCGTACCATTCAAGCTTAATTTTCGGATATTCGGTGACGATATATCCTGAATTGCCCGAATCTTTATTGATAGCTGCAGCCATGTCCGATATTACTGTCGATAGGCTTCCAAGCTGATCGACGAGTCCGAGTCGCAAGGCTGTGGCGCCATCCCATACTCGTCCTTCCGCGATAGCTTTGATTGAATCCACCGGCATTTTTCGGCCGTCAGCACAACGCTTCACAAAAGTTTCATATCCGCGGTTGACATAAGCCTGCATTGCAGCGGCCTGTTCAGGAGACATGGCTGAGTAGAAGTTGGGGAATTGTCCCTTGTTAGTTTCAACAGTGGCGGTATTAATACCGATTTTATCTTTCAGAAGCCCAGATGCGTCAGGTATCATACCGAAAATGCCGATTGAGCCGGTGAGGGTGAGAGCCTCAGCATATATCTTGTCGGCTCCACATGAAATATAATACCCTCCGGATGCAGCATAGTCGCCCATTGATACGTAGAAAGGCTTTGATGTCCGTTTCTTGAACAGTTGCAGTGCTTCCCAGATCTGTTCAGAAGCAAATGCGCTTCCACCGGGAGAGTTGACCCTGAGAATCAGCCCGTCTATGTTCTTGTTCTCTGACAGTTTTATTATTTCGGGCACGAGGCGCTCTGATGCTATTCCATCGGACCCGTTTTCAGTGATATCGCCTACGGCATACAATACTGCTATTTTAGCGCTTTTCTTTCCTTCGGAGAATGAAGGCGCAGTCACGTAGTCATCATATTCAAGTTTGTTGGCTTTCTCATTGCCAGTGGCCTTTGCCAAGAGTTCGTCCATCTGATGACGATATTTGATTCCATCCACCATTTTCTCCTTGAGATATGTAGCGGCATCAGCAGTATAGCTGAAGCTGTCGGCCCATCGGTTTACTGCAGTGGTGTCAACGCCACGGTTGCGTGCTATGGTAGATGACATATTATGCCACATTGTGCCGAGGAAATATTCTTGCTGCAGTCTGTTCGCCTCACTCATCTCAGTCAGAGTAAACGGTTCAACAGCACTCTTGAATGTACCTACCTTCACTACTTGTACATTAACGCCAAGTTTGTCAAGCATATCCTTGAAATACAAAGTCGTCGATGATAATCCATGAACGTCAAGCATTCCTTGAGGATTGATGAAAAGGCTGTCGGCTACCGTAGCTATGAAATAATTGCCCTGCGTATAATTGTCAGCATATGCATAAATCCATTTTCCGCTTTTCTTGAACCGGTCTAAAGCCTCTATCAGTGTTTCTGCCTGAGCCATGCCCATCGAAGCTCCCTGACAGTCAAGATATATGCCGCTGATACGGTCATCGCCGGCAGCTTTGTCGATAGCTGTGAGAAGGGTGTTAAGAGGTATTATATCAGGCATCCCTCCATATATCTGCTCCAACAATGGTCCCGGTTCGTAACGGTCAGCAACTTCTCCTGAAAGAGATATGGTAAGAACACTTCCATTCTTGACCTGTGCCGGCGATTCCTTACCTGACATTGCGGCTGCGCCAATTATAATCAATAGAAGCAGTCCGCCGATAAGAGCTGACACCCATATTCCGGCCATTGTGCCGAGGAAGCTAACAAAAAAACGCTTTAACATATTGTTTATATGATATATATGTATGTACAAAAGCCACTGCTTTGCGGCCAGTGGCGTAAGTCACGTTACAAAATTAATATAATTCATCAAAAATCAAATAATCATTTGCCTAAAAATCATGGCATTTATTGTGAAATCAATGGGATATGGCCGGTTCAGAAGCTTTCCCTTTTGATTTTCCCCGATGCAGTGCGTGGCAATGATTTGATGATATGTATATCCTTTGGGATATGATGGCGGGGTAACAAATCGTTACATTTTGCAAGAATTGCGCCGGTGTTTACCTTATCAGTTTCCCCTTCAATCACAAGAATTGGTTCCATGCCCCATTTGTCGCTTTGTCTTGCAGCAATATAAAAGGGATTGCCACCCAACAATGGGGCTATGATATGCTCAATCTGCTCGGGATGTATTTTCTCACCACCGGAGATTATGACATTATCTATCCGCCCAAGAATCCGGAACAAGCCGTCAGGACAGAATTCAACGATGTCATTTGTAGCTATTGTGCCAAAACTCATCCTATCACTACTGATCACAAGGCAGCCGCGGTCATCTGCCATGCCGCAGAAGCCTGTAAGGAAACGAAATGCATCATTAACACCTATTCGTCTGAGCGCGACATGGCTGCATGTTTCTGTCATCCCGTAGGAGGCATATGCCGGGATACCTGATGTTGCAAGCATATTCTCTTGTGCTGATGTGAGTGGGCTACCCCCCACTAAAATTGCTTTGCATCGTTTGCTGAAAGGCGATTCCAGTAAGCCCGGTATCTGTGCCGGCACTATCGGTAGCAGGTCGATGCTATGAGGAGCATTTGAGGCGATAGGCGTCATGGAGGGGGGCTCGATGACGAGGGTACAGCCGGCCTCGATGGCCCTTACTATCATCATTTTTCCTGCAATATAGTCAACCGACAGAGGGAGGGCCAATGTCGACTCAGCTGTTATCCCGAAATAACGATTGGTCGCATTCGCCGAGCACTTCATGTCCGACTTCAGAAGCTGTATTGGCTTTGGTGTTCCTGTAGAGCCGGATGTATGGGCCAATATATATGGTGAATCAGATAGCCATTCGTTTATAAATTCAATAGCCTTGATGTCATCAGTCAGAATCCGGGCATTTTCTGCATGGATTATATCGTGCGCCATGAAAGATTCGGTATTTGCCATACTCCTTTACCACTGTAAAGCTGTTCGCCCTTAAGAGTGAGCGGCGATGGAATGTTATTGGAATAAAGTCCTCCGGTCCCAAGTCCTTGTGGCATGGACGTTTCCTTGCATGACACCCACTGCGCTATAGCATTCAATCCTATATTTGACTCGAGCGCGCTTGTTGCCCACCACCCTATTCCGTTGCGCTTAGCTATGTCAATCCATTTGTCAGCCCCGCTGAATGCTCCGCACAGTGATGGCTTGAGAATTATATAGGCTGGTTTCAGATAGTCAAGCATCGCTTCGCCGGCAGTAAACGGATTTACCCCGATAAGCTCTTCATCGAGGGCTATAGGGATAGGCGAATTCGCACATATATGCCTCATCGGTTCCGGCTGGCCAGCTTTGATAGGTTGTTCAAGCGAATGGATTGTGAATCGGGAGAGCAGGTCAAGTTTATTCAGCGCGTTTTCAGGAGTGAAGGCTCCGTTGGCATCAAGACGTATTTCAAGTGATTCTGCTGAGAATTCTTCACGTACGCTCTTGATAATTGACAGTTCATCCTCGAAATCAATACCTCCGATTTTGAATTTCAGGCAATGGAATCCGGCTTCAAGCTTTTCGCGGACACGGCGCTTCATTTCATAGGCATCACCCATCCAGATCAGGCCATTTATACATATTGAACCCTTCCCCTCGCTCCATGCTGATGGAAACGGTTTCATCATACCTCCATTCTGCAGATCAGCAAATGCTGTCTCTACACCGAACAGTATCGAGGAATAATCGTGTAAATCCGGTTTACCCCCTTGTCCAATAGTTTGACATACATTTTTAAGCACAGATTCATATGCCGGGGTGTCATCAGCGCTCAGCCCCGCAAACAGCGCGCACTCCCCTATGCCTGACCTGCCTGTCTCTGTATCGGTAATACGGATAAACCAGGTGTCCTTATAATGCATTACCGCCCGGGATGTACGGGCGGTAAAGATGAAGTTCAGTCGATAAGGACAGTATTCTGCCACTAACATTTATCCGGGGAATTTAGGGAACTGGTCAAAGTCAGGATCGCGCTTTTCAAGGAATGCGTTCTTGCCTTCCTGTGCTTCAGCCATCAGATAGTACATCAGGGTAGCATCGCCGGCAAATTCCATCATTCCACGCTGTCCGTCAAGCTCGGCATTAAGTGCGCGTTTTATCATGCGGATGGCCATCGGGCTCCGGCTTAAGATTGTATGACACCAGTCCATTGTTTCTTCCTCAAGACGGTCAAACGGAACAACTTTGTTGACCATACCCATCTGCTCAGCTTCCGCAGCTGTGTACTGACGGCAGAGGAACCATATTTCACGTGCTTTCTTCTGGCCGACGCATCGTGCAAGATATGACGAACCGAAACCGGCATCAAAACTGCCTACTTTCGGGCCGGTTTGTCCGAAGCGGGCATTATCACTTGCTATAGTAAGGTCGCAGACAACATGGAGTACATGTCCTCCACCGATGGCATAACCGTTTACCATGGCTATTACCGGTTTGGGAATGGAGCGGATGGCTTTATGCAGGTCAAGGACATTGAGTCTTGGCACGCCGTTGGCATCGATGTAGCCGCCTACGCCTTTCACTTTCTGGTCGCCTCCCGAGCAGAATGCTTTGTCGCCGGCTCCGGTCAATATTATTACACCTATGTCCGAAGCTTCGCGGCAATAAGCCATGGCGTCAAGCATCTCAAAATTAGTCTGAGGGCGAAATGCATTATATACCTGGGGACGGTTTATAGTAATTTTGGCAACCTTTCCACACTGCTGGAATAGGATATCCTCATATTCCTTGATAGTTTTCCATTCAAAAGTCATATCTGTTGGATTTTGTTCGTGATGCAAATTTAAGCAATTTTTGGTTACAGTGCTACCGATAGGCCTATACTTTAAAATTACTGCGGGCTGCTATATAATTAGCAGCCCGCAACTTGAGGTATAATGTGATGTTATTATTTCTTGGCAGCTAAGGTTTTTGCCATCTGTTTTCTGGCTTTTTCAAGAGCCTTGTTGTAAGCCTTGAGAGCTGCGGGTTTCTTCTTTTCATCTGCAGTCTGCACCTTTTCATAAAGCTCCCATACCTTATTCTTGGCTACGGCATCCTTCTGAGCTGCAGTAACAGCTTCGGCAGCAGCTTCAGCAGCAGCCTCTTCAGCAGCAGGAGCGTAGGCGTGCTTGTAACCCTTCACGTCATTCCAGTGACCACGGGTAAAGTCGGGGAATTCAACAGCAGCGCTATTGTTATCCATTGACAGAGAACCGAGCTCAGCGAGGCAGCACCATTCAGCGAGGTCGTAAACGTCCATGTCAAGAGGCAGGCCATTCTGCAGGCAGTAGACCATACGGGCATCCATGAAGAAGTCCATACCACCATGTCCACCTACTTTTTCAGCCATTGCGCCATATTTCTTGATGATAGGATGGCGATACTTTTCACGCAGTGCGTTCATTTCTTCCTTAGGCATGAAGCTGTGGGTGTTCAGATTGTCCACTTTCGGAGTGTGACCTGCTGATTTCAGCTGTGAAGCGTCGACAGCAAGACCTTCTACGGGATACTTATTGGCAAAACCCTTGGTGCCGGTGAGCTGATACAGACGGTTGTAAGGCTGGGGATTCATTACATTGTGCTGAATCTCAACCACCTTGCCGTTTTCGGTGCGCATAAGGGTTGTGGTGTGGTCGCCGTTGCGGTAGTCGTTGCAGGGCTTGCCTGTCTTCTTCTCCACATATTCCTTGCCGTGAACCGACTTGGTATCCATAGCAGTGAGTGTCTTGAAGCGGTCGCCACGGTGGATATCCATAACCTGTGCCACCGGGCCAAGGCCATGGGTAGCATACACGTCGCCACGGTTCTCCATGTTGTATTTCATGCGCCATCCCAGTTTGTCGGGGTCGTTCTCGGGGTTGCTCCAGTAGTATCCCCAGAAGTCATCGAGATTGTGGATATATGCTCCCTGGGCACGAAGTACTTCACCGAATACTCCGTTCTGGGCCATGTTGAGAGCGTCGAGTTCAAACCAGTCATAGCAGCAGTTTTCCAGAATCATGCAATGCTTGCGGTTCTTCTCTGAAAGATTGATGAGCTCCCAGCACTGTTCAAGGTTCATGGCTGACGGAACTTCGATGGCTGTATTTTTGCCATTTTCAAGGGCGCATTTCGCTACAGGGAAGTGATGGTCCCAGTCAGTGGCAACGTATACGAGGTCAATGTCAGGACGCTTGCATATTTCTTCGTAGCCGTTCTCACCATAATATATATCAGCAGGCATCAGACCGGCATCCTTGAGATACTTCTGACAGCGTTCGGCACGCTTCTGTTCGTAGTCACAAAGAGCTACAACTTCCACTCCGGGAATATGTGTAAAACGCTCTACAGCGCCGGGACCACGCATTCCAAGGCCAACGAATGCAACACGTACATTTTCCATCTTAGGCACAGTCAGGCCCAAAGCATGCTGCTGTCCGGCCTCGCGCTGAGGTGTATCGACAACGATAGTGCCCTTATCCCAATGCCATTTTGTGGACGGGGATAATGACTGAGCCGACGAAATAGCAGAGCCACCAATGGCGAGCACACCAATGAGAGCCGCAGCAAAAAATCTGTTCAGTTTCATAATGATTGATATTGTTAAAATTGGTTGGTATCAGTCGGTTATATTTTTTGATAGAATGCCTTGCGGCATTTATGGGTTCAAAGTTACAAATAAAATTTTAATATATATAATTTATCCTGATAATTATTTATGCCGTTGTTATAGCCGAAAATTGTATATTTGTAGTTGTGGAAATATTGTAGTTGAATGAATAACATAAATAATATGAAGATAAGAAATATACTTTGCGCGTCAGTAATGCTGTTTTCCTTTGTGTGCATGGCAGAGACTCCTGCCGTAGATAAGATGAAAAGCACCCGCTCGATGGCAGAGGGACTGATGCGCTCCCACCGCCCTACTTTTGAGTTTGATCCTACATTCAGCCCAGAAGAATTTTCAGAGTGGCAGAAGGGTATAAAGAAGGCTATGACAGAACTGATGAAGCATCCGGATATTGTCCCGGCTCAGCCACGAAAAGCATACTCAGCCAAGCGTGATGGATATACGATTGAAAAGTGGATCACATATCCTTTTGAGAATGCAGAGGTCGGCGTTCTGCTTCTGATACCTGACGGGATTACCCCTGATAATCCTGCTCCTGCGGCGCTTTGCATCCCGGGATTCGGGCAGACAAAGGAATTGCTTGCCGGCGAGCGAAAGGGTAATTTCACTCTCTCAGGCGAAGCGGATTCTACAGCCGGAAAGAATGCCATGGCATTGAATCTTGTTAGAGAGGGAATTGTAGCCCTTGCCGTTGACAATCCCTCGTGTGGAGAGCTCTCGGACAACGGTTACTTTGACTACATAACGTCGTCGCGCTTTCTATTAGAGATGGGGTGGAGCTATCTTGGGCTTGCCTCATGGCAGGACCGCGTGGCTTTGGAATGGTTGAAGGGTCTGGATTTTGTCAGGCCCGATCGAATCATTGTCAGTGGATTTTCGCTCGGCACGGAGCCATTGATGGCACTTGGGCTGATGGATGACTCGATTTACGCTTTCGTGTACAATGACTTTCTTTGCCGTACACGTGAACGTGCTCTTGTGATGAATAAACCGAATAAGGATGGCAGCCGTGGCTATCCTAATTCCATAGAGCATCTGATACCATCATTCCTCTCTCTATTTGACTTCCCGGATATTGTGGCTGCCCTTGCTCCACGGCCGGTAATCTGCACAGAGGGAGGAATGGATAGGGATTTCGGCTTTATCCAGAAGGCTTATGCTATTGCCGGTGCTCCTGAAAATTTCGAGTTTCATCATTATGAAATGTTCAAAGATCCGGGTTCAAGGCAGTATCTTGACTCTCTGCCTGATGGAATTGACCGCGCCGAGTTCTTTAAGCTTGTCAACTGCGACCCGCCGCATCATTATTTTAAGACAGAACATGTGATGCCTTGGTTACATAAGCTACTCGATGATTAAGGAAACCGTAATACAGTGATGTCGGTTTTGACTAACCCATTTTTAGAAGTGGCATAGACAGGTAACCCCTCAAACAGCACTCCGGAATCTGTGCCGGAGGTCGTAGGAATTGGCATGAAGTGAAATTCGATCATGTTGCCATCTGTTATTGATGCGGTCCAGAGTCCGGCTTCGCTTGTGTATTGCTTGTCTGATTCAGATGAATCTGCGGAATAGGCCCCTAACCATATGGCTGCCTGATTTGTGCATTTGATAGTTATCTCAGATTCTGTGTAGCCGGTTGTTATAAAGTAGCTTTTTGGCTGACAAGACGGGTCGGCTGAGTAGTATTCCAATGTCGTATTGCCAGGATTGGAATTATACTCTACCGCAAAGAGGATGGGCGAGTCATCCTCTTCGCAGGAGGTGGACATCAGCAATAGTACTATAACTATCGGTAAACAGATGATTTTTACAGGTATATTCATGTGATATATGGCTGTTGATTATAGTGGTTAATTCCTGCGTCCGATATTGAACATTGCAATATTGCTCTCTCCTTTTCGCTTCCCTGTAAATCCAACTGTTATTGTCGCTTCCCCGGCCGACAACTCAGTAATAGGGTCAAACTTTATTCTGATACTTGCCGGAGCGATGCGCTCAATTGTGAGGCCAAGTTCAGCGGCTGTAAATACATCTCCAGCATTTGTTTCAGGGATTACTTCGGAATAGTTGGTGCAGAGCATAATCAGCTCGCCACTGTATTCCGCCTTGGCAATTATCTGCCCTTGGATGTAATACGCCGGAGAAAGACCCACAGAGATTTCTTCCGTGTCATAATCCGCTATCTCCCACTGTAGGGGCATCGGTCCATCATCGCTGCATGACATGAATGTGATGCTGAGCAGTGTAATAATTGAAATAAGAGTGATTCGGTTCATGTGATTATGTTTTTATAAATTTCTTGATTCTAATATCTCTTTTTTAAGGAAGTCTTTAAGGTTGACTGTATATTTTGTTCCGGCCTGTGCCGCTACAACTCCGGCTCCGGTGGATACATTGCTATACCCCTGGACCGGGTCGCCAAGTCCGATATCTCCTAAGTCGCCGATTGTCCCATTATCAATCTGCCATTGGTAGTTGCTCCAATTATAATAGCTTTGCGATACGGTATTCAATGTGAATATCATTCCACACTCAAGCATGTCATCGGTAATCCCCACGGATCTGACATCACATCGCATTCCTTCAAATTTCAGGTTAAGCGTATAGCTCTTTCCAGAAAACTGTCTGTCGGTGAAGAATGTGAATCCATAAGCGTCACTTCCACTTATGGCATCAAGTATTCCTATATGTTCGGAGAATATTGGTTCCGCCTCGTATCGGAATGTGCCGGAATAAAGGCTTACGGGTGATAGAACTGTAACACCGGGTTGACTCCCTTCATCCGTTGAAAATATATTGTGAGCGAAATGGTAGTAATTTTCAGTCGCTGCGGGATCTGCAATTGTCATCCTGGCCTTCAGATTTATCAGGTATGTAGTGACGTATGTGCCCTCAGGGGCTTCCGGATCAACCCACTCCCATTTGTCAGTAACATCGGCTTCCCATACCAACGATTCTATCGGTGTGCATACCGGCACTGTCACTTCAGCTTCGGCCTTTCCATAGGTAGGACTCTCGGCTACGATATGTATCTGATCTCCCTCTTGTGGGATATAGCTGATACTCTCCGGTTTGCCATTGACATACAGTGTGATTTCAGCATCATTAACTCCATGGTCGGTGGAACCATTGGCATCTGTATACAGCCATGTCCGCGTAACTGAATATTCAATCGGAACTCCGGCAGTGATAAGGGAATTGAGGCACAGCACAGGGGGCGTGTCAATATCCGGTGTGAAACTTTCATAACAACCTGTGAGCACTGCCGCCAACGCTATTGGGTAGATTCTGCTTAAAATTGCCATGTATATGATATTGAGGGTATGATTGGTAATAACTTTACTTTTTGAAATACTGGACGTGAACTATAGTAGCTGCCGTCCGCTGAAACTCCTGTTTCATCGTTATATCCTCGTGTTATGGCTATAGTATTCATATGATTGTATGCGTTGTATAGCCCGAAAGTCCAATAGCCTCTGCTGTTCTTTATGGTGCATGAGAGGTCAAGTCTGTGATAGAACGGGAGCTGATAGTTGTTGATCGGAGTCCTTAGTGGCACTTCGTCCACTACATACCCGAATCCATTGTTAAATGACGGAGTTTCCCACATCTGTGGCATTAATGTGAAACGGTTCCCGGAGTGTCCGGTCCAACGTGCATTGAGTTGTACACGGTCATTTATGTCCCAGTTGAGGAGTAGATTAATGGTATGCCTGTTGTCAAACCGGGCCGGGTATGTCTGGCCGCCATTCTTGTTAGCAAAAGTCCTGTCGGACCATGCAAGCGAATAGGATGCTTGTCCCGTAATCCGCCCTATGCGCTTCTCCACCTTGATGTCAATCCCTTTTGCGGTACCTCGGCCTGTGGTAAGACGGGCATTCCACATCTCCAAGGGTGGCTTAAGATAGTACTCCTCGCAGTAGTCGAGTAGATTATGCATCCATTTATAATATCCTTCCACTGATACGGCCCATGTGCCGTTGGCTGTCTGCCAATAGCCTCCTATCGCAATTTTGTCAGCGGTCTGCGGCTTTAGATTTCCCGTTACGGGAATCCATTGATCCGTAGGGAGTGAGAGGTAGCTTTGAGTCAGTTGATGAACATATTGGGTCGTCCTGCTGTATGCTGCCTTAACTGCAATGTTATCAGCCGGACGGTAGCTGAATGACATGCGTGGGGCTAAGCCGTACTTCATCTTACGATCGATATTGAATAGCGAGGCATGGAATCCGGCGTTGATTCTGAACCGGTCATTTATTCTCCAGTCATCATCTATATAAGCATTGAACTCGTTTCCACCGTAGGCCCATGTAGAGTCGCGCGATTCAACGCTGGTTGATTCGGTGACTGATACTCTTGAAGTTCTTGCCGGAAGAAAGGAATGACGGATATAATCCGCGCCAAATCTCACATGGGAATTATCGCCCGGAAGCCAGTCAAAGTCAGCCCGGAAAATCCAGTCGTTGATATTATTCTTCGTTTTCATACGGTCCTCGGTGGTGATAGTCCCGTTGCCGTCGTTTTCCTTATATATTTCGTGATGGCTTAAGCTGGAGAAATATCTTGTATAGGCTGCTGTAAATTCAGCTTTAATGGCCGATGATATGCGATAGTTCAGCCCGGTTTGTGCAAGGAAGTTTCCCCAGTGGAAATTATATTTGTCATTCCCTGCAAATCCGGAAAAATCGCCGTCAAAGTCATTATCTTTCGAACCTGTTTTCAGCATATCATCGCCAAAATATAAGCTGATAAATCCTGTAGCTTTGCTTGAGAACCGATGCGTCAGTTTGCCGTTCAGGTCCATGAAATAATAATGGAATCTGATTTTCTCATCCTCTCCTGAGTTTATTAACGCCAAAGCCGGGACTGAGAGCAGGTCGTACCAAGAGCGGCGTAGCCCGATAAGATAAGTTGTATTATCGCTTATAGGGCCGGATATGTTGAATGCTCCGGAGGTAAGTCCAAGACGGGCTGTACCATGATGCCCTTCAGTCTTCCCATTCTGTAGCCTGACGTCCATGAAGGAGGATAACCGTCCGTCATACTTGGCTGGCATTGATGACTTGAAGAAATCAATATAGCGGATAATATCAGTATTGAATGCCGAGAACAATCCGGCGAAGTGATTGACCTGATATAACGGCACATTATCGAGCATGTAGAGATTCTCATCAGCATTGCCTCCATGCACATACATTCCGGCCGTACCTTCGGTTCCTTCACTGACACCAGGCTCTGTGTGCAATGCTTTTATGACATCTGGTTCGCCGAATAGAGCCGGCGTGTTTATGACCTCATCGGCAGTGACCTTTCGGGCGCCTAAATCGGAGGTTTCAACTGCGGGAGGTTCAAGCCGGGAAATTACAATCACTTCGTCAAGTTCTTTTGGATTAATGGCCGGTTGTGTCATGGGTGGCAACGGACTGACATGTCGTGTGGAGTTCTGTTTGTCAATCTTCTTTGGTTTGCGTTTAAGAATCACATTTTTCCCCTTTATCTTGTATTCAATGTCAGTTCCGGTAAATATATCATCCAGTACTTTCTTCAACGGCCGCTTACGGGCTCTGACCGTCACTTTCATACCGGATAGCAGCTCGGATGAATACACGAAGTTCTTCCCGGTCTGTTGCATGATGCTGCGGAATACAATGGCAGCCGGTTGATTGACTGCATGTATTGTTACATCCTGTGACATTGCAGAAAGGCTGATGCATAATGTGGCAATAATGACTGTGGCAATCCGCTTCATCGTTCTCTGACTGACATTTGTGTTCCAAGAATCTCATTTATAGTATCTACGAGGTCAAAGGCATTGCCTTCATAGTGTAGCGACAAATTCAAAGTATCGGCATTCTCCGGTATGTTAACTACATCCACATTATAGACTTCCTTGATTCGCTCCACTACAATAGGCAGAGCAACGTTTTCAAAATCAATTGTCTTCACCACGAACGCCGGAGCTATATATTCAGCCGGTTGAGGTAGCTCAATCTCATTGTCGCTGCGGAACGAATACTGATGGTACACCACTGCTGCGGCCGCTGAGAGGACTATAAGTCCTCCTACCGCAGCTGCCACCCGCGTGCGTTTCCACCATACGGTTTGAGATGACAGGTCCAAACGGGCCCATCCATCTTTTACTGAGAATTTACCCCTCATATATCGACTTGCTATGAAATCGATATCCTTATTATCTGTATCCATAATTATCAGATGTTAGAAATCAATACCCACGCGGAAAGAGAAGAATGCGACTGCTCCATGGTGGGTTCCGATCTTTGTGCTGATTACATATCCATTGGGGTTATTGATTATCTCATAAACGTCAGCGCTGTATCCCTGCAGTGTAAGGCCAAGCCCGAGATTGATTCCGGCCTTACGTCCCCAATTGAATCGGTAGCCTATTGATGGGGAGAAGTATACGCCTCCTCCACTTGCAAAATTATAGCCCAGGCGGATATCGCCAAACGGAGTGTATCTTCCAAGCTGCATATCTGCCCGACCTTCGGCGAATAACGCGAGTATATTGCTACTGATTTTGGAGCAATATTCATAATCAAGTCCGGCTCCTATGTAAAACATCGGGTTTAACTGATAGCCATGTGAGGTGGAGAAGCCTGTATAGAATGTAGACATCCGATTGGAAGGACCCCATACTGCAGTCGTTCTGTAACTGTTGCTCCAGTCAATAAAGCCTCGGTATCCGCGCGCGGGTTGACGAGCGATAGCGCTGATTGTGATTGATGCAATTGCTAAAAATGTGATGATTTGCCGTTTCATAGCGTCATATTATTTGTTTATTTCCAAACGTATGACGCAGTGCTAAAGCAAAAGTCCTATCCTGGATTGAAAAAAAATTACAAAAACGGAAGGAAGAAGGGTTTATGACCATCGGATAGCTCTTCGCGTAAGCGGCTAAAAGCCTTGGTCATCTGATTCTTGACTGTTTTTATAGATATTCCGAGTTCATCGGCGATTTCTTCATTCGTCATGCCGTCGCGCTTACTCATAAGGAATATTTCGCGGCACTTTTCCGGAAGCCTGTCTATGGCTTTCCATATCGCGGCATCTCTGTAGGATGTGTCAACGCTCTCTTCATCCACTTCCGGGATCTGTTCAATCCCTACCGTACACTTCTGTTTTCGGATGAAGGTGATGCAATTGTTGCGGACTATCCGGTACATAAACGCATCAAAACTATCTATTTCAATTCCGGATTCAATGGATTCCCATGCGCGCAGGAACGCGTCCTCCACCAAGTCCTCTGCGTCATCGGCATTATCGACAATACGAAGCGCATACATACCCAACGGCAGATATAGCTTTTTGAATCTGATTTCAAATTCCCGTATGGTCATTGGGGCGGAGCTAAGATATAGTTTGTGACAGGGTGTGAAAAGTAAAAAAGAGGAATAAATCATACGACCTATTCCTCTTTGTAGCGGGACCGAGAATTGAACTCGGGACCTCCGGGTTATGAATCCGACGCTCTAACCAACTGAGCTATCCCGCCGTATTTCTGAATTGCGGTGCAAAGATAGCGGTAGTTTTTGATATGTGCAAATATTTTTGAGCTTTTTTTAGTCGGATTTTTTGAATGGGCTGAATATCAAGCTTTAGAAATTATTTCGGTCCATTCACTTATTCTCTTGTCGGTCAAATCAGGGTGATTCACCTCGTCAAGGACAAGTCCAACCATAGTGCCGTTGCGCTCGGCTGAACTCTCATCGTAGGTATAGCCATCGGCATTGAACTCCCCTATCGGTTTGGCTCCGGTCTTTATGACGCGGTCATACAGTTCGCCCATGCCGCTGCAGAATGTATCGGACATCGATTCGTCGCCGCATCCGAAAACGGCAAACTCTTTGCCGGAAAGGTCAAGCGCCTGCAGCCCATCGGTGAAGTCATACCAGCTGTCCTGCATGTCGCCTGCTCCCCAGGTGCTTGTGCCCATAAGAATTACATCATATGCAGCCACTTCGCTTGGAGGTGTTGTAGCGACATTATGTACGTCTGATTTGTCTACTCCGAGAGCTTTGGCAATTTTTTCGGCAATTGCTTCCGTATTCCCTGTTGTTGAGCCGTAGAATATTCCAATTTTTTTCATAGTTAATCTGTTTATTGAAGATAGTATTCTTTAATCACTAATCATTCAACACATACTTTGGTATGAAAGTTCGCGGAGCCGGCGTCTATTTCGGTCATATCTCCAGCGGTTTTTATCGCGATTTGTTAAATTGGTCAAACGGAGCGGTAAATTATTGTGATAAATATGCCTTACTTTTATTTGATTTTAGTAATTTTGCAACTTGAAAAATTCAACATATTATAGCTATAGCAATGACCGACATCAAGAAAATCAAAACGGCACTTATTTCAGTTTTTCATAAGGAAGGACTTGACAATATTCTCTCAATGCTTCACAATGATGGCGTTAAATTCCTCTCTACCGGTGGTACCAAAAGTTTTATCGAAAGCCTCGGGTATCCTTGCGATGCAGTAGAGGACCTTACATCATATCCTTCAATTTTGGGCGGACGAGTGAAGACGCTTCATCCCAAAGTGTTTGGTGGCATTCTGAATCGCCGTGACAATGCCGGTGACCGTGAGCAGATCGCTGAATATGAAATTCCGGAAATTGACCTGGTGATAGTTGATCTATATCCTTTTGAGGCAACCGTAGCCTCAGGAGCTTCACATGCTGATATTATAGAGAAGATTGACATAGGCGGAATATCACTTATCCGTGCCGGGGCCAAGAACTACAACGATGTTGTGATAGTTGCCTCGAAGGCTCAATATACTCCCCTCGCCGAGATGCTTGGAAAGAATGGCGCGCAGTCAACACTTGCCGAACGTCGTTTCTTTGCGAAAGAGGCGTTTAAGGTTTCATCCGGATATGACAGCGCCATATTCAACTATTTCGATTCTTTAGAAGAAGATGCCCCTTCGGCAATGCGTGTGGCACTTGACGGCAAGACACACCTTCGTTACGGTGAGAATCCCCATCAGCAGGGTGTGTTCTTCGGACACCTTGACGAAATGTTCTCACAGCTGCATGGTAAAGAGATAAGCTATAATAACCTCCTTGATATTGACGCAGCTGTATCACTGATTGCTGAATTTGAAGAGCCGACATTCGCAATCCTCAAGCATAATAACGCTTGCGGAATAGCCACACGCACTACAATGCTTGAGGCATGGACCGATGCGCTTGCTGGTGATCCGGTGTCAGCTTTCGGCGGTGTGCTCATAGCCAATCGTGAAATTGACACAGAAACTGCTGAGGCAATCAACAAGATATTTTTCGAAGTGATCATTGCTCCGTCATACTCTGAAGGCGCTATGGCAGTACTTACTCAGAAAAAGAACAGAATCATACTTCTGCAGAAGACCCCGCTCACAACCACACGTCAGTTCCGTTCAATACTGAATGGCGCACTGATGCAGGAGCGTGACCTGAAAGTGGAGACTCCGGAGGATCTTACTCCTGTTACGGATCGTAAGGTGACTGCTGAAGAGGTTGCCGACCTTCTGTTTGCAAATAAGATCGTGAAGCACAGTAAGAGCAATGCTATTGTACTTGCCAAAAACGGAATGCTTCTTGCAAGCGGAGTCGGTCAGACATCGCGTGTCGATGCCTTGAAGCAGGCTATAGAGAAGGCCCGTGGTTTCGGGTTTGACCTCAATGGCGCTGTGATGGCTTCAGATGCCTTCTTCCCGTTTGCCGATTGCGTCCAGATAGCTCATGAGGCCGGTGTGGATGCTGTGATACAGCCCGGCGGATCTATCCGCGACAAGGACAGCGTGGACTACTGCAATGCCAATAATGTGGCTATGGTGACCACCGGAATCCGTCACTTCAAACATTGATAACCCCTGACTCTCCGATAATATAAAACAGATACTCAACAAATGAAATTATTTTCGCTAAACAAGGAAATAGCTATTGACCTTGGCACAGCCAATACTATTATAATACATAACGGCAAGATCGTGATTGACGAGCCGTCAATCGTGGCTATCGAAGTCCGTACCGGCAAGCTTATAGCTGTAGGTAAGGAAGCTCAGCAGATGCAGGGCAAGGAGAATGAAAATATCCGTACTATCCGCCCGCTGAGAAAAGGCGTGATAGCCGACTTTAATGCTGCTGAGATGATGATACGCGGTCTTGTGGGCAAAGCAAGCACCAAGAACAAATGGTTCAATCCATCAATGCGTATGGTTGTCGGCATCCCTTCAGGATCGACTGAAGTGGAGATCCGTGCGGTGCGTGACTCTTCGGAGCACGCCGGAGGCCGTGACGTCTATATGCTGTATGAGCCGATGGCTGCCGCTCTCGGTATAGGTATTGACGTTGTGGCGCCTGAGGGCAATATGATTGTTGACATAGGTGGCGGTACTACTGAAATCGCGGTAATATCACTTGGCGGTATAGTATCGAACAAGAGTATTCAGATTGCCGGTGATGACCTTACCGTGGATATTCAGGAGCATATGCGCCGTGTGCACAATGTTCGTGTCGGAGAGCGTACAGCCGAGCTTATCAAGATGAATGTGGGTTCAGCCCTTACTGATCTTGATAATCCTCCGAAGGATTATGTTGTGCATGGACCGAATGTCATGACTGCTCTTCCCATGGAAGTCCCTGTTTCATATCAGGAGATATCCCACTGTATAGAAAAGTCAATTTCGAAGATTGAGCTGGCTGTGCTCGCCGCACTTGAGCAGACTCCCCCGGAACTTTATGCCGATATTGTGCAAAATGGCATTTATCTTGCCGGTGGCGGTGCGAAGCTCCTTGGACTTGACAAGCGTCTTACTGACAAGATCGGAATCCAGTTCCATATCGCCGAGGATCCCCTGCTGGCTGTGGCCAAGGGTACAGGCGTAGCCCTTAAGAACATTGATAAGTTCAACTTCCTGATTCGATAAGCTATTATCAGAATATAAGGCAGGAGCGGCTCATATTGAGTCCGCTTCCTGCGTTTAATAAAATGGCATAGGTGCAGAATCTGATTAGATTTTTGATTAAGTACGGCACATGGATGCTCTTTATCCTCTATGTGCTGATAAGTTGTTCGTTGCTGTTCAACAACAATCCGTACCAGCATTCGGTGTTTCTGACATCGGCCAACAGTGTCAGTACGGGTGTCTACAACGCATCGAACAGCGTTACATCTTATTTCAATCTAAGGGATATCAACGAGGATTTGCAGCGCAATAATGCTGACCTCGAACTTCAGCTTCTGTCATTGAAAGCCGAACTCCGGAAGTATCGTGAGCAGGAATATGCCGATTCCGTTCCGGTTGACTCTGCATTGTCGCGTTATAAGTTCGTGATAGCGCATGTCATCAACCAGACTACCACACGGCCACATAATTACATAACGATTGAGAAAGGCTCACTTGATGGCATTCAGCCTGAGATGGGAGTTGTGGATCAGAATGGTGTGGTAGGTATTGTCAATGTCACCGGACCACATTCGGCCCGTGTGATATCTCTGCTGAACAATAATCTTCGTATCTCATGTAAGATTAAGAGAAGCCAGCAGGTTGGTTCCCTTGTATGGGACGGTAGGAATTCGCAGGAGGCAGTTCTTGAGGAGCTGCCAAGACATGCCACGTTCAGTAAAGGTGATACGGTTGTCACCAGCGGTTACTCTACGGCTTTCCCTGAAGGTGTGCCTGTAGGTGTGGTATTAGGACTTATGAAGGACTATGACGAAAACTTCTACGCACTTAGAATAAAGCTGTTCACTGACTTCTCCACACTCAGTACTGTCAGGGTAATTTCTGACGGGATGAAATCAGAACTTGAAAATCTTGAGCAACAGGATCCGGAGAAGGAATCCGAATAACTATTTGATAGCTAAAGCTTCATTAGGCAAATTAAAATGAACAAGACAGCAACACAACTACTTGGAATAACGCTGATATTGCTATTGGCTCAGGTTATTGTGCTGAATCATGTGTGTCTTTTTGGTGTGGCGGTGCCATTTGCATTCATATATGTACTGCTTCGTCTGCCGGTAACCATGAATCAGAATTGGGTTCTGACTGTAGGCTTCTTCATGGGGCTTCTGATTGATATTTTTTCCGATACACAGGGAATGAACGCTCTGGCATGTACTATACTGGTTATGTTCCGCAAGCCTGTTTTGAGGCTATACTTCCCGCGTGAGGATGAACTGACCGATACATTGCCGTCAATATCATCGCTCGGCTTCATAATATATATGAAGTATGCGCTCAGCATGTCGCTGATATACTGTGGCCTGATTTTCATTATCGAGGCTTTTTCCCTGTTTAATTTCCTAACATTGCTGTTACGTATCATATCAAGCACTATACTTACTACACTTTTGCTGATAGGCATCGACAGCCTAACATTGCGCCGTCGTGAGAAAAGATTATAATCTTGAAAAGCGCAAATATGTGATAGGTGGCTTTATCATAGCCATAGTTATCATCTATATAATCCGCTTGCTTAACCTGCAGGTTCTTGACAACAGCTTTAAGGATGAAGCTGATTCGAATGCATTTCTGCGGAAGGCCATTTATCCATCCAGAGGTGTCATATATGACCGCAATGGTAATGTGGTGGTATTCAACCGCCCGGCCTATGATATAATGCTTATACCGCGCGATGTGAAGCAGTTTGACACACTTGATTTCTGTCATACACTCGGTATAACAAGAGAGCAGTTTGAGAATCGCATGCGCGACCTTAAGGATAAGCGGCTTAATCCCGGCTATTCCTCGTATTCTCCGCAGACATTCATGACGCAGCTGTCGGCTGAGGATTATGGTAAACTTCAGGAGAAGATGTACCGCTATCCTGGATTCTTCATTCAGAAGCGTATACTCAGAGAATACAATTACCATTGTGCCGCCAATGTATTAGGCAATATCCGTGAGGTGTCGCAGACCGATATTGACCGTGACAGTTACTACTCGCGTGGTGATATGACGGGCGACCTCGGTGTGGAGAAGAGCTACGAAAAGTTTCTTCGCGGCATAAAGGGTGAGGAAGTGCTGATTCGTGACGCACGTGGTAAGATTCAGGGACGCTACGAGGATGGTGCGTTTGACCGCAAGGCGGTGTCGGGTAAAAATCTCAAATTAAGTATCGATATCGGATTGCAACAGTTTGCTGAGTCGCTGATGATGAATAAGAAAGGCGCTGTTGTGGCCATAGAACCGACTACCGGAGAGGTGTTGGCATTGGTTACTGGCCCTTCGTATGATCCATCGCTTCTTGTCGGACGACAGCGCGGTAAGAATTATGCTGCACTTGCCAAGGACTGGCGTCGTCCGCTGCTTGACCGCTCGGTGATGGGTGCATACCCTCCGGGATCGACATTCAAGCCTACGCAGGGTCTGATACTGCTTCAGGAAGGAATCGTCACGCTCGGTTCATCCTATCCCTGCTCAAGGGGATATGTAAACAGCGGATTGCGTGTAGGGTGTCACCCGCATGCATCCCCGATCGCTCTTAAACCGGCGCTTCAGACATCATGTAACGCCTACTTCTGCTGGGGCTTCAAGAGTATGATTGACCGTAAATCAAAATACGGATCTGTTGCAAAGGCTTTTGAAGTGTGGAAGAATTATCTGGTGTCATTTGGATATGGATACAAGTTAGGGATTGATCTGCCGAGTGAAAGCCGAGGTTTTCTCCCTAATTCAAAGTCCTATGACGGTTGGTACGGCGAGGGCCGCTGGAGCGCCAACTCCATAATATCAGTGTCAATAGGACAGGGTGAGATATTGGCCACTCCCCTGCAGATAGCCAATCTCAGCGCTACGATTGCCAACCGTGGCTGGTATATCACTCCTCATGTTGTCAAGGAGATTCAAGACACGGTGATATCCGACGATTATAAAAAACGTCATGAACCGGCTATAAACCGCGCACACTATGAATCAGTGGCCGAGGGTATGCGAATGGCTGTTCTTGGCGGAACCTGTAAAGGCGCCAATCTGTCGGATATCGAGGTATGTGGAAAGACAGGTACCGCTCAGAATCCCCATGGTGCCGACCACTCTGCATTCATGGGTTTTGCTCCATACCATAATCCACGTATTGCCGTGGCTGTATATGTTGAAAATGCCGGATATGGTGCCGCATTCGGTGTGCCTATCGGCAGTCTGGTAATCGAGCGTTATCTGAAAGGGCACATTTCTCCCGAACGACAGCATGTGCTGCAGAACATGTTACACACATCTACTATTCCGAACAGTGAACCAAAGAAACGATAATATATCAGTATTCCGCTACATTGACTGGTTTACGGTAGCACTATACCTTCTGCTTATCACGGCGGGGGTATTCTCCATTTATGCGGCAAGCTATGATTTTGACCACGCGAGTCTGCTGGATAACAGTGAGTTTTCCGGCAAGCAGATCCGTTGGATTGGCATGGCCCTTGGACTTGCGGTGGTGATACTGCTTTTTGATGCCAAGATTTTTGATATATATGCCTATCCTATATATGCGATTGTCACATTCATAATGCTGATAACTATATTCGTCGCGCCGGACATCAAGGGCTCGCATTCATGGCTTGTGTTTGGCCCGCTACGTTTTCAACCGGCGGAATTCGGCAAGGCGGCCACAGCGCTCGCTCTTGCCAAGCTCTTCAGCGGATATGGATTTACCCTCAACGCATGCCGCAAGAATTACATGTATGCCCTGGGGCTAATATTCCTGCCGGTGCTTCTTATCATCGCTCAGCGTGAGACAGGGTCGGCGCTCGCATATCTGTCGTTGTTCATGGTGCTGTATCGTGAAGGTATGAGCGGTTTGATATTGCTTGCCGCACTGTGTGCTGTGGTATTTTTTGTCGTAGCCTTGAAATATGCAGGAACGTTATTCCTTGGTATAACATGTGGCGAGGCTGTCGTTTTCGGCCTCATCATGATTATCATGGTGTGTATGATGGCTGTATACTGTAGGCAGATGGAGGGAGCGCGTAATCTGTTTTTAGCTTATGCCGGATCATTTATAGTAGTGCTTACCCTCTCCGCGTTCGGCATCAATGTTCCCGGTATGGCATATTTTATTATCGCCATTTTGGCAGGATGTGTCTATTGCGGATTTCTGGCCATGCATAGCCGTGCCCGGAATCTGTATATCACGATTGGAGCGGCATTGGTATCAGTTGTATTCCTGTTTTCGGTAAACTATGCTTTCAGCAAAGTTCTGCAGCCGCATCAGCAGCAGCGTATCCTTGTTACACTTGGAATAGAGCAGGATGTCCTGGGAGCCGGATATAATGTAAATCAGTCACGCATAGCCATCGGGTCAGGTGGAATAGCCGGGAAAGGATTCCTTAACGGTACCCAGACAAAATTGAAGTATGTGCCGGAGCAGCACACTGACTTTATATTCTGTACTGTAGGCGAGGAGCAAGGGTTTCTTGGCTCGACTGCGCTTCTGCTTGTATTCCTTATCCTGATACTACGGATAATGTTTATCGCCGAACGGCAGCCATCAACCTTCGGGAGAGTATACTCATACTGTGTGGCTTCATATTTCATGTTTCATCTGGCTATTAATGTCGGGATGGTCATCGGCTTATGTCCGGTTATCGGTATTCCCCTCCCATTCTTCAGTTATGGCGGCTCGTCATTGTGGAGCTTCACTATACTTCTCTTCATTTGCTTGCGGATAGATGCTTCGCGCAGAGAGCACCTTACCTACTGATAATTTTATTTGCATCGCAAACTACAAATTTGTAATTTTGTAATAATTGTCACTGAATATAAAGGCAGATGCAGAGTGTCCTGTACATATTGATGACCGGCATACTCATTGGAGTATTTATTTCAGCTCCCATGGGGCCTATTGGTATGTTGGTGATTCAGCGTACACTCAACAAAGGACGACTGGCGGCTTTCTATACAGGTATAGGTGCTGCGATATCTGATATAATTTATTGTCTGCTGACCGGTCTCGGGCTTTCCTTTGTCACAGACTTCATAGAATCAAACCGTGATATTCTGCAGGTGGCCGGCTCTGCAATGCTGATCGTATATGCTGTATATCTCTTCCGGAGCAACCCCTCGCGGGCGTTGAACAAGGCTGAAGTGGAACCGGCAAATACATATTGGAGCGATCTTGGAACAGGATTTCTGTTTACTTTCTCCAATCCGCTTATACTGTTCTTCATTATAAGCCTCTTTGCCCGTTTCAATTTCATGGATGCCCATTATATGATATATCATTATATAATAGGTTATCTGAGTATTGCTCTTGGTGCTATTGGTTGGTGGTTTGTCATTACTTTTTTTGTCAACAAGGTCCGTTCGCACTTCAACATGCGATCGCTATGGCTTGTAAACAGAGTGATGGCTGTTCTTATCACCACAATGGCCTTAATCGGATTCATAACAGGAATTAAACATCTTATATCATGACTACTCCCCATCTTTTAATCCCCTACATCCCTGAGCTTGATAATGTATCGCTCGAAGAGGCAATCAAAGTTCTTGATGACCGCGGCGCTCACCGCACAGTTGAATGCCTTAACTGGAAATCGGAATATCCCTATCATCCGCTTACCGCTTTCAGCGTAGCACATTCCGGGACTCATATATACATTGATTTTTTTGTGCGTTGCAATTATCTGCGTGCCGTCAATAGCGAAAACAACTCTCCTGTCCATCAGGATTCATGTGTGGAGTTCTTCATCTCGCCGAAGGGTCAGACTCCCTATTACAATTTTGAGTTCAATTGCATCGGTACGATTCATGCGGCAAAACGTATGGACCGTCATACAGGTGAACCTCTCTCAGATGAACAGCTGGGCCGGGTGCGTCGCCTTGCATCATGCGGTACAAAGCCGTTTGAGGAGCTTGAAGGTATGTTCTCATGGAATCTTATTGTTGCTATTCCTCTTGATCTTATAGGTGTGACTTATGAAGGTAGCCCGATTGATATGAAAGCTAATTTCTACAAGTGCGCTGATTTGACAACAACTCCCCATTTCTTAAGTTGGGCACCGATCTCAACTGAACAGCCTGATTTCCACCGTCCTGAATTTTTCGGCAACATCACACTGGAATAAAATGCCGCGTAGCCGTGCAAAAAATGCTGATTTTTCTTGCATGGTAATAAATAAAGGCGTACATTTGCATCGTGAAAAGCGAAAAGCCGCTTATCGCTCAAAATGGCGATTTAGTGTAGTGGCCTAGCACGCCGCCCTCTCACGGCGGAAACCCGGGTTCGAATCCCGGATTCGCTACTCGCCTTAAGCCCTCTGAATTCTTTTCAGAGGGCTTTTTCTTGCATATGACATTTTATTCATTTATCTTTGTTATCTGTCACATAACATAGATGCCTGACTGATAAAATGAATAAGCAATCGCCCATAATTTCCATTATTACCGTAACATTCAATGCTGCTGCTACAATAAGGCCTACGCTTGACAGTATTGCGGCGCAGAAGGGCTGTAAGCCGGGAGAAGATTACGAAGTGATAATAATGGATGGTGCATCAAAAGATGATACTGTGGCGATTGCAGAATCGTACGGAATGCAATGCTGTACTATCATATCCGAACCTGACGGAGGTATATATGATGCCATGAACAAGGGTATGAATAAAGCATTCGGAAAATACTATATGTTTCTTAATGCCGGCGATGCACTTCATTCCTCTGCTACTTTGCGTACTATTCTTGACGCTATTGCAGAAAATGATATGCCCGGCATTGTGTATGGTCAGACAAATCTGGTGGATAGTAACCGTGAGTATATTGGCCCCCGTCATCTTACTGCGCCAAAGAATCTCAAGTATGAATCGTTTGCCGAAGGGATGCTTGTCTGTCATCAGGCATTTATAGCTTTGAGCCGGATTGCCCCCCGATATAATTTGAAATACAGATTCTCGGCTGATTATGACTGGTGTCTGCAGTGCCTGCAACATTCCAGAAAGAATGTATTTATAGATGATGTTCTGATTGATTATCTGAAGGAAGGGACAACCACAGCCAACCGCTATGCCTCGTTGCGCGAACGCTTTCGGATCATGTGTCATTATTTCGGGACTATCCCGACTATAGTCAGGCATTTCAAGTTTATTCCACGCTTCCTGTCATCCGGGCAGATGAAAAGCGGCAAGTAATTAAAATGTGTCAAACAGATGGATTATTATATAATAGTTGATAACAAACCTGCCGGACCGTATGCACTGACAGATTTCTCAGAGATAAACCTGTCGGCTATGACACTTGTGTGGAACAACAGCCTGCCCTCATGGACCCCTGCATCAGACCTACCGGAACTACAGCAGTATATTATTCCGCCTGTACCAAAAGCGATGCCATACAATTATCCTTATGGAGTCCAGCCTGTGCGGATGGATAGCCGGATAACTAAGCCGCATGGAAAAGAGCCATATTCATGGATGATAGAGTCAATTATGGTGACGATGTTTCTCGGAGTTCCGGCCCTGTTTATATTCCCGTTAGCTATTTCATTGATTTTTGGCATACTGGCTATTGTGAACGGAAATTTTGTGAGTACAATGTTCCGGTTAGGACATGTGGCGATTGCCGAAGAGTACTCGCGGAAGGCGCGTAACTATATGTTGGCGTCGCTTATATCCGGAATTATAATTGTTATTATTGCAGTCATTCTGCTTCTTGCATTTATGGGCTTGATGACTGATATCCTATTAACTGAATCGATATTTTAATTAAACCGAATATACGATATGAACTATTATGTAGCTCGTGACGGAGAACCTCAGGGTCCCTTCACTCCCCAGCAGCTTGCACAGCAGGGTATCACTCCTGACACTCTTGTGTATAATGAGACTATGGCCAACTGGACTCCGGCCGGTAGTATTCCCGAACTTCAGGCTATGATTTTTGGTGGAGCGACTCCGGCCGCAGCCGCACCTAACGGTGGATATGTACCCTGCAATGGTCCTGCTCCCGGCTATCAGCAGCCGATGCAGCCTATTGAACCTCAGCCTAAGACATGGTTGGTAGAATCAATTCTTGCTACCCTGTTCTGCTGTTTGCCTTTGGGTATTGTAGGTATAGTGTATGCTTCACAGGTAAGCTCGTCATACAGCGTTGGCGATTATAAGAATGCTAAATTCAAGTCTCAGATGGCTGGAAAATGGGTTAAAGCAAGCTTTATTGTCGGACTCCTGGGCATTCTGCTCTATTTTGTGTTTGTTGTCTTCATTGGCGTAGGCACATCCATGATGTAATTTCAGAATGGCATCATATCTCGTAAATACAACATTTCTTGCAGCGCCTGAAGCGGAGGCTGAATTCCTTGACTGGATGAAATCGCGGTACATACCGGAGGTCAACGGTTCGGATGTTTGGCACTCGCCACTTTTCAATCGGATAATGTCAGAAACAGGAGCCGATGGCAAGTCGTATGCTCTGCAAATGCAGACTGACAGTCTTGAATCGGCCCGTGTATGGTATGAAACCGGTGGGGCTGCACTTATTCAGGAGATGACAGATCATTTCGGGGAGAATGTGCTTTTTTTCATAACTGAAATGGAGGTGATCGAATGAACTGTACCGAACATGCCATGGCCGAATGGGATAAGGTGATAATCGGTATCGACCCCGGAACTAATGTGATGGGATATGGGATACTTGGAGTGAAGTCACGTAATCCATATATGGTGGCCATGGGAGTCATACAGTTGAGTAAATTCGAAAGCCATTATCTGCGCCTGCGGCGTATCTATGACCGTGTCCTCTCTTTGGTTGAGCAATATCTTCCGGATGAAATGGCCATTGAGGCTCCATTCTTCGGCAAAAATGTGCAGTCAATGCTCAAGCTCGGACGCGCACAGGGAGTGGCTATGGCTGCCGCTCTTGCCCGCGATGTCCCTATCACGGAGTATGAGCCCAGAAAGATAAAAATGGTCATAACCGGCAATGGTGCCTCATCAAAGGAACAGGTGCAGGAGATGCTCCGCAGAATCTTGAAAATTGACAGGGAACAACTTTTGCCTCAGCTCGATGCAACAGATGCCCTTGCGGCCGCATTATGCCATTTTTACGAATCGTCAAAGCCTATAAAAGTAAGTTCGTCGTCCTCGTGGAAGGACTTCGTATTAAAGAATCCACAAAGAATAAAAAAATAAAATACCATGTACAAATTTGACAAACGTGTAGTAGTAACGCTCGATGCCGGAGGTACTAATCTGGTGTTCAGTGCTATGCAAGCCAATGACTTCATAGTGGAACCAATCACACTACCTTCAAATGCCCATGACCTTGACTTGTGTCTGGCAACGATGGTGGACGGGTTCACTCGCATATTCAATCAGCTTGAGCAGAAGCCGGTGGCTATCAGCTTCGCATTCCCCGGTCCGGCTGATTACCCCAACGGAATAATCGGTGGCTATCTGCCTAACTTTCCCTCTTTCCGCAATGGTGTGGCACTCGGTCCATTCCTTGAGGAAAAGTTTGGAGTGCCTGTATTTATCAATAATGATGGCGACCTCTATGCCTATGGTGAGGCTTTAGGTGGATTCCTTCCAGAGTTGAACAACCGGTTGGCCGAGATGGGTATTGAAAAGCGCTATACAAACCTGCTTGGATATACTTTCGGCACAGGATTTGGAATAGGTATGGTTATTGACGGGCGCCTGAACCGAGGCAACAATTCATGTGTGGAGACATTCTGTCTGCGTCATAAGAACCACCATGAAGTATTTGTTGAAGAGGGCGTGGCTATCCGTGCCATACAGCGTGTCTACGGAGAACTGTCGGGTGACATAAACCATAATTTCACACCGAAGGATATCTGCGATATAGCAGAGGGTAAAATCGAGGGAAATAAGGAAGCTGCCATAAAGGCGTTTGAAGAATTCGGAACTATAGCCGGTGATGCTATAGCATCGGCTGTCACTCTTACTGACTCGCTGGTTGTAATCGGTGGTGGCCTTACGGGAGCCCGCAAATTCTTTATGCCTGCGCTGCTTGAACAGATGCGGGGTATGCTCCACAGCATAAAGGGAGAGGAACTTCCCCGTTTGCCTGAGAAAGTGTTTGATCTGGACGATGAAGAGGAATTTGTTCAGTTCGCCCATGGCGCTTCACGTCCAATCAAGGTTTACGGCACAGACAAGACTGTAATATATGACCCGATGAAGCGTACCGGTGTGGCTATTTCACGCATTGGTGCAAGCAAGGCTATATCAATCGGTGCCTATTCATTCGCTCTGTCAATGCTTGACAGCAAGGAATAAGTACAGATTATACTATTTTAACGGGCCGCAGCTGTGTTATCACAAGTTGCGGCCTGTTATATAGTTGAATAAAATTGCGTATCTTTGTAAAATGGATTTCAAATTAGCTTCACAATACAAACCGACGGGCGACCAGCCTCAGGCAATAGAGCAATTGTCCGAGGGGGTGCGTCAGGGATTACCGGCCCAGACTCTGCTTGGAGTTACCGGTTCTGGTAAGACATTTACAATGGCCAATGTTATCCAAGAGGTACGTAAGCCGACGCTTATCCTAAGTCATAATAAGACGCTGGCTGCTCAATTGTACAGCGAATTCAAGAATTTTTTCCCTGATAACTCGGTTCAGTATTTCGTATCGTACTACGACTATTATCAGCCTGAGGCATATATACCGTCAGTAGATAAGTATATTGAGAAGGACCTGATGATTAACGACGAAATAGATAAGCTGCGTCTGGCTACAACATCGGCGTTGCTCTCAGGCCGAAAGGATGTAATTGTGGTTAGTTCTGTATCATGCCTTTACGGTATGGGGAATCCTGAGGATTTCAACAGCAATGTGATAGACATAAATGTCGGCATGAAAGTGAGCCGCAATGTCTTTCTCCGGGAGCTTGTTGATGCTCTATATAGCCGTAATGAATTGAATTTCGGACGTGGAAATTTCCGTGTCAAGGGGGATACGGTGGATATATATCTGGCGTATGAGGAAATCGTGGTCCGTGTAATATGGTGGGGCGATGAAATTGAGTCGATCTCCACGTTTTACCCAACAGATTATGTAACATTAGGTCAGCATGATTCATTCCGCATATTCCCGGCAAATATCTTTGTGACATCGCGTGAGCGTATGGCTTCCGGCATAGCTCAGATAGAGCTTGACTTGGGAGAGCAGGTTGACTTCTTCTATAAGGAGGCTCGTGAGCTTGAGGCTCGTAGGTTGAAAGAGAGAGTTACCTACGATGTGGAGATGATGCGTGAGGTAGGGCACTGTTCAGGAATTGAAAACTACAGCCGATATTTCGATGGACGTCGTCCTGGAATGCGACCATTCTGCCTGCTTGACTATTTTCCGGACGATTTTCTGACTATAATTGACGAAAGTCATGTAACCATTCCACAGGTCCGTGCCATGTATGGCGGCGATTTGTCGCGCAAGATGAACTTGGTGGAATATGGATTCCGCTTGCCAGCCGCTCTGGACAACCGTCCGCTTAAATTTGAGGAATTTGAGAATCTGACACATCAGGTGATTTATGTAAGCGCTACTCCGGCCGACTATGAACTCAACCGATGCGAAGGTGTGGTTGTGGAGCAGATTATTCGTCCTACCGGATTGCTTGACCCTGTGATAGAAGTACGTCCTTCACTTCACCAGATTGACGACCTTCTTGAAGAAATCCAGCAGCGTATCGAAGCTGATGAACGTGTGCTTGTCACCACTCTGACCAAGCGCATGGCTGAAGAGCTTAATGACTATCTTGGTAAACTGAGAGTCAAGGCGGCTTACATACACAGCGATGTCGACACGCTTGACCGAATACGTATTCTTGACGATTTGAGAGCGGGAGTATATGATGTCCTTATCGGCGTAAATCTGCTGCGCGAGGGGCTTGACCTGCCTGAAGTATCGCTTGTGGCTATTCTTGATGCTGATAAGGAGGGTTTCCTTCGCTCGCACCGTTCACTGACGCAGACCGTTGGACGTGCGGCCCGTAATCTGAACGGAACTGTAATAATGTATGCCGACAAGATTACGGAATCCATGCAGCTTACCATCGACGAAACCGCACGAAGGCGTTCGCTTCAGCTGGCATATAACGAGGAGCATGGAATAACGCCTACTGCTATCGTTAAAGCCCGCAACCGGATTATAGGAGTTGACAGTGGTGATGATGATGCCGATGTATTGCCGAAGTCAAAGCGGAGTGGAAAGTCGCCGGCCAAGAGCTCACGGAAGGAGGGACAGGCAACTGCAATTTACGACAGCGAATATTCCAACAGTGTAAATATAGCTGCAGACCCCGTAGTACCTTATATGTCTGCCGATGAACTCCAGCGCTCCATAACAAAGCGCCGTACGGAGATGGTTGAAGCTGCCAAACGTATGGAATTTATGGAAGCGGCCCGTCTGCGTGACGAAGTACTGAAAATGGAGGAATTGCTTAAAAATAAATTTGGAACAAATGGATCCGACGCGTGATATAAAATTGTATCTGCCTACATCGGTCAAGGAAATGAAGCTGCTTGGCTGGGACCATGTTGATGTGGTCCTGTTTTCAGGTGATGCATATGTTGACCATCCTTCATTTGGCTGTGCGGTGTTGGGGCGAGTGCTGCAGGCAGCCGGCTATAATGTGGCAATTGTGCCGCAGCCCAACTGGCAGGATGACCTTCGGGATTTCAGAAAGTTTGGAGCACCACGCCTGTTCTTCGGAGTATCGGCTGGAGCCATGGACTCGATGGTCAATCATTATACTGCGGCCCGACGCCGGCGCAGCGATGATGCCTATACCCCCGGCGGCCGTCACGGAGCGCGTCCGGACTACCCTACTATTGTGTATTCCGATATCCTGAAAACGCTATATCCAGATGTCCCGGTCATAACAGGCGGTATTGAAGCTTCAATGCGCCGTCTGTCACATTACGATTACTGGCAGGATTGTCTACGCCCGTCTATCATGATGGATTGCAAGGCCGATCTGCTTATATACGGTATGGGTGAGAAGCCGATACTTGAAATAGCTCGTCGGCTCGACGCCGGGGAGAGCATAAGCAGGTTTGCCGATATAAAACAGTGCGTGCTGCGCACAGCTGCTACCGATATCCCCGCTGCTGACTCGGATAATATCATACTCCATTCATTCGAAGAGTGTCGGAGCGACAAGCGATGCCAGGCGGAGAATTTTCGTCATATCGAAGAACAGTCAAACCGTATGGAGGGCGCTACCCTATGGCAGCGACATGGCGATACGGCGATACGTGTCAACCCGATGCATCCGCCAATGACGGAGCAGGAGATTGACCGCTCGTTTGACTTACCTTATACCCGTATGCCGCATCCGCGTTACAAGGGTAAGGTTATCCCGGCGTACGAAATGATACGTCATTCCATCAACATGCACAGAGGATGCTTCGGCGGTTGTGCGTTCTGTACCATCTCAGCCCATCAGGGAAAGTTTATAGCATCACGAAGCAAGGAGTCCATTCTGCGTGAGGCCCGTCAGATAACTACAATGCCTGATTTCAAAGGGTATATCTCGGACCTTGGCGGGCCCTCGGCCAATATGTACAAGATGCGCGGGCGCAATACGGAAGCATGCAGGAAGTGCCTACGTCCGTCATGCCTTCACCCACGCCCATGTCCGAATATGAACACCGACCACTCCCCTCTGCTTGATATCTACAGTGCAGTCGATGCGATACCCGGAGTCAAGAAATCGTTTGTAGGAAGTGGCGTCCGATATGACCTGTCGATGCATCATACCGGCAATCCGGAGGTTGACAAAAACAATCGCCGATACAACGAGGAGCTTATAGCGCGTCATGTTTCAGGACGCTTGAAAGTAGCTCCCGAGCATACAGAAGACCATGTTCTTGACATTATGCGAAAGCCTTCATTTGATCTGTTCTATGATTTCAAGAAGATATTCGATAATGTGAATGCCAAATGCGGATTGCGTCAGCAACTTATACCCTACTTTATTTCCAGCCACCCTGGATGTCGTGAGGTTGATATGGCGCAGTTGGCTGCTACAACACGTCATCTGGGCATGCATCTTGAGCAAGTGCAGGATTTTACCCCTACACCTATGACTCTAAGCACTGAAATATACTATACCGGTATACATCCATATACGGGCGAAAAGGTATTCACGGCTGTTGATGCTGCTGAGAAGCTTGCTCAGAGAAAGTATTTCTTCTGGTATGACAAGACGTATCGAGCCGACATTGAACGTTCACTTCACCGCTTGCACAGGCCAGATCTGCTTGCCCAACTGTATCCGGGGAATCGGCTCTCCGGTCAGAGATTCCAGCCTCGTAATAAGACGGAGAATAAATCATCGTCAAGGCGATCAGACAGCAAAAAATCAGGTAGACGATAGCCTACAAACAGATACTCCCGGCAGTAATAAAACTGCCGGGAGTATTAATTATCAGTAGTGGTGCTATACTCCTTATTTCGAAAGGGCTGTGATTGCAGCTTCCAAACCGGCAATCTTTGCTTCGGCATCGGCCTGCTTCTTGCGTTCGGCGTCAACAACAGCTGCGGGAGCATTTGAAACGAAACGCTCATTTGAGAGCTTCTTCATCACTGAATTGCGGAATCCAGTATAGTAGTCAAGTTCTTTACGCAGTTTAGCTAATTCTGCTTCAACATCAATATTGCCTACGAGCGGAACATTTACCTCTGTTGCACCAACCATAAATGTTGCTGCGGCTGAGTCCTTCTCCGCATTGTGATTGATGGCGCCGGTGTTGCATAATTTCTTTATCAGGCAGTCCTCTTCAGCGGGCCATGTTCCTATGATATTGACGGTTATTTCATCTTTGTTGGGGATATTCTTTACGGCTCTGACATTGCGCAGCCCGGCTGAAACTTCCTTGACATGCTCCATCATGCCGAGGATTGCTGTATCTACATTGCCTGCGGCAGGAGTTGATGCGTACATGATTGACTCGCCATCGGCACGTGTGTCGATGTGCTGCCACAACTCTTCGGTGATGAATGGCATGAAAGGATGAAGCAGACGGAGAAGCGAATCAAAGTAGCCTATGGTAGCTTTAAGAGTGGCACTGTCAATGGGCTGTCTGTAAGCCGGCTTGACCATTTCAAGATACCATGAAGAGAATTCATCCCAAAACAGGCGATACAGTTCCTTCAGGGCTTCAGATATGCGGAACTTGCCCATGAGGTCATTCACTTCTGCAACTGTAGCGTTGAGTTTGGACTCAAACCACTTGATGGCGAGCGCAGCTGACTCGGGCTGAGCGATTGTCGCATCCTCGTTCCAGCCCTTTACGAGTCGGAATGCATTCCAGATTTTGTTGCAGAAATTACGTCCGGTTTCGCACAGCTTCTTGTCGAACAGAATATCATTTCCTGCAGGGGCACTGAGCATAATACCGACACGTACACCGTCGGCACCGTAGTCGGCTATCAGCTGTAGCGGGTCGGGCGAGTTGCCGAGCTGCTTTGACATCTTGCGGCCTATTTCATCGCGCACGATACCGGTGAAATATACATTGTTGAACGGCTGTTTGCCGGCAAATTCATATCCGGCCATAATCATGCGTGCCACCCAGAAGAAGATAATGTCCGGGCCGGTCACGAGGTCGGTTGTGGGATAGTAGTAGCGCATCTCTTCATTGTCGGGGTCAAGAATGCCGTTGAAAAGAGATATGGGCCAGAGCCATGAAGAGAACCATGTGTCAAATGAATCCTCGTCCTGATGCAGATCGTTTTCTGTCAGCGAACCATCTTTTTCGCGGGCAAGGCGGAGCGCCTCTTCAGCATCCTCTGCTACAACAAATGATCCGTCAGGCAGATACCACGCAGGAACACGATGTCCCCACCATAGCTGACGGGATATGCACCAGTCGCGTATCTGTGTCATCCAGTGGCGGTAGGTGTTCTTGAACTTGTCAGGTATGAAGCGCACAGTATCGCTTTCCACTGCCTCAAGCGCACTCTTGGCCATCTCATCCATCTTGAGGAACCACTGGTCGCTCAGGCGAGGTTCGGTCACGGTGTCAGAATTGCGTTCCGAGTAGCCAACCTTGTTCTGATACTCTTCAATCTTCTCAATCAGTCCGGCAGCTTCGAGGTCCTTCACAATCTGCTTACGGCAATCGAAGCGGTCCATACCTACGTACATTCCGGCAGCTTCGCTCACCGTCGCGTCATCGTTGAATATGTCAATGCTGTCAAGATTATGCTTCTGACCGAGCATATAGTCATTCATGTCATGTGCGGGAGTCACCTTCAGGCAGCCAGTACCGAAGTCGATCTCTACATACTCATCCTCGATAATAGGAATTTCACGTCCTACGAGCGGAACAATAACACGCTTGCCACGCAGATGCTGATTCTTCGGGTCGGCAGGATTGATACACATGGCGGTGTCGCCCATTATTGTTTCAGGACGTGTGGTGGCCACAACAGCATAGCCCTCCTCACCTACAATCTTATAACGGAGATGATATAGCTTGCTGTGCTCCTCCTTGTATATTACCTCGATATCGCTCAGAGCGGTGCGTGCCTTGGGGTCCCAGTTGACCATACGCTTGCCACGGTAGATCAGCCCTTGCGGTACAGATGAACGAAAGCACGGATCACGCTGCGTGAGCGGATGTCGTCCATGGTAAATGCTGTGCGGTCCCAGTCGCATGATGCACCGAGTTTGCGGAGCTGTTTGAGGATTATACCGCCATATTCATCGGTCCAGTCCCAGGCATGCTTCAGGAACTCCTCACGTGTAAGGTCGCTCTTCTTGATGCCACGTTCTGCAAGGCGGGCAACAACTTTAGCCTCGGTAGCAATTGAAGCATGGTCAGTACCCGGTACCCAAAGGGCATTCTTGCCGTCCATACGTGCACGGCGTGTCAATATATCCTGAATGGTATTGTTGAGCATGTGGCCCATGTGAAGCACACCTGTGACGTTGGGGGGCGGAATGACTATACAGAACGGTTCGCGTGCATCGGGAACACTGCGGAAGAGCTTATGCTCCATCCAGTAATCATACCACTTCTCCTCTACTTCAGAGGGGCTGTACTTTGTGGCCAACTCATTAATTGCCATATTTATCTAATGTATTTAAGTTTCGTGTGCAAAGTTACAAAAGTTACATGTTGAAAACAAATATGTAATAAAACTGAATTTTAATATAATCCTGTTGTCACAATTTTTCTATTTTTGTGTCATATTATAAACTGCATTCATCATGAAAAAACTGTTTCTGAGTCTTATCTGCTTATTATCCATAGTGATAAGTTTGTCGGCGAAAGTGCCTGCTAACAAATTTCTTATTGAGGGACGCCTGAAAAACATACCTGACAGCGCTGTGATATGCATAAGGGACAATGACCGCGTAGTGATGCTCGATACCGTAACTAACGGTCGATTCCAGTGTTCCGACACTATAAGCCAGCAGAAGCGTCTTGAACTTGTTGCGCGTTCGAAAGGATTCCCATCCGTATATCTCTATGTGTGGGTAGCGCCCGGTAAGAAAGTCACCATAACGGGTAATGATAATCTGATATGCACATGGAAAGTGAAGAGTGATATCCCGGAGCAGAAAGAGTATGAACGGTATTTGAACGCAAAACTCCCTGAATATAAGGACTGGTTGATGTTGATAACTGAAGAGAATAATTTGATAATGGATCTTTATATCACTCATAAAGGCGCTGAACAATATGTAAAGCCAACATGGACGAAAGTTGACTCTATCCGTAAGATCAGTGATCCACTTTACCGTATATCCGATGAGAAAACTCTCCGATATATGCAGACTGCTCCCGTAACACCTTTTTGGCTTGAACAATATGGCTGGTATGTACGTAGCCTGCAGCGCGAAGAGCCTGCTGCGGATGAATCTTTGATACGGTCATTGGCTGTGCGTATGTCCGATGATGTATTGAACACACCGGAGGGGAAAGCCATAAAGGAGATGCTCGACATGCCTAAGCCGTTGAAGAAAGGAGATATGATGGTCGATGATGTTCTGTTTGACGCTGATGGAGCCCGTCACACCCTGTCGGAACACAAGGGGAAGTACATACTGCTCGACTTCTGGAGCCAGTATTGCGGCCCATGCATTCAGTCAATACCAGAGGCTGAAGAAGTGGCAGAGGAGTATAAGGATAAACTGGCATTCGTCAGTATCTGCAGCGACTCAGAGGATGAATGGAAAAGCTTCATTGCCAACCGTAATATGAAGGGGCTACAGTGGAATCAACTGAAGCCCTCCGGAACAGGACTTGCCGGACGATATGGCGTGACTGCGATACCGCAGTATGTAATAATTTCACCTGAGGGTGTGATTATTGACAAATGGGCGGGATATGGCAAGAATGTTATCCGCAATCATGTCAAGAACCATGTGAAATAATAAAACGCGGCCATAAAGTTCCGTAATTAAGTGATAATAAACGAGTCCGACATTCTATCATGCCGGACTCGTTATGTTTATGATGGTATAGATAATGCTTATTTGTTTGCGCGCTTGCGTTCGAGCTCGTCGAGTATAACCTTACGCAGTCGGAGATGATGCGGTGTGACCTCCACATATTCGTCAGCCTTGATATACTCCAGCGCCTCTTCCAGGCTGAACACAACGGGCGGGATAATGCGTGCTTTGTCGTCAGCGCCAGAGGCACGCATGTTTGTGAGCTTCTTTGATTTAGTGACGTTGACCACGATGTCATTGTCCTTAGCATTCTCACCCACTACCTGACCGGCATATACTTCTTCCTGCGGGAAAATGAAGAAGCGCCCGCGATCCTGAAGTTTATCGATTGCATAGGCATATGCTGTGCCGGCCTCCATAGCTATCAGAGATCCGTTGGTACGGCGCTCGATATCTCCTTTCCAGGGCTGATATTCAAGGAACCGATGAGCCATTATGGCCTCGCCGGCCGATGCTGTAAGCACATTGTTGCGCAGTCCGATTATGCCTCGTGAAGGAATATTGAATTCAAGATGCACACGGTCATTCTGAACATTCATTGACACGAGGTCGCCCTTACGACGGGTTACCATATCAATCATCTTGCTTGAATACTCCTCGGGGACATTGATGGTGAGGAGTTCCACAGGCTCGCATTTGCGGCCGTCAATCTCCTTGATGATAACCTGAGGCTGTCCTACCTGAAGCTCGTATCCCTCGCGGCGCATGGTTTCGATAAGCACTGACAGATGCAGCACACCACGGCCAAACACGGTCCAGACATCCTCATTGTCAGCCTTCTTGACGCGGAGAGCGAGATTTCGGTCAAGCTCACGGGTCAGACGGTCAGCGATATGGCGGGACGTCACGAACTTACCATCGCGCCCGAAGAAAGGACTGTCATTGATAGTAAATGTCATTGACATGGTAGGTTCGTCAATGGCTATTCGGGGCAGAGCCTCGGGTGTGTTCAAGTCAGCCACTGTATCGCCAATCTCAAAACCTTCGATACCGACAAGGGCGCATATATCGCCGCTCTTCACACTCTCTACGCGCTTGCGTCCCATGCCCTCAAACACGTGCAGTTCCTTGATGCGCTGTTTCACGGTCGTACCGTCCTTACGGCATAGAGCTATGTCCATTCCCTCACGGAGTTCGCCTCTGTGAACGCGGCCTACGGCGATACGACCTACGTAGCTTGAGAAGTCAAGCGAGGTGATAAGCATCTGCGCAGGACCCTCAAGAGTGGTGGGCGCAGGTATGTATTCAATGATAGCATCAAGTACAGGCAGAATATTTTCAGTGGGTTTCTCCCAGTCGGTGCTCATCCAGCCATTCTTTGCCGAACCGTAGATTGTGGGGAAATCAAGCTGCTCTTCGGTAGCGTCAAGATTGCACATAAGGTCAAATACCATCTCCTGAACCTCGTCAGGACGGCAGTTGGGTTTATCCACCTTATTTATTACAACAACAGGTTTCAACCCCATCTGAATAGCTTTCTGAAGCACAAATCGTGTCTGAGGCATCGGGCCTTCGAAAGCATCGACAAGCAGCAGACAGCCGTCCGCCATGTTCAACACGCGCTCCACTTCACCGCCAAAGTCGGCGTGTCCGGGGGTGTCGATAATGTTTATCTTGTAGTCCTTATAGGTAATGGACACATTTTTGGACAGAATTGTAATCCCTCGCTCGCGCTCCAGATCGTTATTGTCAAGAATAAGTTCTCCGGCATTCTGATTCTCACGAAACAAATGTCCGGCAAGGAGCATTTTGTCTACAAGTGTTGTCTTGCCATGGTCCACGTGGGCTATAATGGCAATGTTACGGATGTTCTGCATATAATCATTTCAAATTTCAGGGTGCAAAGTTAGCGCATTTTTCCTAATTTTGAATAGAGTTATGCTTATAAATGACTAAATTTGTACACAGAAAACATAAACATTTTCATATGAGCATAACAGTTTTGGGTATAGAATCGTCATGCGATGACACCTCTGCGGCAGTCATCCGCGATGGGATCCTGTTATCCAATGTAATAGCATCACAGAGCGTACATGAAGAATATGGCGGAGTGGTTCCGGAGTTGGCCTCACGTGCGCATCAGCAGAATATAGTGCCCGTAGTAGCTTCTGCGCTGAAACGTGCGGGTATAGATAAGAACGAGCTCAGCGCTATAGCATTTACCCGTGGTCCGGGTTTACTCGGGTCGCTTCTTGTAGGCACTTCGTTTGCCAAGGGACTTTCTCTCGGATTGCGCTGTCCGTTGGTTGATGTCAATCACCTGCACGGGCATGTGCTGTCGCATTTCATAAAGCACAATGAAGATGATGTTGTGCCTGAATATCCGTTTCTGACGCTTCTCGTGTCGGGAGGTAACAGCCAGCTAATTCTTGTACGTGCATACAATGATATGGAGATTCTGGGACAGACGATAGATGATGCTGCCGGTGAGGCTTTTGACAAATGTGCAAAAGTAATGGGACTCCCCTATCCTGGAGGACCACATATTGACCGATTGGCTGCGGAAGGCGATGCCTCGCGGTTCCAATTTGCAAAGCCACGTATCCCTGGATTGGACTACAGCTTCAGCGGGCTTAAAACCTCGTTTCTATACACGCTGCGCGATGCTGTGGCCTCCGACCCTGACTTCGTGAAGGCGAATATGGCCGATCTGGCTGCTTCGTTGCAACGTACTATTATTGAGATACTGATGCAGAAGCTTGAAAAGGCTGTGAAACTCACCGGAGTTAAGACTGTAGCTATTGGAGGAGGTGTTTCAGCCAATTCAGGAGTACGTCAGGCTGTGGCTGATTTCTGTAAGGCACGTGGATTGAAGGCATTTATTCCTGAACGGGCTTTTACTACCGACAATGCGGCAATGGTGGCCATTGCCGGATATTACAAATATCTTGACGGAAAATTCTGTCGTTATGATGAAGTCCCATTTGCACGTCTTACGGTATGAATGTAGAGATAATAGTTATAGGCGATGAACTGCTGATAGGTCAGGTAACTGATACTAACAGTGGTGATATAGCAAGAATGCTTGCCCCTTACGGATGGACTGTTTCAAAGGTTCAGACCGTGTCGGATAATGCTGATGAGATACGGTGTGCTGTAGAAGCAGCCCGCTCCCGATCGCGTATAGTCCTCACTACCGGAGGACTTGGGCCGACCAAGGATGACATTACTAAAAGTGTACTGTGCGACATATTTGGCGGAACTCTTGTAGAGAATAGTGAGGTGCTTGATAATGTTCGACGCATATTCTCCTTGAAAGGACTTGATATGAATCGGCTCACGGCATCGCAAGCTCTTGTGCCTGACACATGCACGGTGATTCAGAACCTTGTAGGTACTGCGCCAATCATGTGGTTTGAGTCAGACGAAGATGGCGGTGTGCTTGTGGCAATGCCCGGTGTGCCGTCGGAAACGCGTAAAATGTTCAATGAAGCTGTTCTGCCACGGTTGCTGAACCATTTTGGCAATGATATTGCTGTAATGCATCATACTTTGACCGTAAGTGGTATCAGCGAATCAGCTCTTGCCCAGCATCTGGAACAGTGGGAGTCGTCACTGCCTGCCAATCTGCATCTTGCATATCTTCCGGCTCAGGGTATTATCCGGCTGAGAATCGATGGGAATGATACCGATAGTCAACGTCTTGCATCGTTGATGGCATCCGCCGTTGACGAACTGCGTGAGCTTACAGCCGACTACCTTCTGTATGATGGAGGACACTCGCCACAAGAGGAATTGCTGAATATATTGGCTGAACAACATCTGACAGTAGCTACTGCCGAGAGCTGTACGGGAGGAAATATCGGGCATCTGATTACCTCTATCCCCGGGAGCTCCAGGTCAATGCTCGGAGGTGTGATAGCTTACAGCAATGCCGTAAAGGCTAACGTATTGGAGGTGTCATCTGCTACACTTGATGAGCATGGTGCGGTAAGTATTCCTGTAGTGGAGCAGATGGCTGCCGGTGTACAACGGGTAATCGGTGCAGATGTCGCTCTTGCCACAAGTGGTATTGCCGGGCCTGGAGGCGCTGTTGAAGGCAAACCGGTCGGAACTGTTTGTATAGCGGTGAATACCCCTCGGGGAAATGAAAGCCGCACATGGCATTTCGCAGGTTCACGTGAACAGGTCATAATGCGTGCGTCTACCACAGCACTTGTCACAGCAATAAAACTATTGAAATAATACATGAATCGTCAATTTTTATCACTCCTTGTCATCTCCGCCTCAATAAGTACCGCAGCTTGCGGGTCGGGTGAAACATACACTGTTGAAAGTCAGCCTGAGATAACACAGTCAGGACTGCATAAGAGCGCGTTTGACAGTATGATCGACAGTACCCAGATAAAACTGTATACGCTTACAAATGCTGACAGTATGGAGGTATGTATCACAAATTATGGTGCCCACGTGGTGAGTATCACTGTCCCGGGGCGCGATGGCGTGAAGCGCAATGTCGTGGCCGGATTCGACAGCATAGGTGCTTATCTTGATGCCGAGGGTGTTTACCCGGGAGGAATGGAGGGTCGATTTGCCGGATATGTACGTGATGGCAAAACTGAGATTGACGGTAAGCCTCTGACTCTTCCGGTAGGGAAATCTGGAAGCTATACCGCCGGTGGAACATCACCATGGCGTAAAAGAGTGTTTAATGCCGAGCAAACAAGCGACACAACTCTCACTCTGGCGTTGACCTCCGGCTCTGAAGAGGATAAACTGCCGGGAGATGTAGCGGCACGCATCGACTATACACTTCATTACGATAATTCTCTGTCCGTGAGCATAACGGCCATGTCCGATGCAAAAACACTGATGGATGTAACACAGAAAATATACTTCAATCTCTCAGGACGGGACAGCGGAAATGTAAACACGCATAAGCTTGCCATCAAATCAGAACAGTATCTACCTATTGATTCGCTTGGCACGCCTCTTGGACATACACTGATGTGTATTTGGACTCCCCGTGATTTCAACAAAGGAAAAAGTGTGAGTGCGTTCATGGCTCTCGACAAGGAGAAGTACAAGACCGAGGATGTGAAAGGAAGCTACTGGCTCCTTGCCCGTAATCGTGACAGAAAGATTCCTGTAGCCACTATCACTTCCCCCGAATCAGGTATCACACTGAATATTTCTGCTTCATATCCTGTGCTTTATGTGCGCACATATGCCGGAAATGGTAAGAATCCGCAATATATAACAGTAACTCCACAGAGCTTTCCTGTGGGACCGAATTATCATAGCTGGGATAGCTCTATCCTTGATAAGGATTCCGTGTACCACACCAATGCTACCTATAGATTTGGAATTGCGGAATAGTGTAATTCTATGATACTGTTGCGTATGAGAGTAAATATAATGTCACGCCTGCTGCCGGCTATGTTATTTGCTGCAGTCCTTGTGTCCTGTGATAAGGCAAGGGTTAGATCCGGGACATTATATTCATGCAATGAATACGCAGTATTTCCCGATAGTGTGACTGAGGAAGACTATTCGGCCCGAGCTATTAGTACAAATGCTATTGAAAGCAACTATCCGTGCAATCAACCTGATGTCCATCGTGGCAGCAATATCCGGTTCCGTCTTGCCATCAATCACCGTGATAATGAATTGGCTCAGGGTTTATATCATGTTGCAGATATATACAATCCAGATCCCGGACATAAGTTTCAGTTCGGAACTGTTGATAATGACTCATCGTACATCATTTCATCGGAGCAGAATGATACCTCGGCCATACCTACCAATCATCCATGGACTGTGAGAGTTGATATGCGACCGATGCTCCGTGACTTTTCGAACAAAGGGTTCTATGTGACCCCAACTGGCGATACCATTTATGCTGACAGTTACAACGGACTGTGGATATCCGGTGATATTCCTCCTCTTGATTCTGATTTTTCCGGTCACAACCGGAAAAGAGCCATGAAGCTATTTGACCGAGGTGATAGCATATATGAACTGGCCGTAAAGCTGAATCCTTCAAGTAAGGCCGTTGTAGCTGCCTGGAAGTGCGATTCCTTGACCGCTGATTTCCCTGCTTACATATCGGACGATCTGTTGACATCGGCTTTGTATAATATGGAAGTTGACCATCTGGTAAAAGCGTTGAAAGAAGAACCGTCAAATGGTTATAATGTAACTGTTTCATCGGCGGCTTTAGCCGTTTATATGGGGCTGGCATACACCAATCCTGATATTTCAAAGAAACTGCTACGCAAATACATCCGTAACGGGCGAATCGAGGATTCATATTCCGGCGATACAAGATGCTGGCCTCTGACAGGAGGACGTCTTGCATGGATTATGGCTGCATATGAAATATATAAAGTCACTGCCGATACGGCCTGGATTGATGAAATATATGATGTAGCGGTACGTACTTTTGAGGCAGATATGGCAGTTGTTCGGAACAGGAGCAACTCACTGATGCAGGGTGCTATGGACTACTCCTATATGTCAACGGATCCATATCCTGCATGGATGACAACGGCTGAGGTATTCATGACCGGCAGTCTGACCAATAATATCTATGCGTATGCAGCAGCACAGGTGCTGGAGAAGATAGCATCGGCAAGGGGTGATATATCGGATAGTAAACATTATCGGGAACTGAAGAATAATCTCAGAAGTACCATCAACAGCAGATTGTGGATTCCTAACCGTGGTTTTTACAGTGAATATGTGTATGGAAGTCCCTACTATATTCAGTCACAGAGTACCGATAATCTCGGGCAATCACTTGCCGTGCTTTTTGATGTGGCTAATCCGGAGATGTCGGGGATTCTGCTCAAACGCACTCCCCGCTCCGTATTCGGCGTTCCGGCAATATACCCGTCGAATAATTCTGATGCTGAGATAATGCCATTTATTCAGGCGCTGTGGAGTATGGCATGTGCTAAATATTCCAGTGGCACAGCCTTGAACAATAGCATCGGAGCACTGTATAGATTATGCGCATTTGCAGCGACGCCTTATGCACGCAGCAGATTCTCGGACGGAAAGGTTTTTTCATCACGGGGTATAACTATTGCTGATTGTTGTGCTAACACCGCTCTTATTTTTAAGGTATATGCAGGAATGGATTTTACGGAATCCGGTATAGTATTCCGGCCTGTGATTCCTAATACGATTACCGGAGAAAAAAAGATTCGTAATTTCCGATACCGTAATGCAATTCTTGACATAACAATATCCGGAACCGGTAATAGAGTTGCCGGATTCTACATTGATGGTCGAGGTAAAGGCACTCCATACCTTATTCCTGATACTTTAACCGGTAAGCATGAGGTTAAAATTGTGATGGCAAACAATAGCCTCGAATCGGAAATGATAGCCTTTACATCGCAATCAGTATTGCCGGCTATCCCCCAGGTGGAATGGTACTCACCTCGTAAGGCTAAAATTACAAGTTTCAAAGCCGGACAGTGTTTTCTTATAGTAATAAACGGTACTATTCAGGAGGAGATGTCCAGAGATGATTATTCGCTTTACAATACACATAATTATACAATGGTGGATTTTCTGCCGGTAAGCGACAACCGTTATGTCGGTTTCTCATGCCGTCCATACGAGTACATCCCTAAATCGGTATGCACATTATTGCCGGCAAGTGATTTCGGGAAAACCGGAACGTATCTTATAAAGAATGACAGTAGTGAGAAACATTATATTGAACTTTCTCCCGCCAGAAATGTAAATATGATAGTCAATCTGATTGTCGCCGACGAGGCTAAATATATTATGGACTTGTATTATAGCAACGGAGCAGGTATTCATGAAGCTCAGGATAAATGTGCCATAAGATCTCTTGCAGTCAACGGAATTACTGCCGGAGCATTCATAATGCCTCAGATGGGTTCTGACGACTGGCGTAGTTTCGGATGGTCAAACAGAATAAAAATCAGGTTTAACAAAGGCGCAAACAGATTGGAACTTAAATATTTGCCTGAGGATATAAACTCAAATGTCAAAATTAATACAGCACTGCTTAAGCAAATCCGTCTGATACGTTTGGAACAATGAAAAGAATAGGAATCCTTTCTGACACACATTCCTGTTGGGATGACCGGTACATCAAGCATTTTGAAGGCTGTGATGAAATATGGCATGCCGGTGATATCGGTGATATCTCAGTACTTCAGAAGCTTCGCAACATATCTCCGGTTGTCAGGGCTGTCTCGGGCAATATCGATCATGGGCTTGTGCGCCGTGAGTGTCCCGAATTGCAGCTATTTGAAGTAGAAGGTGTCAGGGTGATGATGCAACATATCGGAGGTTATCCGGGGAGATACTCTCCAGGCGTGGAGTCAATGCTCAGGAAGGAGCATGTAAAGCTCTTCGTCAGCGGTCATTCGCATATTCTGAAAGTAATCCCCGATCATTTTCTGAATCTGCTGCATGTCAATCCCGGAGCTGCGGGCTATCATGGCTGGCAGAAAGTCCGGACACTTATCAGACTTGAACTTGACTGCGGCACGATTAAATCACTTGAAGTAATAGAACTCGGAAAGAAAACGTTATGAAAAAAATCATATTCATTGTAGGTACAATCACAGCTCTTACATTTACTGCGTGTAAGACAACAGAGGCTAATTACCGCGCTGCATACGAAATAGCAAAGGAAAAGCAGCTTGACGGAGGAGATGAAACCGTCAGTGAGGGTTTGCGAAATGAACTACAGCCCAAACCTCAGAAAATAGGTAATGACACATTGCCTGTGCGAATGTTTCCGGTTGGCTACACCAAGGATGGTGGACTTGAAAGCAATGCAGGCCTGAAGAGGTATAACGTTGCGGTTGCTCGGTTCCGGCAGCTCTTCAACGCTAAATCTATGCGTGAGCGCTTGATAAACGAAGGTTTTACTGATGCTATTGTAGTTCATGACCGTGAAATGACATACTATGTCATAGCAGGCAGTACTTCAGATCCTAATGAAGTGAAGCCAATTTACAATCGTGTAAAGGATGCCACCGGATTCAAATGTTCCGAGCCATTCCCCTATGTTATTATCTCAGCCTATTTTGGTCAATGATAGAGAGCTCCCCTTCCGGAGTAATCTTGACCTTGATGGTTCCGTTATAAAATTCCGTGCCATATACTTCTCCGGTATATGGCATGATTTTTATATGGTCCGGAGCCTGAAATTCAAGGATTGAAAAATTATATTCCCTCTCCTCGAATATAATTTTGTGGGCAAGGATTCGCCTCATCACTTCTTTCCTCCGGGGCGTTCTGCCTTGGCCGGTCGTTCATTTGGCGAAGCCATTTGCAGTTTCCGAACCTTACCGTTGGCAGGAAGTGTGATTGTCTTCTCCGATTTGGACGCATCTGACGGCTTCGCAACAGATGATTTTGCGACTGTATCAGCAGCCGCTGGTATCGGTTTAACTGAGGCTGACGGCTTTTCTCTCAGAAGAAAATGCGGCTGAAGCTTTCGTTGTTGACTCAGATGGTTGCCGTAGCGGCTTCGGTAGAGAGTAATTGAATCGACATATGCCACTTCGCCTGACGATGGAGAATAATGAAGATATCCATACAGATTACGTGGATTCTTAAGAGAGTCCATCACGATGGAGATATCATGCCAACCATCGCCATGCATCTTACTTTGTACGTATGATGTACTCCCATCGGAGTATTCAGCCACAAGCACTGCATCAACAGCACCACGTACACTCAGCAGCTTGCTGCGGAAAGTGTACAAGTCGCCCTTCTCCCAGTTGCGGTCCGGACTAAGATTGAATGAAATATACTCCGAAGGCATGTTGGCCGCTAACTTGCGGTATCTGATGCCGGGCCATACATCCACCGAGTCACCATCAAACGACATCTGTATATCATTACGTTCGGTTGATGTGCCGGAATTCTCTTCAGCTTTGGCAAGACGCTTCTCAAGAATCTCAATAGTCCGGTCATACACTTCTACGTAGCGTTCCATATTGTAACCGTACCACGATAGCGAAGAGTCAAACTCCTCAGAAGTGACATCATGCCTTTTTAATACGGACTGCTTCAAGATACGCTTCAATGAATCGTTGGAAAACTTTCGCCCGTCAATTTCAGCAACCCCCTCTGCCACATATATATCCGCCAGAAGTTGTGCCATATCCTCCTTGCCAAGCACCCCATCAGGACGCGAACTGCATCCGGATAAGAAGATTCCGGACACAATCAAAGAAAGGAACACACGCAATATGTCAGTTTTTATTCTCATCTGTCAGATTCTGATTGTTAGATTCAGAACTTGCTTCCTCAGGTACGGAAACTGGATATGAGAGATACTTTGAATAGAATATCAGCAGGATAAAGATGCCTACACATATTGCGGAATCAGCAAGATTGAAAACCGGTTGGAAAAACAGGAAATTGGAACCGCCAACCACCGGCACCCAGTCAGGCCATACGAAGCTGAACAGCGGGAAAAACAGCATGTCCACCACTTTGCCATGGAACAATCCGGCATATCCCCCGCCATCAGGGAATATTGTAGCAACCTCAGGAGGCAAAGGATTGTTGAAAATAATTCCGTAGAACAGACAGTCAATTATATTACCTGCTGTCCCAGCTATTATAAGTGCGATGCAAGCAATATATCCTGCCTTAAAGCGGGCACTTGACTTAATTTTAAGCAGATACCAAATACCGGCAATAAGAGCGGCCACACGGAATACTGACAGGGCAAGTTTGCTGCCGAGTTCCATTCCGAACGCCATACCATTATTCTCAATGAAATAGAGATAGAACCAATCAGTTATCCGGAAGTCCTCTCCAAGATAAAAATTGGTTTTGACCCATATTTTCAGCGCCTGATCAGCAGCTAAAACAAGAATTATAATGATAAGGGCCATCCACCCCTTTTTCAATTTCATACTTATGATTGGCTTACTGCATAGCGCAACGGCAAGCCTGATATCAGGCCCGCCGGATACGCGTTGCATTTATAAGTGGTTATTTTCTATTTTGCTGGTTCTTAATGTCAATGCCGAGTGTTGCATGCGGAACTGCGCGCAGACGTTCCTTGGGAATAAGTTTACCCGTTTCGCGGCATATTCCGTATGTTTTGTTCTCAATACGGACCAATGCAGCCTGAAGATGCTGGATAAACTTCATCTGGCGCTGTGCCAACCGTCCGTTCTCCTCTTTTCCGAAAGTAGAAGCACCCTCTTCAAGAGTCTTGAATGTAGGCGATGTATCAGCTATATCATTGCCTTCAGTGTTGGTAACATCAGCTTTGAGAAGTTCATAGTCACGCTGTGCTTTCTCAAGCTTCTCCAGAATCAATGTCTTGAATTCCTGAAGTTCTTCGTCGGAGTATCTTGTCTTTTCGCTCATAGTTGTGATGATTAATTAGTGATGGCTACTTTGATAACGCAATTCTCACATTAATGTTCTGTTCATCGATGTCAAGAGTTGCATTTTCTTCACTTTCGCCACAGATTTCACCAATCACAAGCGAGTTGGCAAGTACCTGTTTTGATATATAGTCGGCAAATTCCTTGACTGCGCCGTCAGTAAATTCGGTCGATTCTATTACGATGTCAATCTTATCGGTAATATCATACTGCCGATCCTTACGGATATTCTGGACGCGGTTGACAATCTCACGGGCAATACCTTCATTAAGCAGCTCCGGAGTGACAGTAATATCAAGAGCCACAGTGATATTACCTTCATTAGCCATAAGCCATCCGGGGATATCCTCAGATATGATATCGACATCCGAAACTGAAATTTCAGCCGGAGTACCGTTCATGTCAAGAGTTACTGTACCGTTTGCCTCAAGCTGGGCTATTTCACTCTGTTGCATTTCAGCTATTGCGGCGGCAACCTGCTTCATGCTCTTACCAAATTTCGGGCCAAGTTTCTTGAAGTTAGGCTTGACACGCTTTACAAGAATGCTTTCGCTGGCATCAAGAAGCTGCATCTCCTTCACATTGACCTCACTCAGGACGAGTGAACTCATTGCTTCAAGGTCGCTGCGCATCTCTTCTGAATTGACAGGTATCATAATTCGGCTCAGAGGCTGACGTACCTTCAGCGATGCCTTTCTTCGGAGAGCAAGTACCATTGATGTCACAGTCTGTGCAAGCTGCATGCGCTGTTCCAGCTGTTTGTCAACGGAAGATGCATCATATTTCGGGAACTCGGCAAGGTGCACCGACTTCTCATTTCCACGCGTTACGGAAGTCAGGTCAAGATACAGACGATCTGAGAAGAACGGCGAGAACGGAGCCATCAGACATGCCACTGTCTCAAGACATGTGTAGAGGGTCTGATATGCCGACAGCTTATCCTTGTCCATTTCTCCACCCCAGAAACGCTTACGGTTCAGACGTACGTACCAGTTGGAGAGATTGTCATTCACAAAATCGTTGATGGCGCGGGCGGCCTTTGTCAGATCGTAATCATCAAGCGCCTGCTCAACGGTAAGAATCAAAGTGTTCAGCAGAGATATGATCCAACGGTCAATCTCCGGACGCTCTGCCAGCGGTATCTGAGGATGTGAATTGTCGAATCCGTCAACATTGGCATACAGTGCAAAGAAGCTGTATGTGTTATATAAAGTAGAGAAAAGCTTTCTTGATACTTCTTCAACGCCCGCGGTGTCAAACTTCAGGTTATCCCACGGTGAAGAATTGCTTATCATATACCAGCGCAAAGGATCGGAGCCATATTTCTCAATGGTTGTAAACGGATTTACAGCATTGCCAAGACGCTTTGACATCTTATTGCCATTCTTGTCAAGCACAAGTCCGTTGGAGATTACAGCCTTGTATGCGCGTTCGCCAAACACCATGCCGGCTATGGCATGAAGCGTGAAGAACCATCCACGGGTCTGGTCAACACCCTCGGCAATGAAGTCGGCCGGGAACAGTTCGCCGTTATCAAATGCCTCCTTATTCTCAAAAGGATAATGAATCTGAGCGTACGGCATCGAACCTGAATCGAACCAAACGTCAATCAGGTCAGTCTCACGATGCATGGGCTTTCCTGAGGGCGATACAAGCACAATATCATCAACATACGGCCTGTGAAGGTCAATCTTTTCATAATTTTCCTTCGAGTAGTCACCGGGTACAAATCCTGATTTGCGATATGGATTCTCCTCCATCACACCGGCGGCCACAGCCTTTTCTATTTCATCATAGAGCTGCTGAACGCTATCAATGCATAGCTCTTCTGAAGCGTCCTCTGTGCGCCATATTGGCAGAGGGGTACCCCAGTAACGGCTACGGGAAAGGTTCCAGTCCTGAAGATTCTCAAGCCATTTTCCGAAACGTCCGCTTCCGGTTGAAGCAGGTTTCCACTTGATGTTCTCATTCAGCTGCATGAGACGCTCGCGCGCAGCGGTCGTGCGGATAAACCAGCTGTCGAGAGGATAATACAACACCGGCTTGTCAGTACGCCAGCAGTGAGGATAGTTGTGAGTGTGCTTCTCGATCTTGAATACTGAATTGCGCTGCTTAAGCCACATGCATATCTGTACATCAAGTGTCTCAGTATTTTCGTCAGCTGAAGGATCAAACGCATTCTTGACATACTTACCCTGCCAAGGTCCGTAGGCTTCGACATCCACCATGTTTTTCACAAACTCAGGATCGAGTTCGTCAATCAGATAGAAACGTCCGGTCATGTCAACCATCGGGCGGATGTTACCATCCTTGTCTATCATGTGAAGCGGGGGTACTCCGGCCTGTTTTGACACACGTAAGTCATCGGCACCGAATGTACCGGCAATGTGCACGATACCTGTACCATCTTCTGTGGTCACATAATCGCCGGGGATTACCCGGAAAGCACCCTCACCGGGGTTGACCCAAGGCATCAGCTGGTCATAATGCAATCCTACAAGGTCAGAGCCCTTGCATGTCCCAACGACACTGAACGGTATGAGCTTATTACCCTTTTCATAATCCTCAAGCTTCAGTTCAGCCGCCTTCTCATTGAAGAATTTGCCCATAAGAGCAACGGCAAGGACTACTGTCACTTTCTCACCGCTATAAGGATTGTATGTGCGGACTATGTTATATTCAATCTGAGGCCCAACTGCAAGCGCTGTATTGCTGGGAAGAGTCCATGGAGTAGTGGTCCAGGCGAGGAAGCATGGCTTACCCCAGCCCTGCATAGCTTCTACAGGATCTTTGATGGTAAACTCAGCTACACATGTGGTATCCTTTACATCGCGATAGCATCCAGGCTGATTAAGCTCATGTGAGCTCAGGCCGGTGCCGGCAGCCGGCGAATAAGGCTGGATTGTGTAGCCCTTGAACAGGAAGCCCTTGTCATAGAGCTGACGGAGGAGCCACCACACACTTTCGATATATTTGTTATCGTAGGTGATATAAGGTTCCTTCATATCGACCCAATATCCCATAGATGATGTCAATGTCTCCCACTCACGGGTGTATTTCATGACTTCCTGCGGCAAGCCGCGTTATATTCATCGACAGAAATCTTGTGACCGATATCCTCTTTGGTAATACCGAGATTCTTCTCAACGCCAAGTTCTACCGGAAGACCGTGAGTATCCCATCCGGCCTTACGCTTCACGTGAAAGCCCTTCATGGTCTTGTATCGACAGAAAATATCCTTAATAGTGCGGGCCATAACATGGTGAATACCAGGCATACCATTTGCCGAAGGCGGACCCTCGTAGAAGACAAAAGAGGGGCATCCCTCGCGCACCTTCATACTCTGTTCGAAAAGGTGCTTCGCATTCCACTGCTCAAGCACTTCCTTATTAATTTCCGAAAGATTTAATCTGTCGTAAACGCTGAATTTCTTTTCCATTGCAAGTTACATTGCTATTTTGTCGCAAAGATAATTAATTTAACTGAGAGTCTAAAATTTATGACACACCTCGTGAGCTAATCGATTATATGAATATCTGCCATACGGAGTGGAAGCGATTTCTGTCATCTAAAAATACCATGGATTCTCAATAATTCGCTTCATCCCGGTTGTTTTACCCGTCCAGTCAATGCGTTTTACGAAGCTGACAATCCTGCCATTATACATTGGGTCGGAGTCTGAGAAACTGCTTTCATGCACCATCCCGGATGAATGGAAATAATGGGTCCCACCACATGATATGCCAACATGTGTAACACGCCCATGTTCATTGCGGAAAAACAGTAAATCTCCTGGCATGATATCGGACAGCTGTATCTCACTGCCGCATTCACCCTGAGCAGATGCATTCCTCGGCGATAGAATTCCCCCATCCAGTAGACTAAGCCATATCAAGCCGGAACAATCCAACGCTTTCGTACTGTTGCCGCCCCATAGATATGGCACTCCCCGTAAGGACGAAATCACGTCAAGCACTCTGTCTATTTTGAGCTCGTCGGCCATCCGACGCTTATAATCATCAACATGCTTCGTGGGGAGATATCCACGTCTGCCATCAGGCATTTCCACTGCCGTATAATTGCCACAATGATTGATGCGTCCGGTCAGAATAGAGCCAAGCGTCAGGTCGCTTACCGCTGACTCCGGTCGCAAAGTATCAGCTATAAGGCGTATTTCATTTATTGACTTTACAATAATCCGGTCAGAGTTACGCCATTTATCCATATCTTCCGCCGACTTCAATGCTACAGCCGAGCGATGTACATACGCACGATATCCATCCGGTAGAATTGCAGGCATCCAATCCGGATCATCAGAAAGGGTGTCAACCCATAGAGGTGTTCCACACAAAGCCTGCGTCTCTAGTTCCGAGCTATGTGCAGGCTCCGCTCTCAAGGACGCAACAGAAATACAGATCTGTGCATTAGGCTCAACAGCGCCTAAATGCATAGCGGCACCTGCCAATGCAAGTGCCGCTACTATATAAAATGTTATGTTACGAAACACCGCTCCTTATTACGCCATAGAGTATATAAGATTCTTAATCTTCTCGGCAAGAGCATCGGCCTCTTCCATAGTATGCGCTTCAGCATAGATACGGATGATAGGCTCTGTATTTGACTTACGCAGATGCACCCAGCTGTCCTTGAAGTCAATTTTCACGCCATCAATATCATTGATTTTCTCGTTGGCAAACTGCTTCTTGACTTCAGCAAGAATTGCATCAACGTTGATTTCCGGTGTAAGCTGAACTTTATTCTTGGCAATAGCGTAGGGAGGATATCCGGCCTTCAGTTCGGTGACTTTTTTACCTGATTTAGCCATAAGGGTCAGGAACAAGGCGACACCTACAAGCGCATCACGACCATAGTGGGCGGCAGGATAGATTACGCCGCCATTGCCTTCACCGCCTATGACAGCTCCGGTTTCCTTCATCTTGGTGGTTACATTCACCTCACCTACAGCTGATGCTGAGTAGCTGCAACCATGTGCACGTGTGACGTCGGCCAGAGCTCGTGATGAGCTGAGGTTTGATACTGTGGAGCCGGGGGTGTTCTGCAGTACATAGTCAGCGATAGCCACAAGAGTGTACTCCTCTACAAACATTTCACCATTCTCCATCACGATGGCAAGACGGTCAACGTCCGGATCGACAACAAAACCCACATCTGCCTTTGAATTGCGCATCAAATCGGAAATCTGGGTCAGATTTTCAGGGATAGGTTCCGGTGTGTGGGCAAAACGTCCGTTAGGCTCACAGTTAAGTTCTATTATATTCTTGACACCAAGCGCTCTCAGAAGTTCAGGAATAACAACTCCACCTACTGAATTTACAGCATCAACAGCTACAGTAAAATCAGCAGCAGCGATAGCGTCGCGGTCAACAAGGTCAAGTGCGAGCACCTGTTCAATATGACGTCGGTTGTAAGTCTGGTTGCTATATTCATGTCCCATCTCTTCTACCGGAACGAAGCTGTACTCCTCGTTGTCAGCGATACGGAGCACCTCCTTGCCTTGAGCATCATTGAGGAATTCGCCGTTGCAGTTAAGCAACTTCAGAGCATTCCACTGTGTAGGATTATGGCTTGCAGTGATTATTATACCGCCATCAGCACCTTCACCGGTCACAGCAATTTCTGTGGTCGGAGTAGATGCAAGGCCGATATTCACCACATCAAATCCCATTGCACAAAGTGTGGAAACTACTATTCCGCTTACCATACTGCCTGACAGACGGGCATCACGTCCTACTACGATAACACCTGAACCATCAGGGCGTTCTTTACGGATGAATGTGGCATATGCTGCCGTGAATTTCACGATATCCAAAGGCGACAGGCCATCGCCGGGTACACCACCGATAGTACCTCTAATTCCGGAAATAGATTTAATGAGTGTCATGATTTATTATGGTTATATTTGACTCTTGAAATATCGGATGTGATATAGAAACGGCTGTACGTACGACAACTCGCTGGTCATACCATACTGCGACTTGATGATAACATTCACCTCAGAGTTCAGAGGTACGAAGCGCAAGGGCATCTGTATTCCGCTTCCCCAACTTGCCGATGTCGGTAAACTGAGGTTATTGTAGACAAAATAAGTATTTTCAGCAGCAAGGTTGTTCTCATTGCCGTCACCTTCCATCGCTACATCAGGGCTTACATAATACATCAGATTATAGCGCATGAAGCGGAAATATACTCGCTGGTCGTCCTCCACTTTCTCGCCATCGCCGTAGCGGACCACCTGCATATAGATATTTCCTTCTTCGTCCAGCTGATAGTATGGGGCATCCTCACCGGCAATAAATACACTGTCGGCCGGAATATGATCTATCACATTTTGGTCAGCAAGATATCGGTTCACAGCCTGATTCTCCGAATTGAGCATGTCAGCATAGCTCTGACCATCCTCGCAGCTGCTTAAACCTATCAGCATAGAAGCACTTGCTATCAGAGCAAGAATCCATTTATTAGATATTCTCATTTCAAGTAAAACTCTATTTTTATATTATTTCTAAATTTATTTATCACAACTATCAGCCGGCAGCATGCTCTTACATTTTGGCATAATGCTCAGCAATTGTTCAAATGCATCGGCAAGCGAACCATGCACTTCACCTCCGGCCGCATTAATATGACCACCTCCGCCAAAATAATCGGCGCAGATATCGCGGACGGAGAAGGAATCCTTGCTTCGCATCGAAACCTTCACATATCCTTCCTCACTTTCTCTGAGGTAAACTGACCATATTACTTCCGGAATACTGAGCGGACGGTTGACCAGCCCTTCGGTATCACCCTTCTTATATCCGAACTCCTTCAGTTCAGACTCAGATAAGGTTATTACAGCGCACTTGTATTCTTTGATACGGAGCATCTTCTTATACTGGGCATAACCCATTATTCTCAGCCTGCGTTCAGTCGACGTGTCAAACAGGCGCTTGCTAAGTTTATCCTTATCCACTCCGCGCTGCATAAGTCTGGACAGTACCCGGTATATCTCAGGATCGTTGGCATTGTAGCTGAAGTTGCCCGTGTCGGTCATCATTCCGGCTATGCAACATTCAGCGGCAAAACTCCCGATATGGCAATCCAGACCGGCCATTTCGAGGACTCTGTAGAGCAACAGACAAGTCGAAGAGCTTTCGGGTACAGATATCACTGTATCACAAAAATCCACCTGAGGATTAAGATGATGATCAATCATGATGCGCGGTGCCTTTGCTTTCATCAGCACCGGAGCAAGACGATCAATTCGGGCCGGCTCGTTAAAATCAAGGCAGAATATCAGGTCAGCACCATGGAGTACAGCCTCGGCCTGAGATGGCCCATAAGATGCTATCACCACTCTGTCAGCTCCCGGCAGGAATGCAAGATCAGCAGGAAAAGCATCCGGAGTAACTACCACAACGTCACGCCCCATAGCAAGAAGCGTGTGCCACAAGCAGAGCGACGACCCAAGAGCATCACCATCCGGTGTCATGTGGCAGACTATCGCGATACGGCTGGCGTCTTTGACCAGCTCATTAAATCGTTCAATGGCTGCAGGGCTTATAGGAGTTGTATTCCGAATCATTTCTATCAGCAGATACTTTGCGCGGTATTTTTATGTTAGAGTTTTGCAAAGATACTAAATAATTTCCATTCACGGTTATTCTACAATTTTTAACTGTGGTGCAATAAACGATACCCTCGTGGTGGCTCGGGTTATTGCCGTATAAAGCCAGCGATAGAAATCAACCGTGCGTGTCGCGTCATCAGCTATTCCACCCATATCTATATATACGTGCGGCCATTGTCCTCCCTGCGATTTATGGCAGGTGACAGCATAGGCATACTTGACCTGCAGGGCCGCTACATAGGGGTCGCTCCGCAGGATACGCATCCGGGTCTTCATCGATGTCGATTCGGTAAACAGGCCCGGATCATTGAGTACGGCTTGATAGAACTGCTCCAATTGCTCAGGCGGCAACGTGGCATTGTCTGAGGTCAGAGTGCTGAGCATTATCTTGCAGTCAAGGCTGACTCCACCCCTATCAGGAAGAGTAATGCTTACATCAGCGAACCGAAGGCCATACTTTTCTTCCACCCCATATACCCGGTCGACAGTAGCCATATCACCGTTTGCTATAAAATCAAGCCCCTTTATCTTAGCGCTCCACAGATAATTATTCTTAGCCACCATAAGCCGTTCGCCACGGCATAATTCCTCTTCGCGTCCGAGGATACGGCTGCGTATTGCAAGGTTATATGCTGTAGCGCGTCGGTTTGACCTCGTTATCAGAAGAGTATTTTCCTCTCCAAATTCTGAATATGACGCACTTATTGAATCCTCAAGATCCTCCCCTTCTACAGATTCAACATCGCTATAGTCCTTGAGAATTAATTCAGGAGTAATCAGCTCCCCCTTCCTGTCCGGACCCCGGCGAAGACCCCGGCGGAGGCGCGTGGCATTATACAATATCCCGGACTCTTCGCGCTGACGTACGGTTTTGGTGAGGACGGCCCTTATAACATGCAGTCCATACATTCTTAATACGGCTACATCCATGGCTGGGCTTTCCTCGCATCCTACCGGTGGAAGCTGCGCCGTGTCGCCAAGCAGAATCATCCTGCAACCTATACCTGAGTAAACATAATGAATCAGATCCTCAAGAAGATTATCACGCCCGTCAAGACTTTCCTGTCCTATCATGGATGCTTCGTCGACAATAAACACCGCATTCTGAAGCGGATTGTCAGCCACTTCCCCATGACTGAGCAGAATCCCGCTTTCTGACGAACGGTATATCCTGCGATGAATTGTGGTGGCAACTCCTGCGGCCATGGTTGACAGAACCTTGGCTGCACGTCCAGTCGGAGCCATCAGGACTACCGGTACCATTGCATCACGCAAGGCCCTTACAAGAGCTCCGGTAAGCGATGTTTTGCCGGTACCGGCATATCCACAAAGCATGAATACTGAGTCGCTTGGCATATCCTCAGAGCAGAATTTTGCCAAAGCTGCAATCAACTGCGTCTGCTGGTCATTCGGCACATACGGCAGATGCATGAATATCCTCTCAGTAAATTCTCTTATATCCATAGTCGCAAATTTACGGAATTTTCAGTACTTTTGTACCCATAATAACAAAACTAACACGCAAAACGAAAAATGATTACTCAGGAACAATTAAAAGAGACTTTTGAACGCAAGCTCGCGTTGAGGAGGTATCTTTGACGTCGACAGCAAGAAAATACAAGTAGAAGAGGAGGAACTCCGCACACATGTGCCCGACTTTTGGGAACATCCAAAGGAGGCACAGGCTCAAATGAAAAAGATCAAGGATCTTCAGGCCTGGATTGACGGATATGAAGAAGTTGCCACTGCTGTTGATGAACTGCAGATAGCATGGGATTTTGTCAAGGAAGGCGCTATGGAGGAGGATGAACTTGACTCCATGTATGCCGACGCTATTGATAAGATCGAACGTCTTGAACTGCGCAACATGCTCCGCCGGGAGGAAGATAAACTTGGCGTAGTGCTTAAAATCAATTCAGGAGCCGGTGGCACAGAGAGTCAGGATTGGGCTTCGATGCTTATGCGAATGTATCTGCGCTGGTGTGAGAAGCATGGCTACAAGACCTCTATGGCCAACCTTCTGGAGGGTGATGAAGCCGGAATAAAGTCATGTACCATAAATGTAGAAGGTGACTTTGCATATGGCTACCTGAAAAGCGAAAACGGAGTGCATCGCCTTGTCCGTGTTTCACCCTATAATGCACAGGGCAAGCGTATGACATCGTTCGCATCGGTGTTCGTGACTCCCCTTGTCGATGATACAATTGAGGTGCGCGTTGATCCGGCTTTATTGTCGTGGGACACTTTCCGAAGCGGTGGCGCCGGTGGTCAGAATGTGAACAAGGTGGAATCGGGTGTGCGCCTGCGCTATCAGTTCACCGACCCTTATACCGGAGAGAAAGAGGAGATTCTGATTGAGAATACCGAAACCCGCGACCAGCCTAAGAATAAGGAAAACGCCATGCGTCAGCTTCGCTCAATCCTTTACGACAAGGAACTTCAGCACAGGCTTCAGGAACAGGCCAAGGTAGAGGCCGGCAAAATGAAGATTGAATGGGGCTCACAGATACGAAGCTACGTGATGGACGACCGCCGAGTCAAGGACCACCGTACAGGATTCCAGACCTCAGATGTAGGCGGAGTGATGGATGGTGAGATTGACGGATTCATCAAAGCATTCCTTATGGAATTTGCCGGAAGTGAAGAATCGGAATAGAATCTATTCAATATCTGAATACAGAAAAGGCGCTCTCTTGAAAATGAAGTGACCCCAAAAAGTTA
>JAAGKN010000436.1_pt1 | contig 84641 bp, 73 predicted proteins | sample 6206371 | NCBI WGS metagenome assembly JAAGKN01 (sample SAMN11533720, study PRJNA540317) | gut metagenome | isolation source: fecal pellets from male and female animal of same cohort | host: Peromyscus leucopus | place: USA:CA | collected 2017 | reverse complement strand
AAGCAGATACGCTTAATTTATTTGGTAAAGCGTTCCCCAGCTGCAAAAGCGCCAATAGCACAAGCAACGGGCAGATGCGCTGGGCGAGCCTAAAGTTAAAAGGGTCCGCCAAAAATGAACTTTATTTGGCGTGTGGGGAAGCCCAGCAAGCGGCTTGCCCTACTCCCCCGGCGGGAGAGGCTTCTAGCCGGCAGTGCCCTACGGGGAGCGGTACCCAAACGCGTACTTGGAATACTTCCACTTGTTCTTGGAGCGATTGGGTGGGGGAGTGTTCCACCGCAACAAAAACTTGTTTGAAATTCAGCGGATGTACTTCTTGGTGGGTACAGTTGGATCCTTTCCTTCTTAATCCGCCTACTTCGTGTAATACGGAATTGGATTATAAATCCGCAAGTTTTGGGCATGCGGTAGAATCTTATTTTAGAGGCAGCCCCTCTTTTGCTTTTTTTGCGTGCCAAAGTAACCAGCCGTGCCCATTATCTTCTTCCGCTGATGTGGAGGGTAAGACCCTTATATCTGACGGTGGTGGTCAGTATGGTATGTGGGAGGCCGAATGCCTACCGGAGATGGATAATACAGCCTCAAACTTGCTGTATGTGAGGGCGCAACTGCTGACAAAGGTAAAAGTGCCCGAAAACGAAGCGTGTCCGTCTGCGGGACAAATACTGGAATGTTCCATTACTTATTAAAGTATTTGCGTAAAAACCCTGGGTTCAATAAACCCGGGGTTTTCTAATATATTTCTTTTATGGGCGGAACATTTTTTACCTTTTATAATACCCCTATAAGGATGTGTAACAAGGGGGAAATATATGGGAAAAATCACACCGGAAAAACACGTTTGGCGGCCGATGCCGCCCGCAGGGCCGTGCCTGACCGTACAGCGGTTGGTGGACCGTTATAACGCACGGGAGTTTGACCCGTTTTCTTTTTTAACGGTTTGTTATTGTGGGGAAAAGTTTGAAAGGGACGGAGCGCCCGCATTTGCGCCGGGGAATGAACGCATGGCGGTAAATTATTTGGTTACGGGCGTTTTAAACCCCGTGGATATGCCGCCAGGGAAGGAGGGGGCGGCTTTAGCCTCCACTGTGGGCGGACTTCAGCGGGCCGAGCCGGCTAAATCCGTCGATGTTCTTAATTTGGAGCTGTGGGTAAAAGCGTTTGAAGAAACCGACGGCGCCGGGAAACGCTGGGAGCTTGAAAGCGAAAATGTGCCGCTGGTCCGTGCCGGCAAAGGGGTAGAGGTGCGCGTGCTTTCCGGCCGGTTTGGGGATACGCCCGGCGCGGTGTTTGCACACCCGGCGGGCACCGTCTTGTTTGATATTACGCTTTCACCCGGTGCGGTATTTGAATATCAAGCTCCGGCAGAAAACACAACATTTGTGTATGTTTTTGGCGGAAAAGCAAAATTCGGGCGGAAAGGGCGCAAAAAGTTTGGCAAAAATACTTTGCTGCGTACGCCGGGAGGGGATGTGTACGCCGTAACGTATTGTGCGGGTGTGCGGTTTTTATTGTTTTCGGGCCGGCCTGTTGAACGGGAAAGCCCGGAGCAGTGCCCGCAAAAAGAAAAAACCGTTTGCCGCGTGAACGGCAAGTAAAAAATACTGGGGGGTATTTATGTGGCGCAAATGTGTGGCGTTTAGTGTGCTCTTGTGGTTTTGCGCGCCTGTAAGCGCGCAGATTCAGCGCTCGTATCATTATGGGGTGGTGCCTACGGAAAACATCACTACTTTTGAGGTCAATCCGTCCACTACGGTGGTGGATGATTCCGGCGGTGTTTCCACCTCGCAGATGACGCTTAAAACGTATCGCGTCATTAATCAGCAGTTAAATTGGGGGGTAGAAGTGCCGTTATCCCGGTATGAATCGCCGGAAAAGTCTGTAAATGGGCTGGGAGATGCGTTGTTTAGCGTTTCGTGGGTCCTGCCGGAAGAAGAACACCGTCTGGGGTATGGGTTTAAAATGGAAACTTTTTTGCCCACCGCCACCGATAAATTATTGGGGATGGGTAAAGTACAATTAAGTCCGTCGGCTTTTGTGTTAATCCCGCTTCCGGCCGATTTTTATGCGGCTGTGGGATATAAGCATTACCAATCCATAATGGGGGATCATGCGCGGGATGATATCAATTACGGGCGTTTGCGTTTGAATGTGGGGTATACGTCGCCTTCTCAATGGTGGGCGTTGGTGAACCTGTATTATTATATGGATTATACTCACGGCGGCCGGACGGAGTTCATCCCGGAGGTGGAAATCGGCACCTTGATAAACGCGGGAACGGCGTTTTATATTAACGGCAGTACGCACGCCGCCGGCAGCTGGCACACCAAAGATTGGAGTCTGGGCGTAGGCTTTAAATTGTTGTATTTATAAGGGGGAGAATAAAGAACCGCCTGTATGGGCGGTTTTTTATTTACTACATTTTTTACTACATATCCGTCTAAAATAAATGCGCTCGGCGGGAGTCCCCTGCGGTCTTTTTGCTGACACAAAAAGCCTCCGGGCCGGGCCTCACGGTTTTTGCCTTGCACACTTATCAGGTGCAAACAAAAACAACGCTCCGGCCTTCTCCTCCCGACACAGGCAAAGCAGTTTGCCTGCTCCTTGCGGCAAATAAAAAAACCACGTAAAAACGTGGTTTTAAATTTGCGCTCGGCGGGAGTCCCCTGCGGTCTTTTTGCTGACGCAAAAAGCCTCCGGGCCGGGCCTCACGGTTTTTGCCTTGCACACTTATCAGGTGCAAACAAAAACAACGCTCCGGCCTTCTCCTCCCGACGCAGGCAAAGCAGTTTGCCTGCTCCTTGCGGCAAATAAAAAAACCACGTAAAAACGTGGTTTTAAAATTTGCGCTCGGCGGGAGTCGAACCCACATTTCCAGCTTCGGAGGCTGACGCTCTATCCATTGAACTACGAGCGCGCAAAGCTATTTTTATTTTAGCAAATTATCAAGCCTGTGAAACTTCTTTCTTTTAAATATTTGTCTGTTTTAGATTTTTTTCGGGGGTGTTTTTGGGGGCGCGAAAATAAATACTTGATTTTTGGGGCTAGACGGATTAAAATATCTTTTAGACCTTAAAATCAGCTTGTTGGGAGGAACTTATGAAAAAAGGGTTTACTTTAATTGAGTTGTTGGTAGTTGTGTTAATTATTGGTATTTTGTCCAGTGTGGCATTGCCGCAGTACCAAAAAGCCGTGCTTAAAAGCCGCGCGTCCGAAGCGTGGGCAAACCTGAAAAACATTAACATGGCCGTTAATGCTTATTGTTTGGAAGGCGGTTCTGACGGAACTTTTGCCAGCTTGAGAAATAATTTGGCCGTTGAGGTGAATGATTCTAAAAACTTTGCCTACACCGGGGCAATTGCCTGTAACAGTGGCATTAACAACTATAATAATGCCTATATTTATGCCGAATACCAAGGTGGTGGCAATTATAACTTTAAGTTGGGCTTGCACCCTAAAACTGGTTACCGTTCTTGTGAGGGCACTTCTTGTAAAGATATTGGCTTTACAAAATATGCGACTGCTTCTCAAGGTACGATTTGTTTATGCGGTTCGGGCAACTCCAGCTGTTACTACGCGGATTAACCGTATTGCCTAAAGTGTATTTTTTATCCCTCTGCCCTCTATGGGCCGGGGGATATTTTTTGTTACTCGTTTAACGGCAGATTCAATTTTTTTGATATACTAATAAAAGCAGTTTATTTTTATAGCCCCTATGCGGTGCTATCACTCGGGTGATGTCAAGTCCGCCCGGAAAGGAGAATACATGAAAAAAGGTTTTACCTTGATTGAATTGTTGGTGGTTGTATTAATTATTGGTATTTTGTCCAGCGTTGCACTGCCGCAATACCAAAAGGCTGTGCTTAAAAGCCGCGCGTCCGAAGCGTGGACGAACTTGAAGAATCTTAATATGGCGTCTTCCGCTTACTGCTTGGAAGGGGGTAATTCAGCTCCTTTTAGCTCTGTAAAAGACAGTTTGTCGATAGAGGTAAAAGATTCTAAAAATTTTAAGTATGAAGGCGATATCCTTTGTGACACAACTACTGCTGCCAGTGCCGGTAATGTTTATGCCACTTGGCAAGGCGGCGGAAATTATAACTTTAAATTAGGGGTTAACCGCGCTACCGGCCGCCGCTCCTGCGAGGGTTCCACCTGCAGCCAACTGGGGTTTACCAAATCCTCTAGCGATAGAACGATTTGTCTTTGCGGTGCCAGCAGCTGTTATTACGCGGATTAAGGCTTGCATAAAATAACGTCTGTATTTTATAAGCATTTTAATTTATCCCTCCTCCTGTTTTTTATTTGTTTAGGGGGAGGGATAAGCCTTTTGTTCGGGCAGGACGTTTGCTTTGATTTTCAAAACTATCATCTTTATATTCCCTACGCGTTTTTAAACGGACGCGCTGCCGTGGATATTGTCCCTGCGGGGGCACTGCATACTTTTTTTAATCCGCTGTTGGATGTTCCGTCCTATCTTTTGTTTACTTCCCTTGCCAGTTGGCCCCGTATAACCGGGTTTATTATGGGCGGCTATTATGGCTTGTTGTTGTTTACTTTGTGGAAAATTACTGTTTATTTCTTTGATGGCGAAAACAAAACCGCCAAATGGCTGCGTATTTTTGCATTTTGTTTGGCGGGGAGCGGTATGGCGACGGTATCGCAAGTCGGCCGTTTTACCAACGAAGTGCAAACTGCTTGGCTGGGGCTGGCCGCCTGTTATTTTTTATTAAGGGCTTCTGTTAACCATAGGCCAGGGTTGGCGTATTTGTCCGTGTTTATTGCCGCGTTGACGGCGGGCTTAAAATATACGGCCGCCCCCGCCGCCGTGGGTGTTTTTATAGGCGGAGCCGTTTTGTTGTGGCGGGAGAAATCCCCCTGGAAACATTATATTTGGTACGCGTGTGCGGCGGCCTGTGGTTTTTTGCTGGCGGACGGATATTTTTTATATAAAAAGTGGGTGGAGTTGGGCAATCCGTTATTTCCGTATTTTAACCATATTTTTAAATCGCCCTATTTTGCGGCGCACTCGCTTCCCAACGGGTTTGCTACGCCGCGCGGCTGGAAAGAATGGCTGTTTTTGCCGTTTTTGCGCTTTAATTTCCCTGGCTTGGAATACCGCTTGGATTTACGTTTGGCATTGGGGCTCGTTTCTTTTTGGGGGCTGTTAGGGTGGCGCCTATTTGTCAAAAAGGCGGCATTTTCCGTGCGGGAAATTTTATGTTTGTGTTTGTTTGCCGGAACGTACGTTTCGTGGGTGCTTATTTTTGGAAACATGCGCTACGTAATTTGCTTGGAAGTATTTTCTTCTCTTTTATTTGTATTGTGGGTGAAGCGTTTATTTTCGCTGCGCTGGGCGGCGGTAATTGTTTTGGTAGTTTGGGCCGGGCTTATGTTAAAGCCGTATCCCACCTGGCACCGGCATCCGTTTATTGATAAAACACTTGCGTTTCCGGCGGATGTGTCCGTGCCGGACGGCGCATTTGTGCTGATTGGCGGGCACTTGTCTTTTTTAGTTCCTTTTTTAAACCCAAATGCGCGGTATGCGGGCGGGGTATGGTTCAATCCCGAAAAACTTCCGCAGGCCCCGTGGGATGAACTAAAGCGTTTTAATTGGCTTCAGCCGGCGGATTACCAACATCATTTTGCTCCGGTTATCCGGCGGGAAATTGCCGCACACGGCGGGCCGGTATATGTGCTGTCCCCTGTCACCCGGTGGATGTGGGATAATGCCCTATGGGCGGATTATGGTATAAAAGTGGTGCCCTCCGCCAAAGACTGCCGTTTTTTTACCGTATCGCCGGATATGCTGTATGACGGTTTTGTATTGTGTAAGGCGCAAAAGGAGAGTTAAGCATATGACCGAAAATCTGTCCTCCCCCGAATTAAGTATCGTGTTTCCTTGTTTAAATGAGGAACTTTCTCTTCCCGCTTGTTTGCACTCGGTGCGGGAAGCCTGTCTTAACAGCGGCGTTTCTTTTGAAATTATTGTGGCGGATAACGGTTCTGCCGACCGCAGTGTTCAAATTGCCGAGGCCGCCGGGGCGCGCGTCGTACATGTGAAAGAAAAGGGATACGGTTCGGCCGTTCATCACGGCATTATGGCGGCGCGCGGCAAGTATGCGGCGTTTTGCGATGCGGACGGTTCATATCCCGTGGAATTTTTTGCGCCGATGTTTGCACTTATCAAGCGGGAGGATGCAGACCTTCTTCTTGCCAACCGCTTAAAAGCGCCTATGGAGCGCGGAGCTATGCCGTTTTTGAACCGTTATGCGGGCACGCCCGTTTTATCGGCTTTGATACGGTGGCTGTTTTCTTACCCGGTGTATGATTGCAACGGCGGGATGCGTATTTTGCGCCGGGATAAATACCCGGACCTAAATTTACGTCACCCCGGCATGGCGTATGCCAGCGAAATGCTGTGTGCGGCGGCGCGCTGCGGGTGGCGTTATCATGAATGCGTCATGTCCAAATTCAAAAAAGATTTGCGCGGACGCCCGCCTCATTTAAACCGCTGGCGGGACGGCTGGGCGCATTTGTGCGTAATTATTAAGATGTTTTTGCATTACAAACCGGGCGTGACAAAATGAAAACCAACGGGAAAAATTTTTTTGCCGTTTCTCCCGCGTTAGAAACCTGCCTGTTGGTGTTTGGCTGTTTAATTCTGGGCGGTGCGGTCAGTCTGCTATTGGGGCGGGACGTATCAACCGATCCTTTTGTCTATACTCTTTATTCCGCTCACGCGTTTTTTACCGGGCGCACGGCGGATATTTTTGCCGCCGGGACGGCTCCCGCCCTTAATCCGCTTTTGTATCTTCCTTATTACCTAACATTTGTAAAATTGAATGACTGGCCTTTATTGTCGTTATTTTTAAATGGCGTTCCTTATGGTTTATTTGTATTTTTTGTGTGGAAAATTTGTTCCCGCGCCTTCGAAAATCAAGGGAAAATAATCGTTCTGACGTTTACCTCTTTAGCGGTTACGGGCAGCAGTGCATTGGCCTGTGTGGGGAGCGGAAACGGCGCCTTATGGCTGGCCGCATTAGAGGCTTGTTCGTGCTGGCTGTTGTTTTATGCCCGGGCCGCGCATGTACGCAAATGGGCTTTTGTGCCGGTGCTGGCTGCGGTTGGGCTTCATTTTTCCGCCGCACCGGCAGCGGTAGGATTGTTGGCGGCGGCGTGCGTACTGCGCGGGGAGCGGAAACAATCATTTAGGCGGCAGACGGCCGTTTATGCGCTGTTGGGGTTTTGTTTTGTATTTCTTGCGGCCGTGTGGTATGCGTGGCGTATGGGAACGCTGGATATGCTGGGTTCTTTCTTTTGGCCGCCGGGCTGGGCATCCCCTTGGGCGGTTAAGTGGGAAATGCCGTTAGTGTGGCAGGAATGGCTGTTTCTGCCCGTTTGGCGGCTGCGCTATGCTCTGCCCGGATTCCAGGTGGATCCGCGCCTGGCGTGCGGGTTGGTTTGCACCGTGATTTTACTGGGTAAACATTTGTTTGAAAACAGAAAAGAGCGTTCCCTTCACGAAACGGCCTGGAGCGTATTTTTCTTGGGCGCATACATTGGTTGGCTGTTGGGGTGGCGGGATGCGGCCTCTTCCATTTTGTTAGAATTTGCAGGCGTACTTTTGTTAGCGCGGTGTTTGGTGTGGGGGCTTGGGGCCCGTGCCGGCGTATTGGCGGCGGCGGTATTGTTGTGGGTTATTTGCGCGCCGGTGCTGCCGGAGGGACGGCAAGGGGCGGAAGAACATAATTTTGCCTTTTTTAAAGAGCCTGTATTGACGGAGAAGCCGCTGGTATTATTGGCTGGGCCGCTGTCCGGCTGGGTACCGTTTTTGCCGCAGGAGGCACGTTATGCAGGCGGCGTTTGGTTTGATTTGCAAGATTACGCACCCGCCAAACATTTTTCACTTCACCGTATCAATTTACTGCCGCGCGGGTTTCACTCTCACCGCCGGGATGATGCCGTCCGCTCCGCCGTGCGTGCGCACGGAGGGGATGTTTACGTGTTGATTCCTAATGACGGACTGACGTTAAATCCGGCCGTGTGGCGCCGTTATGGGGTGGAGGTGCCCGGGCCGCTGACGGAGTGCCAAAGCCTATATCCCGCCAGTTGGGTGGGCGCAACGGAGTTTTTACTTTGCCGCGCGCAAAAAATATCTGTGGAAAAATAAATTTAGCGTATAATAAAAACCTCCCATCACGGGAGGTTTTTTGCTTTTCATGTAAAGGGAAAACAGGCGGTCAGTTTCTTCTTTTTAGCAGTCCGGCCTTCGTTTGAAAGCGTTTAACAAAAACGGGATTTATGTGGCGGATTTCTTCTTCCATCCATTTCGGATCGGCCGAAAAACTGAAAAACGGCATAACCACATCCGCCCCGGCGGCCAAGGCGGCATTCATGCGTGCACCGATATTCTCGTCGCTTCCGTCGGCGGCTTCCATGTTAAGCGCATCGGGGAAGATAATCCCCTCAAACGGAATTTGCTTACGGATAAAACGATAAAAAGCGGAGGAATAGGCCGAGGGCGTTTTATTGTCCAACGCTGAAAAAACGCCGTGGACCGTCATTAAACAGTTCCATCGGGCGGCCCCGGCAAATTGGTCCGCCTGCCGCGCCAATTCTTCGGCGGAAGCGTCAACCCGCTGGGCGGTTTGGTGGGAGTCCGTCATCGACGGTGCACCCGGAAAATGCTTGTAGCACGGCGTAACGCCTCCGTCATTTAATCCTTGGGCAAATGCGTCCGCCAGCGTTTTTGCCGTGGCGGGGTTAGTAGAGAAATAGCGGCTGCGGTGGAAAATGCCGTCGTCAGAAGCGGCTTCGGCAAGCGGGGCGAACACCACGTCTATCCCTAATGCGGCCAGTTCTTTACCCGTGCGCAGGCCGTATTCATATACTTCTTGGCGTGCTTTTTCCAAATCTTTTTTAGCCAGTTCGCCGAAGGTTTGCGGGGCAGGGGCTTTAAACCCGGTAATAAAATGTTTTAAACGGTTGACGGCGCCGCCTTCCTGATCGATAAAAAATAAAAAATCTTTTCGGCCTAGTACTTCTTCCAGTTCGGTTTTAAGCTGGGGGAGTTTTAAGCCCGGGTGAATGGGAATGCTGAGTAAAAAACCGTAAGGATTAATATTTTTTAAAAAAGTTTTATCTTCCTGCGTCAGCGGGTAGCGGTTAATCAGCAGTACAACGGGGGTAACCATCCGTGCAGGGGGAAAAACGGTTCTGAAAACACCCACCGCCACGGCCGCTAAAAGCAAAAGCCGTATTAAGTTTTTAAACGTACAGAGGCGTTTGGAAAATAGGGTCATCTGTTAAGCCTGTGTTGTGCCGCGCGCGTATTTGCGCGGATAGCCCAGCCAAATGGCCAGCAGTGCGCCCGCACCCAACAAGTACGGATAGTATAAGTATTGCATGATTTGCAAAGGCGATACCCCCGCCAGGCTGGCGGCCATTAATAACTGTGCGCCGTAGGGAATAATACCCTGTACAAAGCAGGAAAAAATGTCCAGCAAACTGGCCGCGCGGTTGGGGGATATATTAAACTTTTGGGCGATTTCTTTGGCAATCGGCCCCGCCATAATAAGGGCAATCGTATTGTTGGCCGTGCATAAATTGGCAAAACCCACTACGCCCGCGATGCTCATTTCCGCCCCTTTGCGGGAGGAAATTTTAGCCGTTAATTTGCGGATAATCCATGCGAGCCCTCCGTTGTAGCGGATCATTTCCAGCATGCCGCCCGCCAAAATGGTTACGATGACGAGCTCTCCCATTCCGTTAATACCGCCGCCCATGGCGTTTGTCCAGCCCCACAGGTCAAACGAACCCGTCGCCAGGCCAATTATGCCGCATAATATGGTTCCGCCCAGAAGTACCGCCATAACATTTACGCCCATTACAGCCGCCGCCAATACCGCAAAATAAGGCATTACTTTCAGCCATTGCACGTTTCCGTGTATGAACGCGTGCGTAACGCCGCTTCCGGCAAAAATATACAGGATAAGCGTCAGCACGGCAAAGGGAATTACAATGCGGAAATTGGTTTTGAACTTATCCGCCATTTTACAGCCCTGCGTGCGGGTGGCGACGATGGTCGTGTCGGAAATAAAAGACAAGTTGTCCCCAAACATTGCCCCGCTTACCACCACCGCACTCATAAGCGGCAGGGATAAACCCGTTTGTTGGGCCAGTCCCGCGGCCACCGGGGTCAGTGCGACAATCGTACCAACAGACGTACCTACGGAAACCGATATCACGCACGCGGCCAAAAATACGCCCGCGGCCAAAATGTTGCCCGGCAGAATGGAAAGCGTCAGGTTGACGGTAGCGTCCACCGCGCCCATGGCCTTGGCCGTTTGGGCAAAAGCGCCCGCCAGCACAAAAATTACCACCATCAGCATAATGTTGGTGTTTGCGGCCCCTTTACAAAACAGTTCAATGCGATTATGCAGACTGCCGCCCTTGCTCATCCATACGGCCACTACGGAGGAAATAACAAACGCTACGGTAATGGGCATTTTGTAAAAATCGCCCGCCGCAAGTGAAACGGCCAAATAGGAAAATAAAAATACCGCGAGCGGGATAAGCGCAAACGGGTTTGGATGTGGGGTGTCTGTCTTCATGAAAACTCCGGGCGGCCCTCTGCTGGGAGGGCATAAGATAATAATATTATATAAAAAATAAAGGTTTTTCACAGAAACCGCCCTCTTCTAAAAGTGATAAAATAAAGTATCCGGTTTGCCGGAAAGGGGAGATTTATGAAAAGTTGCATTATTACAATAGGGGACGAAATTTTACTTGGACAAATTTTAGATACCAATTCCCGTTTTATTGCGCGGGAGTTGGCTGGTGCGGGAGTTGAGACGGTGGAAATGCGTTCCGTGCCCGACAGCCGCGCTGAAATTTTGCGCGCGGTGGATGAGGCGTTTAAACAATCCGATGCCGTATTTGTAACGGGCGGCTTGGGACCGACGAAGGACGATATTACCAAGAGCGCACTGGCGGAGTATTTCGGTACGGAGCTTGCGCCAAATCCGCAGGCCCAAGCATGGCTGGAAGAAATTTTTGCTGCGAATCCGGCCCGCATGAACGCTTATAACCAAACCCAGGCATGGCTGCCAAAAGCGTGTACGCCGCTTCATAATAAAAAGGGTACGGCCAGCGGCATGTGGTTTGAAAAAGACGGCAAGGTGTTGGTTTCGCTGCCCGGCGTACCGTTTGAAACGGAATACTTGTTTGCGGCGGAAGTAATGCCGCGGATTCGGGCCGCGTTTGGGGAGCGTCTGCTGCGTTATAAAATGGTAACGGTGTTTGATATCCCGGAAGCGGAGCTGGCTATGAAACTGGCCGCGTTTGAAGAAATTTTGCCGCGCGGCGTTAATTTGGCATATTTGCCGTCGGTGGGGTTTATCCGTTTGCGTTTGACGGCCCGGGGCCCGGCCATAGAATCGCTTGACGGGCTTTTTGAACAGCTGTTGGGCGAACTTTCCGGGCTGTCTTTTAAAGAAACGGCTTTAGAAAACGAAGAAGAGTCTTTTGCGCGCCGTTTGCGTCAAAGCGGAAAAACGGTGGCGTGTTCGGAGAGCTGCACGGGGGGGAATATCGCGCGGATGATTACGGCGGTACCCGGTGCGTCGGCCTATTTTTTAGGCGGCGTTGTAGCGTACGCCAACCATGTAAAACAACAGTTGTTGGGGGTGCGGGCGGAGGATTTGGCACAATTTGGTGCGGTCAGCGAGCCCGTCGCTTTGCAAATGGCCGAAGGCGTGCGCCGCTTGACGGGGGCGGATTATGCCGTTTCCACCACGGGTATTGCGGGGCCGGACGGCGGAACGCCGGAAAAGCCCGTAGGCACTGTATGGATTGCCGTTGCGGGGCCGGACGGAAGCCGTGCGGAAAGATTTGTATTTTCCCGCACGCGTGAGCGCAATATTGGGCGAGCGTCAATAAAAGCGATTGCCATGCTTCTTAAAGAAATTGAAAAATAAGCGTTTTGCCGTTTGATTAAAACGCCCCGGACGCTTTTTGCGTCCGGGGTTGTTTGTTTAATTAGTCCAGTAAGGCTGATATTCGTTTTTTGAGTTCGCTTTCGGGAACTTCGCCGGAAAGTGTATCTTGCACTTTCCCGTTTTTAATAAAGACAAACGTGGGTATTCCTCTTACCCCGTAGCGTTGGGCGGCTAAAGGCGAGTCGTCCACATTTACGGCCAAAATACCCGCTTTTCCTTCAAATTCTCCCGCCAGTTTATCCATAACCGGTTCCATGCGCACGCAGTGCGGGCACCACGGTGCAAAAAATTCAATCATGGCCGCTTTTTCGTATTTGGCCAGGGCGCGGTCAAAGGCCGCGTCCGTTACCGTTAATTTTTTTCCCATATTCATATCCCCCTGTTTATAACTGCTGTTATAAGCATAAGGAAAGAAACGGTTTTGGGGTGGGGTTTTTATTAATTAGAAAATCCGCGCCTTGTTGGGGCGCGGATACTAAAAACGGACAGATTATTTATAAAGAAGAGCCCTAAATTCGGCCGTTTGGTTTAGGCCTTTAAACATCCAGCCTTTTTGGTCTTGGTCGAATAGAGATTCAATGTTGCGGAAGTTTAAGCGCAGCGCCTTATCAACATTTTGGTAAGCGTTTTTGCGGTCTTTTTTACTCAGCCAATATACGCCCGCCAAATTAATGTAAGGGGTGGGGGCGGCGGCGTCCAATTTAATGGCGGTTTCCAAATCCGCTTTGGCGCCGGGCCAGTCTTTTAAGTGCATTTTGGCAAACCCGCGGTTATTGTACGGAATGGCCCATTTGGGGGTTAATTCAATAGCGTGGGTATAATCTTCGGCCGCTTTTTTAAATTGGCCCATTTCTTCGTAGACGAGGCCGCGGCGGTTATAATAAGAGGCTTCGGGCTGGAGTTCAATAAGTTTGGAAAAATCTTCCAGTGCGGCGGGATAATCCGCCATATCTTTAAACGCAACAGCTCGGTAGCGGTAGGCTTGGGCGTAAGAATCGTCCCGGTGGATGGCTTTGCTGTAGGCAGAAACGGCTTCATCCGTTCGCCCTTGGCCGGAAAATACGCGTCCTTGCCAATAATGCAAATCTGCTCCGTCTTCCCCGCGTTTAACGGCTGCGTCCACCATGCGTTGGGCATCATTATAGCGGTACGATTTTACATAAACGGGGGCCACTTCCAGCGCCAGCGCGGCGGAGGGACGGCGTTTGCCCAGGTATTTTTTATAATCGGCGATAGATGCGTCGTATTTATTTAAGGCGGCGTTTGCGCGTGCACGCGCTAAATAAAAATTGCGGTAAGCGGGTTTTAACGAAACGGCGCGCGTCAAGTCCGACACGGCCTGCGCGTTTCTGCCCATATCCATATAAGTAAGCGCACGGGCATAATAGCGGAACGGGTCTTTGGGGCGCAGTTCAATGGTTCGGGTATAATCGTCCACCGCTTGTTTGTTGCGGCCCAAACTGCGGTAAGCGTCTCCCCGGTAGTGGAACGCGTCCGCCATGCGGGGGGATTTTGTTACAGCTCGGGTGAGCAGTTTGATTTGGGCATGCGGATCCGTTTCCGTTTTTGCCTGGGTGAAGAGCTGCGCGGCCGTTTGGGCGTAAGCGGAAGAAGAACACAGCAAGAATACTAAAACATAAGCCAATGTGCGCATATACTTATTAAACTATTATTTCATCCAAAATACAAAGAGAAAATTTATCATAAGGCCCGCCGCTCCTGCCGCATATATTACTATTAACAGGAGTGTTGAGAACAAACGCAGGTTCAAAAATACCGCCCCAACCAAGGTAGCTTTCCCGGCAAACAGTTTGCCCAGTTTGACGGTCGTTCCCGATATTTTTACGATTTTGGCAATCAGCACGGAGCGCAGGGCGATGGTTACAATCCCTAAAACCGCCGTTGCCAGCCAGCGGGGGAATGCAGTTCGGTCCGCACGGACCATTTGTTTGAAGACGTCTTTTACACTGCCGGACACAAGCGCTTTGGCTTGGTCTTTTGCAAGACCGACGTTCATGTCCTCAAGGCGGGAGGCGATGTTTTCTTTGATGAGGTCCAATGTATTGTCGATAAAATCTTCCCACGCTGCGCAGGCAGAGCGCACTGCAAAAGTGCCAGCCGCTAACATGGAATACGCAAACGCCGCCATACTGTAACCGGTAAACAACACGCCTGCCGTTATAAACTCCAGCGGCCCGGGCAGGTGAAGCGGTTTTATAAGTAATTGGTAGGAAATATACGCTGTTAGTAAAAAAAGGCCCATTCCGGCCAGTAAATGCGGCAAAAACACTTTTTGTAATACGGACGCAAAACCATACAGGCCTTGGGCAAAAAGGCTGTTTTGCTGCGGGGCGGCGGAACGCGGGACGGAATCAGTCTTCATGGCAGGCGCAATGGCCGCAGCAGCCGCTGCATGTGTGTGCGGGAGCTTTGCCGACGGAGGGAATTCTGTCGGATACTTTTACCACTTTCTTTAATTGCTTGTCGTAAATGTAGGTGCCGGTATTGTTTTTTGTCATAAATGTATTATAGCAGTTTCGCGTGCACAAAACGGAGGGAAAAATGGTATAATAAATATAGTTCTGACGGATAAATAAAACATTTTTATAAAAAAGATTGAAAAGAAAAAATAAAAATGTTAGAATAATTAAGTAGTCAGAAATCCGCATTAAAAACATCCGATTTAAGCGCCCATAGCTCAATGGATAGAGTGTCAGCCTGCGGAGCTGAAGATACAAGTTCGATTCCTGTTGGGCGCACCATATAAAAACCTCGCGAAAGCGGGGTTTTTTATTGGCCGCCCGGCGAACTTGTACGCCGTTTCTTACAAAACGGCTGGGGCGCACCATTTTACGACGATAGCGTAGGGACTTTTAAAAAACCCCAGCCAAAAGCTGGGGTTTTTCTTTTACCTGAAACCAAATACAACTGTTGCAATCATTTGTTATACTACAAATATACTCCGGGTTAAAAGCCGGGTTGGAATCTCTTATGCAATATACCGCTAAATATAATTCGCCTGTAGGCGAAATTTTACTTTCTGCCGATGAAACGGGGCTCACCGGGCTGTGGTTTTCGGATCAAAAATACTATGCCTTGGGTTTAGATAAAGAAAATCAACCGCAAAATACTCCCATATTACAACATGCCAAAACTTGGTTGGATGTGTATTTTAGCGGCCGTCAACCCGATTTTAAATTACCCCTTCATTTTATGGGCAGTGAATTTCAGAACAGCGTGTGGGAAACCCTCTGTTCAATACCGTATGGCCGGGTTATGACGTACGGCGAAATTGCCGCTGTTTTGGCCCGGCACAAAGGGGTTGTTCGCGTATCTGCGCAGGCGGTGGGCGGAGCGGTTGGGCATAACCCCATTTCGGTTATTGTGCCATGTCACCGTGTCGTTGGCAGTAACGGGAGCTTGACGGGGTACGCTGGCGGCATTCTGCGGAAAAAATACTTGCTGGAGCTTGAACACGCAGATATGCGCAGCTTGTTTGTTCCCAAAAAAGGGACTGCCTTATAATGCCTAATGTATTGAACGAAGATTTAATTTATTTGGTGCTGTCCGTAGTGGAGGAAATCCCTGAAGGGTGTGTAGCCACTTACGGGCAGATTGCATATTTGGCGGGGATACCTAAAAATGCGCGGTTGGTGGGAAAAATTTTAAGTATGTCGGAGTTTTATGGTAAATATCCCTGTCACCGGGTTGTAAATTGTACGGGCCGGATATCGCCGTGTTTTGCAGCGCAAAAGCGGTTATTGCAGCATGAAAGCGTATCGTTTAAAAACGAACTGTGTGTTAATTTAACAAAACACCAGTGGAAAGTGTAAAACAGCTCTTCTTTGACGTTATACAAGCCCCAAATAAATCAGCCACAGCAGAAAAAAGCGCAAACATTTGGCTGGTGCGGCAACAGATACAAACAGCCAAAAATTGATGTTGCTGGCTCCTGCAATCAGCATGACAGGGTCCCCAATTACCGGCACGCCCGCCAGTAACAGCGTTATTTTTCCGTGCCGGGCAAATAAATCCTGCGCTTTTTGCAGGTATTCTTTTTTGACGGGGAACCATGCTTTGTCTTCCACTTTGCTTAAATAATGGCCTAACACCCAGTTGGCACCTACGCCCAGTACGGTGCCCGCACAGGCCACTCCAAGCAATTTCCACGCGGCGTATTTGCCTGTAGCCATAAGCGCAAACATCACTAAAGACGCTTGCGCCGGAATGAGCGTGGCCGATAAGACGGACAAGCCTCCTAAAAAAATCAAAATATGCAGTTCTTGCAGCATAAGCTAACCCCCTTTTATAACATGGTGGGAAAATTACTCTTTGCCCGGTAAAAATAAGGGTTAGTTTTTATTTGCAAGGGCGGTTTGGAAAGCCGTCTTCCACAGTTGGAGTTTTTCGCTGTATGGGCGGGCAGCGTGAGCGGGGCTGGTGGAGGGGAGCGTTACGCAAATTTTGCCGCCGTCGCCAAATGCGCGTTTAAAATGTGCTCGTGCCGCCTGGCCGTTAAATAAAAGGGTGTGGATACGCGGATATTTTTTAAAAAGTGAGGGGAAATCGTTCGGTGTCGGCCGGGAGATATTACCGTCCAAACTGCCGGATCGTTCGCAGGCGGCCAGCGCGTCCCACAATCCTACGCCGCCAGCAAGCAGCGTGCTGATTTTATCTTGATAGCTTTTCGGTGTGCGGCCTTGGGCAAAAACATCAAACACAATTTTCCAAAATTGGTTGTATTTGTAGGCGTAATACTCCTGCGCTTTAAGAGAGGCCTCTCCGGGCATGCTGCCCACAACGATTACGCGCGTATATTGGTTGACGGCTGGGGGAAAACTGTGAATCATGCGTTTATTATAGTAAAAAACCCCGCCGGAGCGGGGTTCAAATTAAGGTTGTTCGGCGGGAGGATTCACCGCGTATGGAATAATGCGCAGATTTTCTCCGTCCAGTTCCAGTTTACACCATATGGGTTTCCCGTTAATTTTTAACAGGGCTGTTTGGGCGTAAATTTCACTGGTTGGGATATTTTCCGATGCCGTAATGATACTGCCTGTTCGGTTTGATTTTACCACAGATACTACCATAATTTGCCCTTGGGTTAACCGTTTGCCCGCCCACATTACGGCATCGGCGGAACTGTCGGTTAAATTGATTAACGGCTTGCGAATGGCCGGATCCCATGAGTGCGGCCCCGCTATACTAAGTATCAAAGTGTTTGCTTCTTTTCCTACGTCTTGCGTGCGCAGACCATTTTCCAAAATGTTGCGGATGGCTTTTCCGTCTGTATCCAACGCCATGCCGCGATAAATTAACTGCCGCTGGTTTTGAAACGGAAATGCGGGGGCTTGGAGCGCTTCCTCGCGGGAAACGGCAAGCTCGGTCAAATCGGCGGCGGTAAAGGAGTGTTCTTGTGCCAAAAGCGGACGGGGGCTTTTAGGCGTATATACTGCACCCAGCTGTTGTAAATTTTCCCACGCGGACCGGGTGGATACTCCTACCATTTTTTGCAAACCAACCAAGGTGCGCTGGTGATCTGTTACAAATTTGGCTATGCGAGGTTGTGCGGGTGTAACCGATACATGCGGAGCAGGTGTTATGGCCGCTTTGGGGGCGGCGGGCATTTTAGGAGCCGCCGGAATGCGCGCGGCGGCTTGGCGCGCCGCTTTTAAAGCCGCATCCGTGGTTTTAACGATTTTGGCCGGATTCTTTTGTGCGGCAACATTTACTCCGGTCAAGGCACAGAGTACAAACATCAATAAGAAGGATATAAATTTTTTATTCATTTTTTTATTATATGTAAAAGCGGGCTGAAAAAAAAGGGTCAAAAGGCCTATTTTTTTGTAGGTCCTGGAAATGTTAAGATAAAAAAATACTATCGGCTGTTTTAGCAAAGGAGCTTTTTACCTATGGAAAATAACTTGGATACACTACTTAAAATGGGGGTGTTGCCGTCTGTAACGCTTACACAGGCGGAGGAGGTGCTGCCGCTCTCCGGCGCACTTGTAAAAGCGGGAGTGCCATGTGTGGAACTCATGTATAATGCGGCGGCGGAAGAGGCGGTAAAATTGCTTGCCGTCCAAAAGCCGGGTTTTTTTGCAGGTATGCGCGTAGAAACGCAAGGGGAAGCGTTAGCCGCCCGGGCGGCGGGCGCGCGGTTTATTACAGGCGGAGCCGAATATGCCACGCTGGATGTTAATCTTATTCCCGGAGGGCGTGTTGTGTTGCCAGCGGATTTACTGTGCCGTCAGGATTGGGCTCAAGTTACGCACATGGTAAAAGATTCTCTTCTTAAATTTTTGGATTTCGGTCTGCGTCATGTGGGGATTAACAGTAAAGACGAAACGGAATCCTCTGCCACCGCTTCGGCTTTTGAACGGATTTTCGGCTTACCGAAGGAAGACCGCGGAGGCGCTTACTTTGCCGGGGATATTATTGAAGTAATGAAAAAGCCCTTTTACGGTACGCATGGGCATATTGCCATTTCTACGGCGGACGCCGCCTGTGCGGCGCGGTATTTGGAAGCCCACGGCGTAAAGTTCAACTGGGCCAGCGCCGGGTATAACCCGGACGGCCGCCTGCGCGTCGTGTATTTGCAGGACGAAATTGGCGGATTTGCCGTGCATATTTTGCAAAAATAGTATAAAAACGGCCTTGTCATGCGGTGTGGCTGTGCATATTCTTCCCTTAACAGGCAGTAAGGGGGTAAGTGTATGAAAAAACTATTAATACTGGCGGCGGTATTCATTGCATTGCTTGCGGTGGCGTGCCGTGCGCAGAAACAGCCGGATGTTTCCGTAAAAGTATCCGCACAGGATGTGTACGAAGGGGTGTTGCCCGCCGGGGACGGCCCGGGCATCAAAACCACGCTTACATTGGGACCGGGAAATGCTTTTGTGCAAGTGTCCGAATACTTGGGTGAGCCGGACGGCATGTTTATGGATACCGGCCGTTTTACGCAGGAAGGGGATATTATTACGCTGCAAATGGAAGACGGCCCCGCCTATTATTTGCTGTTGGAAGATTCCGTCGTCCGTTTAGGGGCGGACCAACAGCCCGTAACCGGGGAATTGGCTCCGTATTACGTGCTTGAAAAGAAATAAATTTAAACGCTCTTGTCCGGCGTTTGCGCAAGGAGCTGTTCCATAAGTTCCGCCGCGCAGGCGATCATATCCGTACAAGGGCGTTTTTTATAATATGCGGGCGTGCGCGCCTCCGGCACGGGCGTTTGCGGGCCGGAAAGCCCTAACAGCTCCCGGCAGACGATTGATCCGTTTTTCTCTTTAAATTCCGCCGCCAGTTTTTGCACTAACGCATAATGGGCGGTTTTTGCTTGCAGGTTTTTTGGGTCTGCGTAGCCGAATTTTAGCCCCACTGCCAACAACAGCCCGCTGAATGCGCCGCATACTTCGCGCAAGCGGCCCATGCCGCCGCCAAAAGAAGAGGCCATTTTTGCGGCCGTTTCTTTATCTAAATCCAATTCTTTTGCAAAGGCCAGAAGCACCGCTTGCGAGCAGCTGTAACCCTCTTTAAACAATTCTACCGCCAGTTCACTTTTAGTCATAATTTTATTATAGGATTTTGCGCTCTTTTTGGGGGCGGACGAAGGGCCTAAAAAGAATGTGGGCCCCAGGCGGCGGGGGGATAGGCCTTTCGGCCCTGGATTTTAGTGGATTTTCTGTCTATAATATAAGTATGAAAAAATTACTTTTTATTTCTTTTTCGTTTATTTCTATGCTTTTTCTTTCCGGCGTATTGTTTGCGCAGGCGAATTTGGCGCGAGGCGCCAAAGGCGTGTCTGCCGCAGTCAAGGGGGCTTCTTCTTCCGTGCGTGCGGGAGCTTCCGTAAAAGTTCCGGTAGTGCGTTTGCCTGTTACTTCGGCGGTAAAGGTGCCGTCTGTTTCTGCTGTTGCCGCACCCCATATTCCTAAAACGCCGGTTCCGCTTGCTACGCCGCCTGCGGCGGCTTCGTCCCAGGTAACGGCGGCTCCGTCACCCGAAGCGTTACGTATCCAACGGCTGGAACGCAGCGTGCAGAATTTACAAAAAGAAAACCAACAATTAAAAACGGTGTTGAGCCGCGTCCAATCCCCGCTCTTGCGCGCCACTTTCCAGGCGGTGGAAACGACGGACTTGCCAACTAACCCGTTTTCCGGCACTGTTTTTAAAACCGTGTATAACGGGGAGGAGGAAGTTTTTGGCGTTGTTGCCGCGCATGCGATAGCCTCTTCCGCCCGTGACAAGGCCTTAAAACGTCATTTTACCGTAGGTGTTTTTGACGGGGAAAAAATGGTGGAACTGCCGGCGGAAATTGTGCAGGTTTCCTCGCCAAGCATGTTGGATATTGCGCTTGTAAAATTTTCCCCGGAAACCGAGGCCCTGTTTCATCCGCTTCGTATTAGCGAAGTTCCTGTAAAGTTTGGCGATGTGCTTTCTTCCCACGGTTTTGCCAAACATAAAGACGTAAATATCGCAGACCGTCAGATTATGGCCGTAACGCCCTTATCCGTGCGCACCACCCTTCCCTTCGCGCGGGAAGACCGCCCTGGTTTGTGCGGCAGCGCCGTGGTAAATGAGAACAGTGAACTGGTAGGCATTCACACCGGCAGTGCGTACGACCGCATGGATGCCCGGTTTGATATCGGTTATGCTACAAACGCATCGTTTTTAAATACCTTGGTTGAAGCGTATCATAACGGAGGGGAAGCCACATTCCCGCTTATGTTAAATAAGCAAAAAGTAATCGATTTAAATGTAGATGAATATATTTCTTACGTGTCGTTTCAGGACGAAACTGGTAAACAGCTGTGGCAGCAGGGGTTTGAGAATAAATTTTCTTACAGTAAAGTGCAGGAAATGTTAGAAATTTATAACCCCCGTTATATTACGGTTACGGTACGCCGTGCGGGTTGGAGCGAAACCGACCCGGAAGTGTTGGTGGAAAACCGCACTTCCCGCGATCTTACCAAGACAACGTATAAGTACGATTTTGAAGCGCAGGAAATTATATCCGTATCAAAAGCAAAAGATAAAAAAGGACGCAGATAGTTTGACCTATTGATAAAAAACGCCCCGGCTTAAAAGCTGGGGCGTTTTACGTTTGGCGTAAATGGTTAATTTTTTGCGGCGGAGAGGGCTTGTTCCAGCGCGCGTGCGAATTGGTCAGCACAGGAGGTGCCTTTTCCGGCGCAGTCGTTCCCAGCCAGGAGCGCGATGATTTCCCGCGCGTTTTTCCCTTCCACCAGTTTGCCGATGGCCAGTAAATTCCCCGGGCATCCGCCGATAAACTGTACTTGGTGTATATTTTGTTGGTCATCCAGTGTAAAGCGGATTTCGCTGGAACATACCCCGGATGTTTTATAAGAGTAAGCGGTCATAATACGAGTTCCTTTAAAATGTATGTTGTTGTTTAATATTATAGCTTATTCTTCGGTGCCTAATAGGAACACGCGCCGGACTGGGGAGCGGACAAGGCCTCAAGTTATACCTTATTCTTCGGTACTTAAGAAGTAAAACAATTTATTGATGAACATTGGAACGATATCCAGGAGTATTTTACGCAAAATGGATGTTTCTTTTTCTGATCTATAACGTGAAAATTGCCTGCAATGAATAGCGGATTGGGATTAGGGCAATCCTTGAAAAATGAGTTTGGGAGCAATATCAAGCTCATTAAACCCGTGCAGGATAAGGCAACGCGGTTAAAAACGGTTTTCCATTTGCTTGAAAACGGAACGTATCAGTTCCCGGATGACAAGCCCGCATGGTGGCCGGATTTTGAGCGGGAATTATTGCAATTTCCAAATGGGCGGCACGATGACAAGGGTGATGCCCTCTCCCAGTTGCTGACATACGAACAGAAAGACCGTAAAAATCTGGCGTGGCTGGATAATGTATAAGAGGTATAAGGGACGTAGGCTATTGGCTCCCTTTTGTAGCATATACTTGATTTATTGGGCATAAGTAAGGCGTAATAGGTTAGGAGGATATATGGAAACCTATAATAACCAACAGCATAATTTACATTTGATTTGGTTTGGTTTTATTCTTTCCATGTGAACACTATGCCATACTCTTGGGCTAGAAGTGAAGTTCTATTTTGTGAGAGCAAACGCCAACACGTTGTCTTCTTAATTTTATACCATTATTTTAAATCTCAATAAGGGAGTGTTATTTTTATGAAGCGTAATCAATCAAGTCTATTGGTTCTGTTCTTTTTGATTATTTGCTTGATATCGGTCGGAACGGTAGCTGTTTGGCTAGTTTCTAGACATTTGACGGCAACCACATCTAATTCGAGCAATATATTATGGTTGATATGTATTCTGTTGATAGGTGGATTTTTTATTTTGTACTCGCTAAAACGAAAAGATCTCACCTCTAATATTTCAAACGAGGAAGCCAAAAAATCGCCGGAACATGAAAAATATGATGAGAAAGGTAAAGAATTAGTAAATAAAATTTACAATTGGGAAAGACATGGCTTGGATGTTATTGAAAACCCAGCTATTTCTTTGACAAATGAAAAAATATATTACCAATTTCCCTACGAGTGGATGGAAATTGGAAGCGAACAGGCTTATCGTGGAAACCTCTTTATTACTGATACTAAAATTAGACTCGTTTCCGATAGCACCCGTCAATTTTCCTTCAATGAGATATTACAATTCGCTCATGAGGAAACAACTTTTAAATTATATCTGGATAATAAACAGGCAATTCAATTTTTACCACTACTAGAAGGCATGCAGTCTGATCAATGGCTAGAAATTGCTAAATTTTACGCTGTATGGAAACTAGCTGTAGGGAAGAAACTACAAGATTTTGCCCCCACCTTCTGCAAAATTTTGAACATTACCTGTTTAGGAATGGAGGGCAAAATAATTTACGAAGAAACAAATTAGATGTAATCATCGGATGAAAGAGTAATTTATGACAGAATTGACAGCCCAATTAACCCGTATTTCCAGTAGTGCTGTTTGTAAAGCTCAAGAAGATAATCGCAAGAAGGGAATTCCCAATGTGTACGTCATTAACGGTAAGTTGGTATGGCAAATGCGAGAGGGATTCTTTACGGACAAACATCCTTTCTAAAGCGTTTACTTAATATCAAAGAGCCCTGCATTTGGAGGGGCTCTCTTATTGTCTAAAGAAAACCACCGGCTAGGCCGGTGGTTCAGTAAGGTTCTACCGTTCCCTGAGACAAAAAACTCCTTTTGTATAATAAATTGCCTGTGGCAACAGGCAATTAAACAAAAGGAGGTCCTTAACATGGATAAGGACATAAATAAATTATCACATACGAGTTGGAGTTGCAAGTATCATATTAAGGATTAAATCGAGCTAAATGCGGGTAAAGTGGCCATTACCTTTCGTAATAAATGGGTGAGTAATGTTCATTTTCACGTACTCGGTGATGATTTGGGAAAATGTGCTTTCCGGTATTGTATCAATGGCTTTGAGTACATTTTTAAGATAAAGACTGTTAGCAAAACGGAATCCACTTTTAGAGACGTGGATTTGACCTGCGTAGGGATATAATCCTTAGAACAAATAAGCGTGAATTTGCCGTAGGCCCTTTGTTGTACCTACTTCTACATTTTTAATCTCGTCCGATTCATAAAGCTGGCGGGCATAGCCTCAACTGATAGTATCCACTTTATTTTGTTCCATAAGTTTTTCCTTCTTGTAGTGTATCAAAAATGTAGCATTATTTTCCTACTAAATCCCCAAAATCTAGGCCGACTTGCTTACACGCTTTGTTTTGCCCACAGACCGTCTGTTCTTCTACTCCCACTAACGTCATCCCGCGTTTGGGTAGATTCGTTACGGCCCTGTGTAGCGTTTGAGGTCCCATGTGGGCATAAATCTCGGTTTTTTATATGTGTTCCGATGGCCTAAGAGTTGTGATACGGTGTATAGCTCTTGGCCATTTTGCACGAGTTGCCTCGCAAACGTATGGCGCAGTTTATGTAAAAAGCTGTTTATGCCACTCTCTTTGACAAACATGTGATAAAGGTTCGTTAGATTCATAAGCTGCTATGTTGACTATAAATTCGTTTATTGCGCCGATTTTGGCCTTTTCTAGGGCATTTCTCAACTCTTTGGTTATGGGACATCGAGGATAGGAGGTTTTGTTCGGGGCAATGTAGAGTTGGTTAGTGTTAAAATTAACATCTTCCCACTTTAAATTAGCCATTTCTCCTCTGCGAAGGCCTTCGTCCGCTCCCAGTAATACCACAACCTTCCACGCTTCAGAGGGACAAGCGACTAAGCGTTTATCTATCTCTTCCAGTGTGTGAACGATTCTTTCCCTAACTGTTTTAATCTTCGTAACAGTCGTTCAATCTTGCTTGGGCACATATTGCCTCTTCTCTCCCCTATGCATAGCGGTTTTAATACATATCACTAAACTATTGATATGCCTGGCACTGATATTTTTCTTAAGAAGATGCTCATTGGGTGTTTGCAGTAACTCTGGAGTAATATCCTGTAAAAAACGGGTTTTTTGATTTCTTCTAAATACTAAGGGGCCATTTTCTTGTATAATTGTGGGCGTGCCGATATACGTTATAGTGTCCAAACTGTGCCCAGTATATTCATAGTTTTCAAGAATTTTTATACTTTTATATACTTTTTCGATGAGAAAAAAGAAGAATTTTAGCGTTTACTGTACACCATAAAGGGGCTACTAAGAATATACATTTTTTTGCGTAAAAAACCTTGTCGTAAAAGTATAAAAAAGAACCCCTCTCATCTAAAAATGGCTCTTTTTTAAAATATGCACCCAACAAGTACAGAACCTTCGATGAGAGTGTGTCCATTATAGTGTACCATTCTTTTATTAACAGTTTTAGCTCTCGCCAGTATTATTTTGACACTTTGGGAAGTTCGAGTTTCACAAGTGCATAGCAAGGATTAGCGAGTTTTTGGAATCTGGCTCCACAAGCAAAAGAACAACCCATATGCAAGGAAATCCGTAGGATTGGACCTTAAAACCCGTTTGTGGGCCGATTTCGGAGAGTGTTTAACGGCTTTTCTCTTATTTGGTGCCTCACTTTGTGTACCAAGATAGAAATGTATTAATAAAACCTATATCTGCTTATTCAAAAGTGATACAATAAAAGCATATTATTTAAAGGGAAAATTTATGGCGTTAACACCGAAAAATAAAAAGCATGCTTCTCAAATTGAAGCTGGGATAATTGGGAGAAAAAAAGGACATAAGTTTGAGTCTGTTTTAGCAACAACTATAAATCAATTGCCAAACAAAACTTTTGTTCCGTCAGGGAATAATACACATATTTTCCATGGAAATCCCGCAACTCATCTTCTACAATATATTTCCAACAATAGAAATATTACGATTATAGATGCAAAAGCATTGTGGCTAGGTGGTTTGGCTACATCAGGAAAAGGAGATGTTTTACTAGATAGTCAAGGTTCTCCTATTATAAAATCCAAATCAGATGTTCTCATTCAAATTACCGCTCGTAATGGTACTGAAACCGTAGGGGTTTCGGTGAAAACTTGTAATAAAAGAACCCCAACAAATGACCAAATGTTTTTTACTACAGCACGTGCTTTCTGCCAATTACTCCGAACAAACGAAATTATTGTTAGCGAAGAAGCTGAAAAAGGTCTATCGATGTTTTGTGGGGATATTAAATTTCGCCCAATAGACATCCTGTCAGCAGCTAAATTGCGTTGTCGTACTTCAGATCCTAAAAGATTCTATTGGGAAGAACTTAGTATTCAAGCTCAACAGGATTGGAAAGAAATTTTCGATAAATATCAAAATAAAATCACAATGCTTCTTTTCCAAAAAGCATATAAAGAGGATCCTTATTCTCCCACATTTTTATTACATCAAACGGTACGATACGACGATTTTAATCAAAGTGAAATAGCTCTGTTTTCAATGGATGAAATTGTTAAATTGTCTAAGGAACACAGCGGCTACGTATTATCTGAGTACAAAATTCGGAAGGGAACATATAAGAACGATACTAAAACTCATTTGGCCCCTCGATTTGGATTTATACAGTTCCAACGAGGAGGGCAAAAACAACACCCAACTCAACTACAATTTAATTTAAAAGCAGGGTATTTCCGTCATATTTAGTTCTTAAATATCTGTTTTAAAATGGCTTTTCCCAATGTCTCTGCTAAGATAGGAGGAACGGCGTTTCCTATTGCTTTTCGAATATCTCCCCATTTACCAAAAAAAGCAAATTCGTCAGGAAAAGATTGGGCTCTCGCCGCTTCTCTGATGGTTAAAGCTCGCGTTGCCTGAGGATGAACATTCCTACAACCAGATATCATACTAAAATTAGTAGATATTGTAGAGCATGGTTCATTCCACATTATTCTCTTATATGTTGTGTTGAATCCACTTGGCGGACGTAATGCCGGATCCTTATTTTCATGGGCACTATGTCCTTCGGAAACATTCTTAAGCCATTTTATTACATGCGAGGGGTGGGCAACACTCCAATGTAACGGATCTTTTGAAAGTTCACCCGACTCTAAATAAGCCAAATCAGAAGTTGCATCTCTAAATGTTAAATATTTTTGCAAATGTTTTGTCGAAGAACTGTTTTGGGGATTAATATACTCTTTGGTTGGGAATAAAAAATTCGTTTGTAAATCTTTACGCACACCGACCAAAATTATTCTTTCTCTAGATTGAGGTACGCCGTAATCAACAGCGTTGATTTCTTGCATAAAAATATCATATCCTACGTTAGAAAACGATTTTAATATACAATCAATAAACAGCTGTCCTTGTGATGTTTTCATGGAAGTCAATAGACGGACATTTTCCATAACAAACACTTTTGGTCGTATGATTTCGACCATATGAACATAATATTTATAAAGTTGATTTCTAATATCGCGTGGATCCCTTTTCCCTGCTAAACTAAATCCCTGACAAGGTGGTCCTCCTATTATAACATCAATATTCCCGTATTTCGAAATCCATTTTTTCATTTCTGCATCTGTGATCTTACAAATATCCTTTCCAAATAATTCGCTATATGGAAAATTCTCCTTATATATTTTATTTGCAGAATCTTCAATTTCAACGTGTCCTACCAAATTAAAACCAGCTGCTGCAAAACCTAAAGATAATCCACCGCAGCCAGAAAATAAAGCAATCGCTTTTGGAGAATATGTCGTTTTAAGTGATTGAGCACACTGGTATAACTTTGTTAATTTTTGTGCGTAGGGATTATGTTTTAAGTGGGGATTTTCGGCAAGTTGTTCCCTATACATCGTGGCATTTTTAATTGCTGGTGGTAGTTTTCTTTTTTCTCGAGCAGGAAGAATTATTTTTTTCCTTACATCTAAAATATGATTATCTATGTTTTCAATCATTTTAGATAAAACATCATTCAAACGTAGGATATCCTCTTGCGAAGGGACGCTCTTCCCTAATTCCCACTCGGAGATCTTAGCACAAGTATATTCGGAGGCTCGGGCCAATTTCATCTGACTGATATTGTATTTTTTCCTTTTTGTTTTCAATTCTTTGTAGAACATATGAACCCTAGAGCTGAAAAAACTATCATTCCCATTATACCAAGTTTTTCTCGAAACTTCTGAATCTTTAAGTATTGTAAAATAGTTATATGAACACAAAAATTTTTCTTTCTAGATTCCCGCCTTTCATGAAGCGATGGACCGCTTACCGCAAGAAATTCGGAGCAACACCTTGGTTTGGACAATAATGAGCGACTATTGCTTGGACATCCCCAACAAGAATGACTGTATAACCTTCACAATTAGCCCGATTCTGGGACAACCAGAACAAGTAGCTGAAATGTGGGAGCAAAAATTGCCTTGTGATATAAAGGAAATGAAACAGATTCCCCAAGAAGTAATTAATTTTATTCGGAATAGAAAGGAATTTTTTAGCGTCGTTTTTATATTATCGTCTGTTAACATACAATATTTCAAATCTAATATTGAGGCATTATCAGAGAGTCCTATGCTTCCAGAAGAAAGTCGGAAAAGGTTTAAAATATTTTCCCAAGTCTTAAAAAAGGAATAAAAACAACAAAGTATTATAGAATCTTTGTTTAATTTCCAAAATGTTCGGATATGTTGTTGAATTTTTCTCAATCAAACATTATACCGAAGCAATTTATTGGTTCCCAGACAGAGACTCTGTTATGGAAATTGGTAATAGTAACATTAAGGAAATAGTTAATTTGAATATCAATAATGCGATAGGTAGAAGGAGAAAAATTCCAAAGATTGGTATTGCGAAGGAAGATTCTGCTAGAGAATTTATTTTCGACCCCTTCATTCGATATCCTGATATTATTACGGGATATCTCCCGGCTAGGTAAATACGCCAGTAACCCGGAGAAATATATCCAGCGAGCCAATAAGAACAAGTATTCTTTTGCGGTAGGGAGTATCCTAACCGAGAAGTATAAGGGACAGATATATCAAGTTACCGTGAAAGGTGAGAAAGAATACGAGTGGGAAAATACTATATATCCCAATTTAACAGTAATAGCGCAGAAGATAACACGGGGCCATGTAAGTGGCCCCAATTTTTTTGGACTGACGAGGAAACAATATGCCCAAAATTAACTGTGCAATCTATACGCGTAAATCCACGGAACATGGCTTGGATATGGAGTTTAACTCGCTTCAAAACCAAGAAGAATCCTGCAAGGCCTATATTCTTTCCCAAGCGTTCAATGGTTGGGAATACACCAAAACTTATTCGGACGGCGGTATCAGCGGGGGGACTATGGACCGCCCCGGCTTGCAGGCGCTCCTTAACGATATCCGCTCCGGTCGTATCCAAGTAGTGGTGGTTTATAAAGTGGACCGGCTTTCACGCTCTATTATAGATTTCCATAAAATGATGCAGGAGTTTGATAAATACGGGTGTAACTTTGTGTCCATTACGCAATCGTTTGATACCAGTAACTCTATGGGGAAACTAACGCTGAATATGCTTTTATCCTTCGCCCAGTTCGAACGGGAGGTATCGGCGGAGCGTGTGAGGGATAAAATCGCGGCCAGTAAAGCCAAGGGGCTGTGGATGGGGGGAACGCCGCCACTCGGGTATAACCTACAAGATAAACAACTTATCCCGAATCCGCAGGAAGCGGAACTGGTCAATCTAATTTTTAACAAGTATTTGGAGCTGGAAAATATGCTGGCGGTGGCAGAGTGGCTCAATCAAAACGGCTGCCATACCAAAGCGTGGGTGCCCCGCGGGGGTAAGTTACGCGGAGGCAAAGCGTTCCAAAAGAGCAGTATACAGAGGATTTTGACCAATCCCGTATATATCGGCAAAGTCGCCCACCACGCCAAAAATAAGGTTTATGTGGGGCGCCATGAGCCCATTGTGCCCTCAAATATATGGGAGGCTGTACAAGATAGTGTCCGGCGGCGGATTACAAATCCGAATGCGTTTAGCCACTATCAAACGCATCAAACCGTACTCGCTGGCAAGTTGTATGATGACAAAGGGCGGGGTTTTCGGCTGACTTCGTCAAAAAAGAGGGGGAAAAAGTTCCTGTATTATTACAATGGCGTAGGTGGACGGTATCTACCCGTGGAGCAACTGGATAGTTTTGTGTTAAAAACGCTTAAAAAGACGGATTTTGACGATTTGGAGCCACTTGCTGACCGGGATAGCCTGACAGACGCACAAATGCAAAAATGGATTGTTAAGGTGGTATGCCAAAGCGCGGATAAAACGCACTATTTGAGTATCTTTTTAAACGAAAAGCAGATAAAGGCAGATTTGAGCGCTTGCCCGAGGATATCCGGGCAGGCAGAGGCGCGGCCTTTATCTTGCGAGAAGTTGGACGGCACGTTATATGTGCGGGAGACTTTTATGGTGGATAATGTGTCATCAGTTAAACTGCAAAACGGGACGGCGCGGAATATTTTGACTGTCCGGCAGCTAAACGAGAGTTTAGTACGCGGCTTATCCCGTGGGTGGCAACTCAAACGATTGTTAGAAAAGGGGAAATCCCTGCGGGAATGTGAGGCAACCAGTGGCATGAATAAGCGTACCTTTGCGCGGTATTTGAACTTATGTTATTTATCGCCCAAAATTGTGGAAGATATATTGGAGTATAGGAATCCAAGTAATATGACGTTAAGGGAACTTATGAATTTATCCGAAGGAGAAACAGGATTTGGAGAACAGGAAAAGAGGTGGTGGTAGAGAGAATGTGATAAAATATCTTTACTTATGAAACTAACCGATAATCCGCAATTAATGGCAGAATGGGCCTATGAGAAAAATACACTAGATCCAGCCTATTTAACTTCTGGGAGTAATAAGAAGGCATGGTGGAAGTGTGCTATTTGCGGATATAGTTGGGAAACAAAGATTATATATAGAGCTGAAAAAGATCATACGGGGTGTCCTGCCTGTGTTAATAAAGTATTAGTTCAAGGCTTTAATGATTTGGAAACAAAGTTTCTAGAAATAGCTAAGGAATGGCATTCAACAAAGAACGGAAATCTTACTCCCAAAAACGTAAAAGCGTCTTCTCATAAAAAAGCATGGTGGATTTGTTCTCATAAGCATGAGTATGAACAGTCGATAATGTTAAGAACAACTCGCGGTATGGGTTGTCCTTATTGTTCTGGTCAAAAAGTTTGGGTAGGATTCAATGATTTAACTACTACTCATCCTAAAATTGCTCAAGAGTGGCATCCTGCCAAGAATAGGAATCTAACACCGAAGGATGTAATTGCAGGAAGTCAAAAAAAGATTTGGTGGCGTTGCCCAGAAGGGCATGAATACGAACAATCTCTTATAAAAAGAACTTCCCGAGGATACTCTTGTCCTATTTGTTCTGGGCATAAAGCGTTAGTCGGTTATAACGATTTTGCTACTAAGTTTCCTCACCTTGTCAAAGAGTGGCATCCTACGAAAAATGGTATGTTACACCCTTCAGATGTAACTTTTGGAAGTGGAAAGAAAGTGTGGTGGATCTGCCCGATAGGCCATGAATACCAAGCCAGTATACATGACAGAGGAACTGGCGGAACAAACTGTCCAATTTGTAGTTCTAGAAAATTTACATCATTTCCAGAACAAGCCATTTTTTATTACATAAAACAAGTTTTTCCTGATACTCTTAATCGGTATAGTAAGATTTTTGGCACTTCTATGGAATTTGATATTTATATTCCTTCGGCTAAGATAGCTATTGAATATGATGGCGCTAATTGGCACCACACAGAAGAAGAACATAAAAGAGAACTCAAAAAATATGCTCTTTGTAAGGAACACAATGTTTTATTGATTAGAGTAAAAGAGATTTCTAAACAAACTTGGGAAAATGTTGCAGATAAAGTTTATTATCTTAAAAAGATAAAAAGAACAGATTTTTCTCAATTGGAAAATATCATATTTTCTATTTTAAATGATATTAAATCTCGTTCGGGAAAAAATACAGTAACAACACAAATAAATATCAATATTTTAAAAGATAAAAATGAAATACAGGAATATCTTTGTAAAATAGAAAATTCTCTAGAAAAAGAACGCCCCGATGTTGCTGTCAAGTGGGACTATGAGAAAAATGGAAATCTGAAACCAAATATATTTTCTGTTGGTTCCAATGAAATGATTTGGTGGAAATGTCCAGATTGTGGACATAAATGGCAGTCTAGCATTAATAGCATGACACGTCCTGGTAGATTGGGATGTGCTGTATGTGCCAACACTCATAGAGGTAAAACCTTTACAAAAGGTGTAGTTAGTAAAGTTGGTTCTTTATTAGAAACTATGCCAGAATTGGCTGCTGAATGGCATCCTAATAAAAATGGGACACTTACCCCAGCAGATATTACATCTGGTAGGTTTAAGCCTGTTTGGTGGTTGTGTAAACAGTGTGGGCATGAGTGGAAAGCTAGTCCGAATAATCGAAAAAAAAGAGCAGGCTGTCCCTGTTGTAGTGGTCGGGTGCCAAAGCAAGGTGTTAATGATCTTGCAACAGTATATCCTCAACTTTTGTTAGAGTGGAACTATGAAAAAAATAAAGAGATAGCTCCTTCTCAATGCTTACCGGGCAGTGGTAAGAAAGTTTGGTGGAAATGTAAACAATGTGGATATGAGTGGGAAACAGAAATTCGGGTAAGGGCTCTAAAAAATCATGGGTGTCCCTTATGTGCCCGTAAGAAAAATAAAGAGCAGCTATATTTTAAATTTTAAGTATTCGGATTCTCCTATTTTCCCCGTTAGAGAACAAGGCCCGGAAACGGGCCTTGTTTCTTACTCTAAATACCTCTCTAAAACCAGCATACATAAAAATTCCACCCGCCCGCCGTCGGACGCCAACCCATAACCACAACAAAAAAGCCGCTTTGTTAAAAGCGGCTTTCTAAATGGTGGACCGGACAGGACTTGAACCTGTGACCTCCTGCGTGTAAAGCAGGCGCTCTACCAACTAAGCTACCGATCCTAAATCTTATATATCTATTCTAGCATATCCGCAGAAACTTCTCAAGTGTTTTTGCGTTATTCTTCCACTTTGGGTGTAGTGCGGGTCCATTCTTCGGCTTCAGGGCCCCATTTGTCTTTTACCGCCTGCGGAATTTTAAATAAAATGCTGGTGCATTTGGCTGATATAGTTCCGTCCGGTAAAAGGATTTCACCTTCCACCTGTGCACGGGAGCCACCGTCTTTTAATACGCGTCCAACCGCTTTTAAAGGGGTATTTGTCGGCGTATTTTTTTTGTATACCACCTCCATTTTAAGCGTTACCATTAAGCGGTCGAAATTATTATCTAAAAGGACGGCTCTGCCGGAGGTTTCGTCTAAAATCGTAGCTAAAATACCGCCGTGCACTGTGCCGGGGTAAGAGCAATAATTGTCGTCCAGCATAAAAGTGGTTTCCACGCATTTTTCGTCGTAGTTGTTAAACCATTCCAGCTTAAGCCCAAAAGGATTATTCCTTCCGCAAGCAAAGCATTGTAAAGATGTCGGCTGTCGTAATTTTTTCATAAAAACCTCCTAAACCCTATTATACTTTTTTGCTACACTAAATTTATGCAGAATATGGAAACTGAATTTAAATGGGATGCCAATGTTCCGCGTGCGTTTTTCAAAATGCTGGGCGCGCTTACTGCGGCGGGAATTTCTGTTACCTGCCCTAAAAAATTAGCTATCCGGGATGTGTATTTGGATCATGCCGACAGTTCATTTGAAACGCAAAAATTGGCTTTCCGCGTGCGGAATACGGACGGTGTTTTTGAAGCCACTTTTAAAACCCGTACGGAAATAATAAACGGTAAAGCCGTCCGGCAGGAGGAAACAATTCCTCTTCCTGGGGTAAAAAATTTATCAGATGCACTGGCTTTTTTAAACCGTAAAAAAATATGGAACGGGGTAAATGTGGCGCGTCTGTCCACCCGGTTTGAAATCCGCAACCGCCGCCAAGTCCGAACCGTATTTTTTGACGGTGCAGAAATGGAGCTGGCATTTGACTCGTGTGATATTTTAGTGGCGGGACGTACGTTAAAAATGAAAGAAATTGAACTGGAATTGAAACACGGGACGGTAGAAAAAATGGATGCCTTGTGTGCGCTTCTTTCGCGTAAAAGCGGGCTTAAAAACATGCGGTTTTCTAAAGTAAAAACAGCCTGCGCATTGGCGGCGTTGTGGGGGAATAAATGACGGCGTTTATCAGCTTGCTGTTTAGTTTAGTGTGCCCGGGGGCCGGGCAAATTTATGCTGGTGATTATGGCGCGGGCGTAATTATTGGCGCATTGTTTGCTTTGGGTAAAAGTGCGCTTCTGCCGCTTTCTTTTCGTGTTTTTAAGGTGAATGATTTGCCGCGCGCACTGCGGTTTTTTTACGCGTGCAACTGGTGTTATATTGTGCTTATTTGTGGGGCGTCTTTGGGTGCGTTTTGGCGCGGTTGGAATACAAAGGATACGCATTTTCTGTATGCATTTTTATTTGCTGTTGCCATAATTGCCGCTTATAAAAATGCATTTAACAAATTTATTTTTACGGCATTATGCGGGCGCGCGGGAGTGTGGGAAGCGTTTGTAAAAACGCGCAAATCTACGACGGAGAAAAAATAAAAAGTCAAGTTTACGACGGTGACAAAATGCGCTTGATTTTTTTAAAAAAATTATTTTAAGACGAGAAAAAGTTGCATTTTGACGGAATTTGTGCTATTATTTGTATGAGGTTAAAACTAATTGTCTCAGGAGAAACAAATGGCTGTTAAAAAAACCGTGAAAAAAACCGCCGCCAAAAAACCGGCCGCTAAAAAAGTAACCGTGAAAAAAGCCGCCGTAAAACCTGCGAAAAAAGCCTGCGCCAAAAAATCTTGCTGTGCTAAAAAGGCGTGCGCTAAAAAAACGGCCGTTAAAAAAACTGCGGTGAAAGCCGCCGCCGTTAAAACGGCTAAAAAAGCTCCGGCCAAAAAAGTTGTCGCTAAAAAAGCGGCTGCCAAAAAAACCGTTGCTAAAAAAGTAACCGTAAAAAAAGCCGCTGTTAAAAAAACAGCTCCGAAAAAGACCGTTAAAAAAGTAGCCGCCAAAAAGCCGGCCGCTAAAAAAACAACGAAAAGAAAATAATTTAGTTTGAAACAAAAAATACCGCCGGGCAGCAAACCGGCGGTATTTTTTTGCCTCTACCAACTTGTACGATTTAATATTTTATATTTTTTAAGTCCTGTTATAATAAGGCATAGATGTTTAAATAAATTCCGAGGGAGAGCCTCTCTGGGCATTTTGAAGAGTAGTAACTCAGGATCTACTGATATTCTTTTACTTTTTGTGCCGCCAAAAAGTAACAAAAAACTCGCCGCCCGTGCTCCATAAAAAGCAGTTTCCGCAGGAAATTTTATAACTCGCTATGCTCAAACAATAAAATTTCATTTTCTGCGGGAACGCTTTTTATAGACGGAGCAAAAGGCGGCCTTGTACAAAAACTATTTTGCAAAATAAGCCAAGCCTTTGGAATTAAGCGACATATCCTAAAACAGTGTGGCTCAACCAGTCAAAAGAGCTCGGTGGGAAAGGGAGGGGCGGCCAGGCTGGTTGTTTTCATAAGTTTGCAACATGTCCAAAACTGTGTGGCTCAATCAGTCAAAAGAGTGCAGATAGCCGCCTGCCCCCGGCAAGGGGGTTGACTCGTTTTTTTTTTTTGATAAATTGAGGGGAACGGTCATCGTATGTGTCCCCTGGTATCTTTGTATTGTTACGCTTAATAAGGGTCAGTTAAGGCCGTTTAAGGAGGTTTTATGAAACGGTTTTATCTGTTGCCTTTAATAAGTTTAATTTATTTACCCGTACATGCTAAAAACAAAATCAGCATGGTAACGTATTTTCCCGTGCCGTATGTGGCGTACAGTCAGGTAAACGCTACGGAGTCTATGGATATTGGATTAACTACTACGTGTGATATGAAGTTAGGCTGTACGGAATCGTCTACCACGTTAAATGTTACTAATAAAGTAAACTTACAAAGCGGGCGGCTCGATTTAAACGGCGGTCGCGGCATTAAAGGGGAAGCTCTTACGCTGGGAAGCGGTACAAACACGGGTGAAATTAGCTTCCAAAACGTGCGCATTAACACGGGAACCATGGAGAGTGTAAATGCCACGGATACGAAAGCAGATACGCTTAATTTATTTGGCAAAGCGTTCCCCAGCTGCAAAAGCGCCAATAGCACAAGCAACGGGCAGATGCGCTGGGCGAGCCTAAAGTTAAAAGGGTCCGCCAAAAATGAACTTTATTTGGCGTGTGGGGAAGCTGGTACGGTAGAAGAGCAAAGCTGCTTGGAAAACCCCAATCAAGAAAAATGCTGTCTTTCTACGCAAACGTGGAATGGAATCCGTTGTGTGAATAATAACAAGAAAAAACGCTGCTTATCCAAGGTAATCATGTGCGGTGGAGCGGAGATAGATACTGGAAAACGCCATAATGATCCAGGTTCTGAATGTGTTAACACCCCGGAAAGCTCCCGTAAGATAATGTCTTGTACTGAACTAAAATTAAAATCTACCTCGGGGGCTACATGGGGGTATTACTATCCGGATAACAGGGCCTTATCCGGTTATGCAAAAATTTCAGATACCGGTTGTACCCCGGGAACGGAATGTAATACGTGTATTCTTGGACAGAAATATACTGAAAACGTACATTTAAACTTATTACAGGGTGCGCCTTGCTGTGATCTTGAGACGCAGCATGTTTTATATCTGATTCCATATGCTTTATGTACAGAAATGGAAGATTGTTCGCAAGGAACGGTATCATCGTGTTCTTCTTGGAGAGATACAGGAAACGGTTCTTCTATTCCCTTGCCTTTCCTGCCAGGGCAACAAGAAGCACTCTAAAATAAAAAATACCCCGTTAAAAATAACGGGGTATTTTTTCGCATAAGTGCAATTATTTGATGTTGTAGAATTTAGCGATTTCGGCCCAGGCTTCTTCCGCCGTTTCCACAATCACACACGCTTCGGCTTCTTCGGGTGAAATCACGCCATAAGAGGCCAATGCTTTGATGTTTACCACATCATTCCAAAACTGTTTGCCTACCAGAATAATCGGCAGTTCCTGTTTTTTGCCCGTTTTAACGAGAGTTAATACTTCAAACAGTTCGTCAAATGTGCCAAATCCGCCCGGGAATACCACAAATGCTCTGGAACGCATCACCAGGTGCAGTTTGCGGATGGCAAAGTAGTGGAACAAAAACGCCAAGTTTTCGGTGATGTACGGATTGGGTTTTTGTTCATGCGGCAAGGTGATGTTAAAACCAATGCTTTTGCCGCCTTTTTCAAACGCGCCGCGGTTGGCCGCTTCCATAAGGCCGGGGCCGCCGCCGGTTACTACGGCAAAGCGGTTGCCGGCTTTTTCCACCACCAAGTTGGCGAATTTGCGGCCTTCGTCGTAGTATTTAGAAAGTTTTAACAATCCTTCCGCTTCGTACAGGCGGTTTTTCAGATTTTGGTCGGCGGGATTGGCTTCTAAATCCTTTTTGGCTTTAGCCACGCGTTTTTCGGCGTCGGGTGTTTCCTGCACGCGCGCACTGCCAAAACATACGATGGTTTCTTCAATGCCGTGCTGTTTTAAATAAAGTTCCGGCTTTAATGTTTCCAGTTCCATACGTACGGGGCGCATGACGTCTTTCTTTAAAAGCTGTATGTCTTCATACGCTTTTAAGTAGGATTGTGCATGAGTAATTTTTTCTTGTTCTTTATTCATAATCCCTCACTTTTTAAGCCATTTTGAAATGTGTTTCTCTATTTGTTCCGCGCTTACGCCGGTGCGGTCGTACAACTGGGCCGCTTTGGCGTGTTCCACAAATTCGTCGGCAATACCCAAGCGCAGCAAATTGAATTCGACGTGTTTATCGGCCAGATATTCGGCCACCGCAGAGCCAAAACCGCCGGCGAGCATATTATCCTCCACCGTTACCAGGTTGGGGGATTGTTTTAACGCTTCGGCAATAATTTTTACGTCTAACGGTTTTACAAAACGCATATTGATAACGCCGCAGTCTAGGCCTTTTTCGGCCAGTTTTTCCGCCGCCTGCAAAGCCGGATGAACCCGGTTGCCGATCGCTAAAAGGGTGGCGTCTTTGCCTTTTTTAAGCCATACGCCTTTGCCAATGTCCAGCGCGTGCGGTTTGTCGTCCATTTTTACGCCAAAGCCGGCGCCGCGCGGATAGCGCAGTACAAATGGGGCGTTGGCGTCAAACGCGGTTTTGAGCATATGCTGCATTTCGTTTTCGTCCGCCGGGGCGGCGATGATTAAATTCGGCACGCTGCGCAGGAAGCTGATATCAAACACGCCGTGGTGGGTGGGGCCGTCTTCCCCTACAACTCCGGCGCGGTCCAAGGCAAATACAACGGGAAGGTTTTGCAGGGCCACGTCGTGCAAGATTTGGTCGTAACAGCGTTGGGCGAATGTGGAGTACAGCGCTACAATGGGTTTTACGCCGTTGGCGGCCATGCCAGCGGCAAAGGTGGCGGCGTGTTCTTCGGCGATGCCTACGTCAAAATAGCGGGAGGGGAATTTATCGCGGAACGCATCCAGCCCCGTGCCTTCCGGCATGGCGGCCGTAATAGCGGCGATTTTATCGTCTTCTTCCGCCAGTTTGAGGAGCGCGTTGGAAAACGCTTTGGTAAATGTAACAGCGTTGGATTTGCCTAAAGAATCCCCGGTTTCCACGTCAAAAATGCCGATGCCGTGGAATTGGGTCGGCTTGTCTTCAGCCGGTTTATAACCTTTGCCTTTTTTGGTTACTACGTGCAGCATGACGGGGCCTTTTATGTCTTTAACGCTTTCCAGCACTTCAATCATTTCATTTATGTCGTTGCCGTTAACGGGGCCAAAGTAACGGAAGCCCATTTCTTCAAACAGCGTACCCGGGAACAGAATCGAGCGCGCGCGTTTAGCCAGTTTGGCGGCGTTGTTGCCCAGTTCGTCAAAGCGTTTTAAAAAGTTGGCGGCTTTTTCTTCGGCCAGTTGAACGTATTTAGCCGTTAAAAGTTTAGTAAGCGCTTTGCCAAGCGCTCCCACACGCTGGGAAATAAACATTTGGTTATCGTTTAAAATAACCAGTAAATCCGAGCGCAAAAGCCCGGCATTCTGCATGGCTTCGTAGGCCATGCCGCCCGTCATACAGCCGTCACCCACGACGGCGATTACTTTGGAATTTTCTTTCTTTTGGTCCCGCGCCACGGCCATGCCCAAAGCGGCTGAAAGTGCGGTGGAGGCGTGTCCTACGCCGAACGTATCGTATTCGCTTTCATGCCGTTTGGGGAAACCGCTTAAGCCGTCTTTGGTGCGGATGGTGGCAAATTGGGCTTGGCGGCCTGTTAAGAGCTTGTGGGCGTAGGCTTGGTGCCCCGTGTCATACACGATTTTATCTTCCGGCGTGTTAAACACATAGTGCAGAGCGGTGATAATTTCCACCGCACCCAAACTGGAACCAAGATGTCCGCCGTTTTTGCTGGCGGTTTCGATAATGGTTTGGCGGAGTTCTTCGCACAGCGTGGGAAGATGCTCCTTTTTAATAAGCCGCAAGTCTTTGGGGCTTTGGATACTGGGCAGAACTTTCATAAAATCTCCCAACCTATATTAATAGGTTCTGGTTTTAAAGAACTCGGCCATTTCGTACAAGGGCCACAGATTTTTCTTTTTCACGTTTTTAAGCGCGTTTAACGCTTTCTGCGCGTTGGCGATGAGCAGCTGCGCATGCTTGCGGCTGCCTTCCAAGCCGTAAAGGCTGACGAAAGTGAGTTTTCCGTTTTCTTTATCGCTGTTGGATTTACCCAGCTGTTTGGCCGACGCGGTAACGTCCAAAATATCGTCCACGATTTGGAACACCAGGCCGATGCAGTTGGCGTATTTTTTGATGTTGGTGAGATCGCTGCCTTTAGCTCCGGCCAAAAGCGCGCCCGTTTCCACGCTGCCGCGGATGAGGGCACCCGTTTTATTGGCGTGAATGTAGTTTAAAATAGTTTCGGGCGTAGTTTCTTTAACGGACTGCGGGAGCATAAAATAGTGCAGGCTTTTGTCCGCCAGCGTTTTAGATTCTTTGCGGATTTTATCCGCGCGGAAGCTGTGCGCGTCCTGCGTGCCCATACCTTCGGCGTATACGTCGGCCGTTTGGCCGCCCACCATGCCGGCGGCTCCGGCGCAGTTGGCAAAGTTCATAAGGGCGTTTAAGGTGTTTTCCGCGCCGACGGCTTTTACTTTACCGTTTTGGGCAAATACTTCAAACACATAGGTTAAAAGCGCATCGCCCGCCAGAAGGGATAAATCCTCGCCGAACACTTTGTGGTTGGTGGGTTTGCCGCGGCGGAGGGAATCGTTGTCCATAGACGGTAAATCGTCGTGGATTAAAGAATAGGTGTGCAGCATTTCCACCGCGCAGGCAGCGGGCATTACATCGGCCGCTTTTTTGCCGAATGCTTCGGCGGCCGCCATTAGCAAAATGGGGCGCACGCGTTTGCCGCCGGCTTGGAGGGAATAGTCCATGGCGTCGGTCAAAATTTTAGGCGAATTTTTAATTTTTCCAATATATTTGGAAAGATTTTTTTCCACCAGTTTGGCGCGGTCTTTTAAGTAAACGTCAAATTTGTTCATACAGGTTATGTTATCCTCGTAATTACGGCATAGTGATACTCTCTTTTATTATACCTTATTGGCGGCGGCGCGTTGCAATGAGTTGCGATGAATCAAGGAAAGTTTTTAGTCCGTTTGCAAAGATATTTCCTGGCTATTTGTCTGTTTATAAAATCCGTTTTACGCTGTTTTATGTCGTATTTGTCCTATTTGCTGTTTCTTCCGGCCTTGACCCGTCTATAAAATCCGTTCCGTACGGGAGAAGCATTTTATTTGTTCGAGCCTGTAGGCGAGTTATAAAATGCGCCGTGCGGAACTGGATTTTATGGGTGCGGCCGGACAATCTTTTTGTTTCTTTTTTTGTTTCCAGAAAAAGAAAGAATAATTTTTTTGTCTACTTTCTTTCAATGAAAAAATAAGTAAGAAATTTTTTTGCTTCTTTTCGAAAGAAAAAGAAGAAATAATATATAATTCCTATATGGTACAGTTAAATCGGCCGAACATCGGCATTTTTGGAAAAATGAACGCGGGCAAAAGTTCGCTCTTAAACGCGCTGACGGGGCAGGATACGTCCGTCGTGGCGCAGCACCCGGGCACAACCACGGATCCCGTTAAAAAAATTATTGAAATTTTAGGCGTCGGGCCCGTAACGCTGGTGGATACGGCCGGGGTGGACGACGCCACTTTGCTGGGGGAACAGCGCGTCAAACGTACGATGGAGTCCCTGGAGCAGGCGGACCTTGCCATTTTGGTTTTTGCCGGGGAGCTGGACGCATATGACCAGCAACTAATGGCCGACTGTACGGCGCATAACATACCTTTCTTTTTAGTACATAACAAATGTGATGTACAAAAACTGCAGGCGCAAATTAACGGTGCGGACGTGCTGGAATTTTCCTGTCTAAACCCCGATTTGCCCGCGCTGTTTGCGCTTATTAAAAAACATTTGCCCAAAAGCGCGACCGCTCCTTCCGGCATTTTGGACGGTTACGTAAAACCGGGGGAGGAAGTTGTGCTTGTTATCCCGGTGGATGCGTCCGCCCCGGAGGGGCGTTTGATTTTGCCGCAGGTTCAGACCATTCGCAATTTGCTGGATATCGGCGCGGTGGCCGTTTGTGTAAAAGATACGGAACTGGCCGCTTATTTAAAAACGCATACGCCCGCCTTGGTGGTGACGGATTCCCAGGTGTTTAAATATGTTAATTCCGTCGTGCCTGCTTTTGTTCCGTTAACCAGTTTTAGTATTTTATTTTCCCGTCAAAAAGGCGATTTTGACGCTTTTTTAAGCGGTACCCGCGCCATTGATTCTTTGCAAGAAGGCGATAAAGTGCTAATTTTGGAATCCTGCTCCCACTCCGTTAATAAGTGCGATGACATTGGCCGCACCAAAATTCCTGCCTGGCTTCAAAAATATACGGGCAAAAAACTGGAGTTTACCGTTGTGGCTAATTTGGACGCGCTGCCGGACAACGCCGCCCAATATAAACTGGCCATACAGTGCGGCGGGTGCATGGTAACTCGTACGCAAATTTTGCGCCGGATTGAGAAATTAAAAAAAGCGGGAGTGCCCGTTTCCAATTACGGGATGACGATTGCTTATTGCCATGGTATTTTTAACCGTGTAACGGAACTCTTCCGCCGGAAAAGCGTGTAACCGTTTATCCGGCCGCTTTAAAAGAGATATAATATATATAAGATTTATTCTTAATAACCGCCCCAAAAGGGCAAGGAGAAAATATGTTTAGCAAAAAGATGGAAGAAGCGTTTAATGCGCAGATTAATGCGGAATTTTACTCGGAATACTTGTATTTGGCGATGAAATCCCACTTTGAAGAACTTCATTTAAACGGGTTTGCCAACTGGTTTGGCGTGCAGGTGCAGGAAGAACACGCGCACGGTATGGGCATGTACGACTATGTGCACGAACGCGGTGGAAAAGTTGCCTTGGCCGCCATCGAAAAACCGGAACTTAAAGGTGTGGACACCGTAGCTATTTTTGAACAAGTGCTTGAACACGAACAGTTGGTAACTTCTAAAATCAACGGACTCGTGGACGTTGCGGAAGCCGAACACGACCGCGCCGCCCTTTCTTTTTTGGATTGGTACATTAAAGAACAGGTGGAAGAAGAAGCCAACGTCCGCCAGCTTTTGGCTACGCTTAAACTGATTGGCGAAGATAAAAAAGCCCTTTTGATGTTGGACCGCGAACTTGCAGCCCGCACGTTTGTGGCGCCCGTAATCGGCTAACGGTTGTTTTAATTGGAAGTGTTTTTACAACGGACAAGAAAGACTTGTCCGTTGTTTTTTATATATAAAAATTATCAGGAAAGCGGGGGATGAAAAACTGTAATTTTTTATTTGCCCCAAATCATTTGCGCGCGTTTGTCAGAAGGGGTAACGGTATTTTGCATGACGTTTACGTCCCACGTACCGCAGGAAAAGGTGGAAGCCCGCAAGTGTTGGGCGTCAATTCCCGTGCGCGCCTTTGCTTGGCAGGTTACCGTATAAACGCCGGCTGACGCACCGGTGCGGGCGCGTAAAATACGGTCGCTTAATAAAAACACCGCACCTTGTTTTTTATAGGTTTTATCCATTTGGTAAAAATATGCGTCTATTTTTGCTCCCGCCGTGCGGTGTACCAGCGCTTTTGCCAGTTCTGTATAATCTGGCGAGTTTTCTTTTGCGGCGGCCGGCGCTGTGGTTTTTTGGGGGGCCGCCGGGGACGTTTTACGTGCGGCGTTTAAAGCGGTTTGGCGGCTGTTTTCCAGCGTGCGCGCATGCTGGGCGATTTGGGCCAGGCGGGCGGGGTTTTCGTAATCTTTATAGGAAAGTTTTACAAGCCCGCTGTTAGATACGGCCCCTTTTGGATCCGTAGTTACTTTGGTGGTGTTTACCAAGTTTGAGTGGGACACTTTAAACGTAATTTGGCTTGGGGAATACTTGCGCGCACGGCCGTTAATGGCCAGGTCCGCCTCGAAATTTTTGTTAAAATCCAGGGTGATTTCTTCTTTGTCAGCGCGCCAGCAGCAGGCGGAAACGCAGGCGTCTTTTAAATCGATATTTTCGGCGGCTTCCTGCGGCCAAAAGCGGATGTTAAAGCGATAACAGGAGTCGTATTGTTTACCGTCAAACCCGGTTCGTGTGCCGGAAACCTCCAGCCACGGTTTGGTGGTTGCCACGCCGGAATTGTTCAGCGGCGTATAACAGCCGCATAAAAGAAAAAATAAAATTGCGCTGCACAAAGATTTTTTCATACACTTATTATAGTAACTTTTGAATAAAGAGAGCGAATGAATGAAACTTATCTTGTCATGGATTGAAAAAATTACGTATATCCCCGAAGGATATAACGTACTGATCGCCCAAATTATTTCGGCCGTCTTCTTTTTGGCGATTTTATATTTTTCCGCCCGCGTGTTTACGTGGTTCTGTAATAAATATCTGGCTAGCGTTTTTTCCAAATTAAAAGCAGATAAATGGGTAAAAGCCATGACCCAGCACCACTTTTTTACTGCGCTTGGCATTGTGGCGGCCGCCATGCTGGCGGTGAATTTGCACCCTGTGTTTATTACGGAAAATGTTCCCTGGCTGTCTACGCTTATGGGCAAGCTGACGGGGCTGTTTGTGGTATTAAGTTTCGCGTGGCTGATTAATTCGTTTTTAAATACGCTGAACCATTTGTATGGGCGCAACCCCAATATCCCGGTAAAAGGGTTGGTACAGGCTGTCAAAATTGTTATTTTTCTGATAACGGGGTTGTTTATTTTGTCGCTTCTTTTGGGCCGCAAACCGATGTACATCGTAACGGGGCTGTCCGCTTTGGCGGCGGTGTTTTCGCTGATTTTTAAAGACCCTATTTTGGGTTTTGCCGCCAGTATTCAGCTGACGACCAACAACTTAATTAAAATTGGCGACTGGATTACCGTGGATTCCGCCGGGGCCGACGGCAACATTATTGATATTTCGCTTACCAGTGTGCGCGTGCAGAACTTTGATATGACGATTGTCAGCGTACCGACGTACGATATGATTTCCAAACCGTTCAAAAACTGGAGCGGTATGTACGCCGCCAAAGCGCGCCGTGTGCAGCGCAGTATTGTAATTGATGTAGACACCGTTAAATTTTTAGACCGAGAGATGTTTGAGCGGTTGAAAAAAATTAAACTTTTAAAAGATTATTTGGTTAACAAAGAAGCCGAAATCCAGGCTTTTAACGCCGAGCACGACGTAAAAGAAAACGTGCTTAACGGCCGCCATTTAACCAATATCGGTACGTTTAGGCACTATGCGGAACTGTATTTAAAATCGCGTTCGTTTGTGGTGTCGGATGACCCGAACTTTACGCTTATGGTGCGCCAGTTAAAACCCGAAGCGCAGGGCTTGCCGCTTGAGGTATATTGCTTTTTAAATACTACGGTGTGGACGGATTATGAAGCCTTGCAGAGCGATATTTTCGACCATTTATTTTCCGTTTTGCCGGAATTTGGTTTGTATGCGTACCAACAGCCTAGCGGCCGTAACATAGCGCAGGGCGTAAAAATGTTGGCGCAGGAGGGGAAAACGCTTCAGTAAACGGGTTTTATTTGTATTGCGTCCCCGCAAGGTTGTTGCGGGGGCATTTTTTTGAAAGGGTTGTATCGTTTTTTTTTTTTGATATACTGGGATTTGTAAAAATTGAATTGGGGGCTGGCTCACTCGCGTGCGTTGTTTGTCGGCCGTTGTTTCTTTTAAAGACTTTTTGATGGGGAAATGAATAATGAAAGGTTTTACGTTAATTGAATTACTAGTAGTTGTGTTAATTATTGGCATATTAGCGGCGGTAGCGCTTCCACAATATAAAAAAGCGGTGGAAAAATCCCGCGCAATGGAGGCCGTTACCGCCGTTAAGGCGATTAAAGACGCACAGGAAGTGTATTATATGGCCAATGGCCGTTATGCGGCGGCGTTGGATGAACTGGATATAAAAGTAAACGCACAGCTGAAAAACTTTACCCTGGAGACCTCCACCCTCTCCCGCGGCCGCTACGCTTACCTTAATTCAAAAGAGGGGTATTATATTGCCGGGAGCGGTGCATTCCGTTCCGGTTTGGCGGCTACGGATACGCCGGATATGATTTATTGCTGTGGAGACGGCGGCAGTGATATGTGCCGCGTTATCGGGCGGGAAAAGGTGTCCGCTTCCCACTGCGGTAATGCCTGGCGAATTTATTAACATATTTTTTTATAACTAAAACTCCTTGGGAATATACTCTCAGGGAGTTTTTTATTGATTGGCTGAATGTTAAGCAGTGTGGCTTAATGAATCAAGTAATATCGGACAAGTCGGGAGCCTTGACTCTGGGCCTTGACCCGTTTTTTTTTTTTGATAACATGGGTAAAAGCCGTCATTTTTAGGTGTGTGGCTTGCTTGCACAACTCTCATCCCCGAAGGTTGTAGTCGGGGATCTGTTGTTAATAGGAGTAGATTCCCAAACCTTGCGGCTGGCCCGGAGAGTGCCGCCAACCCATGGGAATGAGTTTTGTTTTTATAGAGGTGTTGAGATGAAAGGTTTTACATTAATTGAATTACTAGTAGTGGTGTTAATCATTGGCATATTAGCGGCGGTAGCTTTGCCGCAATACCGGGCGGCCGTCGAAAAGAGCCGTTTGGTTCAGCAAATGACGTTAGTGGACGCTATTGTGAAAGGCCAAGAATTGTATTATATGGCAAACGGTTCATTTACTTATAATTTGGATGATTTGGATATCGGCTATCCGGCCAGCTGCAGTTTTGGTTATGATAAAACATTTGTTACCTGCGGCAAATACACCATTAATTTTGCGCATAATACGGAGTGCTTGGTGCATGGAAGTAATGGGTCCTCGTGGAATAACGGCACGATTATGTACGAACGCCATATGAATGTAGGACCCTGTAGCGGCGGGGTATTTTGCCACGCAAAAAATGGGAATGACGTGGCACTGCGTGTATGCCAAAGCATGGGCGGAAAAAACGCTGTGGCGAGCCCGCTGCTTGGCGGATTTACCCGGTTTACGCTGTAAACGGATACTTGCTAAAAAAATCCCGGACAAACGTCCGGGATTTTTTTAACCTTTTGTGCTGTCAAAGTGTTGTTTATTGACGAACATTTCGGATTGGTCCGTCGCCCAATTTAGTTGTTCTTCCAATTCCTGGGCGGCGCGTTTCATATCGGTGTCCTCTTTCACGCGGACGATTTTTCCATAGGTAAGAGCGGTTTTGCCAAACGGCAGCGGTACGCGCATTTTATCCCACGAACCCACCTTAATTTTATGGCTTAAGGCCGTACCTACGGGGATAATTGGAAAACCCGTTTTTTTAGCCAAAAACAAAATGCCCGATTGTACTTTGTAAATCGGCCCGCGGGGGCCGTCCGGCGTAAGCATGGGGGAGTATCCGTCCCGCGCGGCGTGCATTAAGTGAATAAGCGCGCGCGCTCCGCCGCGGCTGGAAGAACCGCGTACGGCCAGCATACCGAACTTGGGCAGACAGCGGGCGATATATTCGCCGTCGCTCGACTGGCTGATAAGGGGGGCTATTTTTTGTCCTTTGTAAGGATACAATAAAAAGAGTTGTTGGTTATGCCATACGGCATAAATGCGGCCTTTACCTTCTTGTTCCAGTTGTTTTCCTTCTTCGGATTTGAACCAATAGATGCGGGTCGTCCAACCCAAAAAAACGGTATAGAAGTAAGCTAATGTGGAGCCGACGGCGTGTTTCCAGTCGGTATATTGGATATCAGGCATTATTTTTTTCCTTTTTTGCGCGTTTTCTGCCACGGCACTAAAAATACGGCGGTATATGCGGGATTTAAGACTCCGTCCGCCAGCGTTAAATCAATTTTTTCCGCGTTTATTTTTTCCAAAATAAGCGGTAAGGTTTTTTCCGCCAGTGTTTTTTCCAGCCGGACGGCTTCGCGCAGCAGTTTAGGCGGCGCGGCCAGGCCGAACGGGGGGAGGTAGACAAATTGCGGTTCTAGCGTTTCGTATTCTTCTTTTTGCGCTTGTTCGCGCACTAAATCGTTTACAAACGAAACGGCGTTTTTTAAAAATTCCAGTACAATGCTTCCCGCCACGATGTTTTTCGGTTCGCCGTGTTCTTTGGCTGCCTGTAAAAAGGGCTCAATTTTACTGCCCAGCGTAACGGCGCAGGCGGTGAACATTTCTTTATGGACGGCGGAATCTTCGTCCAGTTCCCAATGCGCGTCTTGGTTAAATTCGTACACAACTCCCGGGTCCAGCAGGGCGAATGCGGATAAAATATATTGGGTTACTTCCAGTTCACTCGTAAACCCGGCTTGGCGCAAAAGTCCGCCGCCGCGCAAGAGCTTGCGCAGAATTTCTTTTTGGCGGGGCGCGATTTTAAAGCGTTTTATTTTTCGCATACGGTTCCTTAAAAACGGTTTAAATAAAACCGGATTTTTTTATTATCAGCCGGGCTTGTTTAAACCGCCGGGCGGGGCCTTATAAAAAGCTCCGCCCGGTTGGGTTGTTGAGATTTAATTCTTTTTGGTTTTGCGCGTGCGTTTGATTTTGGTTACTACTTTTTTCTGCTTGGCAGGCGCGTAACCTTCGGCGGCGGCTTCTTCGCGTTTTACTTCTGCGGAGATTTTTTTAGCGGCCGGTTTGGCGGCTTTAACGGGGTTGGAACCGTCGTTAAGCTGGCCGTTGCTCCAGGTGAACACGAGGGGCGTGGTCAGCGCAATTGTACTGTACACGCCGGAAATGCACCCGATGAGCATGGCAAACGCAAAGGAATTAATCACTTCTCCGCCAAAGAAATACAATACCACCAGCGCGAAGAGCACCGTTAAGGTGGTGATAATCGTGCGGGATAAGGTTTCGTTGATGGAGAGGTTAATCAATTCTCTAAACGACATTTTGGGGTGGAGACGGATGTTCTCGCGCATACGGTCGAAGATAACGATCGTATCGTTAATAGAGAACCCGGCCACCGTTAAGAACGCGGCCACGACCACAAGGTCAATTTCGCGCTGGGTAAGCGAAAACGCCACCGCCATCGCAAACAAATCGTGGAACAAGGCTACTACGCCGGAAACGCCCCACAAAATGTTGCTGAAGCGGAACGCCACGTAAATAATGATAAACACCAAAGACAGCAAAATCGCCCACAGGGCTCTTTCCGTCATGCTTTCGCCGACGGCCGGGCCTACGGAGTTGGTTTGCAATACGGTGTAAGGTACGTTGAGCGTGTTTAAGGCTTTTTCAATACGGGCCTGTACGACGCCTACTTCGTCGGCGGTGCTTTTTTCGCTGATGGCGTAGGAATTATCGCCGAACGACTGCAGTTCGGAATTGGCACCGGTGGCGGATAAAGCGTCGCGCACTTGGCCCATTTCCACATTGCTGTTAAACTTTACCTGCACCATAGTGCCGCCGGTAAAGTCGATACCCATATTGAAGCCTTTGGTGCAAAAGCTGATTACGCCGCCAATAAGCAACACGGCAAACAGCGTGTAATATACTTTTCTGAATTTAAGGAAATCAATGTTTGTTTTGGGTAAAAGATGCATCATAAGCTGATCTCCTTGGTGTTAGATGTAAGGACAAGCTCGTAAATGGCGCGCGTAACAAATACGGCGGTGAACAAGCTGACCAAGAGGCCGATGATAAGCGTTACGGCAAAGCCTTTCACGGGGCCGGTGCCAAACTGCAACAAGCACGCACCCACGATAATGGTGGTGATGTTGGAGTCAAAAATGGCGGACCAGGCTTTATCGTAACCCAGGTTGATAATTTCGTACACCGGTTTGCCGAGTAATTTTTCTTCGCGCATGCGTTCAATAATCAGTACGTTGGCGTCAATAGCCATCGCCAAGGACAAAATCATACCCGCGATGCCGGGCAGCGTGAGCGTAGCGGAAAAGTAGCTCATAATCGCCACGGTGAATACGAAGTTTAACAACAAAGCCAAATCGGCGATGAAACCTGCCGCTTTGTAGTAAACCACCATAAACAGCAAGATAATGACAAGCGCGTAGAAAGAAGCGGACAGACCGGATTTAATGGAGTCTTCACCCAAGGTCGGGCCGATGGTTTTCTTTTCAATCACTTTTACGGGGGCGGGAAGGGCGCCTGCTTTTAACACAATCGCCAAGGCGCGTGCTTCTTCGGCCGAGAACGTGCCGGAAATGCGTCCGCTTTTGGTAATGCGGGCTTGCACTACGGGGGCGGATTGAATGGTGTTATCAAGCACGATTGCCAGCTGTTTGCCGATGTTGGCGCCGGTCAACTGTCCGAATTTTTTGCTGCCTTCGGCGTTAAATTCAAAGGAAACTTCGGGGTAGCCGTTTTCGCCCATCATTACGACGCGGGCGTTTTCCAAGTCCGCGCCTGTTACGGGGGCGTTGTCGGTTACTACGCTGTAGCCGCCTTCTTTATTACGCATAATTTGGTAGCCGGCGGGCACCAATTTAGCCACTTCGGGCACCAGGCTGCCGTTATCGTCGAACGGTTTGTCGAGGCTTTCCAATTTTTCGATGGCTTTTTGGGCGGCGGTGGTGTCGTTTTTAACGATGCGGAATTCAAGCATGGCCGTTTTGCCGATGAGTTCTTCCGCGCGCTGCGGGTTGGATACGCCGGGCAGCTGCACCATAATCCATTTGTCGCCCTGTTTGGTGATAGAGGTTTCCGCCACGCCGTATTGGTCAATGCGGTTGCGGATAATTTCAATCGCGCGGGCCATGGCTTCGTTAAGCGGTTCTTTGGCGCTTAATTTGGATACTTCCAGTTCCAATAGCAGGCTGGAGCCGCCTCTTAAGTCGAGGCCCAGGTTCAGCATGCGTTTGGGGCGTTCGCCAAGCGCGTCGAGCGTTTCGCGTTCGGTAAGCGGCTTGGAGTACCATTTATAGTTGGGATAAATCAGATACAGCGATCCGAGTAAAATGGCGATGATGAGTCCCCACTTTACGGCTAATTTGTTGGACATTACTTTGCGCCTCCTTCGTTAGCGGCAGATTGGTTTACAAATCCTACAATGGCGGTTTTCAGCACGGTCAGTTTTACGGACTCGGCGACTTTTACCTCAATCGCGTTGTCTTTAAATCCGGCCACGGTGCCGATGATTCCGCCGGGGATGATCACCTGGTCGCCTTTTTGCAGAGCGTTTACTTTGGCAAGCATTTCCTGCTCGCGCTTTTTTTGGCTGCGCGCGGGCAGAACAATCATAAACACAAAGAAAAACGCCAGCAAAATCAGCCAGAAGAACATTCCTCCTCCTTGGGCCGTCGTTTGCATGGTTTAAATCCTCCGGTTAAGAATAGAAATACACAGCTTTATTGTAGCATATTTCCCGTCTGCTGACGAGAGAATAAAACCTGCCGCGGGGTTGTTTTTTAGCGTTTGCGGGTTATACTTATAGTATTATCCTTTTTGCGTTGCGGGAGGAAGATATGAAAAAACTCATTTTTTGTATGTTTGCCTGCACTTTGTTAGCACCCTCTTTTGTTTACGCCAAACGGGCGGAACCCCCGGCAAAGCAGGCGGCCGCAGGGGCGGAGCTTGCAGATAAAGTGAACGGGAAACTCCGGCAAAGGGAACAATTTTTTGAAGCCGTCCGCAAAGGGGACGCGGTTACGGTCCGGCAATTAGCGGAAAAACGCGTGGATGTAAACATGCGCGGAAAAGACGGTAAAACCGCTTTAATGGCGGCTTCCGGCGCGCCCATGCTGCGCGTACTTCTTGAAGTGGGGGCGGATGTAAACTTGCGTGACGACGCCGGCAATACAGCCCTTATTTATTTTTGCCGCCAACCAAACGCTCTGGAAGCGGTGCGCGTACTTTTAGAGGCCGGGGCGGACATCAACGTGCGCAACGAAGCGGGCGAAAGCGCGCTTGACGTAACGTCCGACCCGCAGGTGGAAAAGCTGTTAGTTGCCGCCGGCGCGTTATAAAGATAATTATGTTGCTGTTCAAAAAACCCGCTTTTTTAAGCGGGTTTTTTAGTTATCGGGTAAGAAAGGTCGTCATAAGACCGATAAGTTCTTTGTCCTGCGGGGCGGTGGAATTTAACGCCAGCACCCGTTTTCCGCCGGCCGTGGTAACGACGGCGTAATCTTCTTTAATATCAAAAATACTGCGTTTAGCGTCCCTGTCAAACAGGCTGTGTCCGAAAAACGCTTTTGGCTGCGGGATGTTCAGCAAATCCAGTACGGTGGGGGCGATGTCCAGCTGGCTGGCGAGCGGGTTGTCCGTCAGCGGTTTTTTAATTGGCGTTTGGGTGATGATGACAAACGGCAAATTATCAAATTCCGGCCGGAATGGTTTAAAAAGCGCGTTTGTCGGCGTGTTGGAGTAAGACGGGTGGTCGGCCGTTACCAAAACCAGGGTGTTTTCGTCCAGCAAGCCTTTTTGGTGCAGGGAGGTTACAAAGCGTTTTACGTCCTGCCCAAAACGCGCAAACGCGCGCGGCAGAGTGGGGGTGTCGTAAAAGGGCGCGTCAATTTCTTCGTATTCCTGCCCCAAATAATCCAGGCGGCCCAGCGGAACATGGGAATCCACCGTTAAAAGCGTCATAAACAGCGGTTCTTTTTGGTGTTCTTCAATATATTCGGCGGCGTATTCAAACAGTTTTTGGTCGGTAAGGCCCCACCAGTCAATATATTCTTTATATTCGGGGCGGGTTTCAAAATAGGTCGCGCCGATGACGTCTTCAAACCCCGCTTGTTTGAACAGGATGTTTTCATCCATATATGTTTCGTCCGCCCCGCGCAGAAAAGCGGTTTTATAGCCGTGGTCTTTTAAAATCTTGACGAAAGACACGGGATAGCCGTTTTCATACGCCAGTTTTACATACGGGTGAGAGGTAAAAATAACGGAAAGCCCGTACAGTGTGGAAAGCGTTACGTGTTGGAGGGAAGCCGCCGGATATTTATCAAACAAGGCGTCCAAGGTTTGGCTGGCTTTTTCGGGGATGTTCGGATTAAAGCGGTGTAAATACTTATTAGAGAGGGATTCGGAGGCAATTAAAATTACGCGTTTATAATTTTTGCCTACTCCTGTATTTTGGGCGGAAAACACGTTGTATTGCCGGGCTAGGGGCTGAACGGCAGCCGGGATTTCGTCCGTCAGGCAGGCTTTGGGCTGTTTGGCCAGAACGGCGCGAACCGTATATACAATAGAGGGGGGCGTTAAGTAGGCCGTGTAAAAATCGTTTGGGGTTGGCAGCAGCTTAAGCGGATTACACGCGGCCAAAAGCCCTAAACCTGCCACGCAAACAACTAAACGGTTGAGCGCGGTTTTGCGCGCGGCGGGCGCAAAGAATTTTTTTACCGCAAACAAACAAAATGCGGCCACCAAAGCAAAGTAGGAGAGCACGCGCCAGTCCGTTAAAAAATCGTAATCGCCGCCTTCCATAGTGTCCAGGTATTTTGCGCCGAAGCGTTCTTTAAAATACCATAGTAAAATAAGGTCGGCCGTCATCGTCATGTAATATAAGAATGCGCCGGCCCCAACGGCATACTTGTTTTTTAGGCCAATCAGGTTGACGAGCGACAACAGCGCGCCCAAAAATAAAAATTCGCAAATAAGTTTTACGCTTTCCGCCGCTAAAAGGTTTACAAGCGTCATCCGGCCCAGTTGGTTTAACCCAAACGCGCAAAGCAGTAAAGCGGGCACCGAGAGAAGAAGCAATAATTTCCAATCTGTTTTAAAGGGGGAAAAGATGTATTTTTTTACAAAACGCATAAAATCCGGCGACTCCTTAATTTGATATAATATTATATCTTAATTCAAGGACCTTTGACTCCCGGCCCGGTCGTTGTGGCTGGCGGGATCATAGCGAAAACCAAATGGAAAATAAAGAATTAGAAACAAAGCGCCACTCGTGCGCCCATATTATGGCGCAGGCGGTGCTGCAGTTGTTCCCCGGTACGAAACTCGGTATCGGTCCGGCCATCGAAAACGGCTTTTATTACGATTTTGACTGCCCCAAGCAGTTCACTCCCGAAGATTTAAAAGCCATTGAAGCCAAAATGAAAGAAATCATCAAAGCGCGCCAGCCTTTTGAGCGCAAAGAGATGACTAAGGCTGAAGCCAAAGAATTTTTCACTAAACGCGGCGAAACCTATAAACTGGAACTCTTGGAAGAGTTGGAAGAAGGCACCATTACCGTTTACACCAATGGCGACTATGCCGACCTCTGCCGCGGCCCGCACGTGGAACACACGGGTAAAGTAAACAGCTTTAAATTAACCGCCATTGCCGGCGCGTATTGGCGCGGGGATGAAAAACGCCCTATGCTGCAACGCATTTACGGCCTGTGCTTTGATACGAAAGACGAACTGAACGCCTACATCAAACAGCAGGAAGAAGCCGCCAAGCGCGACCACCGCAAACTGGGCCCGGAACTGGACCTGTTCAGCATTAACGATAATGTCGGCCCCGGTCTGATTTTAATGCACCCCAAAGGCGGGATGCTTCGCAAAATTTTGGAAGACTGGATTAAAGACGAAAATTTAAAACGCGGCTACGATTTGGTGGTTAGCCCGCACATTGCGCGGCTGCACTTGTTTGAAGTCAGCGGCCACGCCGGGTTTTATTCCGACAGCATGTTCCATCCCATGGAAGTGGACGGCGAAAAATACCAAATTAAACCGATGAACTGCCCCTTCCACGTGGAAATTTATAAAACCCACCTTAGAAGCTACCGCGATCTGCCGCTCCGCCTCTCCGAACTGGGCACCGTCTACCGTTACGAACGCTCCGGCGCGCTGCACGGTCTACTGCGCGTACGCGGTTTTACGCAGGACGACGCGCACATTTTCTGCACGCCTGAACAGGTGGAAGAAGAAGTCAAACAATGTTTTGAATTTGCCATGCATATTTTCAAAACATTCGGTTTTGAAAAGTTTGCCGTGGAACTTTCCACGCGTGACCCGGAACACCCGGAACATTTTACCGGTGACGTAAAAGATTGGGAACGCGCCGAAAACGCCTTAAAACGCGTGTTGGAAGACAATAACATCCCTTACACCACGCACGCCGGGGAAGCGGCTTTCTACGGGCCCAAGATTGATATCAAAGTAATGGACGCGATTGGCCGTCTGTGGCAGCTTTCCACCATTCAGTTTGACTTCAACCTGCCCCAACGCTTCGATCTGGAGTTTGTTTCTTCCGAAGGCCGCCAGCGCCCGATTATGGTGCACCGCGCGATGTTCGGTTCCATTGAACGCTTTACGGGCGTGATTATCGAGCACTTTGCGGGTTGGTTCCCGCTGTGGCTGGCTCCTGTACAGGTGAAACTTTTGACGCTGACGGACGACCAAATCCCGTTCGCCAAAGAAGTGGCCGCCAAAATGCGCGCCGCCGGCCTGCGCCCCGAGCTGGACGTAAGACCTGAAAAACTGGGCCTTAAAATCCGCGAAGCGCACATGCAGCGCATTCCGTACACGGCCATTATCGGCGCGAAAGAAGCCGCAGAAGGCAAGCTGACCATCCGCTTAAAAGACGGTACGAATACGCCGGCTTTGACGGTGGACGAAGTGATTGCCAAGATGAAAGAGGAAGTGGCGGCGTTCAGCCTGACCAACTTGCTTAAGTAATATAACGGCTGTTGTTAAGTTTAATAATACGCACGAAACGCAAAGATTTACTCTTTGCGTTTCGTTGCTTTTCCGGGCAACCATTTTCCAAAACCTGTTTACTTGGCACGTATCTTGGGTTTTGCGCAGATGATTGCATCATCTCTGAAGGTTGTAGCCGGGGCTCTGTTTTGCCCCCTAACGGCAGAACGCAGCGGGAATAATATTTCAAATTCTTCTTTTTCACCCGCCAGTAATCCGTTTATATTTAGTAAAATAGTATTATCCCTATGATAGACATTAAAAATCTTTCCTTTCATTTTGGTTTGCGCACACTGTTTGAAGATACGTCCGTTATGATCCAAGACGGGCAGAAAGTGGGCCTCGTCGGTCCCAACGGGTGCGGCAAAAGTACGCTTTTTAAATTAATTGAGGGCAAATTTTCGCCCGACGGGGGGAAGATTGACGTTTCGCGCGGAACGAAAATTGCTTCCGTGGCGCAGGAAATTGCGGATCCGTCCGTGCCGCTTTTGGACTATGTTTTGTCGGCTGATAAAGAACTGACCGCTCTTAACAAAGAGCTTGAAAACCCCCACATTTCCGGCGAACGTATGGCCGAAGTATTTGATAAGCTGGAATTTTTGGGTGCGCACAGCGCCGAAGCGCGCGCCAGCGCCATTTTAAGCGGGCTTGGGTTTGTAAACGAAGATTTCAAACGTCCCCTTAAAGAATTTTCGGGCGGTTGGCAGGTGCGCGCCAATCTGGCGGCCGCGCTGTATGCGCCGTCCAACTGTCTGCTTTTGGACGAACCTACCAACCATCTGGACCTTGAAACCGCCATGTGGCTGGAAAACTATCTCGTTCGTTTGGATAAAACCGTTTTTATCATCAGTCACGACCGCCACATTTTAAACCGTCTGTGCGACAAAATTATCCATGTAGAAGAGGGCCAGTTAAAACTCTATAACGGCAATTACGATACGTACGAACGCACCCGCGCCGCCGCCATTGAAGGCGCGCGTTTGGCCGCCGCCAAGCACGAACGCGTGGTGGCGCATTTGCAGTCGTTTGTGGACCGTTTCCGCTACAAAGCCACCAAGGCCAAACAGGCGCAGAGCCGTATTAAAATGATTGAAAAATTGGGCGATGCGCCGCAAATCCCCAAAGACCCGGAAACGCACTTTCAATTCCCGTCGCCGGAGCCTTTGCAAAATTCGCTTATTACGATTGAAGACGGCGTGGCCGGGTATGACGACAAACCCGTCCTTCAGCACGTTAACCTGCGTATTGAACCGGGGGACCGTATTGCACTTTTGGGGGCCAACGGGAACGGTAAGTCTACGCTTGCCAAAATTTTATCCCACCGTTTGCTTTTGATGAGCGGCCGCATGACGGTGGCCAAAAAAATGAAAATCGCCTATTTCTCCCAACACCAAACGGAAGAATTGGATGTAGAAAAAACGCCTTACGAACAGCTTTCCGCCGTTATGCCGCTTGCCAAAGAAACCGAAGTCCGCGCACAGCTGGGGGCCTTTGGGCTCAACAAAGCCAAGTCGGATACGGAAATCGGCAAACTCTCCGGCGGTGAAAAGTCGCGCCTTTTGCTGGCGTTAATCACTAAAGACGCACCTCATATGCTGATTTTGGACGAGCCCACCAACCATTTGGATATCCAATCCCGTCAGGCTCTTTTGGAAGCGTTAAATAATTACGAGGGCGCCGTCGTGCTCATTACGCACGATTTGCATGTAATTGAACTGACGTGCGACACTTTATGGATTGTCCGTCGCGGCACCTGCCAAACATTTACCGGGGATTTGGATGATTATAAAGCCCAGCTGCTTAAAAATAACGACCGCAGCGACCTTGCCAGCGATAAAATGACCTCTAAAGAAGCCCAGCGCAAAGCGGCCGCTGAACGGCGCGCGCGCGTGGCTCCGCTTAAAAAAGAAATCCGCGTGCTTGATGCTAAAATCGAAAAATTATCCGCCCGCAAAACTGCGCTGGAGGAACAGCTGGTGGCACAATACACGGCCGACGCCAGCATTGAACTGGCCCTTTTAAACGGCCAGTTAAAAGACGCGGAAGAAGAATGGCTGCGCCTAAACGAAGAGTGCGAAGCCGCACTGGCGGAGGAATAACATGAATGTTTTTAACGAATTACCCGAATTTTTGCAAAATGCCTTAACCCAACAGGGTATTACGGACCCGACGCCCGTTCAAACCAAGGCCGTTCCTCCCGCGTTGCAAGGCAAAGATGTGTTGGCAACAGCCCAAACGGGAACGGGTAAGACGCTGGCCTTTTTATTGCCGCTTGCGGCGCGCCTGGCCGAAAACCCGGCGGAAAACGCGCTTGTTTTATCGCCCACGCGCGAACTGGCCCAACAAACGTATGACGAACTTAAAAAATTGACGGATGAAGCGCATCCGCTTAAAGCGGCCTTGGTTATCGGGGGGGATAACATCCATAAGCAATTTGCCGCGCTTCGCGGCAAGCCGCGCGTGATTATCGCCACGCCTGGCCGCGTAATTGACCATATGGGCCGTAAAAGCATTGATTTAAAGAAAACGCATTATTTGGTGCTGGATGAGACGGACCGTATGCTGGATATGGGTTTTATATCCGATATGCGCCGCATTGCCGCCGCCCTGCCCGTTCCGCGCCAAACGCTATTGTTTTCGGCTACGCTGCCCAAAGAAATTACCGCGCTTGCGGGCGAATTTTTAAAAGACCCCGTCCGCGTTCAAATCGGTTCCGTCGTCTCTCCGGCTGATTTGGTAATGCAGGAAATCGTACACGTGGACGTGCGGGAAAAACTGCCGCAGCTGTTACACGAACTTAATACGCGCCAAGGTTCCATTTTAATTTTTACGCGTACCAAACACGGGGCGGAGCGGCTTGCCAAGCAACTTAAATTATATGGGCAAAAAGCCAACGCTTTACACGGAGATTTACGCCAAAACCGCCGTCGGCAGGTATTGGAATTTTTTAAAAACCAAACGGTGCGCGTGTTGGTAGCTACGGACGTGGCCGCGCGCGGGATTGACGTCCCGCATATCGCGCACGTGATTAATTATGACCTCCCCCAATGCCCCGAAGATTACATCCACCGTATCGGCCGTACGGGCCGCGCGGGTGCGGTAGGGAGCGCCATTTCGCTCATTTCTGATGACGGCCAAAAATGGAAAGAAATTTGCAAAGCCGCCAAATTTACGGTTCCCGTGCGTACAGTTCAAAAGACGATTGAGCCGCTTCCCGCCCCTAAATTTGTGGCGCAGGAAGAGGGCGAGGCGCACGCCAAAAGCCGGAAAAAAGAGCGCGTCAAGCGGGAGCCGCGCGTTTCTAAAGCGACGCAGGTTGCTAAAGAATTATTGGCTTCGGGCGAAGTGTATTTGCCGCAGGGGGAAGACTTACGGACGGCAACGTCTAAAGCGGAGGTGTCCGGTAAGCCTGTAAAACGCGTGCCCAAAAAGCCCAGCACTTTTCGTAAAGCGTCCGCCGCCGCCCGCGTGTTGGAAACGCCGGAGGATGCTCCCTCCCAGCCGCAAAATCCGTTTCGCACCGTTAAGGTGGGGGCCAGTAAAAAAGCCCTAAAACGTATTGTTCGGCCGGAACGCCCGGTGCAGAAAAACCAAGGCCGAAAACCGTTTGGCAAGTTTACTAAAAAACGTAAACGCCGTTAATGTATTGTGTAATAAAAACGCCCCGGTTAACCGGGGCGTTTTGCGTACAGAGATATTTTAGTAAATTAATCGCACACTACTTTATCGCTGATATAGTAGGTATGGCCGCTTTGGGCGGTATCCCCGTTTTTACAGGTTTGCGCCAGGGATTCGCAGACGTAGCTCCATTTTGCAGAACCGGTGTTGCACTCCATCAAGTCACGGTATTTCGTGCCGCCAATGTCTTTGTTGTAGTGCATAAGAAGGCAATAGGTGTCAGAATATGTTGAAGCTCCAGTTCCGCTGACGCGGCAGGCTGCAATGTAAGTAGGATTAAAGTTGTATCTAAAGTTGCCGATGATGGGTTCTTTTGAATTGGAATCCGCATCAAAGAACTGTACGTCCAACCCTTTTAGGTTCATCGGCGCTTCCGAATTGGCCGAGCGGTAGCGTTTGGCCGAGTCGAAAATGGTTTTTAAATTGACGAGCGCTTCCATTGCTTCCGCGCGCTGTACGGACTTGCGGTACTGCGGCAGCCCGATAGCGGTTAAAATGCCAATCATCAGCACTACGGCCAACATTTCAATAAGGGTAAAACCAAAATTGTTTTTTTTCATCTTGTTCTCCTTTTCTTTAGTATATCGGTTTTGGGCGTTTTTTTCAACACAAAACCGCTTGAAACGCGTGCAAAAAACGCTATAATAAATATATATCTTTTTAAGGGGTTGTTATATGCGTGTAAATACTGTTTTACGCCGGCTGAAAGCCGGGTTTACGCTCACCGAGCTTATGGCGGTGGTGATTATTGTGGCCATTTTGGCGGCGGTGGCTTCCGGTTCGTTTAAAAAAGCGATTGAGCGCAGCCATTTTTCGGAAGGATTGGTTTCCGCCAACACCGTTTTAGCGGCGGTGGAACGCTATTATGCGGATTCTTGCAACGAAGGCTCTTGCGTAACGAGGCCCCAAATAGCTTGGCTGGATGTGGGGCTTTCCAATCAGCATGCGTGTACGCCGGCAAGTAACTTTTGCACCAAAACCAAGTATTTTGAAATTACAATTAATAGTAATGGCAGTGTTACGGCCGCGCGCACCAATAAAAACAAAGATTATAGTATTTTAGTGTATCCGGAAACATTTGGTTCTTTTCAGCGCAAGGGAGACGTGTGCCAATATAAAACGACGGGCGGAAAGGATTTGTGTATTTCGCTGGGGTATGCCAGCTGCAGTTCTTCTTCTTGTTCGAAATAGTTTTATGGTAAAAAATCCGCCGCCTTACGGGGCGGATTTTTTTTGTGTAAAAGGGTATAAAATAAAAAAACCATAAAGCGTTTGCTTTACGGGTTTGGTCTTTCGGCCGTTTTAGACAGGGGGAACTTTTCCCCTGTCCGCCGGGGTTATTCTGTCCCGACTTCAAACCGCTTACTTTTGCGGAACTCCCGGTTCCGCGCATAGGGCTTATTTGCCCAGCATGTAATTGGCGCCGCTTACGTTTTCACCCAGTTGGATGAGCGTGTCGGCCAGTTTTTCCAACATTTTAAACATCTTGCCTTCTCCTTTTATAAATTGAGATAAGGAGAATACTTCTTATCTTTCATAAATATTATACAAATTTTAATCATGCTTGTAAAATAATGGGATATATAATAACAAATATAAAAATAATATGCAAGATGTTTTTTCCTTATGGAAATAGCAGGTTGTTTTTTTGATAAAATGTAATAGTTGCACTATTTTTATCAGGTCAGGAGCAGATAAAATGAAAGGCTTTACTTTAATTGAATTGTTGGTGGTTGTACTTATTATTGGTATATTGTCGTCCGTGGCGCTGCCGCAGTACACCGCGGCGGTGGAAAAATCCCGCGCGTCGGAGGCGCGTGCTATAGTCAAGTCTATGTCCAACGCGCATGAGGTTTATCTTTTGTCTAATCCCGGCGGGTCGGCTACTTTTGAAGATTTAGATTTATCTTTTACCGATGAAAGCGGCCGCCCGGCGACCAATACCACTTTTAACACTAAAAATTTTAATTATCAATTAACGGCCGGTTGGTGCCCAAATATGCAAATGCACCAAGCCTACGCTGCGCGCCGTAATTCAAATTTAGTTTATGGCTTGGGATATTGCCCGGATTCCGGCTGGATTTGTGAAGATGGAACGTCCGGGGCGACCTGTAAAAAATTAGGTATGTCCCGAAGTACGTCGTGCGTATCCGGCCGTTTAAGCACCGCTTCAAGCAGCTGTTGGACGAATTAAGCCTCTTTTTATGAAAAGCACCCCGGCGGATAAAATCCCCGGGGTGTTTTTATAGCCTTAAAAGCGTATTGTGCGGATTATATTTTTTCTACTTTGCACAAATTCCAACCGCGTGAATACAAGTTGATGTTTGCGTTAAAAAATACGCAGTTGTCCTTGCCTGCTTGCAGGCCATAGGGGGCCAGGGTTATAGGGTCCAACATCATGGGCCATGGGACGGCCACAATATAGATGGGCCCGTTGTGTTCCATAATAGTGCGGGTGAGGTTTTTTTGAAATTTGGCGGAGTAATACGCGTCCGGCAGTACGTTGCGCTGTTGGGCCCGGGGTTGATATTCTTGGGGGTATTTTTCAACAGGAAAGTGAACTCCTCCCGCAAATTTGGTTCCCGGAGTAAAAAACTGCGATAAAAACGCCATCGGCGCGCCAAAATATATTACCAGCGAGTTTGGTTCCACTTTCGGCAGGTTCCGTACAGCAACGGTTTGTTTGTCAAAAACGTCCCGTCCCCAGTTCGGGATTTCCGTCATCGGCCATAAACACACCGCCAACACCGTTCCTATGAGGGCGGTTGTTTTATACGGAAACCGTGTGCGTAACACGCCCATAAGTAAAATCCCGCTGAAAAGTTCCAATGGTATTGCATAGCGGAGGATGGCATAAATTTTGAGCCAACATATATAGCCGCTTGCTGTAAAAAGCAAGGCGGATATCCACATGCGCCGTTTTTCCGTCAATTTGCCCCAAGCCAGTTTGAATGCCATTATTACAAAGGCGATATACCCTAAAGCCAGGCGAGGGTCAGCCGTTTCCACCTCGGTAACTGCCGTGCTAGGGAAAATCCAAAAAAACGGATAAGCAATCCACTGAATAAGCGTACGGGGGTAGAAACGGGTTTCATCAAAATTAATATTTTCAAAAAAGGGAGATTTGAACACTCCGTTAAAAAACGGAAATACCGGGTTTTTGTATTCACTCCATAAATGCCAGGCGAACCAACCGTCGGCTGCTAAAAAGCCCGCAATCCCGCCCGCTGCAAAAAGCAAAAAATTTTTGAGAGGGTGCTGCGTTTTAAACAGGTTCAATATAAATACGGCGGTTATGGCTAATGTAAAAGGGGCGGCCGTGTATTTAAGCCCGGCAGCGGTTCCTGCCAAAAACGCGGCGAAAAACAGCCGTGTTCGGCTTTGCGGAGAATAAAACAAAAAGGAAAATAGTAAATAGGTTGCACAAGTAAGTATTGCCGCGGAGGTTGCTTCGTTGCTGGAAAACCCGGCCTGGGAAAGTGCCATGCTGCCTGTCAGCCCGATTAACGCCGCCAGTACGGCTGGGAGTTTGCCCTGTTTTTCTTTTAAAAACAGCAGACAGGTTTTATATCCCGCAAACCAAAATACGCCCAAAGGAAGCCCTTGTAAAAAAGCGGTCAGTTTTGGCCAGTTGTTTAGGTGTTTTACCAACAAGTAATAAGGAGTATCCAACACCGGGTTAAGAAAAGTGTGAATTCCGGCCGGTGTTGCATCCGTTGCCCACTTTCCGTTAAGCCACGCAAAAGGCGTATATAAGTGGTAGTTCAGCAGATCCCAGCTGACGTCCTGTCCGCAGGAGAGACTAAATAATCCGCCTGCAACACATAAAAAAATTAAAAACAGTATATCTTTTTTATATTTAAGTAAAAGAGGCATATGTTGGTTTGTTTTTTAGGATATATTCTATATCATAGCACATCGTTTATCCATTATGAAGTGTTTGCCGTGAATATCCGTCCGCCGCCGGTTTTTATATAATATACATATATGAAAGTCATTCATACGGATTGTTTGGTTATCGGCGGCGGTATTGCGGGCTGCGTGTATGCCCACCAAGCCGCCAAAAAGGGCTTAAAAACCTTGCTCTTGTGCTGTGGGGATATGCCCCAGGCCAACAGCGATTTGGCGCAGGGGGGGATTGTATATGAACCCAATCTGCGTATGGACGATTTACTTGCCGATGTGCGCATGGCCACGGCCGGTTTGTGCAATGATTCGGCCGTATGCGCCTTATCCCAAGCCGGGTGTAAAGCCGTGGACGAAGTGTTTTTGCACGATTTAAATGTTCCTTTCGACCGGGACGAAAACCACTCCCTCCGCTTTACGCGCGAGGGCGCTCACCGCAAAAATCGCATTATTTATTCCAAAGATACCACGGGCCACGCCATGTTGGCGGCCATTCAGTCCGCCGTGCGCCAAAACCCGCTAATTACGGTGCGGGAATACGCTTCCGCCATTGATTTGCTGACTTTGTCCCACAGCTCCAGCGACCCGATGGACCGCTACCGCCCTTTAACCGTATTCGGTGCGTACGTGTTAGATAACAAAACGGGTGAAGTTTTTGCCGTAACCGCCAAGAAAACGGTGTTAGCCACGGGCGGGGTAGGTCAGGTGTACCGCCATACCACCAATTCGGAACATTCTTACGGGCACGGTATCGCTATGGCGTACCGCGTCGGCGCGCGCGTGATGAATATGGAGTTCGTCCAATTCCACCCGACTGTTTTCGCCAAAGGCCGCAGCTTTTTGTTGTCCGAAGCCTTGCGGGGGGAGGGAGCCGTTTTGCGCAACAGCAAGGGCGAAGCGTTTATGGAAAAATATCACCCGCTCAAAGACCTGGCCCCGCGTGATATCGTATCCCGCGCGATAGAAGAGGAACGCTTAAAAACTTCCCACGATTGTGTTTATTTGGATATCTCTCATAATCCCGCGGAAGAAACGAAAGAACGCTTCCCCGCGATTTATAAAAAATGCTTGGAAGAGGGGTTTGATATGACGAAAGTGCCCGTTCCGGTGGTTCCGGCTGCGCATTATTTTTGCGGCGGCGTGTACGCCACGCCGGACGGACGCACGAACATCTTGCACCTAAACGCCATTGGCGAAACGGCTTGTACCGGCTACCACGGAGCAAACCGTTTGGCCAGTACGTCTTTATTGGAGGCGGTAGCAATGGGATATTTATGTGCGGAAGCGGATGCGAAAGAAATTGCTTCCGGCGAGTTTCATATTCCCGCCCCGAAAGAATGGGTCGCTCCGTCCGAAAAGCCGGATATCAACCTGGTAAAGCAGGATTTGGCCGCACTTCGCAGTACAATGTGGAATTATGTGGGGCTTATCCGCAGTGCCAAGCACTTGGGCCGGGCCGAGAAGATTCTGCGCCATTTGCATAACGAGATTGACGTTTTCTATAAAGGCGCGGCCTTGTGCCAGGAGTTGCTGGATTTGCGCAACGGGACGCAAACCGCGCTGCTGATTACGTACGCCGCCTTGAAGAATAAAACGTCAGCGGGGTGCCACTTCCGCTCGGATAAATAGAGGCTATTACGTTTATGAGTACCCTGGAGTTTTTTCTCCGGGGTATTTTTTATTGAAAATAAAAACACAGATAATGATTCTTATGTTAGTAAATTGGAACAAACGGGTGCGGGCAAATTACAGCATTATACGACGAACTTAACCGAGGGTACGCTTAAGATAACGGGATTGGCGGGCAGTTCCATAGGGCTTACGGAGAACGGCACGTCGCGTGACGGCTTGCAGACGCTGGGCTTTCATTTAGCAGGGGTGGACATCCCTCATCCAACGGGAACTTACGTACAAAAAACAGGTTCAACGGCTTTATCCGACAGTGCGGGCTTATGCTGGGTACCGAGATGTACATCCGCAGGGAAAGTAGCGTATGTATTAAGTTTGGTAAACGGCGTAACAAGCCCGGAGAACTGCCCCAAAGGCGCTAGTGTTAGCTGTGAAGGAAGCGAGGAAGGACGATCTTATTCATGGAAAATACTTAAGGAACATGCTGATGCTGCTACAGATGTAGGGAGTGAAAATTGTACCGATTCCTCAAATTGTGAAAGTTGTTGTCAACTGCAAGGGGGCGGAACTGGCAATCCTTATAGTTTTGGAGGCGGAAGCTGTAGTTCAAAAGGCGAAACAATTTCGAAATCTGGGATGTTTGCAGAATTTAGACCTGACAAGGTGAATCCTAATCAGCCATGTACTTGTTCATACAATACAGTTGACTATATTTGTCAATAAGATAAAATACCCCGGGAAATAATTTCCCGGGGTATTTTATTATATAATTGGTTGAGCTTTAATTAGCACTGCATATATATTCTTGCATTGCGATTGTATTGCCTTGATTTAAACACTTCCAACAATTACCAGCTGTGCATACAGCACCTACCGTTTCCGAACCGCTACACCAAGGCTGACGTCCCTGCATCCATTCTATGGGTACATTTCCCATACCAGAACCGGGGCATGTATAAGTTCTGCTTGGGTCACCACTATTATAGGTTTCCACTCTTCCAGTTTTCCAAACAAAATGCGTGGTTGTGCCGGTTCCTGAATCGTCCGATCCTCCGCTTGGGGGAGTCGTTCCTCCGCCGTTAGCCGTGCAGCCCGCAAACGCCAGTACATATACCTCTTTGTTTACCGTTTTGCTGTTCTCCGTCACTTCCGCTGTTCTCTTTACCCATTCCAAGCCGCAGCCGCTGTTCGTAATCGCTAACGTAGCGTTATTGGCCGTGCCGGACGTCGTTTTATTCACCGTATGCCCCGTTGGGTGAGGGATGTCCACCCCTGCTAAATGAAAGCCCAGCGTCTGCAAGCCGTCACGCGACGTGCCGTTCTCCGTAAGCCCTATGGAACTGCCCGCCAATCCCGTTATCTTAAGCGTACCCTCGGTTAAGTTCGTCGTATAATGCTGTAATTTGCCCGCACCCGTTTGTTCCAATTTACTAACATAAGAATCATTATTCGTAGCAGAGAAATTTTGGTGCAAAAAATTAGCAGCTATTTGGCGGGCGAGTGTTTTTTGCTAAAGAAGAAGTTTTGGCCGTGTTTGTCAAAAAAACGCTTTAACATATGTATAGCCAACAGGGTGGAAATTCCATCAGCAAACACCGGGGCTAAAAATACGCCCGTCAGTCCCCAAAAAAGCGGCAAAATAAGCACCAGCGGAATAACCAACAACACTTGGCGGGATAAACTCAAAAATGCGGCTTTCAACGGGTTATTAATGGCTTGGAAGAAGCTCGTCGCCAATACTTGTAATGGAACAATAGGCAGTAAGATATTTAAAATCCGTATCACACGCGCTGCCAAATTAACCAGTTCCGTATCCTGCGCGTTAAAAACGGACGCAATCGTCCGCGCGAAAATTTGAGTTAATATAAATCCAGCCGTGGTTAAGCAGAATCCCCAGCGGATAGCCATTTTTAACGTCTGTATAGAAGTTGCGAATTTTTTTGCCCCATAATTATAACCAATAAGCGGTTGGGCCCCCTGCGAAAGACCGATTAGGGGCATAATTACAATCGTATTTACACTGATAGCCACACCCATGGCGGAAATAGCCAAGTTGCCCCCGTATTTTAGTAAAGAGTGGTTCAAAATAACATTAAGCGCACTGGAAGCCATTTGAAATGCAAATTGGGAAAACCCAATCGCCATACATCCCAACACAATGTATTTTTTTAAACGGAAGTATTTAACCTGTAAACGATACAAACTGGCCTTTCCGCGGAAAAAGAACATCACCCACGAAAAGGATATCACCTGCCCGCAAACAGTAGCCGCCGCCGCGCCCTGAATGCCCCAGCCCAAAGCAAAAATAAATATAGGGCCTAACGCCAAATTAATGGCCGCGCCGATAAATTGGGTAGCCATAGCCGTTTTAGGGTGCCCGGCTGAACGGATAAAGTTGTTCATGCCCGCGCCGATTCCAAACAAACAATATCCCGGCAACACAACGGACGCATAGGCGTGCGCATAGGGTAACACTACCTCATCCGCCCCTAAAAAGGCTAGAATGGGATCCAAAAATACATACCCCAATATCGTCAGCGTAACAGCCACCAACGTCAGCATAACAAAGCCATTTCCTAAAATGTGCTGGGCTTCTTCCGGGCGTTTTTCACCCAAACGGATGGAAAACAGCGCGTTACTGCCTACGCCAATCAATGCGCTGAACCCCATATATACAAGGCCGAGCGGAAACAAAATAGTAATACCCGCCAATCCGTTTGCGCCCACATCCTGCCCCACATAAATGCGGGAGATAATATTGTATAAAGCGTTGGCAAACATCCCGGCCACGGCGGGGGCGGAAAATTTAATTAACAGGGATGAAATGGTTTTCGCCTTAAAAGGGTTTTTCTCGCGGGTTGATTTTTTTGTCATATATAGTCCGAAAAAATAGCCGACCCCTCTTGCCGGGCGGCTTTCTTTTAAATATTTTACCAAATAATATAAGTTGTTTTCAGCAAAATAAACTCTTGTTTTTTTGCCCTTCTTCTTGTAAACTATAATATCATGCTGTATATGGGGAGCATATCGCTATGAAAAAACTATTTGCTTTATTGGTATTGGGGTTGACCGTACCAGCGGTGGCGGAGATTGTATCTACCGTCAGTTTTAACCCGTCGCGTATTGGAGAATATACGCAGTTGAAAATTTCCCGGGACGCCAACTTTAAAGGCGGCTTGGACGCCACAACAATGAATGTAAATACAGGCGGAACCGTTACTATGCAATGGGACGGTAATACAGGCAATAAGTATTATGATGCCCAAACGGTTAAGGGCGGTACAAACACAACTGTAGAAATGGAACAAACCACCTTTTGGAATGGGGATATTACAGCCACTCCGCCTAACTATTCCGCCGCTAATGCCACGGCTCCGGCCGGAGTGGGGCCCAACATCGCCATGGATGGCGGTGTGTTGGAATTTGTAAGTACTGCTACGAATAATGATTCTTATGTTAGTAAATTGGAACAAACGGGTGCGGGCAAATTACAGCATTATACGACGAACTTAACCGAGGGTACGCTTAAGATAACGGGATTGGCGGGCAGTTCCATAGGGCTTACGGAGAACGGCACGTCGCGTGACGGCTTGCAGACGCTGGGCTTTCATTTAGCAGGGGTGGACATCCCTCACCCAACGGGGCATACGGTGAATAAAACGACGTCCGGCACGGCCAATAACGCTACGTTAGCGATTACGAACAGCGGCTGCGGCTTGGAATGGGTAAAGAGAACAGCGGAAGTGACGGAGAACAGCAAAACGGTAAACAAAGAGGTATATGTACTGGCGTTTGCGGGCTGCACGGCTAACGGCGGGAGTGAAGAGATAACTCCACGGGATACGTATTATTTTAAATGCGTAAGCAGAATAACTTCTAATGAGCTTATAGCGATGGGAAATTATTCTTCGTTTGCAGCGGCACAGGCGGCGTGTGTATCGGGAGAAGATCCTTCTGCTGAATATGACAAATATTTAACAGGCGGAGGAGAAGATCCCAACTGCCGCGCTCCGGTAGGACAATCGTGCCCCTTATTACCAGCGTATTACATTAAATACAGATGTTCTACAGAAGCCCCGAAACCAGCAAATGGATATGGTTTTGATGAAACATTATGTGTAGTAATTGTTCCACATGAATAATATTAAACACCCCGGGAATTTAAATTCCCGGGGCTTCTGTTTTTAAGAAGTGATTTTAATTGTCATTCCCGAAGGTTGTAGTCGGGAATCTACTTCTTTTTAATAACGGTAGATCCCCAACAGAAACATTCGGGGATGACATGCAGATGGAATTACGCAAGAGATAGGAGGCGTTGAGGGTGCATTATGCGGGAAGCCGGTAAAAGGAGGGCGGGGCCCGCATATGAAAAACCCCCGGCTACGCCGGGGGATAGTTATTACAACCCACAATGCTGATATTAAAAACATTGGAGTTAGGAGCACATACAAACCATAACCATGCCAACACATCCGGCTCCAGTGCAGTTTGAGCAAGTCTTCCCCTTGTTCTGCTCATTACATGGCGTTGTACTCGTTAGGCAGGAGCCTGGAGAGTTCACTCCATCAGAAGAAGGCTTTTCTTTCCAAAAACAGAATTTTTCAGCAATCAGTCCACCGCTTCCTTCACAGCTAACACTAGCGCCTTTGGGGCAGTTCTCCGGGCTTGTTACGCCGTTTACCAAACTTAATACATACGCTACTTTCCCTGCGGATGTACATCTCGGTACCCAGCATAAGCCCGCACTGTCGGATAAAGCCGTTGAACCCGTTTTTTGTACGTAAGTTCCCGTCGGGTGAGGGATGTCCACCCCTGCTAAATGGAAGCCCAGCGTCTGCAAGCCGTCACGCGACGTGCCGTTCTCCGTAAGCCCTATGGAACTGCCCGCCAATCCCGTTATCTTAAGCGTACCCTCGGTTAAGTTCGTCGTATAATGCTGTAATTTGCCCGCACCCGTTTGTTCCAATTTACTAACATAAGAATCATTATCTGTGTTTTTGTTTTAAGGGGGGGTGGGGTTAGCGCAAGCACTTTTGAAATGCTACAATAACAAGTAGTCTTATTAGGAGAGAGAAACCATGACACAAAACCGTTTTTTACGGCGTGCGGTTATTTTGTTAGCCGCCGCGCTTATACCTGGGGGAGCGATTGCCGCCCCCGCATTAAAAGTGTTGTCTGCCACGCCGCAAGGAGCCGTTAATTATCCGGGCCGCCAAGCGGTCAGCGTTACATTCAATCAGCCGGTGGCGGCGTTGTCTGAAACCAGTCAATTTTCTTCGGCGGAGTGTCCGCTTGTTATTACGCCCGCCGTGCCGGGTTCCTGCCGTTTTTCGGGCACGCAAACCGTTATTTTTGAACCTGCTTCCGCCTGGCCGGACGCAAGCCGCTTTACCGTGCGCGTAAAAGCTGGTTTTACTTCGCGCGTATCGGGGGAAAAACTCTCCGCTCCGTATTCTTTTATGTTTACAACGCCCGTGCCGCAAGTGCAGTCCGTCCGCCCGTTTAACGACGAACACTGGATATCTCTTAATCCTACTTTTTATTTTATTTTCAATATGCCCGTTAATGTCGACGCGCTGCCAAATTACGCCCGTTTGACACTCTCTTCCGGTTCGTCGGTTCCTCTCTCTTTCCGTCCAATCAGCCAAGTGGAGTTTGAAAAAGATTTTTCTTATTATAAAAAAGAGCATATTGTGGCCGCCAGCCCGCTTAAAACACTGGAAAAAGGCCAGCGCTATACGCTCGCGTTAGCCGCCGGGGTAAAAGCCACTGTTGGGGCTTTAGGTATGGCGCGCCCGTATGAAACGCATTTTTATACGTACCCGGAACTTTCCGTATTGGGGGAAGTGAATACGGGCTGTTTGCCGTATGCGCCGATGGTGCGTTTTTCGTCGCCGGTGCGCATGCGCGAGTTGCTGTCTGCCGTACAGGTGGAGCCGGCGACCGCCCTGCGTAAACTTTCCGACCGGGAATTGGACCAATTAGGGCAAGATGTGGTAATTTTGGCCGTATCCAGCGACTCCAGCCGCAAGTATTATAAAGAGCGCTATCAAGTTTCCGATGAAGAATTAAATACGGGAACCGCCTTCTTTGCAACAAATCTTTCTTTCCTTAATTTGGAACCTGGCAAAGACGTTACCGTTACGCTTTCCAAGGAGCTGCGTGATATTTATGGCAACCAGCTGGGCCAGGACTATACGTTTACCGTGTCTAACGCCGGCTATTGCCCGGCGGTGGATTTTTCGGGAGGGCTTGGCGTGCTGGAAAGTTATTTAAGCCCGCGCCTGCCGATTGATTTAATGAATACGCCCACCTTGCCCGTACAGGCAGCGCGCTTTAATAAAGAAAACTTTATTCCGTTTGATGCGGCTTCCCGCCGCTATTGCAAACGCACGCCGCTTACGGATATGACGTTTGACGGCGCGTACGAATTTAAAGACGTTAAAGACAAAACCCTTAAAACATTCTTCAATTTAAAGAAATTTAATCCCACCGCTAAAGACAGCATTATCTTTAGCCAAGTGCTCATCAAAAGCAAAAATTACGGGGAGGACGGCTGTTGGGTATCTTCTACCGATAATATCACGGATGTGGGGGTAACATTTAAAACCTCGCCGGAAAATATTTTGCTTTGGGCCACGTCGCTTGAAACGGGGGAGCCGCTTCCTAACTTGGCGGTGGAACTGCGCGCTAAAGACAATAAAATCGTATGGACGGGTTCTACCGATATGAACGGCCTGGCGCTTGCGCCGGGTTGGAGAAAATTGGACGTTCCCGCCGCCGATTGGGGCCAGCCGGAAATTTACGCGTTTGTGTCCAGTGCGGGCGGTGACGCCGTCGTCAGCAATTTGTGGAACAACGGCATGGAACCGTGGCGTTTTAATTTAGATTATAATTACAACCCGGAAACCGAGCAGACCCGCTCCATGCTGTTTTCGGACCGCGGCGTTTACCGTCCCGGCGAAAAAGTGTACTTAAAAGGCGTCGTTCGTCAAATGAAAAACGGGGCGTGGAACTTGCCGGAAGCGGTGCGCGGTAAGTTGGTTGTTTCGGATTCCCGCGGGGAAGCCGTGCTAACCCAAGAAGTAACTATTTCTTCCTCCATGGGAACATTTGACGTTTCGTTTGATATCCCTAAAACGGCGAATACCGGCTCGTGGGATGCGGTGTTTACGCCCCAGTTAAAAGACGGTAAAGACCCGGTTTCCACTTATTATTCTTTCCGTGTGGAGGCTGTTAAACAAGCCGAATTTAAAGTGACGCTCCGCCCGGAGGCCGAAGATTATTTGGCCGGGCAGGAAGCGTCTTTTGCGGCTTCGGCCCAATACAATTTTGGCGCGCCGCTGGCGGAGGCAAAAGCGTCCTGGACGCTCCGCCGCGAAAACGCCTGGTTCGAAGCAAAAGATTTCCCGGGATATGAATTTTCGCCTTATTTCTTGCGGGAAGATGAATATAAAGAAAACGGCAAATTATTGCTGAACTCTTCCGGTAAAACGACCGCCCAAGGCGCGCTTTCGTTCTCGGCCGTTATGCCGTCCGCTTCCGTTCCCGTGCGCGTATATGCCGAACTAGATGTACAGTCTCCCGCCCGGCAGGATTTATTCGCCCGTGCGTCTGTAATGGTGCACCCGGCGGCGTTCTACCTGGGAACAAAACTGGTTACGGAACGCCCCGAACAAAATAAACCCGTGGAGGCCGATGTTGTTGCCGTTACGCCGCAAGGCAAACGGACTTCTGCCTCCGTTACCGCCACTATCCGCCGGGAACAATGGTACAGCGTACGTAAAACGGGGCTCTCCGGCAGATTGGAATGGGTCAGCGAAAAACAAGTAACCGAACTGCCCGCCCAAACTTTGGAAGTGGGCGAAAAAGGCGCGAAGTTTTCCTTTACGCCCGCCGAAGCCGGGAATTATTTTGTAAGATTTACCTCTTCGGACGAGGCCGGGCGCAAAGTAACCGGCGGGTTTAACGTCATGGTTTATGGCGAAGGCCAAGCCTACTGGCGGCAGACGGACGACGGTTTGCTTGTTTTAAAACAAGATAAAAACACCTATAAACCCGGCAAAAAAGCGCGTATCGGTGTAGAATCCCCGTACGAAAATGCGCTTGCGCTCGTTACGGTGGAACGTGAGGGCGTGCTGGACGCATGGACGACTGTTGTAAAGGGTGGGGCTGATTATATTGAAGTGCCGATAAAAGCCGACTATCTGCCCAATGTATATGTAGGGGTAACCTTGGTGCGCGGGCGCACCGGGGCGCCCGTGGACGCAAAAGGGTTGGATTTGGGCAAGCCGCAGGGCAAAGCCGGATACGTCAATTTGAACGTGGAGCCGGATTCCAAACGTATTGCCGTTACGGTAAAACCCGCGAAAGAAGATTACCGCCCCGGGGACGAAGTAATGTTAAAACTTACGTCCAAAGCAGGGGGGAAAGCTGTTCCTGCCGAAGTGGTTGTAATGGCGGTGGACGAAGGCATTTTGGCTCTGACGGGTTATAAAACGCCGGATTTATTTAATTATTTTTACGGATCCCGCCCGATTTCCGTATTTACTATGGACAACCGCTCTTATGTGGTGGGCCAGCGCAACTTTGGCGAAAAAGGCGAAAACCGCGGCGGTGGCGGCGGTTCGGACGCTAAACTGGGCGGTACGGATTTGCGGAGCAATTTTTCGTTTACTCCGTACTTTAACGCTGCCGTGCTGACGGATAAAAAAGGCCGCGGCGAAGTGAAGTTTAAACTGCCGGACAACTTAACCAAATTCCGCATTATGGCCGTTGCCATGACGAAAGACGAATTTGGCTCCGGCGAAGCCGCCGTAAAAGTTTCCAAACCCGTTATGGTTACGTCCAACCTTCCGCGCTTTGCGCGCAAGGGGGATAAATTCTCCTGCGGTGCAGTGGTGTATAATTACGAAGATAAAAAAGGCGAATTGACCGTTACCGCTTCCGCCAAAGGTGCGCTTAAACTGTCCGGCCCGGCCGAACAGACGGTAATTGTTCCCTTGGGCGGTGCAAAAGAAGTAACCTGGGCCTGTGAAGCCGCTGCAAACGGCGAAGCCGAAGCGGCTTTTGCCGTTAAAGGCAAAAAATCGTCCGACGGCGTACTTGCCAAGCTGACGGTCAGCCCGGTGGAAAAGAAACAAACGCTTGCCCTGTATTCGTCTGCGGACGGAGAAAAAGAGGAACTGTTGGATAAACCCGGCAACTTAAACGCTTTGGCCGACAACCAAGTTACCTTTTCGCTCTCGTCTACTGCGCTTATTAATTTAAAAGGTTCTATGGTGTATTTGCTCACCTATCCGTACGATTGTTTGGAACAGCAAATGTCCAAAGCGCTCCCGGTAATTACAGGCGCTAAATTAGTGGAAGATTTTAAACTGGGCGACGTAACGGACCTTAAAAAACGTACGCAGGAAATTTTGGACCGCGTGCCGGAATACCAGTATGCTTCCGGCGGGTTTGGGTATTGGAAAGAATCCCGCCCCGATCCGTACGTTACCGCCTACGCGTTGGAAGTAAACTATTTGGCTAAGCAAGCCGGATACAACGTGCAGGAAAAAGCGCTCCAGCAGGCTGTAAAATGGCTTGAAAGCGCATTTAATAAAAACGCCGCCCGCGCTTATACGTATTCGTTATCGGAAAGCGATACGGCTCGCGCGTATGCCGCGTATGTGCTTGCGTTATACGGCAAAAACGTATCCGCCGCGTTTAACACGCTCTATGCCAAGCGCGCTTCTTTGCCGCTGTCGGCGCAGGCGTATTTGTTAAAAACCGCCCAGGCTTCCGGCCGTTCCCAGGCGGAAAAAGCCGCGCTGGCGCAGGGCTTATTAAACAAAGCGGTGTTTACGCCCCAGTCCGTATATTTTGATGCGCCCGAAGAAATGCCGTGGCTTCACATGGGTAACGTCAAAACCACCGCGCTTGCGCTGGACGCACTGCTGTTTGCCAAACAACCTTTTGAACAAGCGTTTGAAAGCGCCTCCTGGCTCATCCGCCAGTTAAACGCGCAGGGCCACTGGAATAACACGAGCGACAACGCCGCCGTGTTCACCGCGCTGAATACCTATTATCAAGCCAAAGAAAGTGCGGAGCCGGACTATTCAGCCGCTGTCAAACTGGGGGCGAAAACGGTTTTTGAACAAACCTTTAAAGGCCGTTCTGCGGACGCCCAAAACGGTTCCGTTCCGTTTGCCGAGGCGTACGCTGCCGGCGCGGAAACGCGCGTAACATTTGCCAAAAACGGCACGGGCACTTTGTACTATACGCTTGGACAGGTGTATGAACCGCTGGCGTACGATACGCCCGTAAATGCGGGGTTTGAAGTATCCCGCAAGTTAACGACGTTGGATGGTAAATCAGTTCAAGCCGTCCAAGCGGGCGAACGCTATAAAGTTACGCTTACCGTCAAAAACGCCGCAGCGCGCCACTTTGTGGTGGCGGAGGATTTTATTCCTGCCGGGTTTGAAATCGTCAATACGTCTATGGTTGCGGAATCGGCGGAACAAGCCTCCGCTTTGGATAATTCTTCCTTTGACCGCAGTGAAAAGTACGACGACCGAATCGCCGCTTTTGCCGATTATCTGCCCGCCGGTACGCATACGTATTCGTACACGGTAAGCGCGCTGGCGTCCGGCACGTTTGCATGGCCGTGCGCGTGGGCCAGCCAAATGTACGAACCCTCCGTTTTCGGCCAAAACGCGACGGAAACGCTCGTCATTAAATAATGACGTTCGGACGTCCTTTTATTATAACGCTTCTCTCCTGCCTGTTTATTGGCGGGGGGGAAGCGTTTTCATTAACGCCGTCTAAACAAATTTACGACCGCCGCGGCGCGCCCGTGCGCGGTTTTTTGTCGGAAAATGAAACGTATTATCGCCCGGTGCCTTTGTCGGATATTTCCCCGTGGGTGGTGGCGGCCGCCGTAGCGGCGGAGGATAAACGCTTTTTTTCGCACGCGGGCGTGGATGTGCAGGCGGTGCTTCGCGCCGCGTGGCAGAACGCTTCGGGCGGAAAAGTGGTGTCCGGTGCGTCCACCATTACGCAGCAGCTCGTGCGCGCGGTGGAGCCGCGCCCCAAAACGCTGTGGGGCAAAGCGGGCGAAGCGTGGAATGCGCTTTTATTGGAGCGGAAACTTTCCAAAGAAGAAATTTTAGGCGAATACTTTAACCTGCTGGAACTTGGCAATTTAACCCAGGGGGTGGAGGCCGCCGCTTTATTTTACTTTGGCGTAAACGCGGCGGATGTATCCTTGGCGCAGGCGGCCTTTTTGGCGGGGCTTGCCAAATCGCCCACTTATTATAATCCGTTAAAACATTTTGCCCGCGCGCAAAAACGCCAACGCTATGTGTTAAAACGCATGATGGATGAAGGGTTTATTGATAAAGAAATGTACGCTTTGGCCCTTTCCGAACCTTTAGAGTTGCGTGCGCAGGCGCGTCCGTTTGACGCCCCGCATTTTACGCGGCTGTTGCGGCCGCTTATCCCGCCGGAAACGGCGGACGTAACGTCTACGCTGGACCGGGAACTTCAACTTTATGCCGAGGGTCTTGTTAAAAATTACATATCCCGCATGCAGGACGAAAATGTTACCAACGCCGCTGTTGTGGTATTGGAAAACGCTACCGGGGCGGTGCTTGCGTATGTCGGGTCGGCCGATTTTTATGACGATGCCCACCAGGGACAGGTGGACGGAGTCCGTGCGCTTCGTCAGCCTGGTTCCGCTTTAAAACCGTTTGCGTATGCACTGGCGTTTGAGAAAGGGTTGCTAAATCCCGCCTCTCTGCTTTCCGATGAAGATACGTTTTTCGAAGGCGGCTTCCGGCCGCGCAATTACGACGACAGTTTCCACGGGCTCGTTTCCGTCCGCTCGGCATTGGGCAGTTCGTACAATATTCCGGCCGTTAAAGCGGCCGAAAAAACGGGCGCGCCCGCCCTGTTGGCTTTATTGCGTGCCGCCGGACTGACTAGTTTAACTAAACCTGCTGATTTTTATGGTTTGGGCCTTGCTTTGGGTAATGGCGAAGTTCGTCTTTTAGATTTAACCAACGCTTATGCGTCTTTGGCGCGCGGCGGTGTGTACCGCCCTGTTGTATTGGCGGCGGAGCCCTCTATAGTTCTGCCCGGCAAAGAGGGGCGCATATTGGAAGAAAATACCGCTTATTTGGTAACGGATATTTTAAAAGATAATAATGCCCGTGCTCCTGCATTTGGGCTTAATTCCCCGTTATCCGTACCGTTTGAGCTGGCCGCCAAAACGGGGACTTCCAAAGATTATAAAGATAATTTTACCCTGGCTTATACGCCGCGCTGGACGATAGGCGTATGGGTGGGAAATTTTGATGCTACGTCTATGCAAAAGGTGTCCGGCATCACGGGTGCGGGACCCATTATGCACGATTTGGCCGTCTATTTAAACGAAAAATATCCGTCCAATCCGTTTGAAACTGCGCCCGGCATTATGCGCGCGCTTACTTGCACGCAAAGCGGACTCTTGGCGGGCCCGGTTTGCAAACATACGAAAGAAGAAGTTTTTTTAACGGACCATATGCTCGCCGTGTGCGACGGAAAACACACGGTTTTCTCTCCCGCGCTGACGGTTTTATCCCCACAGGAGGGCGATGTTTTTAAATGGGACCCAGCGGTTCCCGCCGCGTCCCAGCAAATTAAATTAGCGGCTTTGTGTGTTGATACTGTATGCCGTTGGATGGTGGACGGAGCTAAATTGCCTGCCCAAACGTGTGAAGCCTGGTGGCCTCTTTCGCCTGGAAAGCACCGGGCTGTAGTAATGTGCGGCGGCGAAATGCAGGAAATAGCGTTTGAAGTGTTGCCGTAGAAGAATATAGACGGTTTAACGGGTCGACTTGCAGAAGAGTTGACCCGTTTTAGGCGTTAAAAAACCCCGCTCTTGTGAGCGGGGTTTTTGCGTTATTAAAACTTATTTCACAACGCCGGCGGAACCGAATACGTTCTGGTTCTTTTCGGCATACATTTTGATAAGTTCTTCGCGGGCCGGGCCCAAGTATTTGCGCGGGTCAAATTCAGCGGGTTTGGTGGCGAAGATTTTGCGGATGGTGGCGGTCATTACCAGGCGGCCGTCGGAGTCCACGTTGATTTTGCAGACGGACATTTTGGCCGCTTTGCGCAGCTGTTCTTCCGGGATGCCGGCGGTGTCTTCCAATTTACCGCCGTATTCGTTGATTTGTTTGACGGCCCATTGCGGAACGCTGGAGGAACCGTGCAACACAATCGGGAAACCGGGCAGGCGTTTGGAAACTTCTTCCAAGATGTCAAAGCGCAAATCCGGGATTTTTTCGCCGGGTTTTACTTTGAATTTGTAAGCGCCGTGAGAGGTGCCGATAGAAATGGCCAGGGAATCCACGCCGGTGCGGGTTACGAAATCTTCCACTTGGGCGGGGTCGGTGTAGGTGTGGTGGTCGGAGCAAACTTCGTCTTCAATGCCGGCGAGTACGCCGAGTTCGCCTTCGACAGTCACGTCATACTGGTGAGCGTAGTCGACTACTTTCTTGGTGAGGGCCACGTTCTCCTCATAGGGGAGGTGTGAGCCGTCGATCATAACGGAAGAGAAGCCGTTGTCGATGCAGTCCTTGCAGAGTTCGAAGGAATCGCCGTGGTCGAGGTGAAGCACAAGGGAACCGGGTTGCCAAGTTCGTTCATCATTTCAACCGCGCCGCGGGCCATCCAGCGCAGCAAAGTGGCGTTGGCGTATTTGCGCGCGCCGCTGGAAACCTGCAAGATCACCGGGGAGCCGGTCTGCACGCACGCGGTAACGATCGCCTGCAGTTGTTCCATGTTGTTAAAGTTGTAAGCCGGGATGGCGTAACCGCCGGCCATAGCGTCTTTGAACATTTGGCGGGTGTTTACCAAGCCAAGTTCTTTATAAGAAACGGTCATGTACAGCCTCCTAAAAATAATATCTGTCCCCAACATTTTACAATTTTTTTAGCCGCCGTGAAGACCCTTTTGGACGAACGGAGCTTTTTTCGTCTAAAAATGCTTGCAAAAAAAGGGGTTTGGGAGTATAATGTACTTACCTTTAATGCGTTTTAGTGATAAAAATGACCTATAAACCTGATTTTTCTATTCTTAAAACCCTTACCGAACTGCCCGGCGTTTCCGGGCGGGAAACTGCAGTAAGAAACTACCTGCACACGCTCCTCACGCCGTATGCGGACGAAATCCGCACCGACGCGCTTGGCAATTTAATTTGCCTTAAAAGAGGTTCCTCCGGCAAAAAACTGCTTTTTTGCGCGCACATGGACGAAGTCGGCCTGATGATTCATCATGTGGATGAGCGCGGATTTGCGCGTTTTATCGCTGTGGGGGGGATTGATCCCCGCACGCTGCTTGCCCAGCGGGTGCGCGTGCAGACGGCTCAAGGCGAGCTGTTGGGCGTTATTGGCGTAAAGCCGGCGCATATTACTACGGAAGCCGACCGCAGCCGCGCACTGGGAATTAAAGAGCTTTTTATTGATTTAGGGCTTCCCGCCGAAAAAGTGAAAAAATGCGTGGAACCCGGCGACTGGGCGGTATTGGACCGCGCTTACGTAGAATTTGGCGACGAACGCGTTTGTGCCAAAGCCTTGGATAACCGCGCAGGCGTATTTGTGCTGGCCGAGCTTTTCCGCGCGTTAAAAGACCCTTTTTACGATGTTTATGCCGTATTTACCGTGCAGGAAGAAGTGGGCCTTCGCGGCGCCAAAACGGCGTCATTTGGCATAGAAGCCGATTTATCCCTTTGCTTGGATACCACGGGCGCGGCCGATATCCCCGGCGTGGCCCCGCAGGATTATATTACCGCGTTGGACGGCGGGGCGGGCGTAACCGCGATAGATTCTTGCACCATTACGCCGCTGTGGCTGTTTAACGCTTTAAAACAAATTTGCGACAAACAAAACATCCGCCGCCAAGTGCGTGTTGCGCCTCGCGGCGGCAACGACGCGGGAGCGGTGCACCTGTCCAAAACGGGCGTACCTACTTGCGGGCTCTCCATTCCTACGCGTAACATTCATTCCAATGTGGAAGTGGTTTGCAAGCGCGACGTAGAAAATGTTTTCCGCCTGGCGTTGGCCGTGGCGCAAAACGGCGTGGAGGAGGCCGCCTGATAACCGGGCGGGAGCTTTCTATGAACAAACAATTTGAACTGGGTAAAAAACGCGGTGTTTATTTGGACGTAACCGATTACACCCAAAACGCCGATTACCAACTTCCGGCGGAGAATATAAAGGCGTTTGAAAAGTGGGACGCGGCCTACCGCGCGCTGGTGGCGCTTCTTTATAATTATGTGCCCAATTCCGGCCATCCGGGGGGGAGTATTTCCAGCGGGCGCATTGTGGAACACCTTTTATATAAACAAATGGCGTACGATTTAAAACATCCGCACCGGGAAGACGCCGACATTATTTCTTACGCCGCCGGACATAAAGCGCTTGGCCTTTATGCTTTGTGGGCTCTTCGCAACGAAGCCGCGCGCATTGCCGCGCCGGAACTGTTGCCGGAAGACGAGAAACTCCAACTCCGCTTGGAAGATTTACTGGGTTTTCGCCATAACAAAGTACAGGGTACGCCGCTGTTCAAAAAATTTAACGTAAAACCTTTGGGCGGACACCCGGAACCGCTTGTTCCGTTCGTGCGCACCAGCACGGGCGCGAGCGGCGTGGGGGATGGTTCCGCCGTCGGGCTTGCGCTGGCCGCGGCCGACGCATATGGGGAAAATTGCCCTACCGTACATATTATTGAAGGCGAAGGCGGCCTTACCGCCGGGCGCGTAAGTGAAGCTGCCGCCACCGCCGCCACCGCACAGCTTAAAAACGCCGTGTTTCATATTGACTGGAACGAAGCGTCCATCGAAAGCGAACGCGTTACCGCCGACGGGGAAAATCCCGGCGATTATGTGCAGTGGAATCCGATGGAGTTCTTTTATATCCATGATTTTAACGTAATCCGCGTACCAAACGGGCATGATTTTAACCAAATCCACGCCGCGCAAAAACTGGCGGCGGAAATTAACAACCACCAGCCGACGGCTGTCGTCTACCGCACCGTAAAAGGCTGGCATTACGGTATTGAGGGCAAAGCCTCACACGGAAGCGGCCACAAATTTGCTTCCGAGGGGTTTTACGCCGCCTTGGCGGAATTTGAAACACTGTTTAATGTTATGTTCCCGCGTTTTGAAGGGGAGAAAACGGCGGACAATGTGGAAAAATTCTATTGGGAGTCGCTTCTTACCATCCGCCGCGCGCTGGAAGCGGATGAACCGCTTTGCGCATATTTTGCGGCGCGCCTTACGGAACGCGTGCGTGCGTTGGACGAAAAAAAACGCGCCGTCCGTGCGGACTTGGGCGACGTTTCCAAACTTTATACATTTAACCCGGCGGAAGTTCCGGCGGAGTTTGTATTTGAAAAAGGCAAATCTTATACCACCCGCGGGGTGCTTGGCAATGTGCTTGCGTATTTAAATAAAAACACGGGCGGAACGCTTTTAACGGCTTCGGCCGATTTGTACGGCTCTACCGGGGCGGGTGCCATTTCTAAAGACTTTCCGGACGGATTTTTTAATACCGTTGCCAATCCGCTTTCCCGCCGCTTGTCGGCCGGGGGGATTTGCGAGGACGGTTTATCCGCCGTTTGCACCGGGATTTCCGCCTTTGGCAAACACGCCGGGGTAGCTTCTTCGTACGGCGCGTTTTTGGCGTTTGAACATGTAGCCGCCCGCTTACACGCCATTGGCGTACAAAGCGCGCGCGAAGCGGGGCTGAACCCCAATACATTTATCATGTTTAACGGGCATGCGGGGTTGCCGACGGGCGAAGACGGCCCGACGCATGCCGACCCGCAGTCTTTACAACTGTTGCAGGGGAACTTCCCTAAAGGCGCGTGTATTACCGCCGTCCCGCTGGAAGTGGATGAAATTTGGCCCTTGGTAACAAAAGCGCTTTCCCTTAAACCGGCTGTTTTTGCGCCGTTTGTGGTGCGTCCGTCGTATACGCTTTTAGACCGCGAAGCCTTGGGAATGGATCCGGCTTCCAATGCGGTAAACGGTGTATATTATATGCGCCGCGCCAAGGGTAATGCGGAAGGTACTGTTATTGTGCAAGGGGCGGGCGTCGGCCGTATTGTGGCGGAAGAACTTTTGCCCGCGCTTAACGCAAACGGCCCGGACGTAAACATCGTGTACGTAAACAGCCGGGAACTGTTTGAGCTCTTGCCCGAAGAAGAGCAGGAAAAAATCCTGCCTTTAGCCCAGCGCCATACGGCTATGGGTATTACCGATTTTACACTGCCTGCGATTGAGGGCTGGCTGCTTAGCCAATCCGGGCGCAGACATACGTTGTTTCCGCACAAGAACGGCGTTTACCTCGGAAGTGCGTCCGCGGCTAACTTATACGCCGAGGCGGGGCTCGACGGAGCCTCCCTGCTTGAAGCGGTGCGCGCTTACGCGCAAGATTTAAAACGGGATACCGCGTGGCGGTAGACCCGAACAGGAGAATAACATGGCAGAAGAAAAACCTTACTTGACCGGACGGACCTATATTTTTAGACTTCCCAAAGGCAAGGATTTATTGGAGTCCCTCGCTGATTTTTGCCACGACAACCAAGTAAAATGCGGCGTGGTGCATGTGGTGGGCTCCGTGGCCAATGCCACGGTTGGTTATTACGACCAGTCCAAAAAGAAATACGAGAAAAAAGTTATCAACGAAGAAATGGAACTTTTAAGCCTTACCGGAAACGTCAGCATCCAGGATAACCGCCCCCAAGTGCATGCGCACGTGGTGCTGGCCGGTAAAGATTATGCCGCCGTGGGCGGGCACTTAATGCCCGGCACCAAAATTTACGTCTGCGAAGCCTACGTGCAGGAACTGGTGGGTGAGCCTAAAGTAAGACGCATGGATAAAGTAACCAAACTTTCTCTGTGGGCGTAATAGAACCCTTATTCATACCGCCTGCTCTTTGTAAGAGCGGGCGGTTTTTTGTGAGAATTTTTCCAACGTGACAATAGCTTTTGTAACGCACCTAAAATAAGCGGGCAGATAGAATAACACTTCTATTTTTATCTGTCAAGCGGGATTTGCAAAAAGGCTTGAAAAGGGTTTCTTAATTAGTTTTAATAAGTAGGTAGGGTAGTTAAAATCACACAGGAGGAAGTCCTTCATGAAGAAACTATTAGGCTTGCTGTTGGCCATGGCTGTGGCCTTCCCGGCGAGCGCCGACGTACTTAAAAACGTAGCCCTCAAAGGCGAAATTCAGACTATCGCCTCTGACGTACATCATAATGATGTGCCGTCCGCTGATAGATATAACTCCGGTACCAACGCCCGCGCCTTGGCCGGTCTTTCTTTTGACCTGGTTGAAGACGTTCGCGCTAATCTGCTGTTCCAGTATGGTTATGCCTGGGGCACCAACAACGAAGACAACAAAGGTTTTGACAATGCCGACGGTATGAAATTGGCTGAAGCCAATGTGGTGCTTTCCAACTTGTTCTGCTGCTTGGAAGCCACGGTCGGCCGCCAGTTCTACGGCGACGAAAACAGCGCCGTTATGTATTTTGGCCCCAACCACTACAACGCCGAAACGGGCGCCAGCCTGGCCAACGCGTTGGACGCGGTAAAAATCGCTTACAGCGATGACTTCAAATCTTTCACCATGATTGCCGGTAAAATTGCTGACGTGTCTAACGGTGAAGAAGACGTTATCACCAAAGATTCCGCCATTTACGGCGCGGACTTGAAACTGAACTTGACTGAGGCGCTTTCTTTCCAAGTATATGGTTATGACGTGCGCAACATACAGGTTTTGAACAACGCCGGCGTATGGGTAGATTTGGATAAAAACATGGGTTTCTACGGCGCCAAATTGGCTTTCAACCCCGAAGCCGCGCTTCTCAGCGTAGAATACGCCCGCAACTTCGAAGGCGAAAGACTTGTTAAGGAACATCACAACACCGGTTATATGGTGAAAGTGGACGGATCCGTTGATCTCGAAGCCGTCACCGCCCGCGCCGCGTTCTTGTATTCCAACGGCAACTTCTTTGCTTTTGGCAATTATATGCCCGGCTTGATCGTTGGTCATAAAATGGCCGGCGAAATCTTTGATTACACCGATGACGGCGTACGCATGTTCAATGTTGGTTTTGACTTCAAACCCTACGAAAAATGGACCGTGTCTTTGGACGGTTATTCCTTCCAGAGCCGCTTCGGCCGCCACTCCGCCACCTTGGAAGCTGACCTTACCGCCAAATATGCCCACAACGAATATGTGGAATTGTTTGCCGGCGTCGGCTATGCCAAATACGGCAACGAAGGTGACTTCAACAAAGCCGCTTATGGACAAGACAACACCAAAGGCCAGCTCGGCATGTTGATTAAATTCTAATCGTTTCCAAAACGATAAAATCCCGTCCGCAAGGGCGGGGTTTTTCTTTGGATAAATGATATCTGCTGACGCGCCTATGCGGAATAATTTATAATACCTGTATATCTTACCCAGGGGGAACCAAATGAAAAAAATCTGTTTGTTAACTGCGGCCGCCTTATTGTTTCCGGTGTGTGGCGTTTTTGCCGCTGATAATTTAATGCGTGTCAGCGCAGATGCCGAAGTGCGCATAAAGCCGGACCGGGCCGCCATTACGTTTGGCCTCAGCCAAAAAACGGCCAATTTGCGCGAAGGAACGGCGCAGCTTAACAAAGTGGCCCGGCAAGTAACCGCTTATTTGCATAACCGCGGCGTGGAAGACCGTTTTATCCAGGCGGACGGGTTATCTATTCGCCCCGTATATACGGAAGAAGCCGTGTATAATGGAAGTGTCCGCCGTCCGGTAAAAGAAAAAATAGAGTACGAACTGTCCCAAACCTTTACCGTTACGCTGGAAGATCCCTCCCAGTATGAAGATGTGCTCTACTCCCTGTTGGATATGGGCGTAAACAGGGTGGAAAATGTATCTTTCTATTCTACTTCTACCCGCACCAGCCGGGATGAAGCGCGCCGTCTGGCCGTCAAATACGCGCAGGAAAAGGCCTCTTTACTGGCAGACGCCGCCGGGGTGAAGTTGGGCAAAATTGTAAACATGCAGGAAGACAGCGTCCCTGCGTGGGGCGGTGCGCGTTACGCGGTAAGCAACGTCAGCCAAAATGTTTACAACGGTTCTTTTACGGCGGAGGAGGGGGCTAATCCCGCTCCGGCCACGGGGATGATTTCCGTCAAAGCCGCCGTTACATTAACCTATAAGGTGAAATAATATGAAAAAACTTTTATTTTTAAGCATTTTTGCCGCACTGCTGGCTGCGGGCTGTTCCCGTGAGAGCAAATATCTGGGCGTATGGGTGGAACCCGTGCCGGGCATGGAGGATGAATTTCAAGGCGTAAAGCTGGATAAAAACGGTGTTGCTTCTTCCGTTAATATGCAAACCCTGGTGTATCAAAATTGGGCCTTACAGGGTGATTTTATTGTATTAACAGGCCAAAGCAAAGGCAACGGGCAAACGATTGAGTTTGCCGAAAATTTTACGCTTCGTAAAATAGATGGTGAATGGACGCTCCAAACGGAAGACGGAAGTGTTTTTTATCGTCGACAAAAATAAAAAGTTTATGCTTTATTTAACCGGGCCGTTCCTTTTTGGAACGGCCTTTTTGTCTAAAGAAAACCACCGGCTAGGCCGGTGGTTCAGTAAGGTTCTACCGTTCCCTGAGACAAAAAAACTCCTTTTGTATAATAAAT
>JAAGKN010000765.1_pt1 | contig 84686 bp, 74 predicted proteins | sample 6206371 | NCBI WGS metagenome assembly JAAGKN01 (sample SAMN11533720, study PRJNA540317) | gut metagenome | isolation source: fecal pellets from male and female animal of same cohort | host: Peromyscus leucopus | place: USA:CA | collected 2017 | reverse complement strand
GTTCAAGGAAATCTACTCCGTATGCCGCACAGATGGCGGCTGAGACAGCCACAAAGGCTGCTTTGGTACATGGACTTAAGACCGTAGACGTGTTTGTAAAGGGTCCCGGTTCGGGACGTGAGGCTGCGATCAGAGCATTGTCTGCCTGCGGCCTGGAAGTGACAAGTATCCGTGACGTAACTCCGGTTCCTCACAATGGATGCCGTCCTCCTAAACGGCGTAGAGTCTAGTATAATAGGGTTTACGGCCTAATGGCTGTAAAAGAGAACAAATGTTGGAAGAAGGTGCTGCGCAAAATGTGCGGTATTGTAAACATCTAATTAAAGGAGAAAAACAAAAATGGCAGTTAATCGTGTACCTGTATTAAAGAGATGCAGAGCGTTGGGCCTGGAGCCTTCCTATCTGGGTTATGATAAGAAATCCAACAGAACCAATGCAAGAGCCGGCAAGAAGGTAAGTGAGTATGGTCTGCAGCTTCGTGAGAAGCAGAAGGCAAAATTCATCTATGGCGTGTTGGAGAAGCCTTTCCACAACTATTATGAAAAGCCGACAGAATGAAGGGTATGACCGGTGAAAACCTGATGATTATGCTGGAGAGCAGACTGGACAGTGTTGTGTTCAGAATGGGCTTTGCCAGAACCAGAAGAGAGGCACGACAGGTTGTGGGTCACAAGCATGTAACGGTCAACGGCAAGGTTGTAAACATTCCTTCCTATCTGATTAAGGCCGGTGATGTGATCGAGATCAAGGAGAGTGCAAAATCCTTACAGAGATACAAGGATATCGTGGAGGTTACCGGCGGCAGACTGGTGCCCGAATGGATGGATACGGATATTGAGGCCCTGAAGGGAACCGTCAAAAATCTTCCTACCAGAGAGATGATCGATGTACCTGTAGACGAGATGTTGATTGTCGAGTTATATTCCAAATAATTGAGACAACAAAGATTCGTAAACAGCAGATTTCCGAATTTTGTGCAGAACAATATCTGGACGCTAAGGCGGCCGGATATTGGTTTCTTGCTTTGTGGATAGTGAGGAAATCTGCGGGACTCAGATTAGGAGGGTATTTGCAGTGTTTGATTTTGAAAGACCAAATATTGAGGTTGCTGAAATCTCTGAAGATAAGAAATATGGCAAATTCGTAGTGGAACCTTTGGAAAGAGGTTATGGCATTACACTTGGTAATTCTCTGAGAAGAATCATGCTTTCCTCTCTGCCCGGCGCAGCAGTGAGCCAGGTAAAGATCGAGGGCGTGCTTGCATGAGTTCAGTTCCATCCCCGGTGTAAAGGAGGATGTGACGGAGATCATTATGAATATCAAGAGTCTGGCTATCAAGAACAACAGCGAGACCAATGAGGTGAAGACCGCCTATATTGAGTATGAGGGTGAGGGTGTGGTGAAAGCCTCTGATATTCAGGTGGATCAGGATATTGAGATTCTCAACCCGGATCTGGTGATTGCCACGCTGAGCGGTAAGAATACCAAGCTGTACATGGAATTGACCATCACCAGGGGCAGAGGCTATGTGAGCGCCGATAAGAACAAACGCGAAGACTTACCCATTGGCGTAATTGCGATTGATTCCATCTACACCCCGGTAGAGAGGGTGAATGTGACAGTGCAGAATACCCGTGTGGGTCAGATTACAGATTTTGATAAGCTGACACTGGATGTCCATACCAACGGAACATTGGTACCGGACGAGGCGGTCAGCTTGGCAGCCAAGGTACTCAGCGAGCATTTGAGTCTCTTTATCGACCTGTCCGAGAATGCTAAGAACGCAGAGGTCATGGTTGAGAAAGAAGACAATGAGAAGGAAAAAGTGCTGGAGATGAGCATTGATGAGCTGGAGCTTTCTGTTCGTTCCTACAACTGTCTGAAGAGAGCCGGTATCAATACCGTGGAAGAGTTGACCAACAAGACTTCTGAGGATATGATGAAGGTTCGGAATCTGGGCCGCAAGTCTCTGGAGGAAGTGCTGGCAAAGCTGAAAGAGTTAGGATTGCAGTTGAATCCCAGTGAAGACTGAAGGTTGGGGAAATTCTAACATGATAAAGGACATCATGTAAGAATTTCCAGCCAACTTCTTGTTCCCGCAGTAAGACCAAATGGCGTGAGGGAACGGTAACCCCAAGTGGAAATTGTTTGCGTCCGGTATGTAAGTCCGAAGCGCGTGGCCGGATGTACCATGAATGGAGAAAGGAATTATTGTTATGGCAAAGTACAGAAAACTGGGCAGAACTTCTTCCCAGAGAAAAGCGTTGTTAAGAAATCAGGTGACTGCTCTGATTGCCAACGGCAGGATCGTTACCACCCAGGCCAAGGCCAAGGAGGTACAGAAGATCGCTGAGGGTCTTATCGCTCTGGCTGTTAAGGAGAAGGACAATTATGAGACCGTTACCGTTACCGCCAAGGTTGCCCGCAAGGACAAGGACGGCAAGAGAGTAAAGCAGATCGTTGACAAGGATACGAAGGCAGTATTGTCCGAGACACATCGCGACAAGGACGGAAAGATTCTGAGAATCGAGAACGGCGTGACTGTAACCGTATACGACGAGGTGGAGAAGGAGATCAAGAAAGACCTTCCCAGCAGACTGCATGCCCGCCGTCAGATGATGAAGGTGCTGTATCCTGTGGTGGATGTTCCCAAGGAGGCTGCCGGCAGAAAGAGAAACACCAAGGAAGTTGACCTGGTGGCTAAGCTGTTTGATGAGTATGCTCCCAAGTATGCAGACCGCAAGGGCGGTTACACCAGAATCATCAAGATCGGCCAGCGCAAGGGCGACGCCGCACTGGAAGTTATTCTGGAGTTGGTATAACGGCTGAAAATCGTATCACATAAACGTAAAAGAGGAATTGGTCTTGCATCAATTTCTCTTTTTTTGTGCAAAAAGTGTTTGTAGTTCATAGATCATCAGCTTTATGTACCTTCATGAAACAGCCCTATATTATCAAGAAAAGTCATTGCACCACAGAAACAAATAGGGTATAATATATGTATATTAAGGAAGGGCTGACTGACAGGCATGAGAGCATTGTACATAATAATTTCCGCTTTTTTTGTGATTTTTTATCCAAGGCAGATAACTCATGTCATATGCTTTGGGAGACATCGGGATCAGATTAATATAAAGAGCAAGGCAGCTTATTGGGGGATATATTCGTTTTGGACGATAGTATTCCTGATATTATGTCTGATGATGGGTTCAGCGGCACATGTAAGCACTGTGATGAATAAGGTAGCGTACTATTTCATTCTGGGAAGCGGCGACAGAGAGTATATTTCCGTTGCAAGTGAGCGTGATGAGGATACATATATTCTGCCATATTATACGCGGAGGGGAATCGATGAAAGTTTTTTGCTTAAGATTGTTCAAGATAATGAGCATATATATGATTACTATGAATTACAGGGATTGTCGGTAAAAAAGGAGGATAAAAACTATTGGGTACTTTATTTAAATGAGGAGGTGATGGGATATGTAGAAGTGAGAAACGGCTTATTCTTGAAAGAGCTTTATTACAGGTGGGACAGGCAAATATTAGATCAAAGGGGGAAACAGTAATATGTGTAAAAGAATGTGGAGAAAAGTATTATCAGTATTTGTGTCAATATGTTTTATCATGGTTCAATCTATGAATGTCAATGCAGCGGGTAATAATGAGCTGAGCGTTGAGCAATTTAATACTATTTTAAATGGCATGGAGAGCATCGTGTCACAATTGGAAAATTGGGGTCTTAATGACAAAGAGATAGATGAATGGTTCATGTTTGCGCCGCGGGAAAGCTCTTTTTACGAAGTGACACAGGTTAATACCGTTTCCTATACAGGAAGTTTTGTAATGGAAAATGTGGATCAGAGTACAGTATATAAAGGTATTGCGGCATATGGGAGTTATGACGGAAACCCGCCGTCCTCGAACGAAATGCAAAAACAGCGAATCCAAAATATATATGCTGTGGCGTTACAGAATTTTCATTCAGACTATTATCAAGGGTCAGATAAAAACGGAGATGATTTCGGAAAATATTTGACTTATTTATATCTGTCACATTATATCGACGGACCGGGGCGCGCGCCAGTGGCAGGCGACCTGCCGTACATCATTTCCAGTGCCGATGTTCAGGCGTATAGCCAATTTATATCAAATGCCAAACTGGCAAACTGGGCCACACAGCTGGCCAATCTTGGAAGCGCCGTTTACTCCGATTTTGACTATTTCTATAATCTCAACGCCATAAATACGATTGACAGAATATTGTTTGATGCCACGGACGATATGGCCATGGCAGCGCTTAATGGTTATAATACAAGCGGGGCAATCGTAAGTATAGTGCCGCTGATCAAGTCATCTTTTGATGAATATTATTATACAGCATCAACTGATGAAGAATTAACCCAGGAGACGTTTAACTATGTTTCAAGTCAATTATATGCATTGGATTTTTATAAGGACTATGATAAAAATATTACAGACACCATTACAAACCTTCTGATAACTACTTTTATAAGCGTTTTATGCAGCAGTGTTTCTCTGATAGGACTTTTGGTTTCTGTTGTCCCGTTATATGTATATGAGGTGACCGGACTGATACAGGCCGCGGTATTGGTTAATCTTCAATATTCATTTAGCGGAAGGCATGCGGTTCGTACAGGAATATATTTGGGCTTATAGAAAATCAGCGTTTTGTGGAAAAGAAGAAAATGCATTCTGATGGGTGCAATAACACGAGCACAGCCGCGGTTGACTGGTCAACTGCAGTTATGCGGGAAAGAGGTAAAAATGAAATTGGCAACAGCATTATCGGAGAGAGCGGATCTACAGAGAAAGCTGGCAGAGCTGGGGGGCAGACTGAATCAGAACGCCAGAGTGCAGGAAGGCGAGGAACCGGCGGAGGCACCGGAAGAACTCATGGAAGAATTGGACAGGATCGTGAGAAGAATGGAGGAATTGATCGCAAGGATCAATCTGACCAACAGCGGCACCATCTGCGACGGCAGGAGTATAACGGAGCTTTTGGCACACAGGGACTGCTTAAAGAGCAGGATTCAGATCATGCGGGGCTTTTTGGACAGTGCGAGCAGCAAGGTCAGCCGCCTGACGCATTCTGAAATCCGCATTAAGAGCACAGTGCCAGTATCTGAGATTCAGAAAAAGGTAGACATGTTGTCAAAGGAATTGCGGGAGTGCGATGAACGGATTCAGGAGTTAAACTGGACTACGGAATTAATATAAAAACGGTTGCTGAAAACGGTCAGTCGGTAATCCGGCAGGGTGGACAAATCTCCCTCGGCAGAGAATGTGCCGAACACCCAATATGGAGGAGGCACGGACAGTCTCTGGGGTTCGATTCCCCGTGTAACAACGCATGTCCCGTATAAGAACATGTGCATGAAAACAATTTCTTATCACTACCACTTTGTCAGCTGCCGGATGAGGGTGGGTCAGGGGAAACGTTTATTGAGCCGATGCCCGGCAGGGTATCGGCTTATTACTGTCAAGTTCTCATCATTCTGACAATGCGCTGGATGCTTTTGTGGGATAGGCAATACTTGTCTGCCAGTTCCGAAGTGGTCATTCCCATGGAATAATCCATATAGATCAGATGGTTGCGATGGGAAAGCCCCGAATGATCCTGGTCTGGGCCCCCCACTACCACCAAGGTGTATGACCCACCCTCCTCGGACAGTGACAGCGGCGGACATAGTTTCTGACGCTTACTGCGGCGTTTTCTGGAAGTGCTGATAATCCTTACAGGAGTTCCAGTTGCCGCCCCAGGTAAAGCCGCGTTCCTTAAAAAGACGGCAGCACAGATCATCCTCATCGATTTTGTAGGGGAAGGGCCTGCTGCGGTCCGCATAGTCTTCCCCGGCGGCAGGGGCCACATTGATGGTGTGGTCCTTGTTGTAGGTAATGTAGGGGTTATACAGGGGATTGATGTCCACCGCCAGCCCGTAGGCATGCCGGGACAGGCTGGAGGAACCAGATACTACCCGATAGTTGAAACAGGAGGTATTGTTGTCCGCCATGGACAGATCATCGTCTCCGCCATATTCATCTATCAGTCGGATTTTTTCGATCTGATACTCCGCGTTGTACAGTTCGTGAAAAATTTCCACAATATCCTGGGCTATGGCCTGATTGCAAATCAGCTCTCCTTCCGCGGAATTCCCTTCAAAATCACAGTAAAGCACATGAACATAAGAGAGAGAGTCCGTGAGAATCGCCGGTTCCTCCAGATTTTCGGGATAGGATATGCCCGTTATATATTCCACCAGACCATCGGAAAGAGGTTCATAATAGAAACCCTCCGCCCATGTAATGCGGGCGTCTGCCATCAGCTCTCCGTTCAGGGACAGACCTGTCAAAGAAACATTGGCGTCCTCCCCCTGATTCTGTAAGTTGTCTGTATCCATATCGCCGCTTACCTTTTCTGCCTCGGGATTCTCTGTATCATATGCACTTTCCTGGGGCGCTGCCACTTCCTCAGGGTCCGAAGAGCTTTCCTGGGACGTCATCACTTCTTCCGGCGCAGACGTGTTATCCTGGGGCGTCGCCATTTCCTCGGGGGCGGATGCGCTTTCCACAGGCGCGGAAGTGGGCTGGGGATGTTCCCGGGCAATATCCCCCAGAGTCTCAGAACCGATTCCGCTGATGCGGCTGACGCTGACGCATATGATGATCACCGCGGCGATGGCGGTAAGTCCTTTTAGTAGAATATTTCGTTTATTATTCATGTTATGATACCTTGTCTTTCTTTTTCCTTGTTGTGGGCAGGGAGCCATGTTCCAGAGGGCCACGGGCAGAGAGCAGTGCCCTGATGGGCCACAGGCAGAGACCCGTGTCCCGGAGAGCCACGGGCAGAGACCCGAAACCCTTTGGGGTTTCGGGTTCGCTTCGCTCGTCAAATGTCCAAATAACCATATGCTCGAGCAAGCTCGGCATACGGTTGTTTGGACACTTGACTCTGCCCTGTACGGATATTATATCATGCCCACACATATCCGTCAAAATTTCAGTTTTTTGATTTCAGTTTTTTCAATTAATGATTGTAAAAGCATGCCAGATTTAGTAAAATAGTAACTTGAGGTATGTGTGAATGAGTATTGTGAAAACCAAAAATCTGATATATGAATATTTGAAACGGGATGAGGACGGCAATGTGGACGGCGCTGTCAGGGCGGTGAACGATGTGTCGCTGCGCATCCGCCGGGGCGATTTTATAGCCATTGTAGGCCACAATGGTTCCGGGAAGTCCACTTTGGCCAAGCATATGAACGCCATTTTGCAGCCCACTCAGGGCACAGTGTGGGTGGACGGCATAGACACGCAGCAGGAGGACCGGGTGTGGGAGATTCGCCAGAGGGCGGGTATGGTGTTCCAGAATCCGGACAACCAGATTATCGGACAGCTGGTGGAGGAGGATGTGGGCTTTGGCCCGGAAAACCTGGGAGTTCCCACCCAGGAGATCTGGAGGAGAGTGGAGAAGAGCCTACAGGCGGTGGGAATGTACCAGTACCGCACGCACTCCCCCAACAAGCTTTCCGGCGGCCAGAAACAGCGCGTGTCCATCGCCGGGGTGCTGGCCATGCAGCCCCAGTGCATTGTGTTGGATGAGCCGACGGCCATGCTGGACCCCAGCGGCCGCAGGGAAGTGATTCGGGCCGTCAGGGAGCTGAACCAGGCGGAGAAGGTTACAGTGATTTTGATTACCCACTATATGGAGGAGGTCATCCACGCGGACCGGGTCTATGTCATGGACCAGGGGAGCATCGCTCTGGAGGGCACGCCCCGGGAGATTTTTTCCCAGGTGGAAAAGCTCCAGGAGCTGCGACTGGACGTGCCTCAGGTGACACTGCTGGTCTATGAGCTGCAGCGGCGGGGGATGAAACTTCCAGACGGCATTTTGACCACTGAAGAGCTGGTGAAGGCTCTCAGGAGGTATGAATGGAATCCGGCACAGAAAGAGGGGAAAAAAGATGGCGCTGGTTGTTGAGAATGTGAGCTATGTATACGATCCGGACGCCCCGCTGGCCCGGAAGGCGCTGGATGATGTCAGCCTGACGATTCCGGAGGGGCAGTTTATAGGCATTATTGGCCACACCGGTTCAGGCAAATCCACGCTTATGCAGCATTTGAACGGCCTGATCAAGGCTACGGAGGGCCATATCTATTTTAACGGACAGGACATTGACGCCAAGGACTGCGACAGAAAGGCACTGCGCAGCAAGGTAGGACTGGTGTTTCAATACCCGGAACATCAGCTTTTCGAGGTGGATGTGTTCTCGGACGTGTGTTTCGGCCCCAGGAATCTGGGACTGGACAAGGAGGAGGTGGAACGGCGGGCTGCCGATGCCCTGGAGAGGGTAGGGGTGCCCAAGGAGCTGTACACCCAGTCGCCTTTTGAACTCTCCGGCGGTCAGAAACGCCGGGTGGCCATTGCCGGAGTGCTGGCTATGCAGCCTGAGATACTGATTTTGGATGAGCCGACTGCCGGCCTGGACCCCAAGGGCCGCCGGGAGATTCTGGACCAGATCAAACTGCTGCAAACCCAGACCCATATGACGATTTTGCTGGTCAGCCACAGTATGGAGGACGTGGCGGAGTATGTGGACAGAATCATTGTGATGAATCGGGGGAAAATCATATACGATGACATTCCCCGGAAGATTTTCAAGCGTTACAGGGAGCTGGAGGAGATCGGGCTGGGCGCCCCCCAGGTGACCTATATCATGCAGACGCTGAAAAAGAGCGGCCTGCCGGTGGGAACAGAGGCTACCACTGTGCAGGAGGCGGCGGATGAAATCATACGGGCGTTAAACGCCTGAAAACACGGAGTTTTTTTATGCTGAGAGATATTACTTTGGGACAATATTACCAGACAGAGTCTGTGATTCACCGGCTGGACCCGCGGGTAAAGCTGGCGGGGACGCTGCTGTATATCATATCCCTGTTTATGTTTGAGAATATAGCGGGCTATGCGCTGGCGGCGCTGTTTTTGGCTTTGGTTATCGGTCTGTCCCATGTGCCTTTTAAATTCATGGTGCGGGGCATGAAGGCCATTCTTTTTCTGCTGCTGATTACGGTGGTATTCAATCTGTTTCTGACTCCCGGCGACGCGCTGGTGAGCCTGTGGAAACTGACGATTACACGACAGGGACTGCACAATGCGGTGTTTATGGCCCTGCGCCTGTGCTTTCTGATCATGGGGTCGTCTGTCATGACCCTGACCACCACCCCCAACAATCTGACAGACGGCATGGAAAAGGGGCTGCGGCCGCTGAAAATTTTTAAGGTGCCGGTGCACGAGGTGGCTATGATGATGTCTATCGCCCTGCGTTTTATTCCGATATTGCTGGAGGAGACGGACAAGATCATGAAGGCGCAGATCGCCAGAGGCGCGGACTTTGAGAGCGGCAACCTGATCAGAAAGGCCAAGGCCATGGTGCCGCTGCTGGTGCCCCTGTTTATCTCCGCTTTTCGCCGGGCCAACGATCTGGCTATGGCCATGGAGGCGCGCTGCTACCACGGCGGAGAGGGAAGAACCAAGATGAAACCGCTGATCTATCAGCGCAGGGACCATCTGGCATACCTGTGTATCCTGCTGTACCTGGGATGCAAGGTGGCAGTGGGACTTGTGCGATTCTGATTATTCCTGTTAATATCTGCGGCAGCGGCTGTTTTATAAGCGCCTAAGCCGCAATATTTGAAGATTCCGGAAGGGCTGGGCTGCATATGGAAAAAAAGAGGGTGCGTTTGACGGTGGCTTATGACGGCACGGCCTATCACGGCTGGCAGGCGCAGGACAACGCAGTTACAATCGAGAGTGAGCTAAACAGCGCCCTGACAGGGCTGCTGGGTGAACCGATTCAGGTGATCGGCGCCAGCCGTACGGACGCAGGGGTTCATGCGTTGGGCAATATAGCTGTGTTTGACACCACAGCCCGGATGCCGGCGGAAAAGATATCCTACGCGCTGAACCAGCGGCTGCCGGAGGATATTCGAGTGCAGCTTTCCGAGGAGGTTGCCAGTGACTGGCATCCCCGCCGGACAGAAAGCCGTAAGACTTATGAGTACAGGATATACAGAGGAACCTTTGCCATGCCTGTCAGGCGGCTGTACACCTATTTTACCTATCACGATCTGGACGTGGAATCCATGAGACGCGCGGCCCGGTATCTGGAGGGTGAACATGACTTCAAGAGCTTTTGCCAGACCGGCGCCCAGGTGGAAAGCACCGTGCGGCGCATTTACTCTATAGAGCTGTGCGAGCAGGGACCAGAGCTGGTGCTGCGGATATGCGGCAGCGGATTTTTATATAATATGGTAAGAATCATCGTGGGCACATTGATGGAAGTGGGCAGGGGAAAGCGCAGGCCGCAGGACATGGAGGCGGTGCTGGCGGCCTGCGACCGCCGCATGGCAGGTCCTACCGCTCCCGCCCGTGGACTTACGCTTGTCAAGTATGATTTTGGAGGAAAATAAGCAATGGCATTGCACTCTTTTGCTTTTCTGTTTTTTATAGCGGCGGTCGCGGGAATCTACTATTTGGTTCCGCGTGGTTACAGGTATATCTGGCTGTGCGCGGCAAGTCTTTTTTTCTATCTTTCCAATGATGTCCGCTACTTCACAGGGCTTCTTTTATGTACTGCGGCGACCTATGGCACAGCTCGGATGCTGGGGCGTGGGGAGGCCAGGCATAAAAGGGCGTTACTGTCTGTCTGCGTCGGTATTCATGTATTGGTGCTGCTGTGGCTGCGGTATTCCCCATCGGATTCCATTCTGGTGCCCGTGGGAATATCCTTTTACGCGCTGCAGGCTCTGGGATATGTGATCGATGTCTACCGGGGCGATATGGAGCCGGAGAAAAACTTTGTCAGATATGCGGTATATGTGGCGTTTTTCCCCACAGTTATGTCGGGGCCGATTCAGAGAGCGCCCAGGCTGCTGAAACAGATCAGGGAAGGCAGGGATTTTGATTACAAAACGGTGCATTCAGGGCTGTATCTGCTGCTTGGAGGACATCTGCTGAAACGCATGATAGCCAATCCTTTGGGGACGATGGTAGATTATGCTTACGCCAACTATGCCCAGCTCCCCGGAGCCGTCTTATTGTGGGCCACCGTTTTGTACGCCATACAGCTATATTGTGATTTCGCGGGGTACAGCGCTCTGGCCATGGGAGCGGCTCAGGTTCTTGGGTTTGACATAGGCCGCAACTTTGAGCAGCCTTATTTCGCGGTGTCGGTGAAAGAGTTCTGGAACCGATGGCATATCAGTCTGTCCTCCTGGCTCAAGGATTATGTCTATATTCCTTTGGGAGGAAACCGCAGAGGAAAATACAGAAAATATATGAATCTGATGGTTACCTTTTTAGTCAGCGGACTCTGGCATGGGACAGGCCTCCATTATCTGGCATGGGGCGGTCTTCACGGATTCTATCAGATCATGGGGAGCTGTATCCCTAAAAGGAATCGCCGGAGTGGGATACTGTATCGCGTATTCGCAAGTCTGTTCACCTTTGCGCTGGTGGACTTTGCCTGGCTCTTTTTCAGAGCGGAATCCGTTACACAGGCTTTTGCCATACTGCACCGCATCTTTTTTGATTTTAAGTTTAAAGAGATGACCTACTACGGCAGCTATCTGATGGGCAGATCGAAAACGATCCTGCTGCTGGTGCTTTTGGGGATCATCCTGGTGTTCCTGGTGGATATCCTGCATGAGAGAAAGATATCCATTGAGGACGTGGCAGCCCGTAAAATACCGCTGGTGGTCAGATGGTGCGCTTATATCATTCTGACAATGGGCATTCTGCTGGTTGCCGTTCATGAGTATGGACGCAACGCCGCCACATTTATCTACACGAATTTTTAAGACGTCTGTCCGCCTGACATGCGGGCAAAGCTTGCGATATGCAGGGGGAATAACAATGAAGAAACTGTTTGGAAAATGTGTTGCCTTTTCTCTGATAATGGTGATCCTGTGCGCGATTACTCTGCTGCTGTCTACCAGAGAGCCTTTCCGCCTGATTATCGCGAAACTTACGAACTGTGAGGAATTTATGGATGAGAGCGGGATGCTTCCCGCGTTTGAGCAGGCCGGGCACAGCAGCGAGGCCACACAGTTGGTAATCGGTGACAGTATCTGCCGGCAGATGTTTGGACCGCTGCAGGAGTACAATCCGGAAAAGGGCATACTGGCTACCAACGCGGCGCTGATGATGCCGGGGCAGTACCTTCTGGCAAAAGAATACCTTGAGAATCATCCGGAGACCACGGATGTCTTTCTGGTCATGCATCCGCTGACGCTCATCAGAACCTTTGAGATGGAATGGGGTTACAGATACGCGGCCATGACTTATGTGGAGACAGGTACCTATCAATATCTGCATGAAGATACTCGGAAAATCATGGAGAACGCCTACGGGGATTTTTTCCTGAGAGAGGGGACGGTATGGATGATAGAAAGCTCTCCCGTATGCCGGAAACTGGGCATGAGTTATCTCTATTTTAATGGGGAGCCTTATGAACAGGCGCAGCCCTTTGAGATCGCGGACCCGTATGTGGAGGCTTTATACGAACTGTGCCGGGAAAACGGCGTGCAGCTGCACCTGTATTCCTCTCCGGTATCGGAATACTATCGGGAGGAGATGGAGGCTCTTGCCCAGGACTATACCGAAACAAGGATGAGCCGGCTGTTTCCCGACTATATGGAAAATCTGTGGTACTATCCTGAAGAATGGTCGGAGGACAAGAGCCATTTCAGCGGCGAATATGCCGGGCGGGATAAGTTAAACGAGATCATAGAGTCGGCTTATGGACAGACCCCGCTGGGAGAGAGCATAAATGTAAGATAGGGTTGACAGGAGAGGTCGATAATGATAGACTTAAAGAGGTCTATCATTATCGACTTTTTTGATTGAAAAACGGAGAATGGAGATGGGTATGGAATACGCAAAATTGTGTGACAGTGAATATCGTTTTATGCAGGTGGTGTGGGAGCATGCCCCGGTGGGCAGCGGCCAGCTGGTGAAACTATGCGAGGCAAGGCTGGGGTGGAAGAAGTCCACCACCTACACAGTGCTGAAAAAGCTGGTGGAGAAAGGCTACTTGCGCAATGACAACGCGCTGGTGACAGTGCTGGTGCCTCAGGAGCGGGCGGAGCGGGAAGAGTCCACCTATTTCGTGGAGCGCACCTTCGGGGGATCGCTGCCCCATTTCCTGGCGGCTTTTCTTGGGGACAAGCAGCTGACAGCGCAGGAAGCGGAATCCATAGAGGAGATGATCAGGTCACACAGAGAGGCCGACGGAAACTAGTCTTATGAACGTGGTGGAAATCTTTTTGACAATGATAAACAGAAGTATTACAGCGGGCATTGTGGTGCTGGCCGTTCTGCCTGTCAGAGCGCTGCTGGGGCGGCTGAACGTTCCCAGACGGTATATTTATCTGCTGTGGCTCATACCTGCCCTGCGCCTGCTGTGCCCGGTCACCATATCCTCCGGGGCCAGTCTTTTCAATCTGCCCGTGTTTGACCGGGCGGTACAGACAAAGGAGGGGCTGGCCTATCTTCCCCAGGAGCTGACGGGAGTGCCCCAGACGGAGGAGTCGGAGAACCTGGGGCCGGGTGCTTACGGTATGGGGGCCGTGCAGCGGGATATTGGAGAGCAAGCCAACTACTATGGGGGGCAGGTTTTTGAACTGTCCTCCCGGCCTGTGGAGCGGGAGAGTGAGACTGGGAGCCTGCCGGAAGAAATCTCCCGCTCTGTAGACTGGAGGAGCGCCATTTTGCATAGTATGGCGGGCATCTGGCTGGCTGGCGCGGCGGCAATCGCCCTGAGGCAGCTATGCGCCTATGGTAAAATCCGCAGGGAAGTGGCCTGTGCCGTGCGTCTGGAGGGCCAGGACAATGTTTTTATATGTGAAAATATTGGTACGCCCTTTGCAATGGGGGTGCTGCGCAGCAGAATCTATATCCCCTGCCACATGGAGGAGAGGGAGCTGCCCTATGTGCTGCTGCACGAGCAGTATCACATACGCCGCCATGACCTGTGGGTCCGCCTGTTGGCCTGCGCTCTGCAGGCCATTCACTGGTACAATCCTCTGATATGGGCGGCGGTACGATGTATGGAACGGGATATGGAGATGCGCTGTGACGAGTATGTGCTGGGCAGGCTGGGAGAGAATATTCGGTATGATTACAGTCTGTCTCTGCTGTCCTGCGCCGTGGGCAGAGGCCGCCGTCCCATGGACGTGACGACTTTCGGAGAGTCGGGAACGGGAAGGAGAGTGAGCCATGTGCTGAAGTATAAAAAAACCGGAATTTGCATTGCTGTCCTGGCGGTGCTTGTCATACTGGTGATAGCGGCGGTCTGCCTGACGGACCGTAAACCCCGGGAGGAGGAGCTGCCAGAGAAGACAGTCTCTGTGGAAAAGACCTATTTCTGGGGACAACAGGAGCTGCAAATGCAACTGGCCCAGAGCGAGGTACCCGCTATGTCCCTGGTGGGACGCAGCACGGTGGCGCTGCCGCTTACTGCAAAGACGGGCGATTACGGCGATAGTATTCACTGCGTGGGGGAGAGCTGTTTTTTTCTGGTGCGCCCGTTCTATGGGGAGGACTCGGTGACCTATGAGATGCAGATGTTTGACGGGGACAGTAAGGAGTGGAGCCAGGGATTTTTAGAGATGGAGCTGCTCAAACAGAACTATCTGTATGGGATGTTTGCGGTCTCCGACGAGGAGCTGGTGTATCTGGTTCCCGTCAAGGGTTCCGGCTGGCAGTATGAGGCATACTATGCCGTGCATGTAAACCGGGCGGGGGAAGAGCTGAAAAGGGTGGATTTGCTGCCCGCGTGCCTGGAGCTGGACATGATACAGGAGCAGGTGCTGCCCACCAATATCTGTGTGGATAATCAGGGGAATTATTATATGATATCCTTCGACGGCAAGCAGATGGCGATTTTAGACAAAGAAGGCGCATCTTTGGACAGCCGGGACTGCAGCGTACGGTATAAGCGGGTTATCCCCTGGATGACGGCGGGCCCGGACGGCGGTATACTGACCCAGGGATATCATGAGACAGAGGGCATGGAATGGCTGTGGCTGGAGGGTGTCTCGGAGAGGCATCTGGGCGGTGTGAAGGGAGGAGGTTTCGGGGACCGGATGATTCCCCTGGACAACGGCGTTTATTATTATATCACAGGCGAGAAAAAGATTTATCAGGGAGACGCTCAAACGGGGGATACGGAGTTTCTGTTTGACGCGGGCAGCATCATCGGAGTCTGGGGGGAGGTTGCGGTCAACGGAGACGGTGAGGTGCTGCTTTTTGTGCAGAAGGAGGACTGCGCTGTGGTCTATGTGCTGAGCCGCGCCGGGGAGACCCGGATGGGTGAGGGAGGCGAGAATATCGCTGCCGCAGATCCTTTGTATGCCATTGACATAACCGGGTTCAAGACGATGGGCCTGGAGGCGACTTTGCCGAGATTCATGGCGGATCATCCCGAGTATGCCTTTGATTTGCAGATAGTTTCCTGGGAGGAGCGCGGCGCCGCCCATGACCGGGTGTGGAATGAGCTGATTGCCGGGGGAGGGCCGGATATATTTTATATCTATGGGGAAGATTTGCCTGCCCTCTGGGAGAAAGGGGTACTGATGGACATAGGGGAGCTGGTCAGCCAGGAAACCCTGGACCAGATTTATCCCGGCCTGCTGGATACAGGGATCATCGACGGCAGTCTGGCCGGGGTCAGCGACAGCTATGTGGTGGATTCCATGGTGACCAGCGCGGATCTATGGCCGGAAGAGGAATGGACCCTGGAGGACGTGGTGGACATGCTGGAGAGGGGGAAGTTTCCTCATGCTTTGTCCTACATGGGTTCCCGGTACTGCGGCGGCAGTCTCCTCGTGAGCAAGCTGGTGAGAGAGGATATAGCCAACTCACCGTTTATCGACTGGGAGAGAGGCGTCTGCAGTTTTGACAGCGAGCTGTTTATCCGGCTGCTGAAAGTGGCAAAACGGTATGACTATGATCTGGGCGCGGAAGTGGAAGAGCTGGAGTCAGATTATCTGGCGGCATACTCGCAGCTGCTGGAGGGCAAATGTCTGGCTGTGGTCGGCAGTCTCAGTGACCGGGACTACTATGTGAGTATCAGGCAGCGCATGGGAGAGAGCTACAACAGGCCCGGTATCCCAGGGGCCGCAGGGTCCAGACAGGTGCCCCGGGCCAGCGGATACTATGTGGTAAATAAAAACTGCGGCAATAAGCAGGCGGCAGCGGCCTATCTGGAGTATGTGCTGAGCGTGGACAATATCGGAGATTACCGAAGAGACTGTAGGGACACCTTTGCGGTCCTCAAGGACTGGGAGGGGAAATGGGCTGTGAGCGAGAGAATGAGCTTCGGCTCCGGCCTGCGATACCTGCTGGACCAAAGTGATCCGGCCATATACGCCGGGGAGATGCCGGAAATCTACGCGGATTATCTGAGATACAGCGAGGATTACTACGACTACATGGAGAGCCTGGAGGGCAGTCCTCCCACGGACGACTATATATGGAAAATCATGGACGAGGAATTGGACAATTACTTTCTGAGCGGCCAGAGCGCGGAACATGTGGCGGAGGTCATTCAAAAACGGGTACAGCTCTATCTGAACGAGCGTCAGTGAAGAACAACGCTGCGGTCAAAATGTGGGAAAATAAGTGGGAAAAAGTGCAAAAACTGTATTGACAGCGGGAAAAACCTATAATATAATATATCACTGTGACGGAGTTCGTGTGTCACTGAGCCATGTGGAGTCAAAGCCCCGACAAAGCATGGAAAAAACGGTGAATCAGACCCTGGAAACCTTAAAACGGCAGCCGGACATCTGCTGTTTGAGGCGGGAAGGAGTCAGTCAAACAAGTCGAATGACAAAGTAATACGGAGGTAACGCAATGAAAACATTTATGGCTAGTCCAGCTACAATCGATAGAAAATGGTATGTAGTAGACGCTACAGATCATGACACTGGGACGTCTGGCTTCTGAGGTTGCCAAGGTACTCAGAGGAAAGAACAAGCCGATCTTCACTCCCCATATGGATTGCGGCGACTATGTAATCGTGATCAACGCGGAGAAGATTAAGGTCACAGGCAAGAAGTTAGACCAGAAAATTTATCATCATCATTCCGATTATGTCGGCGGCATGAAGGAGACCACCCTGAGAGAGAAAATGGCCAAGAAACCTGAGCAGGTGATTGAGCTGGCCGTGAAGGGTATGCTGCCCAAGGGACCTTTAGGAAGACAGATGTACACCAAGCTGCATGTATACGCAGGGCCTGAGCACAACCACGCTGCCCAGAAGCCCGAAGTACTGACATTCTAAGGGACGGAAAGGAGAATAGATCATGGCTAAGACAGCAAAATACTACGGAACTGGTAGAAGAAAGAAGTCCATCGCAAGAGTATATCTGGTACCCGGCAAGGGCGATGTGACTATCAATAAGAGAAATATGGATGATTACTTTGGGCTGGAGACTCTGAAGGTGATCGTGCGTCAGCCTCTGGTAGCTACAGAGACCGCTGACAAGTTTGATGTGATCGTCAACGTAAAGGGCGGCGGATACACCGGCCAGGCAGGCGCTATCAGACACGGCGTTGCAAGAGCGCTGCTGCAGGCGGACGCCGACTACAGACCGACTCTGAAGAAGGCGGGCTATCTGACAAGAGACCCTCGTATGAAGGAGAGAAAGAAGTACGGCTTGAAAGCTGCAAGACGCGCGCCGCAGTTCAGCAAGAGATAAGCAGAATATTTTACAAATTCAAGAGGATATGGAAAACCCACAGGCAGATTTTGTTTGTGGGTTTTTAAATGGGATGGATTGTGTTATACTTGTATTGTAATAGAAAAGAATGGAGGAATAAGAAATGCCAGAAATTTCACTGTTTTACGGAATACGGGTAACAATGTACTATGACGACCATAATCCGCCGCATTTTCATGCTGAATATAATGGGAATAAAGCAATTATTGGAATTGACGAGGCGAGAGTAATTAAGGGAGCGTTACCGTCAAGACAGTTAAAACTGATTTTGGCATGGTGTGTTTTGCATCAGGATGAATTGATGCAGAATTGGGAATTATCAAAGGATGGAAAGCCATTGAATAGAATTAATCCATTAGTGTAACGGAGGTGATGGTATGTTTCCGAAGGTGGTACAAGTGGTGCCAATACAGGATTATACTGTATATGTATATTTTGAAGATGGGAAGATCGTACATTATGATATGTCACAGATGATTGAAAAAGAGGTTTTTCGTTGCTTAAAGGAAATTGAAGTATTTATGGACAGATGTACTGTGATGAACGATACACTTGCGTGGGATATCGGTGGAAATTGGGACAATACAACATGCCTTGATATTGATCCTGAAACATTATATGCATTACCATATGCAAAAGAGGCTATTGCGTAGTGTATGGGGGTGTTCAATGGAATGGTATTCGATGCGGTAAAATTATGTTGGTAACGGATAGGCAACTAACAAAAACCCACAGACAGATTTTGTTTGTGGGTTTTTTTGTGTGTGAATATCTCCTATATTTCAAGAAAATGTCAATCTGGTTTAAAAACTAGTTGATAATATCTATAACATGAATTATACTATTATAAGGATTCAATGATAGATGAGATACATAGGAGAACGATTTTATGAGCTTTGGAGAAAAACTGTTTCAGTTGAGAACCGAGAGAGGAATTTATCAGAAAGAATTGGCAGAGTATCTAGCCGTGTCGGTAGGCACGATTTCCAACTATGAAAATGGCGTGCATAATCCTGATTTGGAGACTCTGTGTAAATTTGCCGAGTATTTCCAGGTGTCCACGGACTTTTTGCTGGGACTCACAAGCAAGGCGGAATCCATAGATAATTTGAATGCGCCGTTGGCGGAGGACCATACAGTCGGAGAAGCGCTGAATGTCATTCAGCGGCTGTCCGTACCGGGACGCGAGAGAATGGTTAAATATCTGACCATGGTTAAATTGTATGAGGAGATTCCTGAAAAGGAGCGGATTATCAGTAAACAGAAACAGCTTATTGACCAGCAGGCTCTGGAGATCAATAAGCTGAAGGAGCATCTGGAGGGATTGGATAAAAATTTGTAAATTAATAGCAGAACATGTCAGAAACCAGTTGATAATATCTGAAATCTGTATTATAATATTGCATAGGGATTCACGTATGGGAGAATTGCAATATGAATTTTGGAGAAAAGCTATTTCAACTGAGAACAGAACGAGGAATATACCAAAAGCAGCTGGCGGAATATCTTGCCGTGTCAATCGGTACCATATCCAATTATGAGAACAGTGTGCATTACCCAGATCTGGAGACACTGTGTAAGTTTGCGGAATACTTTAAGGTATCCACGGATTATCTGCTGGATCTCACAGATAATCCCATGTCTATTGACAGCCTGAATATACAGTTGGTGGACGGATACACTGTTGGCAGCGCCTTGAATTCCATACTTGAGCTTTCCCAGCCCAGCCGTCAGAAATTAAGCAAATATCTGACTATGCTCAAGACCTGTGAGGAGTCGCCCCAGAGGGAGCAGATGATCACCAGACAAAAGCAGACGATCAAGCATCAGAAACAGGTGATTGAAAGGCTGAATCAGACAGTTGAAAAACAGGCTGAACTGGTTCGGGTACTGAGAGAACAGGTAAAAGAACAAAAAGTTGAAAATTCCTCTAAAGTATTTTCTGAGGCCACCGATATATAATATGTCGGAAGGACAGGAAGACCACAGACCACAGCGAAAAAATAAATCAAAAATTTTTTCAAAAAGTCCTAAAGTTTTCCGGAAAGCCACCGATATACATAACAAGTAAAGCAAATGAACGAAAGTTCAGAGCTTACCGTCAATGTAACCAAGAACTGATCCGCACAATCAGGGAAGGGTTACAGTAACATTTGCCGGGAGGGCGATACGTGCGAATCGAAGGAACGGCAAGCAAAAATAATAAGCCGCAAGGAAGCGGCGTTAAAATTCAAGGAGGAATATATTATGGTAGTACAACACAATCTTACAGCAATGAACTCTAACAGAATGCTTGGCTTAACAACAACCAGCACAGGCAAAGTCAACCGAGAAGTTATCTTCCGGTTACAAGATCAACCGTGCAGCAGATGATGCAGCAGGCTTGGCTATCAGCGAGAAGATGAGACGTCAGATCAGAGGTCTTACACAGGCTTCTGCTAACTCTCAGGATGGTATCTCCATGGTGCAGACAGCAGAAGGTGCTTTGAACGAAGTACACGACATGCTGCAGAGAATGAACGAGCTGGCTGTAAAGGCTGCCAACGGCACCAATCAGTCCGAGGACCGCAGCTACATCCAGAAGGAAGTAGCACAGCTGCAGGCTGAGATTACCAGAACATCCAATGACACCACTTTCAACAAGTTCCAGCTGCTGAAGAGCGCTAAGACCATTACGCTGCAGGTTGGTACCGAGAAGGGTCATGAGATCAAGGTTAATCTGAAGGGCATGAGCGCAACTTCCATCGGTGTTGGCGCTGCAAAGGTTAAGATGGACACAGCTACTGCTGCTAAGACTTCCATCGCTGCTATCGAGAGCGCTATCAAGTCCGTATCTGAGTTGAGAGCTGACCTCGGTGCTGTTCAGAACAGACTGGAGCATACGATTAACAACCTGGATAACGTTGTTGAGAACACCACAGCTGCTGAGTCCCGTATCCGTGATACCGATATGGCTACAGAGATGGTTAAGTACTCCAACAACAACATTCTTGCTCAGGCAGGTCAGGCAATGCTGGCACAGTCCAACCAGGCTAACCAGGGCGTACTTTCCTTACTGCAGTAAGAATTACTGCGGTGATCGTAGGACCATAGTAAAAACAATCAGCGAGAGGTTGACGAAAGTCAACCTCTTTTGCTATCAAGAGTAAGGCGGTAAGTGCAGTATGTGCGGACGAATAGATTTTTCGGATAATTTTTTTTGCCCTGAGATACGCTGCGGCTATCCGGTGAATCGAACTATGAAGACGGTTTGGGCGGCTCAGCTGGAGGTGCTGGCCCGCATAGCGGAGGTTTGTGAGCGGCATAATCTACAGTTTTACGCCATGTTTGGCACACTGCTGGGAGCTGTGCGGCACAAGGGTTATATACCGTGGGATGACGATTTGGACATCGGCATGCTGCGGGAGGATTATATGGGGTTCCAAGAGGTGGCAAAACAGGAACTTCCCCCGGAGTATCAGGTACTGAGTGTATATACGGATCCGGAAGGGCTAACGTCTCTTACCAGAATAGTCAATGGCAGCCGGATCGATTTGGCAAGACAGCGCATGGAGGAGTATCATGGCTGTCCTTTTGTGGAGGGAGTTGATATATTTCCCTTGGATTATGTGCCGGCGGATGGAACGGCCAGGGCACAGCAATATGAGTGGCTGCATCTGATCCAGTCGGTATTTCAAAATGCTATGGTCTACTCGCAGAGAGAAGATTTGGGACTCAGCACGGCAGATGTTTATAGGCGCCGCATACAGTTGGAGACAGGTATTGAAAAATTAGAAAAGCAGTTTCAATTTTCCATAGATACAGAGAAATCTTTATCCTGGCAGCTTTTGACTCTGTATGATCTGGTGGGTATGATGTATGGGGAAGAAGAATCCGCTTATATCACATCCCATCAGATATCCTGTAAGGCAGACAGGATGTTGTGGAACAGGGAATGGTTTGCGGAGCGTGTTCCGATGGGATTTGAAAATGTGTATTTACCAGCTCCGGTGGGATGGGATGCTATCCTGCGAATAAATTATGGAGATTACATGCGATTTCCCAGCCGGAAGATCAATCATGGAGGCTATGCAGATCAGGCGCAGATATTGACGGAAAGAGGATTGTGGGAGCCAGAAGAGGAAACTGTCTCCGTGCCTGTATCCGGACAGAAGGAATTGTACATGCCGAATCACGAAGAGATTTCTGGGATTTTAGAGAGCGGCCATAAACTGGTATTGTACAGTACCAGTTTGACGGGAATGCTGCGGGGAGGTGAGAGATATCTGCTGAAGATTCAAGATACAATAAGGATATTTAATGGGCAAGAGAAAGTTATTCTCTGGTGGTGTCCTCATGATGCTGAGGGATGTCATTACAGGGAGCTGGAACCAGAGCTTTTCGAGCAATATGAGCGTTTGATAGAGGAATATCGAGCATGCGGTCAGGGTATTCTGGATCAGACAGATTATAGAGAGAGAGCGGTGGAAGTGTGTGACGCGTTTTATGGCGATACGGGTGAACTGTATGAGCTGTTCAGTCAGACAGGAAAGCCGATGATGAGGCAGAACGATGATATCCTTTCCTGAAAACTACTTTGAAACGGAAACCAGGTGCCGGTTTACCATAGGCAAGCTGATGAAATCCAATTGGGCGGCTCAGTTGGAAGTACTTGAGGTATTCAAAGCAGTCTGTGAAAAACATAATATTACTTTTTTTGCGGGCTTTGGCACATTGATCGGCGCTGTTCGCCATAAGGGCTTTATCCCCTGGGACGACGATATAGATGTTATAATGAAACGTCCGGATTATATGCGTTTTTTGTCTGTGGCCAGACAGGAGCTGCCCCAGAAGTATCAAATACTCAGTATGTACTATGGAGAACATTGGAATGGTTCCTTCTCCAGAATAACAAACACAGACAGGATATCACTGCATCCCGAGCATCTGATGCAGTACCATGGCTGTCCCTTTATTGTGGGAATTGATATTTTTCCTGTGGATTATTATCCTAAAACATCCGCGGAACAGACACTGCAATGGGCACTGCTGGAAGTAGTTAAGAAAAATATCAATTATTGTGATGAGTTGCTGGAGATGGAGGAGCCTAATGGAGAGGTGGCTGAAATGTGCCGGGAAGGCCTGACGCGGGGATTGGAGCTACAGTACGGCTATCTGGGCATTCCTGTGGATGCAGGAAAGAGTATTTCCAACATCCGAAATCAACTATTTCGCATCTATGACAAGATATGTATGATGTATCAGGAAGAGGAATGTGAAGAGATGGCAGCGTTTCAGGCCAACATTCCCCGGCTGGCCGGCAGGTGGAAAAAGGAGTGGTTTGACAGAGCTATTCCTATGGGCTATGACGTTACCTGGATTCCTGTACCGGCAGAATACGATAAGGTTCTGAGAGCCACTTTCGGAGACTACCGCAATCCGGTATGTCGTCGAGGGGGACATGATTATCCCTACTATAAAATACAATTGGAGGCATTACAGGAACAGGGGATATGCCTGCCGGATGATGGTCTGGAGGCAGGAGAATATCAGGAATTTCCCGCATGGGAGCAGGTGCGGGCGGAGGGTGAAAGAGGCTCTGTACCTCAAAAGTGGCAGCGGCTGTTACAGGGCTGTGAAGAGGCGGGCTCAGCAAACGATGACGGAAATGTGGGGGTAGAAGGCGGCGAGGAAAGTAAGTATCAGCGCCCGAAACCCCGTAAAGTCATACTATACGCAACTTCACTGCTGGGGCTATTGCGTGGTGAAGAGACATATCTGGCAAAACTTAGCTCTGTGCTGGAAAGTTTTAGGAAACAAAAGGATGTATTGCTGTGGTGGATACCCTGCCAGACGGAAAACTGTCTGTATCGGCAGCAGAATCCGGTTCTCTTTGAGAATTTTGACAAAATATGCCAGGAGTACATAGATGCCGGGTGGGGAATTTATGATGACAGCGGCGATTTCGCGAGGGCGGTGGTGCGCAGTGACGCCATGTATGGAGACTACGGTGAGATATATGAGATGTACCGGGAGAGTGGTAAGCCGATCATGATACAGGACGAGACCATATGCGGCTGATGCAAAATAATGGGGTTGGGCAAACGCGGAGAGCTTTACGGGTATGAAACACCTGTGTTTTGCATACAGAGGAAAGCATATAGAAATGAGGAAAAGATGCTGCAGTTTTCACAGGACTTTCTACAACATGAGATTAGAGAAGATTTTTATATTGATTCCACTATGAAAACGGTGTGGGCAGCAACCTTAGATCTCTTACAGACCATAGCGGAGATCTGTGAGCGCTACGGCCTGGAATGGTATGCTGCCTACGGTACGCTGTTGGGAGCTATCCGCCATGAGGGCTTTATCCCCTGGGATGATGATCTGGATATTTGGATGAGACGGGACGACTATCAGAAGATGTTGGAGGTATTGCCGGAGGAGCTGCCGGAGGACTATCATGTTCTCAGTTCCCAGACGCCGGAGGGCTATGAGCAGTTTCACACATGCGTGGTCTGCGGGGAGGGGATCAGCATCGAACCGCAGTACCTTGCCAGACATTATGGCTGTCCGTTCCGGGTGGGAGTGGATATTTTTCCGCTGGACTATCTGCCCAGAGACAGGGAGTTATGTGAGCGTCAGAAAAATATCTTTTTGCTGGCAAAGAGGACGGCGCAGACCGTGCAGGAATACCGTGGTCTGCCTCAGGACGCAGGGGACGAGAGAGATAAGTGTCTGCGGGAAATCCGGGAGGGAATCAGCTTTTTGGAGGAGTATGTGGGTCTGCCTGTGGACAGGCGGCTGCTGGAGCAGGGGCAGTGGGACAAGGTGGTCAGCGAAGTGTATCGTCTTGCCAACGAAACTGTCTGCCGTTGTTCTGAGCGGGACGCGGATTATCTCGTGATGTACCGGGACTTTGCCAACAATGAGCGGAAAAAATATCCGAAGGAATGGTTTGATGAGACATGGGGGGCATCTTTTGAGAGCGTGATGCTGCCTATTCCGTGGAAATATGACCAGATATTGCGGCAGATTTATGGGGATTATGAAGTTCGCCGCCGGGGGAGGACCAGCCACGATTATCCGTATTATGAGAAACAACTGGAGCAACTGCGGGAGATGGTGAGACGGAGGGGGGTGCCCGCCGGGGACAGAGCGGATGAGAAGATCTATCCTGTCGGTTGGGAGAAAATGCTGGTGCGAACTGACGGCGCAAAGAAGAAGATTGTACTGTACACCAACGATATCAGCGATTTTATCACAAATGGAGAAAAGGCGCTGGATAAGTTGGAATCCGTATTGCAAACCTTTTATGAGGCCAAAGAGCAAATACTGTTGTGGTGGAGACCCTGCGGGCAGATGGCTGACGCCCTGGGGCTTGTGAGTGAGAGCCTGGCAGAGAGGTATTGTACTGTTTTACAGCGGTACAAGTCAGCGGCATGGGGAGTCTGCGATGAGAACGGAGATAAACAGCAGGCAGTGCTGATATGTGACGCGTATTACGGTGTGGAAAGCAGTCTGGCAGGCAAGGTCAGAGACAGAGGAAAACCGCTTATGATAGGGAGCGGGAAATAAGGTATATTTATGGTTTCCTGCCAGAGGTGTATGCTTATTTAATTTTTTGACGGACAACAATGTTTTGTCCGTCTATACAATTCCCGCCTTGCCCTATAAGATTGCAAATAATTCTTGCGACATCATCCGGCTGCATAATTGTACTGGGGTCTTCGTCCGGAGCGAGCTTTTTTCTGAGATTTGTCGCGCATCGCCCCGGAGAAATACAATAAACCTTGATGCCGTATTCAGCCAGCTCTTCTGTCAGTGTTTGGGATATGGATATCATCGCGGCTTTGGAGGATGCGTAGCTGACCCAGCCGGGTCTTGGCGACATGCCTGCTGTGGATGCGACATTTAATATTTTTCCGCCCTGTTTTTTCATATACTTAGCGCATTCTCTCATTAAAATAATAGGAGAAAAACAATTTACCATATAGGTCATTTGAATATTCTCAAACGAAGTCGAAAATATTGAGGCTGGTTCCGTATAACCTGCAATATTAAGCAGGCAGTCGATGGTATCGTATTTTTCAACGATCTCATCAACAATGCCGGGTAAATCCTGGGGCTTGCTCAAATCTGCGTTTATAATGCACACATTGATGTCTGATGACATATTTTGGACTGTTTCTGTCAAGCCGCTTATATTTCTTCCTATAAGCGCGATGTTATCATAAACTCCCGTTTGGCTCAGCATTATGGCGCTTGCCCGCCCAATACCTGATGATGCTCCTGTAATAACACATGTCCTCATTTATCTTCTCCTTGCGATGTACTCTTTATATATAATTTCCCCTATTAACATATCCAAAGTTTCGGTAAGCTTTATATTGTAACTGCTGCCTTCAATGATTTCGATATCACTATTTTTGTAATAAAACAATAAGCTTGCGTCTTCTGTAAAGCTGCAACCATCCTTAAAAGCCTTTTCATGTGCTCTTAAGAGTTCGTTCCTGGAAAATTTCTGAGGTAGCTGCACATTGATCAGTTTTGAGCGGTCCAGTATTCCGTCAAGTTTTTTGCCGCCTTCGACTACAGTGTATGGAACAGAGTATCCAAGCAATGCGTTTTGTGAAACCGCGGAAATAAGTTTCCTGAAATCCTCTATAGTCGCAAACGGTCTTGCTGCCTCATGGATGATAACCATTGCATTCTTTGCCATTTTTAACCCATTGTATACGGATTCCTGCCTTGTCTGACCCGCCGGGGCAAAAAGAACTTCTTTGGTAATGTTGTACTGAGCAAGCAGTAACGTTAAAACTGTAATATATTCCTTTTCACAGACAACAATAATTTCTGATATTTCATCTAATTCATCCAGTCTCTCAAGAGAATGAATTATAACCGGTTTGCCCGCCAGTAACAGATATTGTTTGGGAATTGATTGCTGCATCCTTTTTCCTTTGCCGCCCGCCAGCAGGATCGCTGAGTACATTTCCGCCACCTCCATCCTAAATGTTAAGCATATCCAAAACTCTTTGGCTGCTGTTTCCATCGTGGTATTTTAATAACTTATCTCTTAACTGCTGACGCTTGTGTTTGTCGAAGTCCTGCCCGTCCGCTACCATACCTGCAAAATTGATGAAATCATCCATATTCCATATCTCTTTGCCCGGCAGCCAATCACAGATATTATCAAACATAAATCCTCTGCTGTTTTTATACTCTTCAATATCATCTAATGTAAACGCTATAGGTCTGTCTAACAGCAGATAATCTGTCGTGACAGAAGAATAGTCGGAGATAAGCGCATCTGCATGTGCCAATAATCGGTTTACCATTATGTCATGCCTGTTAAGTTCCTCGTTATCCAGCAAAAGGATGTTGCTGAGGTTTCCGCACTTAATATCCTCCTTATTTTGAAATGGATGCAGTTTTATTACAAGCTGAATATCACGACTATTCAGAAAACCGTTCAGCGCATTCATTTTCCCGTAAGTTGTCACGACTGGCAGTCCTATCTCGGAAAAGTCTGAGTATTCATTTAAATAAAATAATCCTTCATTGGATACCGTTCTGAACGTAGGCAGCCAAAAAATGTATTTTGAGGCAGGGGGGATATTTAACAGTGCCATATAATCGGTTTCTGATTTCTCTACCAGCCAATCGGCTTTTGGATAGCCTGTAACCAGTATCTGGTCTGTTCTCAGGCCATTAATTTTCTGGAATAAATCTCCATATATATCACTTACTACTGTGTAATATTCATATCGCTTTTCATGATAATTACGCCCTTTTGAATATTTATAGCCGCATCCGTGCCACAGTTGTATTCGTATCTGATCTGGTCTTGCTTCTCTGCAGAATCCATGTGCATCTGTGAAAAAAATATATTTTGCCAGACATAGCGCCCGGTAATATGAGTCTCTATGTTCTGTATTGTCTGTTTCCGCCCAATCGAATGACATAAAGGTAACATTTTTGATGCCTGCATAATCAGTATGATTCAGTGGGTCTTTGACAAACCATACCAGCTCATATTTTTCGTTGTATCCGCTTTTTACCATGTACTCAAACAAGGCTCTCGCGTTATCGTAAAAATCCATTCCCTCTATGTAGGCATCTTTAGAAGGCCCACTTCTGAAAATAATAATGTTTTCCAGCGGCTGCTCCCGGTATTTGTTTTTATATTCCAGATAAATCTCTGTATTTTTATTAGGGAAAAAATAAATAACACGATCAGGTGTATTTATTGATTGAACCTGTTGTATTTGTTCATATACTTCCCGGTAGTAACCGTCTGCAATAATAAACGTGTACTCATCAATACAAATGGTATCACAATATGAATATTTGCAAAGAGGTATCTCTCTGTCCAGTACAATAAGTCTGTCTTTTTTAACGGTTTTTCTGATAATCATTTCAATATCATTCAATAAACCGTATTTTTGATCCAGTTCTTCAACATATTTTTTGCTTGCCTGAATCAGGCAGATTTTTTTCCCTGATATATCCGAGATTTTTTCAGGTGATAATTGCTCGAGTTTCATAATGTTTCTGTCTCCTCCACTCAAAAAATAATTATATGATCCAAAAGGTCTTTTATACAAAAGACACTGTTTTCTTTAATTACATTTGATTGCCGCATCTGATCGCTGAAAAATAATTCCTTACCTTGCGTCAGCAAGAATTCAAATGGTCTGATTTCCATAGAACTGTATTCCAGATAAAAGTTTTTTTGTACTGTTTCGGATTTCAATCTTAAATAGGCCTTATGTGCGTCTTCAAACATAAAACCAAGAGATTCATCATCCTTTACACGCAAATACTCCCATATTGACAGTGTCCCCCTGATGGTATCAACCATTATTCCTGTACTTGCCCTGACGGGTATTAAATACAGATTTTTATCTCTGACAAAGATTTTTGAAAATGCAAAATCTCTGCTGTTAAAGCCATTTGGGTAAGTTTCATATTCCTGTACATCGTGTGATGTTATGTTCCACCTGATAATCGGTCCGGGATTTTTGGGTGCCAGCCAAAGGCTATCGCCTGCAATACATCCACTCCAGCATCCGTGATTATTATCTCCGACGCGCCAGAACCGGCCGGTGCCATTATCCATATTAAATTCAAGTATCTTATTATCACAGGTGTCCGGAATATATAGTATATTGCCGTATATTGCCGGACCTCTTCTGAAGATAAAGGACTGTTCCCACGCCCATCTGTCAAAATATTCAACATCATATCGGCCATTGGCGTGTGTTATTTTTAATATTCCTGGGTATGTACAGCCGATCATGTAAATGCTGTCTCCATAAACAATTCCCTCATTAAATTTAGCCCCATTTTTATAGTATTTATTGTCATTGAACATCGGTGTTTTTATTGCAAGCTTATCAACCTCGTATGTTGCCGTGTCTATAACCGCAATTTCATCGGCGGATGAGGGAACCAGATATATTTTGCCTACACAAACAACAGCCTTTGTATAAAGCCGTTTCCGATCCATTTTTTCATTTGGTATAAACCCCAGATACTCACAATTTCCGGTATTTAGATACGCCTTAAATATAGCGTTGTATTCGGTACTGATACCTATCCCAAAGCTTGAATTAACTTCTGCAAACGCTTCAAAATCAAGTTGAGTATATTCCACAACCATGAACCTCCTGTTGGTGATTTAGGGTTTTCCTTCTTTCATTTAGAACTTTTTCTGACGCCCAACTGCCTCCGCAATGATGAATAGATATTGTTTTGTCTGTGACAAACACATTTTCTCCAAGGACACTTGCAGTTGCCATAATTTCCGGCGCCAATATCAGCATACCCTCAACCTCCTGCATGAGAAAATACTTTTTAAACCCATGAGTTTGCAACACTGATGTCTCATAAAACCCGTTTTGTGTCATGTTCATCGTTCCATCATCCTGCACAAACGGAGAAAAGCTTCGCTCATCCTCGAGAATCTCTTTTAATATATGATTTCCTTTGACAGCGCCTACGCCTGCCCCGCTGTTGACTGCAGGCCATTGGCCATGTGCTATAAATGCTCCGGTCCTCACTAGGGAATCAGGATTCTTTAACAATTCCACGTCTGTATCCAGATAAATGCCGCCATGATGATAGATAATATCCATTCGTGCGTAATCGGATACATAAGCCCATTTTCCTGCTGCGTAAGCCTGTTTCATATACAGATTTTTGTTTACATCATAATTGGTTTCATTCCATTCTATAATCTGATAATCAGGACAATATTTTTTCCAGCTATCTATACATAATTGATGCAATTTTGTCTTTTCGCCTTTGCCAAACCAACAATAATGGATGACTTTTGGAATTATGCCCCCTTTTTTTTCCAGCAGGCCAAAGGGCTGCGCAATATTTTGCTGTATCTCTCTATTCAGTTTTACGTAAGCATAGCTTGAAATGTCATGCCATTCCGTGTACCGGCTGAATTGTTGTTCAATTGCGACATAAGATTCGATCACTATCAAAAAAATAAAATCCGATACATGTTTCTCTTTGAATGAATCGACCGAGATAACCGGGATTTTTCTTGAAATTCCCACGGTTTTCCCCTCTTTTTGGAGGTTGTTGTCCAGAAAAAAAGTAATTCTTTCCCATATCCCATACTCAACAAACAATCCCTCAATAAATGCGGCGATTGTGCCGGCCCCAAAGCATACGACCGGTTTCTTCGTTCCTGTTACCTCATCAACAAAGTTTTTCCAGCCATCTTTAATTACCATGTTCTGATTGCTCCTATTGAAAACGCCGTTGCATGCAAAATACATCGACAGTTCCCGTCAATTTTTGTGCCTCCATGTAACTCGATATTAAATTTGTTGCAGCTCCCAACAACGGAAACTCTGTCTGGTGGGCATAATATATGTAAAAACACAAACGGCAGGTTTCGCAGAATGAACCCTTCTGCGAAAAGACCCTTCAAGTCCGGGAGATAAGCATTTTCAGGAAACATGACCAAGAATCTGACCATAAAAGTCCGGCAGCAGTCCAAGCTGCCTTCTTTTAGATTCCATTGTTGGGTGCACATAGCGGTTCAGGGTGATCTTTACATCGGAATGTCCCAGAATTTCACTGAGCGCTTTTACATCCATGCCATTCTCTATACAGTTTGTGGCAAATGTGTGGCGGAGAATGTGAAAGTTTCTATCGCTGACGCCCATTTCCCTCAGAAGTTTCTTGAATCTGTACTGTATGGTTCTCGGCTCCAGGGGCTTATTTCCGCCAAATACATAGGGGCAGTCCTGATTCAGCTGGGCGAGCTGCTCGATGATTTCGGCTGTCAGGGGTATCATTCTTTTGGAACTTTCACTTTTGGGAGGGGTCTCCAGCAAAATAGTCTTGGTCACGCTGTCCTGCACGGCAATCCGCTGAACCGTTCTGTTCACCATCATAGACATATTATTGAAATCAAAGTCCGTCCATTTAAGCGCGCATAACTCACCGAGCCGCAGGCCTGTGTACAGACACAGTAGCAGCGCTGTTTTGAATGAATCCGGTTCGTCATAGATACCGGAGAGCAGCCTGGCCTGTTCGGTCTTGGAAAAAGCCTTGACCAGCTTATGGTTATGCTTTATCCCGGTTAGCTCCAACATGGGAATATTTGACAAATATTTTCGGTTTGCATACACCAATATCTGATTTACAATGCCGCGGATGCTCTTCCGCAGGCTTTCCGAAAGCGCCGGCTCTGACAAGTAATCGGAGATCTTTGTCTGTATTTCCGAGACGGCAGTATCGGAAAGCTGACAAAGACCGATCGCTTCAGCGAGATGGGTTTTATATACGGTCTCATATTTCACGTAGGTGGAATACTTCCGTTTATCCGCGATCTCCGCAAGCCATTCCTGAGCCGCCTGTGAGAACAGAACCGTGGCACAGGGCCTGACATCCCCTTCCAGACAGCCTTTTTCCGCCTGTCGGGGATTTTCTCCTGTTTCCGTACCTGTAAGGCCCAGCTTGGAACGGAATAACTTTTCTTTTGCTGTTTCGTAGGTTTTGCCGTACACGGAACGGTAGATATATTTTCCCGTGGTTTTATCAAATGACTTATAGCGTCCTTCCCATCGCCCGTCGGCCCTCTTCCTGATATTTTCTCCATGTCTTGCCATAGCGTTCTCCTCCTGTTTGATTTCACGTATCCCTGAGATTTTGACCCCTTAATTGACCGCAAAATATGGGTTTTCTCTTAATTTGAGTTCCTTATTTTACACAAGATGCATTTAATCAATGAAATCATCCCTGTCCAGAGCCTGCATATGTTGTGGGAAACAGTGGAAATTATTTTAAAATGTTGCAAGTCTGACTTAAATAGTGTAAAATAAAACCGATATACTTAATAATAGTACAGAATTCTTCTGTGGTCTTCTTTTCGCAGAAGGGTTCATTCTGCGAAAAGCATTATGGAGTTCATAAATAGTGGGTTGCATGGAGGCACAAAGAATTGACGGGGAACTGTCGCCGCATTTTGAGTGCGGCGGCAGTTTTTTTGCTGATTTGCATCTTATATATTGCAGTAATTGGGAATAAGGAAAATGGTGGAAAAAAAGATTTTAGTGACACGTTCCTCAATGCCTCCATATGAGGAATACATAGAGGCAATTAAGCCATTATGGGATAGCCATTGGCTGACCAATATGGGGGTATATCATCAGGAATTGGAAAAAAAGTTAAAAGAGTATTTGGATGTACCAGAGTTGTCGCTGATGGTAAACGGCCATATGGCGCTTGAGCTTGCTATCCAAACGTTTGGATTTCCGGAAGGCGCGGAAGTCATTACGACACCGTTTACTTTTATTTCCACTACACATGCTATTGTAAGGAATCATCTGAAACCTGTATTTTGTGATGTAAAGGAAGAAGATGGAACGATTGATGAATCCAAAATAGAAGATCTGATAACAGAGCATACGGTTGCCATCCTGCCCGTACATGTTTACGGAAATATCTGCAACATAGAGGCAATTGACAAAATTGCAAGGAAATACGGCCTAAAAGTGATTTATGATGCGGCCCATGCATTTGGTATAACATATCGGGGCAAGGGAATCGGGTGTTACGGGGACGTGTCGGTATTTAGTTTTCACGCCACGAAAGTTTTCAATACTATAGAAGGCGGTGCGGTTACCTTTAAGAATCACGAGATGAATGAAAAATTGTTCAACCTGAAAAATTTTGGCATTCAAGGAGAAGAGTTGGTTTGTGAGGTTGGGGCAAATGCTAAGATGAACGAATTTTGTGCTATTATGGGGCTGCAAAATTTGAAATGGATACACAGAGCCATGCAGGAGAGAAAAAAGCGCTTTGACTGTTATGAAGAACAACTGGCAGAAGTAGAGGGTATACATATTTTAAAGCCCGAAAGTGCGGCAACGAATAACTATGGATATCTTCCGATCCTTGTGAACCCTGAATGCGGGCTGTCAAGGAATAAACTATATGACAAACTCAGGGAACAGAGTGTTTTCTCCAGAAAGTACTTTTATCCGCTTACATCAGATCAGGCATGTTTTAAGAATAAGTACAGGGACGCAAATATCGGGGTCGCGAGAAGATTGGCAGAAGAAGTGCTGGTGCTGCCGCTGTATGAGGATTTGGAGATGGCAGATGTAGAAAGGATATGCGAACTGGTCAAGACGGCAATTAAAGGATGATTAAAAATATTATGAGTAGTAGACAGCGATTTTAGTTTGGAGATGTAGAGAGATGGATAATTACTATGAAAAGATGAACAATGTTTATAAATGTTTGGCGGATGATGAAAGCCGTTTTTTGTTTAAGGCAAGAATAGATTTTATGCTTAATCATGATCTGGATGCTTTTTACGATAAACTTTTGCAGATGAAAAAAGTTTATAGGATGGCAGAGGCGATAGAAAAAAGAATAGATGATGATTCGTTTAAGGGAATTATTTTGTTTGGATGTGGAAAAGATGGAAAGTATAGTAAGAGATTTCTGGAGAATTGTCATAAAAAAGTTTCTTTCTTTTGCGACAACAATGTTGAAAATATAGGGCAAACCATAGAGGGTATTCCAGTCATTTCTACGGAAGAGCTATTGGACAAATATAAGGAATACCTCATCATTATTACTTCCAGAAAATACGGGAAGGAAATATTTACGGGATTAAGAGAAAAAGGAGTTTTGGAAGAACGAATAGTTGTTCCCCCGCAGCCTTTTTTATTATTACGTGGTTCAACAGGAAGGCAATATTTCGATTTGTTCCCGGCAGGGACAGATGAGGTTTTTGTTGATGGCGGCGCTTATGATGGAACAACAAGTATTGATTTTATAGAATGGGCAAATGGAAAATATAAAAAGATTTATGTATTTGAACCACTCGCAGAAATGAAAAATGAGATAGAACACCGGCTGGAAGGATATGAGAACATAGCCTATTATGGCAAGGCACTATGGGACAAAAAAGAGACGATATGCTTTAGTGAAGACGCAACGGGTTCAAGTATAAATGGGAACGGACAGGTCAATATAGAAACAACTTCAATTGATTCAGTAATTCCGGCGTCGGATAAGGTTACCTTTATAAAGATGGATATAGAAGGAGCCGAATTAAAAGCATTACAGGGGGCGGCGAAAACGATCTAAGAGACAGGCCCAAGTTGGCTATCTGTATATACCATAAGCCGGAAGATGTTGTTGAAATAGCGGATTACATTTTGTCATTGATTCCAGACTATCGGTTATACATAAGACATTATACTTCAATTATTTGGGAGACCGTCTTATATGCGTTGTGAAAATATAATTGTTATATCAGGAACAAAATGGCAGATTCCATTGATAAATAAAATAAAGGAGATGGGATATCGGGCAATAGCGTTTAACCTGTATGAAGACTCCGCTGCTTTCGCGTATGCGGATGAGTTCAGGATAGTGGATATATTAGATGTAGAAAAGTGCTGTGAACTGGCAGAATCTTTTTCTCCTGTAGCTGTCATGTCGGATGAATGTGATATTGCAACGCCTACAGTTGCTGCAATTTCCGAAAAATTTGGTCTGAGATCCATTGGAATTGAGAAAGCGGAATTGTATACCAACAAATATAAAATGCGGATATTTGGAAGAGAGAATAGGTTGGATACGCCAGATTTCTGTAAATGCAGTACACTGGAGCAGGCAATAGAATTTTATGATCTATGTAATAAAAAGCTTATCATGAAACCCCTGGACAGTAATAGCAGCAGAGGGGTGTATACGATTCATAACCGGAAGGGAATTATTGAGAATTTTGAAAAATCTATAAGCTTTTCTAAGATAGAGCATAGTGTGCTTTTGGAGGAATATATAGATGGAACAGAATTTACCGTGGATGGCATTATGACTGCTAATGGACATGTATCCCTTGCGATTTCAGAAAAAAAGCATTATTCCTACAATGAAAATATTGCATGTTCCTTATACTTTTCATACTCCAATCCAGAATATGACTATGAAAAGCTAAGAGAAATCAATGATGCTTTTGTAAATCTGTCAGGGTTACCATTTGGGCTGACCCATGCGGAATATAAGTACAAAGACGGGAAATTTTATCTGATCGAGATAGGGGCAAGGGGAGGAGGCAACTTGATTTCTGCTACTATTGTACCTACGGTGTCAGGAGTGGATAATTACAAATATTTAATTGACAAGACATTGGGCAATGCGTGTGATGAGCGAATAGGGATAGGCGAGAAATTTAAGGATAGATGCGCGGTACTGCACTTTTTTGATACCGATGGACAGGAGGGGATTGTAAAGGAAATCTGCGGAGAAGAGATTTTAGCTGATAACAGTAAAGTTTTGGACTATTGTATGTACTGTAATGTGGGTGACAGGGTTTATAAGGCAGCAGATGACAGCAAAAGAATTGGGTACTACATCGCATATGGGGATAGCAGAGAAGAACTGGATGACCTTATAAAAACGATTGATGTCTCATTTGATATTCGATTGGAGAGGGAAACATGAGAGAGCAAATAGTTGATTACATCCGGAGAAACAGGGTAACTACAACAGAGATCGCGGACTGTCTTGGGAAGTCAGGGGCTGTTGAGGGGGTACTGCCTGTCAACAGAGGGCATTTTCGTGTGGGAATCATACGGTGGACGTGCGCTTATGGGGAATCTAACTGGAAAGTGCACAAGGATGTCATTGATACACAGAAGGATGATATTGTTTTTATAGATAGCTTTGATTGCCATGGAAGGGCTATTATTGGAGAACTTGTCAGTAAGTACATTTTGTTATACTGCCAGGCGGCAGCAATAGTGGTAAATGCGCCAATGAGGGATGCGGGGGCAATCATCAGGGAGAATTATTCCATTTGGTCAAGAGGAGTTTCTCCGGTGGGCTGTTTTAATTCTGAAGTGGATATGGATTTGGAGCGGGCAGAGATCGTCAAGTCAAAAGATTTTTATGATGGGGCAATTGCTGTATGTGATGATTGCGGAGTGGTGGTTATTCCCAGGGAATTACATACAAAAGCTTTTTTGGATAAAGTACAGGCGATTGAAAAACAGGAAGATATCTGGTTTGATCGGTTGGACAGGGAACATGAGAATACATTTGAAATTGTCTGCGAAAAGAAATATTTGAAGGAATGACATTATGGATGTAAAAGAGTTAAAAGGTAAGCTTGTCCCAAAGTGTGAGTGCAAAAATGTATTAATTGATATGAAGGAATCGAATCTTCCCCTGATAATTTGGGGTGGGGGAAGTATGGCCTACAGTGTACGGAAGTTATTAAGAAGTGAAGGCATTAAGATAGATGCCTGCTGGATAGATAATTGTAAAGAAAATGAATATATTGATGGAATTCCGGTTTTCAATTTGGAGAGCATCAGTGAAAAATATGATGTTTTTAACGTTATATGCGGGCATTCGAGATACGAATTGGTAGACGAGATAAAAAAGAGAAACAAAAATATTGATCGTTTCTTTTGCCTGGTAAATGTATGTTATGGCCAGTGGAAAGGGATTGAATATGATTTTGTCCTGCAGCACGCCAAGGAGTATGCAGATACAATGAATCTTCTTGATGATAGTTTATCACGGGAATGCGCTCTGGCATATTTGAATTGCAAGTTAAGTGAAGATTATGCCTATCTGGTGCCGTGCTGCAGAGAGGTGGCGACATACTTTAACAACCCTTTTTACAATATTTCTGATAATGAAGACTACGTTGATGTAGGCGCGTACAATGGAGACACTCTTAAGATGTTTTTGGGTAGTGTGAGACAATATAAACATATCTACGCGTTTGAACCGGAGGAGCAAAGCTATCAGGAACTTTGCGATTATATTAATTGTAATGGGGTGACGGACGCTTTCACATATCAATGTGGCTGCTGGAACGAGGACACAGAGTTGTATTTTGCAGATAATCAGGAAAGTTCCTGCGTCATATCAGATGCAAATATGGGAGGGACCAGGCTGACGGTACGCAGACTTGACACACTTTTGAGCGGCGCCCGAGTGACGCTCATCAAAATTAATTTTATGAACGGTGTTGTGGAAACTCTGGAGGGAGCTGGAAGGATTTTGGCGGAACAGAAACCAAAGTTAGCGATAACGGTTGGATTTGACGAATGGGGGCTTATCAAAATACCACAGACGATCAAACAGATCAACCCCGAATATCGTTTATATTTGAGGTATGCAGCGGCAATGCCGGCCAGATTAATATTGTTTGCATGTTAATGTTATTGGCGTATTCGGGATTAAGAAAGGATGTTCAGCGATGTTTGTCTCAATTATTTTAGACACGGAATATATGGGGATGGCGGAGAGGTTCAAATGGTTTTTAAAAAACATTTCCCATGCAAAAAAAATGGATGCAATCGTAATAACACACGAATACATCAAGACAAATCAAAATGAACTTCTGTCTGCCTGCGCAGAAAGATTTTATGAAGAATTTGAGATGGAACGTGTAACAGAGGAGGAAATGTCCGAACTTGATATTTATTACATTCCCGATTCTTTTTTTGAAAAAATGGAAAAGGAGACAGGAACTCGCTCAAAAGCAATTGTTGAACTGTCATATCATAGAAATAAGGATTTGGAAAAGTATATTGAGTCGTTTGTGGAGGATGGGTTATCAAAAAGAGGGGAGAAAAAAGTAGACGGAATCTTTAACTGTATTCATTGTCTGGAAAGTATAGATTATATTGCGAAGGTTTATCAATGCCCCGTAATCCCATATGTTTTCTCTGCCATCAGAAAAGTACATGGGTATACGCAAACCTTATATATGGCAAATATGTCGGCCGGATTAATGAATAATGACGACGTTAAAAAATTATATGACGATTTTGAAAAAAACAAACCGGAAAAATTTGAATTGCTGACAAAAAAAGAAATTTTGGCATTGATCGGTAAGCAGAGGAATCTGCCGCTTTTACCCTTGTTAAATCAAGCAGGTAAGTACGAGTTAGGAGTGGCAGAAGGTGCGTTTAGAATTACGCCGCAGTTATATCATAACGATCAAATCACGGAAGATGATATTTATTATGAGGCAAGAAAAAAATATGATAGCAGGCAGATCATTAGCAGAATACATCCGATCTTGCTGGATCAAATGGGCATTGGACGAAGGCATATGCAAAATGACCCTGTATCTTTTATATTAAGCTGTAAAAGAATAGCGGCGATACATTCCCAAATAGTCATAAAAGCGGCTCTGTGGAACAGAGTGCCCTGCGTTTTTGGTCAAGACCTGCCATATTCGTTTTTGCTTTCTGAGGATATAATATCTGAAAAACCTCTTTCTGATGAAAAGTTGAATTTTATTCTTTTTTGTTATTTTATTCCTAATAAGTGTATGTTTGATCGGGAATATTGGTTGTGGCGAATGGAAAGACCATCTGCGAAGGAAATATATGAACGGCATATTCATATTATTATAGAAGATTTGGGGTATGAAAGTAATATTCTGCGTGTAAGAGAAAACAGGCTAAGACATCTTCTGGGCAAACGTTTGCACAATGATCTGGCGATCGATCGAATCATTAATGACGACATGACAGGAGAATTTGATTATGACTTCTTGCTGTCCAAGTTAACAGTTCAATATAAAAATGGAGAATGTGAGAACTATTATACTTTAAATTATGTTGCTGATGATGAAATAACAAGTGAGTTTTATATAACAAGCGGAGAAATTGAAAAAATGATCTTTGTGCCGCTTGATGGAAGCGATGGATTTGTAAAAATCAACAAGGCGCAAATTGGAAATGATGAACCCTTGCCAGAGAAATATTCAATTTATACATATTGTAATAAAGGGGAAGAGAAGTACGTTTTTAAAGGTAATGTAGACGGGGGACCTATTGCTTTTTCCTGGAATGGAAAGAGATATGATGAGTATATATTCTCTATAGATCAATAGGCGGGGTTTGGCGGATGTGTGTGGAATTGTATCTTATAATGGAGGCGGCGGGATGCGGACAGCGTGTTTTATACCTATAAAAGAAAATTCGGAAAGGATTCCGGGAAAGAATCTTCGAATGCTAAATGGAAAGAAACTCTATGAATATATTTGCGAACATGTTATGGAAGCAAATGTTTTTGATGATATTTATATTGATTCTAACAGCAAGGATATAGAGAATTATGCGCTGCAGAACGGTTTTAAATTTATAGAGCGGAAACCGGAACTTGCTCAAAATACCGCAAATGGAAATGATCTTCTGGTGCATCATTATCACATGTATCCAGATTATGACTATTATTTTCAGCTATTTGCAACGGCACCGTATCTTCAGCCGCAGTCGATCAGGGGATGCTTTAACATCCTGACAGCAAGCGAAGAATATGACTCCTGCTTTACGGCGGTGGAAAACCATAGTTTTTATTGGTATGCAGGAATGCCTGTTAATTATCGTCCGGGTATACTGCCCAGAAGTCAGGATATGCTTCCTGTTATAGAAGAAACAACGGGATTATATGGAATAGGGCGGGAGTCCCTGAGCAAGTATCAATGCAGAATAGGGAGAAAACCGTATATATATCTCGTTGATAAATTTCAGGCCGTGGATATCAATACGGAGGAAGATTTCAGGATAGCGGAATATATTGGGAAAATGGTATATGGGTTGTGACAAAGGGAAATCAATGCATTGGAAAGGGTATTATGAATGAACAGGAATTCTATAATTATGCTGAGATTGAGGAAATAAATGAACATTTATCAAGAAAAAGCGCGCTGGTCACAGTATGGTGCCCAGCCTATAATCATGGAAAGTATATAAGAGATACCCTCAATGGGTTCATTTCACAGGAGACGGATTTTGCGTTTCAAGTATTGATATATGATGATGGATCTGATGACAATACGGCAAAAATCATACGGGAATTTGCATATGACTATCCAAATATAATACACGCCTTTTTAGCAGAACGTAATACATACCAACATCCAGATCGGTACATGTTTACCAGAAAATTAAAAGAGTCAAATTTTGTTGGGAAATACGTTGCCATATGCGAAGGTGACGATTGCTGGATAGATCCCCATAAGCTGCAAATACAGGTAGACTATATGGAAACACATCCGGGCTGTTCCCTGTATGTACACAATGCGATCAGAATTAATTATTTGGCAGGCATGGAGATTACAACGCAGAATACTTATCAATGCATGGATGAAAAGGACGTTAGCAGTGAAGAGATTATTATGCTGTACAGGCAGCATCCGGCCACAGCCTCCATGCTTTATAAGAGGGATTTGTATTTTATGCCGGATCTTTTTGAAAAACTTCCGTTCAGTGATTATGCAGCCCAACTATTTTGTATGATAAATGGTGATGTCCATTATTCAAGTAGAATAATGTCAATCTACAGATTTTTTGCTGAAGAAAGTCACACAAAAAAACTTGCGGATAATAAGTATCTCAGATATAGATTTAATATGAAACTGATCATTTTTTTGGAACAATTTGATCAATATACATCGCAGGAATACCATACATGGGTAACGAATCAAATACAAATAAAAGCATTTAGTCTGATCGAGGGACTGGACGATTGCTTAGAGGAATATATCAGGAAATTTTACAAGGAGGAAAATTCTTTTGCCGCTGGAAAGGAAGATATATTAAACAGGATAGTAACACTGGATAAGCAGGTAAAAGAGAAGAACTATATTCGAAAAGAATTAGAAGGGTTCATTCGCAGATTCCGTAATATTGTTATTATGGGAACAGGAAACTATTCGAATAAACTATCGAGCCAGCTGGAAGAAAATCATATTAGGTTTTGCGGATATACAGTGAGTAAGATGGATGGGGTTTACGAATTCCGGGGGAAAAAAGTATGGCAACTGAATCAGATCAACGACATATTTGATGAAGTTGGGGTGGTGGTTGCGATCAAACCCTTAAAATGGAACGAACTGGTTAAATCTCTGGAGAATGCAGGGATACAAAACTATATTTGCCCCTTTAAATTATAACAGATCATACCATGATAATAAGAAACTTGGGAAAGGATAAGATAAATGAAAAATATACACATGCAGTCTTGTGCCATATTGGATCATAAGATTTGGTTTGTCACGGTGGATGATAGATTCATATGGATGGACCTAAATACAGGGGAAACACATTATGTCATGCCGAAGGGCAATAAAATATTCAAGAATGTGATTCATCCAATGCATGTATTTGGGAGACAGATATATTGGGTCGAGCAGGACGGGAAAAGATTGCTATCCTATGATTTAGATTCCGAAATCTGTAAAACCTATGAACTGAATAATATTAATGAGCGAGACTATGTTGCATTTAGCTTGATTACAAAGTGGGAGGATACGATCATTCTTGTGCCTAAATGCACGGATAAGATTCTGATTTTTGATACCCGGAAGGAAAGTTTTATAGAAAAAGACGGAATATTTAAGGAATATTTTACTGTTGATGATAGATATGTCGAGCATGCTTTTGCTATCGACGAATACATATATATTTTCTTTTCAGAAAGCTGTACTGCGCTGCGATATTCCATGGGCACAGGTGAAACATGTGTTATTGACAGAAAAAGCTTAGATAGAAGAATACTATCATCCTGTTGGTGCGGTGATGTACTTTATGTTCTGGATTCAGAGGGGAACATTCTGGCTGTTGATCGTAAATTTGAATTAATACGAACTTATACAAATACGGAGAATCGTTTAGAAGGGTATTACAGTCTTTTTGTATGGGATAATCATTTAATCGTACTTCCCTCAACGGAAAATGAGATTATTTCTATTAACCTGGAGAATGCTGGCAGGGAATCAATGATGACTCCCAGTGATCTGGTTTATGAGGATATTAATTGGAGCAAATATATTGGATACACAGAAAGTAAAGAAATGATTTTAGTTCCCAATAGAATGTCCAATTATATTTTTGTTTTAAATAGAAATGATTTGGATATCCGCTGGATAAAACCTGTTCCTCCAGATCATAAGGAGGAAGCTCAACATATGGTGTATACGGGTACAGACACTTTTGAAGATGATAATTTGGAATTGTTTATAGAATATGTGTGCCTGAAGACTGACCAATCTATGGAAAACGAAAAAGGAATCAATGGGAGGTAGCCATGTTTTCTTGGGCATCAGGTACTGAAATTGCAATCTGGGGAACAGGGGTATGTGCAAGAAAATTTTATTTTAGATTCAGGAATTTGTATAAAGTAAAATTCTTTATAGATAATTTCCCGACCCAAAAGGAGCTAAATGATGTCAGAATCATGTCCCCGAGAGAATTGGACGGGATAGATCATATAAAGATAGTGATTGCAATTGAAAAATATATGGATGTCTGCAGACAATGTAATGAATTGGGTCTGAGGCTTTTGGATGATTATTTACCGTATGATCTCTTCGATCTGAACAGCATTAATCTGATAAAACTATATGAATTGCTGGACGGGAAAAATGTAAAAGCGTATTTTGAAAAGCTGATTCAAAATAGAAAGTATGCTCTTTTGATTGGAAACTGCCAAATTGTAAATATAAAAAGAATGCTGCTCAGCAGTAAAAGTTTTCAATCTCAATATATAATTATAGACATTCCTCCTATATATACGATCACTGAGGAGTTAGCTGAAATTATTGAATCTAACCAATATGTGTTTGAGAATTGCAGTCTTTGCGTGACGCAATATATTCATGAAAATAATGGATATATCCCCTTTTTGAGTACGGATAATATAAAAACGGTAGTCAATAAAAGCTGCAATATACTTATTATTCCCACGTTATATTGCGATCTGTATTTTCCGCAGACAGTGCATCAGGACAAGGGAAACAGGCTCTTAAAAGAAGTCGGCGTAACAGTTTTTCCGTACGGCGATTGTATATTGAATGAATTGACAAAGAAATATTCGGTGAAGGAGATTCAGGAGATTGTTAAATGGGATAACCTTTTTCCGGCGAGTTTATTACAGTGGCATTATCAGACGAGCCGAGCGGAGATGCTGGAGAGGGAAAAGAAATGCGATGTTGCTATAAGTGATTTCATTTTGGAAAATTTTACGCTGGAGCAATTATTTTATACAAAAAATCATCCGGTTGAAAGGGTTTTCTTTGAACTGGGGGCAAGGATTTTAGAAAAGTTGGGATTTGAAGACGGCAGGGTAAATAATGTCAGACTGCAAAAATTGGATGCCTGCCAGGAGTTGATATATCCTTCTGTCTCCAGGTTTTATAATTTTGCATTTGAGAAAGAATTATATTTGGACAGTCTATTTGATGGGGAAAGTTCAATGGATGAGATGGTTTCCATGTATGTAACATGTTTGGAGAAAAGAAACTGAAAAAAATATAGTCTTGAATAATGAATGGAGGTCGCAAAGCGCCGGCATGTTTCGGAAAGTCAGAAGTAATTTGAAGGAAAATGAAATTATTGTAAGGGTATGGGAGGGAGTGGGCAACCAACTGTTTCAGTATGCATATGCAAGGAGCCTAAAGGAAAAGGGATATAATAAGGTTTATCTGGAGTGCAGGAGAATTTACAGGAGTTCTTTTCAAAGAGAAGACATGTCTGTTGAAAGGGCTTGCAGACTCCAGCATTTCAATATTTCCTTAAAGGCTGTTCGCTTGGAAAAGGCGATGAGGTGGAAATTTCTGGAGCAAAAGACGGTATTGGAAAAAGTACAGTTCTGGATGGCATCCCATAGAATCGGTCACAGTCAATTTGTTTCAGATTATACAAAGAAACATACCCACTTTGAGTATCAGCCGGAGTTATATACTTTCGATGCGCCGACATACGTGATGGGACATTTCCTGAATATAAAGTATTTTGAGGATATCCGGCCGATTTTATTAAAAGAGCTGCGGTTAAAGAAAGCCCCCAAAATATCAGATGATCTTAAGCGAATGCTTGAGAGAGAAAATACGGTTTCCATCCATATCAGGAGAACGGATTTTATCGATCGCGGATATTGCATCAGCGATCACCGTTATTATGCGAGGGCGATAGAGTATGTAAAAGCACATGTGGAAAAGCCTTGTTTTCTTTTCTTCTCCGATGATACGGAGTGGGTTAAGAAAAATTATCGTGATGCGGCGGATCACTGTTATTTTGTCTGTGATGAAGGATTAAAGGACTATGAGGAACTGGCGCTTATGTACCAGTGTAAGCACAATATTATTGCAAACAGCACATTTAGTTTTTGGGGGGCATGGCTGAATGAGTATTCCGGCAAAATCGTAATCGCGCCTAAAGGATATGCGCCCACATTTATTCCCAAGGAGTGGACCAGGCTATGACAAGTGAAAAGGCAGAAATCCAGTTGGACAAATTCAGGAATTATACCAGAATCCTGCAGCAATGGATTGCGGTGAAACAGATTCAGATTTCCTTTGCCTCATGGTTTGAAGAGAATCATTTTCACAAAATAGCAGTATATGGCCTGGGGAGAATCGGACAGTTGTTTATAAATGAACTGGCGGACTCAAATGTGGAAATCAGTTTCGGCATAGATAAAGGCCAAATAGCAGGCATATCAAATCTAAAGGTGATAAGTCCGGAGGATAAATTTGACGAGGCGGATTTGATCGTTGTTACGGCAATGGCTGAGTTTCAGGAGATTAAAAAGAGATTGAGGGAAAAATGCAGTTGCCCGGTGGTGTCTCTGGAGGACATTATCTACGAATTATACTAGGGGCTCACCTTTAAAGCGTTTGAAATGAAGGAGACGTATTGATGCAAAACCTATGCGCTATATATGAAAGTCAAAAACAGATTTACGATATGACGGAAAAGTATCTTTCCGGTTTTAAGGCACTGCAGGTTCATAATACGCCCTTAAAGGAAATCAATGAACACATTATCTGGATGTTTTGGAACGATGAGGGGTGGATGCCCAAAATAGTCAAGAGGTGTATTGAAAGTGTCAGGCGGCATGTCAATGACAGGGTCATAATATTGACAGAAAACACCGTTGGGGATTATATTACCATTCCCGAGCATGTTATGGAAAAGTATAGAAGAGGAATCATTTCTCAGACACATTTTTCTGACATATTGAGGGTTTCTCTGCTGTCGGTATATGGGGGGACATGGATTGACGCAACGGTATATCTAACAGGATCCATTCCTGAAAAGTATATGAAATGTGATTTATGCATGGTCAGAGGGGATACCTGGGGGATGGACGAATACCATAGACTCACCGGAATGTGTTCTAGCTGGTACATATCTTCAAGACCTGGAAATGAATTTATTGTAGCGGTCAGAGATGCATTGTTTGGATATTGGGCTTTGGAAGAGAAACTGAAGGAGTATTTTTTGATTCATATACTGATTGCGGGATTATTAGATACCAACAAAAGATATAAGAAACAATGGGACGATATGTCCTTTTTGAGCGCGCAGGACGCCCATTATTTAAGCGCTAATCTAACGAAGACATTCAGTGAAGAAAAATGGCGGGACATTAAGGAAGTATCTTTTATGCATAAATTATCCTATAAGATCAGGGTGAGCAATTTTGACAGTTTCTATAAAAAGATTATGAGAAATGAAATAAGTTAGTGGAAATGGGGAGGAAATACTGAACAATGAATGTCAAAAAGAGGAGACTATACATAGATATCCTGATATTAATGGAGCAGTTGCATTCGCTTGACAGGAGTCTGTGTAATGTAGGAGAACTACTGACTTCTTATGGCTATCAGAGGATTGCGATTTATGGGATGGGGGAAGCAGGTCATATATTGTATGGAATGCTTAGCGAAAACGAAATAAAGATTCCATATGTAATAGATCACCACGTAAAAGTGGATTTGGTTTCGACCCGGCAGATAACAGTGGAAGAGTTAAGCGATATAAACGATATAGACGCCATTATTGTAACTCCTTTAGTGGAGTATGATATTTTGGAAAAGCAGATATGTGAGAACAGTGATATTCCTGTCATTGGTATGGCTGATATAATAAAGGAAATGTTAAGAAAGAACAGAGAGAAAAGGGTACAGGTATGAGCAAAAATCTGTTAATTGTTCATTTAGAGAGTCTCAACCAAATAATATATAGAATGAATCCGACATTGTTTCCGAATATAAATCGTATTGCGGAGGAATCTTATGCATTTGACAGATATTTTTCATCCGCCACATCCACTATAATGGTGGCGGCAGACATAATGACTGGCGGGATATATCCGTATGAAAAAAATACAATGGCGGTGGATGAAAAAAATGAATTTTTTGTAAAAGGACTGTTGCTTGATGAATTGAAAGAAAACGGATATTTTGTGAAAAAATATGCTTATCCTATAGACCCCAAAGACGCGGAATGGCAACTTGTAGTACAGAAAAAGATTTTTGGAAGACAGTTACAGATTGATTCTTTTGACAAAGAGCAGGAACTTCTTCATAATCTGGAAGATGATCTGATGACAAAAAGGCCTTTTGCAATTTGGTGCTGCAATTATATCAGCAATATGGCAAGCAGAGGGCTTGTGGTGAAAGAAAGGACTTATTCAGGTTCACAGCTATGGAGAATGGGCTATCAGATGATGGATGATTTTGTCGGGAAACTGTTTGATATCCTGACACGGACAGGCCATGTCAGGGATACGATTGTTGTTCTGTATGGAGATCATGGGGACGAATTTTGGGGAAAACGTTCTCACTCAGGGCTGGTTCATGCAGTAGAACCCTATGCCGAATTGATTCATACGCCGCTTTGGATTTGGAGAAAGGGAGTAAAGGGTAGAAAAAGCGATAAGCTGATCGGCACTGCAGATATGAAAAGTCTGATTTTAAATCTGCTTTCGGATGAGACAGACGATGTTAGCCAATTAGTTGGAGACAGAAAATATGTGTTCTCCAGAAATGAATACGCCGCCCAGCCGTGTCGAACAGAGAGTTTCAATAAAAGCTATAGTATAACTGACGGGACATTCCTGCTGATGGTATCTGGATTGGGATTGGAGATGTATGATATAGAGATGGATCCGGGATGTAAGTGTAATTATCTGTCTTGGTTCGAGTTAAAGGAAGGAGTTCTTACATTCAAAAGAAATGTTTTACGGGAAAACAGGTATCATTTTGCCTGCTTTATGAATCCAAAAGAGATAGTCCTTATCCGGCAGAAATTTTATAGAATGAAAAAGCTGTTGTATTGCTTTGTGTGTGAGCGCTATTTTGATGCGGATTTGAGTGAAATGTATATGTGCAGTGAAATGGATTTTCAAACAATCCGTCGCTATTAAGACTACATAAGATGTAGATATATCATGGACTTCGAGATGGGAGAATGGTCGTGCATGAGTGTGCAAAAAGAATCTGATCAGATGAGTTTGGGAGATATTTCGCTGATCGCCAGGCGGATGAACGTACCGGAGCAGGAAATATCAGCGATTTCGGTGCTGAAGAAGGGGATGACAAATCGTTCTTATGTGTTCACATGCCATGATAAAAGATACATAATCAGAATCCCGGGTGAAGGGACGGACCGGTTAATCAATCGTATGCAGGAGGCGCAGGTATACCGCAGAATTTCGGGAATGGGGTTGTGCGATGATCCAGTCTATATCGATCCCAACAGCGGATATAAGATTACGGAGTTTCTTGAAGGAGTTCGAACCTGTAACCCGCTGAATATTGCGGACATAAAAAAGTGTATGAAATGTTTACGCGGTTTTCATGAGATGAAACTGGAAGTAAACCATGAATTTGACATCTTTGGACAGATAGAATTTTACGAAACGCTTTGGGCGGGGAATCCATCGAAAAATAGAGACTATCAGGAGACAAAAGGAAATGTGCTGTCTTTGAAACCATATATTGACAGCCATATAAGTGAAAAAGTTCTTACACATATAGATGCGGTGCCGGACAACTTTTTATTTTTTGACAGGGGCAGGGGTGAAGAACTACAGCTAACTGACTGGGAATATGCTGGTATGCAGGATCCCCACGTGGATATTGCAATGTTCTGTATTTACGCTTTCTATAATAAACAGCAGGTAGACAGATTGATCTCTATTTATTTCAGGGATGCCTGCCCAGATGAGATAAAAGTTAAAATATATTGTTATATTGCGGCCTGCGGCCTGCTTTGGAGCAATTGGAGTGAATATAAAAGTTCATTGGGTGTCAGGTTTGGTGAATATGGGGCACGGCAGTATCAATATGCGAAGACTTATTATAAGATTGCGGCTGAGGAGATGAAACATTTTGGGATGGAGAAACAGTGTGACAGGAAAAGAAATGAAGCCCAGGCAAACTGAAGAATACAGATATGCGGCTCAAAGAGCTGTCATCATGGCAGCCGGTGCAGGAAAAAGACTGCGCCCTATTACATTGAGAACACCGAAACCGCTGATCAAGGTCAATGGGGTTCGCATGATCGATACAGTGATCCGTGGGCTGCATGATAACGGTATCACTGAAATATACGTTGTGGTAGGTTATTTGAAGGAGCAGTTCAGGGAGTTGGAAATAGAGTATCCAGGCTTAAAATTAATCGACAATCCTTATTATGAAACTTGTAATAATATAGCGTCTCTGTATGTCGCGCGTGAATATATTGAGTCTGCAATTATTCTGGATGGGGATCAGATTATATATAACAGCAGTATTTTGAGTCCTGGGTTTGACCGATCGGGATATAATGTCGTTTGGTGTGAAGGCAGGACGAAGGAATGGTTTCTGAAGGTTGAAAATGGTATTATAACTCATTGCGACAGGAATGGCGGTATATGCGGATGGCAGCTTTTTGGCATATCCAGATGGACGGCGGAGGATGGCAAAAGGCTGAAACATCATCTTGAGGTAGAATTTGCGGAGAAGAAAAATGATCAAATCTATTGGGATGATGTAGCGCTTTTTTGTTACCCGCAAGAGTATCGGCTGGGTATTCATGAGATGAGCCAGGGTGATATTGTTGAGGTTGACAGCGTTGAGGAATTGACGGCTCTGGATCAGAGTTACCAACGCTGCAGGGAGGCTGAATAGAATGAATGACCATAACGTGTCTGATACAGGACGAAAAAAGATAGACTGGATAATCACACTGGTGCCTTTGGGGATGGTGGTCGTTATATGCATCTTCTTTTTACTTATGCCGGAGCAGTCAAATAAAGTGTTAAGCCGGGTCAGATTCTTTCTGGGCGATACCCTTGGATCATTCTACCTCGTTGTAGGACTTGGCATTTTTATATTGTCCATTTATATTGCCTGTTCAAAATATGGGAAAGTTGTTCTTGGAGAAAAGGGCGAGAAACCTAAATATTCATTTTTTACATGGGGGTCCATGATGTTTACCTGTGGCCTGGCGGCAGACATTCTGTTTTATTCCTTTTCTGAATGGTTTATGTATGCGGCGGACCCTCATTTAGCGGAGCTGGGCACTGTTCAGGAGTGGGCGGGCGTATTTCCGCTGTTTCACTGGAGCCTGATTCCCTGGGCGTTTTATCTGGTTTTGGCAGTTGCGTTTGGCTTTATGCTGCATGTCAGGAAGAGGGCGAGACAGAAATATTCCGAAGCATGCAGACCGATTCTTGGAAATCGCACAGACGGTTGGGGCGGCCGTATAGTTGACCTGCTTGCGGTATTTGCCCTTCTGGCGGGCACTGCCACAACATTCAGCGTGGCTACTCCATTGATGGCCCAGATCGTCAATTGCCTGCTTGGCGTTGAACTGGATGAAACGGTTGTAACAATTGTGATTCTGGTGGTTACATGTTTCGTTTATACATATTCGCTGCTTCATGGGTTTAAGGGCATCAGTGTGCTGGCTAAGGCATGTATTTATTTGTTTTTTGGCCTGCTGGCATACGTGCTGCTTTTTGGCGGAGAGGCTAAATTTATCATAGAAAATGGGATTTCGTCCATAGGCAGAATGGTTCAGAACTTTTTCGTATTATCGACAGAAACTGATCCTCAGAGAACAACATCGTTTCCTCAAAACTGGACCATTTATTATTGGGCATATTGGATGGTTTGGTGTGTTGCGGCTCCATTTTTTATTGGTAATATATCGAGAGGCAGAACGGTAAAGCAGACGATCCTGGGCGGCTATGCATTTGGAGCGGGATCTACAGTTTTGAGTTTTATAATTCTTGGCAACTACTCTCTTAGCAAGCAAATACATGAAAATATGGATTTTGTTGCCAAATACGTTGAAACAGGAGATGCCTATGAACTGATTGCGGATATTATTGGGACCATGCCCTGTGCGCCCTTGATCCTTGTGCTGGTGTTTATCATCATGTTGACATTTTATGCAACTTCATTTGATTCCCTGGCATATACCGCTGCATGTTATAGTTATCGCAAACTTGATAAGCATGAACAGCCCCACAAACTGATTCAGCTTATGTGGTGCATTTTACTGATCTTATTGCCCATAGCCCTGGTGTTTTCCCATAGTTCAATGAGCAATTTACAGTCAGTAAGTATTATTACGGCGTTTCCCATAGCGTTCGTCATCATCATGATAGTGTGGAGCTTTATAAAGGATGCCAAAAAATATGTGGATGCTGAAAAAGAGCTGCCAAAATAGAGGCGATTCAAAGAGAGGGATAAGGGATGAAAAAAGGATTGTTGATAGCCGGTTCATTGTTAGCAGGAGGAATTGCAGGAGCAGTCGCCGCAGGGGTCAAATTGGATAAAAAGGTAAAAGCAGAGCATGTGTATGCGCAAAAGCATCTGATGATCATGCAGATGTATAATCAGTGGCTGGTCGATAAGCAGAAGGGCAAAGATCTTGCCGGATTTTTTGAGGATAAGAACTTCCATTCCATTGCGGTTTATGGCTTGAGCTATTTGGGTGAAAGACTTGTAGATGAATTAATGGGTTCTGGAATTGAAGTGAAATATGCGATAGATAAAAAGGCGGATAAAATCTGCGCAGATGTTGAGGTTATGCAGCCGACAGACCATTTGCCCAAGGTGGATGCTGTTGTTGTGACGGCGGTATATTTTTTTGATGAAATTAAGAGTGAATTAGCTGAGCTTGTGGACTGTCCGATAATTTCCTTACAGGATGTGCTGTACGGGGTATAGTGTGAGGGCGGCGAAAGGTGAAGACGGAGAGATGAATATGAAGGTCTATGCGATGTATTTGCCACAATTTCATAGAGTCCCGGAAAATGACGAGTGGTGGGGAGACGGGTTTACAGAATGGGTTTCGGTGAAAAAGGCAAGGCCGTTGTTCGACGGACACGATCAGCCGCACATTCCATTAAACCACAACTATTATGATCTGCTTGATAAAAAGACAATGGAGTGGCAGGCCGGGTTAATGCATCAGTATGGGATAGACGGGATGTGCTTTTACCATTACTGGTTTGAGAACGGACGGAGAATATTGGAGAAACCGGCAGAAAATCTGCTGAGGTGGAAGAATATCAATATGCCCTTTTGCTTTTACTGGGCAAATGAAACGTGGGCGAGGTCGTGGAGCGCGATCCGGGGGGCTAACGCATGGGCTGATCTGGAAGAAAAAGAGTCAGAAAAAGATCATGGGAAAGCAATATTGCTTCAGCAGGAATATGGAGAAGAAGAACAATGGAAACAGCATTTTGACTATATGTACCCTTTCTTTAAAGATAAACGGTATATTTCAGTCGATGGAAAACCGTTGTTTATGATATACAAAGTAAAGGAAATTGCCTGTCTGGACAGGATGTTGAGCTGTTGGGAAGATCTGGCGGTCAAGGCGGGGCTAAAAGGGTTATATGTGATAGGGGCAGGGTATGATACTTCGATCACTTCCCGAGTTGATGCTTTTTTAATTCATGAGCCATCACAAAGTATGCATTACCTTCTGCCCAGGCGTTCCGGAGATCAGGTGTGTACTTTGGAGTATACCTCTGTGTGGGAAGGCATACTGGATGGGGATGTGGAGGAAAGAAAAACCTATTACTCAGGATTTGTCGGGTTTGACGATACGCCGCGGAGAGGGGAAAAGGGCTGTGCGGTATGCAATTCTTCGCCGGGAGCGTTCCAAAAATATTTGACTGAACTGATGGCAAAAAGCAGGGCAGCGGGCAATGATATAGTCTTTATCAATGCATGGAATGAGTGGGGGGAAGGGATGCACCTGGAACCTGATGAGAAAAATAGTACCCGGTATCTGGAAGCTGTCTTAAAGGCCAGGGAAACTTATGGAAATGTGCAGGATACACATTCCCAAAGTGTAAACAGCAGTAAAATGATCCAGATGAAAAAGGATCGTGATAAATTTGAAAAATATTTGAATCTATTGGATGCGTGGATGAGTTTGAAAGAAGAGGGAAAGAAAATTTCGGACTATCTGTCTTTTAAAGGATATGAGAAGATTGGGATATACGGGTATGGGATTTTGGGAAGGCATTTGCTGCACGAATTACAACATGACGGAGTTAGTGTAGTATGCGTAGTAGATAAGAAAAAAGACCGTTATAAATTGGACATCCCGGTCTATTCTCCGGATGACGCTATATCCTCAATAGATTGCATGATAGTCACGTCGTATTATTATTTGGACGAGATTCTAAAGCAGCTTGGAGAAACAGAATATAGCGTCCTCTCCTTTGAAGAGGTAATAAAAGAGCTGCGGAACATAAGGAAACTGCCATGATGAAAGAAAAAGTCATAGTTTTTGGGCTTGGAGGTAAATTGTCCCATGAAAAAAGGTATAACAGCCAGTTTTATAAAACAATAAACATTGAGGCTTTCTGCGATAACAATTCGTCGCTGTGGGGGACGGAATATGATGGAAAAAAGGTTATTGCTCCCGCTGATTTACAGCAGTATCAATTTGATCGGGTGGTAATCGCGTCTAATTATTTCAGGGAAATTGTCTGCCAATTGACGGATGCGGGAATAGACAGGACAAAAATCATGCATTGGGATGAATACGCTGTAAGGGATATGCATGGGCAGGTGACAACATATGTTCCTCACTGTATGGCGAAAGGGAAAAGCGTTCTGATGATTACTACCACATTGGGGGTAAACGGTGGAACCGTCGCTGTTATCAATGCTGCCGAAGCGCTTACCAGACGCGGATATGTGGTTTCCCTGTGTGCCAAACAGGCCAAAGGGGATATTGTGCGGCAGATCACTGCCAGAGGTGTTTGGGTTATTCTGTGTCCGTCTATTGGTTTTCCGAAAGAAGATGAATTAAGGTGGATTGAGAAATTCGACTATGTTATGGTTAATGTTTATCAGATGATGCGTTGCGCAAAGTATATCAGCAATTATCGCAGGGTCTTATGGTGGATTCACGAATGTAGTGAAAAATACTGTGATATCTATCCAAGGATACAGTCTCTGTTTTTTGAATATTGCGTGGAGCGGTATGAAAATATAAATGTGTGTGCTGTCAGCAATATTGCGAGAAGAAATTTTCTGAAATATCATCCCGGGCAGGATGTCAATATTATGACTCTTGGAGTTGACGAACAGGCGGCAGCCGGATCAGAAAAAGGGCGGCGAGGAGAAAAACATATTTTTGCGGTCATAGGGGCAATTTTGCCGCGGAAAGGGCAGGCGGATGTGCTGCGGGCCGTGGAGGTTTTGAACCGGAGCGGGAGACAGGAGCAGTGCGAGTTTTGGATCATAGGCAAGGCGGAGGATAAGCCATATTCAGAAGAGCTTAAGGAAAAAGCGGCGCATTATCCCAATGTGAAACTTTTGGGAGAAATGAGCGAAGACAGGATGCATATACTATACAGGCAGATTGACACAGTCGTCTGCTTTTCATATGAAGAAACCATGTCGCTGACAGTTATTGAGGGGATGATGCACAATAAAACCTGTATTGCCACGGAGCAGACAGGGATTGCGGAATATATGGAAGATTATAAAAACGGATTTATCTGCATGGCCGGTGATGTCGGGGAGCTGGCTGACAAATGTATTTGGATCATGACGCATGAAGAGGAATGTGAAGTGATTGCCCGGAATGCCCGTAAGACCTACGAACAGTATTTTACACTGGAACAACTGGGCCAAAGGCTGGAAAAAGAATTAAGGAGAAACGATGCGAAGACTGTTGATCTATTTGACATACGATAAACACAACATCATAGACGATTATGTGGGATATTTTCTCCGCAGCATGAGAACTGTCGCGGACCGCGTGGCTGTGGTATGCAATATGCCGGGGATAGAGAAGGGACTGTATAATCTCACAGAGTATGCCGACGACATTTTCTACCGGGAGAATGTGGGTCTGGATGCGGGGGGATTTAAGGACGCGTTATGTACATATGTGGGATGGGAACAGCTTAGAGGGTATGACCAACTGATACTGGCCAATGATTCCTTTTATGGACCCTTTGATGATATCCGCAAGATTTTTAATGAAATGGAATCCCGAGAACTGGATTTCTGGGGACTGATGAAACGCGGTCCCAGGGAATATGGCGCCACCGGGAAAGACCCGGAACATATCTTATCCTTTTTTTATGTGTTTCAGTCGCCGCTGCTCCACAGTGAAGAATTTCGGAGCTATTGGGAAGAGATGCCTTATTATGGGAGCTATATGGAGGTAGTCAAAAAGTACGAGCGGCAACTGACCAGGCATTTTGCGTCACTGGGATATCGCTATGACGCATATGCGGATACAGCCGTTAATGAATCCCGGAATCCCAGGAATCAATTTTTCCAGTGTGACTGTCTGGCCTGTGAAATGATAAAGAAGAGGAAGTTTCCTTTCTTAAAGAGAAAGCAGATGGCGTACAATACCCTGTACTGTCAGACCCAGGAGAATGTGGCTTTAAGCATTGAGTATATAGACAGGGAAACAGATTATGATGTAAATCTGATATGGAAAAATCTGATCCGAACGCAAAACCCTTCTCATTTGCAGAGAAGTCTGGGGCTGCAGTACATTCTGGAAGGTACTTTGAAAGAGCCGGCGAAGAAGTATGAACAGGGAAAGTATGAAAATGCGCTGATCTGTATCCGCGCGGACTGGCGCAGTGCCGCTGAGACAGTGTGCGAGTATTTGGAGGAGATTGGCGAGGTATGTGACATCAGGATATTCGCAAACGATGCGGATGTGGCGGAATGCTATGGGGAAAGAGGATTTGCGGCAGCCTTGTCCGATTGTGGGGATATGGAAATCCTGAGGATGGCAGATACGCAGCGATACCAATATATTTGTCTGATCCATGACAGCGACCTGTCGTCAGAGCGGATTCCCAGCCGCAGCGGAAAATCATACTTTTTCGGTATATGGGAGAATCTGTTAAAAAACGCCGCTCATGTCGGGAATGTTATAAAGCTTCTGGACACAAAGTCCCATGTGGGGATGCTCATGCCGCCGGTCCCTGTTTTTGGCGCATGGATCGGAGAGATCGGATTTGAGTGGGAGCAGCGGTATGCGGAGGTGCAGGGATATCTGGAGGAACTGAAGATACACGCGGTGACCGATCCTCAAACTCCGCCGGTCAATGTGACGAATAATTTCTGGATCAGGGCGGATGTGCTGAAATTTTTGGAAGAAAAGCCCGGCTTGCCGGAGCAGGCCTACCCTTATCTCTGGAATTATATTGTGCAGGGCAGCGGGTATTTGACCGGAGTGGTGGAAAGCGCTTTTTATGCCTCAATGAGTGAGGCGAATTATCATTATTATCTGAGGACGATGATAGGCTGGTTTACCGAAAGATATGGAGCGCATCAAAAACTGAGTGATTTCCGGGAGATTTTTCGGGTGCAGTCTGCGGCGGAAAAGTGCAGGGAGAGGTATGAGAGGTGGTATGTTTATGGAACAGGGGAAATGGCCGAGAGATGCTTTGAATGGATTCGGGACACGGATGGGTTTATTGTCTCCGATGGGATGTCCCGCGACTCAACCTTTCACGGTAAGCCCGTTCTGTATCTTTCGGAGCTGAATACCCAGGAGGAGTGTGGGGTGGTACTTTGTCTTAGCAGGGAAAATCAGAACAATGTTGTCAGACTGCTGGAGGAAAAGGGTATTAAAAATTATTATGTTGCCAATTGAGGAGGACTGGATTTCTCATATGGAGGAAATATGATTCACTTATTTCCCTGTTTCATGCGCAGTGGCGCCGCCGTAGGGCATGGGGGCCGGGAGGTTAAGATTTATTAAGGAGAAAAGGGAAAATGAACATTGCTTTAATTATTGCTGGTGGTTCAGGCCATCGTATGGGACAAAATATACCTAAACAGTTTATAAATGTGTATGATAAACCAGTTTTAATATATACATTAGAAAGTTTTGAAAAGCATCCTCAAATTGATGCAATAGAAGTTGTATGTATAGATGGATGGCATGATATTTTATGGGCATATGCAAAGCAATTTAATATTACTAAGCTTAAGTGGATTGTTTCTGGAGGTAATTCTGGGCAAGAGTCTATTCGCAACGGTGTATATAATCTTGAAGACAAATGCAACAAAAATGATATAGTGATTATTCACGACGGTATTCGCCCTCTGGTTGACGAGGCAGTGCTTACGGATGTTATTGTAAAATGCCAACAGTATGGAAATGCAGTAACATCTACACCATATACTGAGCAGATTTTTGTGGTTGGCAAAGATGATAACAACACTACGACACAGTATATCCCTCGTGAAACACTACGAAAAGTAGCCACTCCACAAGCGTATGAGTTCTCTCTCCTGGATGAAAAATATCATGAGGCATTTGAAAAAGAAATTGGTATTTATGGATCTTCTTACGTAAATACAATGATGGTGGAACTTGGAGAAACACTTCATTTTGCTGCGGGATCGGATAAAAATATTAAGCTCACAACATTAGAGGATATAGATATGTTTAAAGCTATATTGCATTCTAAGAGACCTGATTGGCTCAAATCGGGAGCTAATAACTAACTGTTTCCGTTTGCTGGCATGCGTATGCACCAAGATACACCGGAACAATTCTTGAAAACTATAACAACAGATGACCTTAAGATATTTAGGGTTTTGCTGCACACACGACAGGATGACTGGATTAAATAAGGGGTGTAAACAATGGTTGAGTACACAAATATTTACAAGAATGATTTACTAACAGGACATGATGTCCCAAATATAGGAAAGCTAAATGGAAAAGGTGTTCTGATTACAGGCGCAGGTGGATTGATATGCTCTGCACTCATTGATCAATTGATGATGCTGAATGATATGTATCAATATAACATTCGGGTTTATGCAGCTGGAAGAAATAAAGAGAAGTTAGAGAAACGTTTTTTACATTGGAAAAATAGAATTCATTTTGTTGAATATGACTCAACCAAGACGTTTACTTCTGCTATACCGTTTGATTATATTGTCCATGGTGCCAGCCCTTCCTCTCCGTATGCATATAGTACACAACCTGTAGAGACCATGCTTGCTAATCTGGTTGGAATAGATAATTTACTGCAGATAGTTAAGAAAAATGGGCATGGAAGATTGCTCTATATATCTTCGAGTGAAGTGTATGGAAAAAAGGAAGGAAGTCAGCCATATTCGGAAGAAGATTATGGATATGTAGATATCTTAAATTCGCGTGCTTGTTATCCGTCTTCAAAAAGAGCTGCCGAAACGTTATGTGCTGCTTACAGAAAAGAATATGGTGTGGATTTCGTTACGGTACGCCCCGGTCACATTTATGGTCCGACAATGGTAGATTCCGACAATCGGGCAGCCTCAGAATTCTTAAGAGAGGCAAGACAGGGAGCGGATATTGTGATGAAGAGCGCTGGACAGCAAATGCGTTCTTATTGTTATGTTATCGATTGTACTAATGCGATATTGGCAGTCCTGTTAAATGGTGTAAGTGGTGAGGCATATAACATATCCAATCCTCAATCGGTTGTAACGATCCGGGATTTCGCAGAATGTGTAGCGAAAGAGTGTGATGTTAAGGTCGTATTTGAAAATGCTACAGACTCTGAAAAGGCAAGTTATAACCTAATGGATAATTCCAGTTTAACAAGTGAAAAACTTGCGGGGTTAGGATGGAAAGGAATGTTTGATTTGCAAGCTGGCATAAAAAGCACACTTGGGGCATTAAAGAAAAGGGAAGAAACATGAAACTGGAACGATTAACGCGGGAAAATATGGAGAATTTTGCGGATAAGAGCATTGTCTGTTATGGAAAATCCGAATCCGGTCTCAAAGAGTTGTGCGCCCGATTTCCATTACAGGATAAACTTTTGGGAATTATAGATGACAATAGGCGCAATCAGGGAGAACTGCTGCTTGGCGGCAGAAAACTGCCGGTAACGGACTCGTCCGGCCTTTCACAGATTGATTGGAAAGAAAATATCCTTTTGATCACGGACGACTATTACAGAGAGGGGTACGAGGCTTTATGTCAAAACCGCTGTGTTGCGGAAAATGTAGAGATTATTTATTTTTTCGCAAGCCGGGATACGGAATATGAGTTGGAATATCGGGATCATTACCAGAATCATGCGCTGGAAAATATCATTGTATTTCGCAGCGGTCCTCATAGCAGCGCCTATGTGAAAGGAATGGATTTTGCGGATAACGCAAGGGCTTTATTTGAATATATGCTTGCCCAGGGATATAACGAGCGGTATCAATTGATTTGGCTGGTAAAGGATCCGCAGGAGTTTATTAAGTGGAAAAATTATAAAAATGTCGCGTTTCTGTCCTATGACTGGTCTGTTTCGGAAAACAGGGAAGAGCGCGACCGCTATTACAGGGCGCTTTGTCTTGCTAAGTACATATTTTTTACCGACGCATACGGATTTGCAAGAAACTGCCGCCCGGACCAGATACGCGTTCAACTGTGGCATGGCTGTGGGTTCAAAACAAGGGTGAATTTTGTGCGCTGTGAGAAAAGATATGAATATACGACGGTAATCAGTGAGGTATATTCCAAAATCCACCAGGATATTTATGGACTCCGGGCCGACCAGATGCTTGTGACGGGATATGCCAAACAGGATTGGCTCTTTAGCCACGTCAAAGATTGGCAGGAGAAGCTGGGGGTTGCAAAGGCGCGGAAATACATTTTCTGGCTGCCCACATTCCGCACGGCGAAAACAGGGCTTGATAATTTGAACGAGTATGATCTGAAGGGGCAGACAGGACTTCCCATAGTCAGTACATATAAGGAACTATCACAGTTGGATGAGCTTTTACGGAGTCTGGATATGGTGCTTGTCCTAAAGCTGCATCCGTTTCAGGACAGGGAAAAGATCGGCAGGGTTGAGATGGACAATATCGTGGCGCTGGACAATGAGCAGCTTGCGGACCTGGATATACAGATCAATCAGCTGCTGGGGCATGCGGATGCCATGATCAGCGATTATTCCTCGGCCGCAGTGGATTATCTGGTGCTGGACCGACCTATCGGATTTACGCTGGATGATGTAGAAGAATATGCGGAAAGCAGGGGGTTTGTATTTCCTGATGTCAAAGAGTGGATGCCGGGCAAAGAACTGTTTTCCTTTGAGGACTTTTGTTCCTTTGTCAGAGAGATTGGAGCCGATGTAGATTCTACCAGGGAAAAGAGAAAGCGGTTAAAGAAAAAGATGCATCGTTATGGAGATGGCAATAACTGTAAGAGGATTACGGAGGCATTGGGAATATAGGTTTGCGTTTTGGAAAGAGGAGGCTATATGAAACTGGAACGTTTAGTGCAGGAAAATATAGAGAGTATTGCGGACAAGGGAATTGTCTGTTATAAAAAATCAGAACCTTACCTCAGGGAATTGTGTGCTCAATTCCCGTTTCAGGATAGGCTTATATGTATCATAGATGAAAATAAGCGCAAACAGGGGGAGTTGCTGTTCTGCGGCAGAAGACTGCCGGTAATGGATTTGTCAGGTCTTTCACAGATCAACTGGACAGAGAACATCCTTCTGATCACCGACGGCTATTATAGAGAGGGTTATGAGGTTTTGTGCCAAACCCCCAGTGTTGCGGAAAACGTAGATACCATATACTATTTCGCGAATCGGGATACGGAATGTGAGCTGGAATACCGGGAGCGTTATCAGAATCACGCGCTGGAAAATATAATTGTATTTCGCAGTGGTACTGCGGCCTCTGTCTATGTGAAGGGACTGGATTTTTCGGATAACGCAAGGGCTTTGTTTGAATATATGCTTGCCCAGGGATATAACGAACGGTATCAATTGATCTGGTTGGTAAAGAACCCGCAGGAGTTTGATAAGTGGCGGAATCATAAGAATGTTGAGTTTTTGTCTTTTGACTGGTCGGTCTCAGAAAACAGAGAAGAGCGCGACCGCTATTACAGGGCGCTCTGCCTTGCAAAATACATTTTTTTCACAGACGCATGCGGCTTTGCCAGAAACTGTCGTCCCGACCAGACGCGCGTTCAACTGTGGCATGGCGCCGGTTTCAAAAAGAGGGCGAACTTTGTGCACAGTGAGAAAAGATACGAGTATATGACTGTGGTCAGTGAGGTCTATTCAAAAATTCATCAGGAGGTTTTTGGACTCCGGGCTGACCAGATGCTTGTGGCAGGATGCGCAAAAGAGGACTGGCTCTTCAGCCCCGTCAAAGACTGGCAGGAGAAACTGGGAGTTGCGAAAGCGCGGAAATACATTTTCTGGCTGCCCACATTCCGTACCGCGAAAGCGGGGCTTGAGAATCTGAACGAGTATGATCTGGAGGGGCAGACAGGACTTCCCATAGTCCGCACACATGAGGAATTATCACAGTTGGATGGGCTTTTACGGAGTCTGGATATGGTGCTTGTCCTAAAGCTGCACCCGGTTCAGAACAGGGATAAGATCGGTATGGTTGATATGGGAAATATAGTGGCGTTGGACAATGATCTGCTTGCGGATCTGGATATACAGATCAATCGGCTGTTGGGGGACGCGGATGCCATGATCAGCGATTATTCCTCGGCCGCGGTGGACTATCTGGTGCTGGACCGGCCCATCGGATTTACGCTGGATGATGTGGAGGAATATGGGGAAAGCAGAGGGTTTATATTTCCCGATATTAAGGAATGGTTGCCCGGCAAGGAATTGTTCTCCTTTGAGGATTTTTGCTCTTTTGTCAGGGAGATAGGGGCGGATGTGGATTCCACGGGAGAGAAGAGGAGACTGTTAAAGGAGAAGATGCATCGGTATGGGGATGGCAATAACTGTAAGAGGATTGTGGAGGCATTGGGGATATAGGTTTGTATGAACCTGTTTCAGATAGACAGGAAGCGGTGACATAGATATCGGTCACCGCTTTTTTAGGCGTGCCCTATTGATTTTGTTTGCAAGAATGGATATACTGGGATATAAGAATGGGAGATAGGGCAGAAGGAGATTGCACCCCAGAAAGGACACTAACATGCAGGAAAACTACGATGTATTGATCGTCACCACAGCGAAAGACTATCTGCGGCTGCAGTGCAACTATCCGCGGCTGATTCAAAACATGCCCGGCAGGAGGCTCTTATTTGTGGGCAATGAGGAAGTGGGGCGGCTGGTGGCGGAAAGCGGCCTGGGTGAGCAGGCAGGATTTTTGGAGGAGGACACAGTCATCCCTTTCGTGACCGTGCATAGCGTGATGCAAAAGGCGCTGGGCAGGGAGGACGTGCCCAGGGGCGTGACGGGCTGGTACTACCAGCAGTTTCTCAAGATGCAGTACTCTGCCCAATGTCAGGACGACTATTATCTGATGTGGGACGGGGACACGGTGCCCTGCAAGCCGTTCTCCATGTTTTCACCAGAGACCGGACAGCCCTATCTGGACCTGAAACATGAGTACCATGAGGAGTATTTTCGGACGCTGGAAAAGCTGCTGCCGGGTATGCGTAAGTGTATCCAGCAGTCCTTTATCTCCGAGCATATGCTGATTAACAGAGAGATTATGCAGAATCTGATCCGGGACATAGAGGCCAACGGAGAGATTCCGGGGGAGCGTTTTTATGAGAAAATTATCCATGCCATCCCGCCGGAGCATCTGGTCAGCAACAGTTTCAGCGAGTTTGAAACCTATGGAACCTATGTGGCGTTCCGCCGTCCCACGGTCTACAAGCTGCGCAGCTGGAACTCGTTCCGCTATGCGGGGGAATTTCTGGATCCCTATACGATTGACGATACGGATTATGAGTGGCTGGGAAAGAGCTTTGACGCCCTTTCCTTTGAAAAGGGGCACTTTGTGCGCCCCGATCATCGGAATCTGTTTGACAATAAGGAATATCAGAGTAAGCTGTCCGCCCGCCAGATGCTGGAGATCGCCCAGGAGGAGTTCAAGGACAGCTACATGGAGGTCTGGGAGGACTAAGGTCTACAATATTTTCTGCCACTGGGGCAGAGCCAGCGGCAGTGCTGCCTGCCCCAGGTGACAGTGATCCGGGGAATAATACTTATCCAGCGTGAGAAAATCCGGCGTAATCAGTTCCGGGAAAACAGACAGGAATGGCATGTTGTTTTGCTCGCAGAATCGGGCCAACTCCAGGTTGAAATAGGCGGTGGCCATATTGCGCTCTGCCTCGGTCCCGTTGCGGGGGAATCTGGGATCCACCGGGCACGCCTCGCTCTGGGAGGCCACGGGTCCCCAGCAGGACACCTGATAGCCCAGCTCCCGCAGATGCAGTAGAAACGGAAAATACTGCGCCAGAATATCGTCTACAATATTCTGATAGGTTCTCTGCTGCAGCGCAGCCTGTTTGAACACATGGACACGGATATCGATCTCGCCGAGGCTGCACAGGATACGGGCATTGGGCCGGATGAAGTTCTGCAGCAGATGTTCCGCCTTTTCCCTGAACCGGAATGTGGTGTCGTAGCGGTTGCTGCTGTAGGCCAGGCAGGGGCCTAAGTGCAGCGGGGTGAAAGGATAGGGGGAATTGCTGGGACAGACGTTGATATTTTGCCCTATGGGGATAAAAGTAAGTTCCTCGTTGCCGCTGAAGAAATTCACATGGGAGTCCCCCAGCACCACAACGGTATTGTCCCTGTGATGGCGCAGACAGGCGTGATCAAAATTGGCCTGCTCCAGTAAGGGGTCTGTGTACGCAGGGTCCGGCAGAGTTTGCAGGACTAAAATGGCCTGCCTGAAACGGGAGATCACTTCCACTGCGTCGCCAGCCGCCGCGTACTGCCGCATCTCTTCTATCAGCTGTCGGAACAGTGCGTTCCTGTGCTGAATCTGCTCCGGGGTATAGAGCTTGTCGCGGTACTCCAACTCCGTCAGCAAACACAACTGAATGTCCTCCCAGGGCAGCTTGGAGAGGATGAAAGGATTAGCTGTTATGGAGTTGACCAGTTCCTGTAGAATTTCAATAGTCCGCATAGAATATACCACCTGTCTTTGAGTCGTGTGTTGTTTTTTCATTTTAACATAAAGCGAAAAGCAGTACAAGTCCGGGAATTGCTCTGTGGGTAGGCGGAGAAATAGGGGGAACGATAATCAGGGAGGTGTTTATGAATCACACAAAGGAATTGCTGTTAAAACTTAGAGACGCCGTACAGAGCGGCGCACTGCCGGTGGAGAACGTTCCGCTGGAGGACATCAGGCAGTGCGTTTACGCGGAGCTGCAGGTGAACCGCAGCACCTTCACGGAAAGCCAGTATGCGGACGTTATAGAGAGATTTGAGATACTGTGCGCGGAAATTGCGGCAGCGGAGATTAACAGGGACAGGGTCCTGCTGATGATGGACACCTTTATACTCTGTATGGATATGCTGTCCCAGTCTGTCTATGCTCTGGCCAACCGGGAGTACTGGAACTATAAGCACCGGGAGGACAAGGACGATCCCCAGGTGGCGGGAATCATCGACTATATCGACAAGAGAGGGAGGATAGACCTGATAAGCTATGCCTTTGTGGAGGAATACCAGACCCTGCCAGTGACGGTAGAGTGGGACGACGCCTGCGGCATGGGATATGTTCCCTACCGGGGGCGTAAAATGTTCTTTCCCAGAGGCTGGGATGAGAACAGAATCGCCAGCTATTACCGCTCGGTGGTGATGGAGCAGGATGAGCGCTCGCCACACTGCTATGACAAGGCGTTTTTCGGGGTAAACGAAGGGGATATTGTGGTGGATGCCGGGGCTGCAGAAGGTATTTTCGCCCTGGACTGCGTGGACCGGGCGGCCAGGATTTATCTGATTGAGGCAGATCCTGAATGGATAGAGGCGCTGGAACAGACCTTTTGCGGGGATAAAGATAAGGTGCAGATCGTGTGCGGGTTTTTGGACCGTTTTCACGAGGGCAGCCATGTGAGTCTGGACGGACTGTTTGAGACTGAGGAGATTAACTATATTAAAATGGATATAGAGGGTGCGGAAAAAGCGGCTCTGGAGGGAGGAGCCGGGGTGCTTGCGCGGTGTGAGAACATAGGGTGCGCCATCTGTTCCTACCATTGCCGGGAGGACGAGGAGAGTATCCGTCACACCCTTAAGTCCCATGGATTTACCACGGACACCTCCGCGGGATACATGTGTCCGAACTGGACGCAGGAGGCCTATCTGGAGGCGCAGCTCAGGCGGGGAATCGTGTTTGGAAGAAAGGGCAGAACGTAAAAATCTTTGCGCTTTACAAGCTATTCTTTCAATGATAAAATGGACGGGAATCACTGCAGGAGAGCAGGAATATTATTTCACGGAGGAAGACAGCGATGGATTTTGAGTTGACAGCATCCATGATGTGCGCCAATTATGGCAATCTGGAGAAGGAGGTTCGCGATCTGGAATCGGCGGGGATAGACTCTTTTCACATAGATATTATGGATGGGCGGTATGTGCCGAATTTTGCCATGTCTCTGAACGATATGGCTTATATCGCGTCTGCTACGGCAAAGCCCCTGGACGTACATCTGATGATTGAGCATCCCAATAATAACATTCATATATTTTTAAAAAAGCTAAAGAAGGGGGATACGGTCTATATCCATCCCGAGGCGGAGTACCATCCGTCAACCACCTTGCAGAAGATTATCGACGCGGGCATGGTTCCGGGCATTGCCATCAATCCGGGCACCAGTATTGAGACTGTGTATGAGATGCTGCGCATTGTGAAAAAGGTGCTGGTGATGTCGGTCAACCCGGGCAATGCGGGACAGATGTACCTGCCCTATGTGGGAAAGAAAATAGATCGGCTTTTGCAGCTCAAGGACGAGATGAAATTTAAGGTGTACTGGGACGGGGCTTGCAGCATGGAAAGGATCACCCAGTTTGCTCCCAAGGGGGTGGACGGGTTTGTTCTGGGCACCACCCTGCTGTTTGGAAAAGGCAGGTCCTACGGAGATATCTTAAACGAGATCAGGCGGGAGCAGACGTTATGAATGTGGCACTTATTTTGTCCGGTGGAACCGGCAGCAGAATGGGGATGGACGTTCCCAAGCAATATCTGGAGGTGGGCGGCAGAATCCTGTTGGAATACTGTCTGCTGCCTCTGGCGGAGAGCGTGTACATAGACGCGGTGCAGATCGTGGCGGATCAGGCGTGGCGTGGCGTGGTCGAAAAATGTGTGGCGGGAGCTGGCGTAGGCGATAAATTCAAAGGTTTCTCAGAGCCGGGAACCAATCGGCAGCAGTCCATTCTAAACGGTTTGGAGGATATTCGCCGATACGCGGGAGAGGAGACGGCGGTGATCGTTCACGACGCCGCCAGGCCCTCCGTCACCCGGGAACTGCTGGAACACAGTCTGGAGGCTCTGGAGGGGCATGACGGAGTGCTGCCGGTGCTGCCCATGAAGGATACGGTCTATTACAGCGAGACGGGACAGAAGGTGAATCGGCTGCTCAAAAGAGAGTGCATCTATGCGGGGCAGGCCCCTGAGACCTTTCGGCTGGGAGCCTATCTGGAGGCCAACCGGGCGCTGCTGCCGGAGCGGATTCTGGAGATCAATGGTTCTACGGAGCCGGCGATTTTGGCGGGTCTGGATATTGTCATGATACCTGGAGAGGAGCGCAATTACAAGATTACCACGGCGGACGATCTGCGGCGCTTTGAAAGGGAACTTGAGGAAATATAGATGAAAGCATATGTATTGCACGGAATAAACGATTTGCGCATGGAGGAGAGGGATGTGCCCGAGCCGGGACCGGGCCAGGCGCTGGTGCAGGTGAAAGCCGCCGGTATCTGCGGCTCGGACATCCCCAGAATATTTCAGACGGGCACCTATTCTTTTCCCACCATTCCGGGACATGAGTTTTCCGGTGTGGTGGCAGCTGTGGGGGCCGGGGTCTCACAGGAGTGGACAGGCAAAAGAGTGGGGATTTTCCCCCTGATCCCCTGCCGGAAGTGTGCCCCCTGTTGCCAAAAACACTATGAGCTGTGCCGAAACTACAGTTATCTGGGGTCCCGGACGGACGGGGGCTTTGCGGAATATGTGCTGGCGCCTGAGGAGTGTCTGATGGAGTTACCAGAGGGAGTTAGCTTTGAGGCTGCCGCCATGCTGGAGCCTATGGCGGTGGCGGTTCACGCTATGCGCCGGGCCGAGGCGCTCCCCAGCCAGACGGTGGCGGTGTATGGGCAGGGAACCATAGGGCTGCTGCTGGCAATGTTCCTGCGGGAGTCTGGCATAGAGCGGGTGCTTGCCATAGGGAACAAAGCGCAGCAAAAACGGTCGGCTCTGGCTATGGGGATAGCGGAAGAGGATTTCTGCGATACCAGAATCCAGAAATTGCCCATCTGGCTGTCTGAGAGGACCGGTGGAGCCGGTGTGGACGTCTTTTTTGAATGCATTGGCCGGAATGAGACCATAGCGTCTGCCATAGACCTGACCGCTCCCATGGGCACGGTGGTGCTGGTGGGCAATCCTCACGGGGACGTGAACCTGGACAAGGCGGTGTACTGGAAAATCCTGAGAAACCAGCTGACTGTCAGGGGCTGCTGGAACTCCTCCTTTATGCAGGAGGAGACAGACGACTGGCACTATGTGCTGGAGCAGCTTGCCGGAGGACGGATACAGCCGGAGCGTCTGATTACACACTTGTTTCCCTTTGAGCGGTTGTCCCAGGGATTGGAGATCATGCGGGACAAGAGCGAAGAGTATGTAAAAGTGATGATAAAAATGTAATTTACAGCTCGGGTGTAAGGATATGGTCGTTTGGTGCCGATACTTATATAGGAAAAATGTCCCATGCAGGGAGGCAGGGGAGCGAACAACATAACTTCAGGGAGGAAGAGACATGATCATACAGCACAATCTGGCAGCTATGAACGCTGACAGAATGTACATGGGCAACAATCGGAAACAGGTAAAACGATCGGAGCGCCTTTCATCCGGATATCGAATCAACCGGGCGGCGGACGACGCGGCGGGACTGGCGATCTCCGAGAAAATGCGCAGGCAGATCAGGGGCTTGTCCCAGGCGGCAGTCAATGCCCAGGACGGCATCTCCATGGTGCAGATAGCGGACGGAGCCATGGCGGAAGTGCAGGACATGCTCCATCGAGGCACGGAGCTGAGCGTCAAGGCGGCAAACGGCACGCTGCAGGAGGAGGACCGCGCCTATATCCAGCGGGAGATTGCGCAGATCAAGGAAGAGATCGACGCGATTTCCGACAGAACCTATTTCAACGACATATGGGTGCTGAAGGGCAAGGATGTGCCCAAGCCCGAGGGTACGACAGAGGTGATCATCGCCGGAGGACTGCCGGCCTGGGTAGGACAGGGTTCCACGTCTGGAATCATGTCAGAGGTATATCAGACCACGCAGAACTATGAGACCTCGACCCGCGTAACAGATAGTAGTGGGAATACCACCACCACCGTCACAGGCACGGGGACGGAAACCATCGATCATGTGGCCGCTACTTTGGACTTCTCTCGGTTTACGGGGTCACGGCAGCAGCTGAAGGACCTGGAAAACAACGGATTCCACACCACCTGCTGTACCTGCACCAATCACTACAGCGTTAAGTTTACGATGGGCACTACCAGCAGTATGGAACAGAGCGGGCAGCATTATATCTATAATGTGGGAATCGGAGATGTGACTGATGCGGACGAGCTGCTGGACCGCATCGTGAAGGCGATGGACAATGGGTATCCCCAGAACCACTATACCAAGCTCACAGTGGATTCGGCAAGTAAAAAACTGATTATATATGATGACAGAGGTAAAGCCAGTAATCCGCATCCCTACAGTACTTCCACGGATCAGACCACCGGTACGACTACGACTGTATCTACGGCATGGCCCGGGTGGAGCAATCCGTCTTTTAATACCACAGCGCATGGGGAACGGGGCAAATTCGCGCCCGGAACGGCCTATTCCAAGGACGATGCCGACAAGCTTGCCAAGGCGGACCTGGTGATCCTGCAGGTCGGCACGGAGATGGGACATGAGATCGCGCTGGAAATGCCTTCTATCTCCACCAGCAGCCTCAAGATTCAGGATGTGGACCTCAGCACCGCAAGCGGAGCGAAACAAGCCATCGAAACTTTTGGGAAAGCCCTGACGTATGTCAGCACGGAGCGCAGCAGAATGGGCGCTTACCAGAACCGTTTAGAGCATACCATCGCCAATCTGAACAATGTGGTGGAGAATACCCAGGCAGCGGAGTCAGCTATTCGTGACACGGATATGGCGGAGATTATGGTGGAATACGCCAACGGAAATATCCTGTCCCAGGCGGGAATGGCCATGCTGTCTCAGGCGAACATGAAAAACGAGGGAGTCCTGGCTCTGCTCAGATAAGGGCTTTGCTCAGATAACGAAACGGAGCGTATTATGAAATATATCAATCCCATTATCCCCGGATTTTATCCGGACCCCAGCATCTGTAAAGCACACGGCAAATACTACATGGTGTGCAGTTCTTTCCAGTATTTTCCGGGAGTGCCGCTGTTTGAGAGTGAGGACCTGATCAATTGGAGCCAGATCGGCCATGTGCTGACCCGGGAGAGCCAACTGCCTTTGGAGGGAGCGGATTGCGGCGGCGGTATCTACGCACCCACCATTCGTTTTCATGAGGGGCGCTTTTATATGGTGACTACCAATGTCTCCGGTCCGGGCAACTTCTATGTATGGACCGACGACATCTACGGAGAGTGGTCAGAACCGATTCGGGTACAGCAGGGCGGCATTGACCCCTCCCTGTATTTTGAGGACAGTAAAGCGTACTTTATGAGCAATGGGGATGACGATAAGGGGATATCCGGCGTGACCCAGTGCGAGATCGACATACGGACCGGCGAGAAGCTAAGCCCGTCGGTATGTGTCTGGCAGGGGGCGGGGGGCCGGTATCTGGAATCTCCCCATCTGTATAAGATAAAGGGGCAATATTATCTGATGGCGGCGGAGGGCGGCACGGAGTACGGTCATATGGTGGTATACGCCAAAGGCCCCACCCCGTATGGACCCTTTACTGGATATTCCGGCAATCCGGTGCTGACCAACCGCAATCTGGGCGGTTACGCAATCCAGGGCTGCGGCCACGGAGATCTGGTGGAGGACGGAAATGGGAATTATTGGATGGTACATTTGGCGTTCCGGCAGATAGACCGTTGGATGCCTTTCCATATCACCGGGCGGGAAGTATATCTGGCGCCGGTGACTTTTGGGGAGGACGGCTGGTTTACCGCTGGCGTGGGCGGCGTCACGCCGGCCGAGGTGGAGACGGACCGCATTGCCGCTCATGTGGAGCAGCGCCTGAAGATGAGGGACACCTTTGCGGATACCAAGGTGGGCGTGGACTGGTGTTTTCTGCGTCGGTGCCACAGAGGGAATTACTCTTTTCCGGCGGGGATGCGCAGCGAGACTTTCATCGGAGAGAGATATGCTTTTGAAGGCCAGGAACTCAGACTCTATCCTACGGCGCTAACCTTGGAGGAAAAACAGGATTCGCCCACCTTTGTGGCGATCCGCCAAAGACAGATGCGGGGGCGTATCCGCTGTCATGTAAACGTACCGTCAGGGGAGGCGGGCATCAGCCTGTATATGAACCATGAGCATCATTATGATCTGTCGGTGGAGCGGATAGAAACCGCAGACGGCCCACAGGAGACACGCCGTGTCAAACTTCGCAGTGTGGTGGGCGGTGTGGGTGTCAGTTTTGTGACACAGGATTCTCTCGCTCCCACAGACGCGGAGATTACACTGCAGATTGAGCTGGAACCCACACAGTACAGTTTTTCCGCGGTGTTTGTCAAGGACGGCCAGGAGAAACAATGTCCTCTGGGCAGTCTGCAGACCCGTTATCTTTCCTCAGAGGTTGCCTGCGGTTTTACCGGCGTCATGGTAGCCCTGTACGCCCAGGATACGTCTCTGGACAACAGAGGAACAAAGCCGGCAGTGTTTAAGGATTTCGAGATTGTATATTCCCGCAACAAATGACTAAAAGATAGCATAATCTGGCAAGAAATAGGAATCATTTTCTGATACACTACAATTAAGTATGCAGGAATTACAGCATATTTTACAGCCTATAGAGACGGAGGAAATGATCTTGAGAGACAGAGCAAGCGCAAGAAGAAAAGCACAGGAGCTGGTGAGCCAGATGACCCTGGAGGAGAAGGCGTCACAGCTTAGGTATGATGCTCCCGCCATCCCCCGGCTGAATATTCCCGCATACAACTGGTGGAACGAGGGGCTGCACGGCGTTGCCCGGGCGGGCGTAGCGACCAGTTTCCCCCAGGCGATCGGTATGGCCGCGGCTTTTGATACAGAGCTGATGGGGCAGGTGGGCCAGGTGATCGGCGTGGAGGGCCGCGCCAAGTACAACGCCTACAGTGCCCAGGAGGACAGGGACATTTACAAGGGATTGACCTTCTGGTCTCCCAATGTGAATATATTCCGCGATCCCAGGTGGGGCAGAGGACATGAGACCTATGGGGAAGACCCCTATCTGACCGGAGAGCTGGGCAAGGCTTTTGTGGAGGGATTGCAGGGGGACGGCGATGTGATGCAGGCGGCGGCCTGCGCCAAGCATTTCGCGGTTCATTCCGGACCGGAGGCGGTTCGGCATAAATTCGACGCAAAGGCGTCAAAGAAGGATATGTGGGAGACTTATCTGCCCGCCTTTGAAAAGCTGGTAAAGGAAGCGGGAGTGGAGGCTGTCATGGGCGCTTACAACCGCACCAACGGAGAACCCTGCTGCGGCAGTAAAACTCTGATGCAGGACATTCTGCGGGGAGAGTGGGGCTTTGAGGGCCACTATGTATCCGACTGCTGGGCGATTCGGGATTTCCATGAACATCATATGGTGACGGATACGGCGGAGGAATCCGCAGCCATGGCCTTGAAGGCCGGGTGTGATGTAAACTGCGGCAACACTTACCTGCATATGATGAAGGCCTATCAGGACGGCCTGGTGACGGAGGAGGATATCACCCAGGCGGCGGTGAGACTGTTCACCACCCGTTTTCTGCTGGGACTGTTTGACGAGACGGAGTATGACCGGATCGGTTATGATAAGATCGAGTGTAAGGAGCATCTGGCGCTGGCTGACAGGGCCACGGCGGAAAGCGTTGTACTGCTCAAGAACAACGGAGTGCTGCCTCTTAAGAAGGAGCAGTTGAAAGCTATCGGCGTGGTGGGACCCAATGCCAACAGCCGCGCGGCGCTGGTGGGCAATTATCACGGAACTTCCTCGCGATATATCACGGTGCTGGAGGGGATTCAGGATGTTGTGGGAGAGGACGTGAGAGTCTATTATTCCGAGGGCTGCCATCTGTTTAAGGATCGCGCGGAGAGTCTGGGACGCAGGCATGACCGGATCACAGAGGCGGTCAGCGTGGCGCAAAACAGTGATGTGGTGATTCTGTGCGTGGGACTGGACGAGACTCTGGAGGGCGAGGAAGGCGATACCGGCAACAGCTATGCCTCCGGCGACAAGACGGATCTGCTGCTGCCCCAGCCTCAGAGAGAGCTGGTGGAGGCAGTGCTGAAGGTGGGCAAGCCTACCGTTGTGCTGAATATGACAGGCAGCGCCATGGACCTGCGTATGGAGCAGGAACAGGCGGACGCGGTGATGCAGTTGTGGTACCCCGGCGCAAGAGGCGGCAGGGTGGCGGCGCAGATCCTGTTTGGCGAACTGTCCCCCTCTGGAAAGCTTCCTGTGACATTCTATAGAGATACTGAGGATTTGCCTGCATTTGAGGATTATTCCATGAAGGGCAGAACCTACCGTTACATAAAGTCTGAGCCGCTGTATCCCTTCGGTTATGGACTGACTTATGGGGATGTGGAGGTATCCGCAGTGAGCTGTTCGGGGAGCCCGGCGGTGAATGGCAGCGAGATCACTCTGGATGGACCTGAGGCTTTTAAGCTGCATGTGAAACTGACCAACAAGGGAGAGATGACCACCGGGGAGGTGGTACAGGTCTATATCAGGGCGGAGAATGCGCCGGATGCCACTCCTGCGGCAAAGCTGTGCGGATTTGCAAGGGCATGCGTACAGGCGGGCGGCGAGGCGTCCGTGACCATACCTGTGGGCGCAGACGCTTTCACGGTGGTAAGCGAGGCAGGCGAGAGATTGGTGGAGGGCAAAACCTTTACCGTCAGCGTGGGATTAGGCCAGCCGGATGCCCGTACCAGAGCCTTGACCGGCAAGGAGTGTATCACTTTCCTTGTGAAACTGGCATAGTGTAGAGAGCAGAGCTGTCGTCTGAGCGTTCAGGCGGCAGCTTTTTTTAGGTCTGTGGACAGAAATCCCACAGGCGGAGAGGAGCAAAGAGATGGATGGCAACACAATCTTATACAACGATAACTGGACTTTCTTAAAGACCGATCTTAAGGCGGAGCTGGCGGATATCCGGGGACGGGAAGAGCAGTTCGCGGCAGTGGACCTGCCCCACGACTGGCTGATCTACAACACCCGGGACCTGTATGAAAACAGTACGGGCTGGTACAGGAAACATGTCTTTGTCAGCCCTGCAGGAAGCGTGACACCAGAGAAGGAAACGCAGATACAATATGCCCCCGGACAGCGGGTCATTCTCCGCTTTGACGGCGTATATATGGACAGCACCTTATATGTCAACGGGCAGAAGGCAGGGGATTGGAAATATGGCTATTCGGCCTTTGAACACGATATTACCGAATATCTGGTTCAGGGGGAAAACGAGCTGTTAATGCAGGTGCGCCATCAAAGCCCCAATAGCAGATGGTACTCCGGTGCGGGAATTTACCGCAATGTGTGGCTGAAGGTATGTCCTGTGGTGTATCTGCCCATGGATGGCACTTATGTGCATACCTGGTGGCAACCCCGGGAGAGCGGCTATTGTATGGAGATTGAGACAGAGTGCGCAGGAGCGGTGAGCCCAAATACCCGGTGCCGCTACAGCCTGTGGAGGCAGGGAGAACTTGTCCGCGATCTGGGATGGGGCGAGCTGCGTACCCGGGAGGACGGCCAGCTCTGTTTTGCCTTGAAAGCGCTGCCAGCGGGGCTGGAAGAGTGGGATTTGGAGCATCCGGTGTGTTATCGCCTGCGGGTGGAGCTGTATGAGTCTGAGGAAACGCCCACAGACTTTCAGGAGATCACGGTGGGCCTGCGCCGCATGGAGTTTACCACGGACCGGGGATTTTTCCTGAATGGCAGATATGTGAAGGTGCACGGGGTCTGTGAGCATCATGACCTGGGCTGTCTGGGAGCGGCTTTTCATAAAGAGGCTATGCGCCGGAAATTCCGGATTCTGAAGGAGATGGGAGTCAACGCGCTGCGCACCAGTCACAACATGCCGGCCCAGGAGGTGATGGAGCTGGCGGACGAGATGGGGATACTGGTGCTGTCTGAGGCCTTCGACATGTGGGAGCGGTGCAAAACGCCCTACGATTACGGGCGGTTTTTTAAAGAGTGGGCGGAGAGGGATGTGCGCTCCTGGGTACGCAGGGACCGCAACCATCCCAGCCTTTTTCTGTGGTCCATCGGCAACGAGATATACGACACCCATGCGGATGCCCATGGCCAGGAGATTACTCGAAGGCTCATGGACTATGTGCGCTGTCATGACCCCCAGGGCAACGCCCTGATCACCATCGGTTCCAACTACATGCCCTGGGAGGGCGCTCAGAACTGTGCGGATATTGTGAAGGTGGCCGGATACAACTATGGGGAAAAATATTACGCGGAGCATCACCGGGCGCATCCCGACTGGATTATTTATGGCAGTGAGACTGCCTCCGTGGTGCAGAGCCGGGGAGTGTACCATTTTCCGCTGCGGCAGTCCATGCTTGCGGACGAGGACGAGCAGTGTTCGGCCCTTGGCAATTCCAGCACCAGTTGGGGCGCCCGCAGCGTGGAGGCATGTATCGCCGACGACCGGGACGCGGACTTTACGTTCGGACAGTTTTTGTGGACCGGTTTTGACTATATCGGAGAGCCTACGCCCTATCACACCAAGAATTCTTATTTTGGGTATATCGATACGGCGGGCTTTCCTAAGGATGCCTACTATCTGTTCCAGGCCCAGTGGTGTCCGGTGCAGGAGCGTCCTATGGTTCATCTCTATCCCCACTGGGATTGGAATCCGGGGCAGCTCATAGACCTGCGGGCCTGCACCAACGGAAACAGTGTGGAACTCTTTGTGAACGGCCGTTCTCAGGGCAGACAGCATATCGACCATGTCCGGGGCAGACAGCTCCAGGGGGATTGGCAGGTGCCCTATGAGCCGGGGGAGATCACTGCTGTGGCCTATGACGAGGAGGGCCGTGAGATTGCCAGGGACTCCAGACATTCCTTCGGGGAGGCGCACCGCCTTGTGCTGGAGACGGACAAGGAACGGCTTTCCGGGGACGGGGAGGATATGTGCTTTGTCACCGTCAGCGCCGTGGACCGGGACGGATATCCGGTGGAAAACGCCATGAACTATGTGGAGCTGTCCCTGGAGGGAGAGGGACGGCTGCTGGGCATGGACAATGGGGACAGTACGGACTATGACCCTTACAAGGGATGTGTGAGAAAGCTCTTTAACGGAAAACTGCTGGCAGTGGTGGCCTCCGCGCCGGTTCCGGCAGAGCAGCAGGCGGGCAGCGTTCGGATAACGGCGGCAGGCCGTGGAGTGGAGGGGGCCGTCCTGGAGCTGGCGGTGGAACCGGCAGGGCTGCGGCCCGGCGTCTGTGCAAAGGAGGACGTGAGCCGGGGAGCGGGAGCCGCATCCGGGGAGCTGCCGGAGACAATTCCTGTCCGCAAGGTGGAACTGCTGACCCCGGAGGGAAACGTTATGGACGCGGAGCGGCGCAGTCTGGTCATCGAGGCCAGAATATGCCCGGAGAACGCCACGGACCGGACCTTGGAGTGGAAAGCGGTGAACCAGAATGGAATTCCGGTGAGTTTTGCCAAAGTGGAGGCCTTGGACGAATGCCATGCCCGGGTGTGGGCCATGGGGGACGGAGCTTTTTATGTGCGATGTCAGTCCGGGCATAGCCCGGTCAGGATTATCTCCCAGATGGAGTTTACGGCCAGAGGACTGGGGCAGGCTTTCCTGAATCCCTATACCTTTATCTCAGCCGGTCTGTTCAGCGGGACTATAGGGGAAGTCACCAACGGAAATGAAAAGGGGATTGCCACCGCCAGAGACGGCGTCAGCGGTGTGATTTACCGGGACCTGGATTTCGGGGAGTATGGCTCCGATGAGATTACCATGCCCGTCTTCGCTCTCAGCGGCGATCCCCACGAGATCGAAATCTGGCAGGGGGAGCCGGAGACGGAGGGCAGCAGGCTGCTTCTGAATGCCCTGTATCAGAAACCCTCTCAATGGAATGTGTATCAGGAGGAGACCTGGAAACTGCCCTGCAGACTGAAAGGCCTGACCACGATTGCTTTCCGGCTGCAGAGCCGCAAGGTGCATATCAAGGGCTTTTCTTTCACCTACTGCGAGAAGGCGTACGGCAGACTGTGCGGCGCGGAGTGCAGCAGGGTATACGGCGACAGTTTCACGGTGGAGAGCCAGGCGATAACGGGTATCGGCAACAATGTGACGATCGTGTATGAGAATATGGACTTCGGGGAGGAGGGAGCGGACCGGGTGACGCTGTGGGGCCGTTCTCCTCTGCCCGGCAACACCATTCATATACATTTCACTCCCGAAGGCGGGGAGGTGATCACCAGGGTACTGGAGATACCTGGGAATGGTGTCCATAACTCTCAGGATTACGAACCCCGTACCTTTGCCTTAGAGCCGCTGAGGGGAAGAGGAACCCTGGAGCTGATCTTCCTGCCGGGCAGCAATTATGACCTGGAGGCACTGCAATTCGCGCGGGCGGCACAGGAGGGAGAGTAGAATGTGCCTGAAAAGACACTAGGACTTTGGTACTAAAAATGTATAAATTTTTAGGACAAAAAATAGGAATTTCTGCTATATTCATATGTTTTTAAATCTGTTATACTGTATAAAAGCAGAATTTTTGCGCTGCAGGCCGGCAGTTGGCGACAGAAGGGAGCATGCATGGGCGAAAAGTATTCCGACGGCAAAGCATATAAGGTGATTGCGTTTATCTTTGCCAATTTTTTTAAGGATGAAGAACAGCGGATTATGAGACATGTGGTGGAGGAAAGCGCGCGGCACGGCTGTAAAGTGATCTTCTTCTCCACATTGGCGGATTTTTATTACAATGACATAAACGATAAGGGCGAGCAGAAAATATTTACGGCGGTGAGTGTGGATCGCTTTGACGCTATTGTGCTGATGTCGGAGTCCTTTAAGCTGGATGAGGAGCAGTTTGCCCTGGTGGGGCGTGCCCAGGCGGCGGGAGTGCCGGTGATTACGGTGGACAAGAGCTTTGGGGGCTGCATCAATCTGGTCATGGACTACGGGAACTGTTTTCAGAAGATTGTGGAGCATATGATTCAGTTCCACGGCTACCGACGGGTCTACTTTATGAGCGGTATGCCGGACAACAGCTTTTCCCAGGAGAGGGAACAGGTGTATCTGGACGCTATGCAGGCGGCGGGAGTGCCCCGGGAGCAGTGCAGAATCTATTTCGGGTATTTCTGGGAGGAGCCATGCCGCAGGGCCATGGAGCAGATGTTTCAGGAGATAGAGGAAGGGCTGGAGCTGCCGGAGGCGATTATCTGCGCCAACGATTCCATGGCGCTGGAGGTAAGTACGTTCCTCAAGGAGCGGGGCTATCAGATACCCGGGGACATAGCTGTCAGCGGCTTTGACGGCCTGGAGATGGAGCGCTATTACCGCCCCCGGCTGACTACGGGCATATACAATGTAGGTCTGCTGACGGAGACCATTTTTCGGATTGTGGAGGAGGGCTGCCCCGATTCTTATTTGCAGCGGCGGATTCCTATTTACAATGAGATGCGGGTGGGGCAGTCCTGCGGCTGCAGCGGTGTGGAGACCCAGAGTGTCGCCTCGGAGATGGTGATTCTGAAACGGGAACTGCACCGATTGCTGAAGTACCAGGGGGATCTGAACCAGATGGTGGTGAACATCGGTACCTCCAAACCGCTGGAGGAGGCTCTGCAGACGGTGCCGGAGGTTATGGGGCCTCTTAGTTACAGAGATTTCTGGTTCTGCGCCAATGAAGGCTTTCTGGAGCAGGACGCCATTGATTTCAGCGGCCAGACACAGGAAGAGACGGCGGAGGATTATACCCCGGCGCTAAAGGTGCTGCACTACCATAGTCTGGATGAGACGGGCACGGAGTTTGGCCGGGCGGATGTGACGTACTGGGAGGAGCTGGAGTTTGGAGAGATGATTCCGGGGCTGTATGAGCAGCTTGAAAAGAATGATTTTCTGCTAGTTACCACGGTTCATCTGCAGGGTAAGAGCATTGGGTACACGGCGGTTACACTGGATATGGAGCAGTTCTGGTTTGTGGGGTATTCTGCCTTTCTGGCCAGTTTCCGCCATTTGATGGAGCTGCAGCGCTCTCAGAAACAGTTGATGAAGATGTATATGGAGGACTTGCTCACAGGATTGTTCAACCGCAACGGCTTTTACCTCAAGGTAAATCAACTGCTGGAGAATGCGGGGGAGCAGGATTTGTCCATCATCTCTCTGGATATGGATGGGCTGAAACAGATTAATGACACTTACGGACACGCGGAGGGAGACGAGGCTCTGCACAGCTTGGGCAGCATTATTCAGAACAGTCTGCGTCAGGAATTTGCAGCCAGAATCGGAGGCGACGAATTTCTGATAGCCTTCACGGGGAAGGACACCGACATACGCACCCGGGAGATTGTGGATTGCATCAGACAGGGGCTTAGTGAATACAATAGAGTATCCGAAAAAGCATATGAGATTAACGCCAGCGTTGGTTCCTATACGGACTGTGCCCGCAGCCACACTCTGGACTATTTCCTGAAAAAGGCCGATGACCTGATGTATGCCCAGAAAAGTCTGCACAAGAAACAGCAGCAAAAGTAGAACAGGCATGAAAAAAGGCGATGTAAGGGAGTCAACATTTTTAAGTTGGCTCTTTTATTATATAACAAAATAGGCTATACTATATAATATTAACGTTTATGTGAGAAGGGGAAAGATTATGATACATACTCTGATACCGGAAGAATATGCCTCGCTGGCGGCTTTTGCCGGAATTTTGTTCGCGTTCCTGGCGACCATTATCGCCATATCCAGACTGAGTGGATATCTTCCCAAGGACGCGGGGAGGGACTTTGCCCATGACGGTAAGCTCTCTGCGGGAAAACCCAGAGGAGCGGGAATCATCTTTGTGCTGACATTCGTGGTGGCGGCGGTGCTTTTTATCCCCTTTTCCATGGAGAACGCCATCTATCTGGTACTCATTATCATCTGTATGATGACTGGCTTTCTGGACGACGCATCCAAAAGTCCATGGGGAGAGTATAAGAAGGGCTTTCTGGATCTGTGCGTGGCGGCCCTGGTGGCAATCACTTTCCTGCACTACAATTCCAGCGTGGTGGAGCTGGCTCTGTTCGGCGTGAAATTTATCATGCCGCCGGTGGTGTTCGCCCTGTTGACGGTGGTGCTGGTCTGGACCTCGGTGAATGTGACCAACTGTTCGGACGGTGTGGATGGGTTGTCCGGCACACTGGCGATCATCACGGTTATGACGATTTATTTCATTGATCAGATCAAAAATCTGGCGGGAGATTTTTCCTTTATGATTCTGCTGTTTACAGTCTGTATTCTGGGCTACCTGTGGTACAACGCCACACCCAGCAGACTGCTGATGGGGGATGCGGGGTCCAGGGCCATGGGACTGTTTATCAGCATTTCCATTCTGAAGACGGGCTGCCCTTTTCTGTATATTCCGGTGGCGCTGGTGCTGATACTGGACGGCGGGCTGGGACTTTTGAAGGTCTCGCTGATTCGTTTCCTGAAGATTCACATTCTGAGCAATGTGCGCACCCCTCTGCACGACCATGTGCGAAAGGTTTGGGGATGGTCTAACACGCAGACGGTGTTCCGCTTTGCCATCATTCAGATTATTCTGGCGGCGGCGGTTATTTACGGAGTTATGTAGGGAATGGATGGAGGAAGGTATGTACGACAAATTGACAGCAGAGTGATATACGCAAGATGGAGGAGGAGATTGAGTACCGCCGGCTGGTGGTGCGGCCCAAGGCGCTGGAGGATGTGAAGGAGGCCAGGGCCCATGGGGACCTCAGCGAGAATTTTGAGTACTATGCGGCCAAAAAGGCCAAGAACCAGAATGAGAGCCGCATCCGGTATCTGGAGCGTATGATCCGCACGGCCCAGGTGATTTCTGACACGTCCGCGGAGGACGAAGTGGGAATGAACAACACAGTCACGGTGCAGATGCTGGACGATGGAAGCGTGGAGCGATACCGGATTGTCACCACCGTCCGGGGCAATTCTCTGGAGGGGCTGATCAGCAACGAGTCCCCGCTGGGAAAGGCGCTGTTGGGACATAAGGTGGGGGATGTGGCGCATGTGCAGGTGAACGATGCTGTGGGCTATGATGTGAAAATCACGGAGATTGAGAACACAGAGGATGATGATAGCGTAAGGCTGAGGAGTTTTTGATACATGAAGAAATATTTTTTGTTTGACCTGGACGGCACGCTGACGGACCCCAAGGTGGGGATTACCACCTGTGTGCAGTACGCGTTACATAGCTTTGGCGTCGAGGAGCCGGATTTGGACAAGCTGGAGCCTTTCATAGGCCCGCCGCTGAAGGACAGCTTTATGGAATTCTACGGAATGGATGAGAGACAGGCTGCGGAGGCTGTGGAAAAGTACCGGGAGCGGTTTGCCGACAAGGGCCTTTTTGAGAACGAGATATATCCGGGGATAGCCCGGATGCTGCGGATTTTGAGCGGAAAGGGGTTTCGGCTGGCGGTGGCCTCCAGCAAGCCCACCGTGTATGTGGAGAAAATACTGGAACATTTCGGCATACGCCAGTATTTCAAGGTGGTGGTGGGCAGTGAGCTGGATGGACGCCGCACCGACAAGGGCCAGGTGGTGACGGAGGCGCTGCGCCAGCTTTTTGGGGATAAGCCCATCCTCTGCAATGAGGTATATATGATCGGTGACCGCAGGTTCGATGTGGAGGGCGCCCGGTCCATGAGAGTGGAGAGCGTGGGCGTCACCTACGGCTACGGGGGCATGGAGGAACTGCGGGAAGCCCGCGCCGACTACATAGTGGAGAGTGTGGAGGAGCTGCAGGCCTTTCTGCTGCGGGAGCTGTGCGAGGTGCGGCCCAAGGGCTTTATGGGCGTCATAGGCCCCATGCTGTTTCCCTTTCTGCTGTTTATGATGATCCGTCAGGTGGTGTCCAATGGGGCCATGTGGCTGGCGGTGGCGGTGGAACCCCATGTGCCGCCGGGGCTGTGGTCCTGGCTCTACTACCGGGAGGCAGAGACGGATGCGTTGGGGTACACAGGCAATCTGGGATCGATTATGCATGCTCTGTCCTACGCTGTTGCGGGAATCGTCCTGCTCCACACGGCGCTGCCCGTGATCCGGGAGGCAAAGGGGCGCATGGCGCTGAGTCATCTGCGCAGGGAGCATCCCCGGAATTACATCATAGCGCTGCTGACCACTGCATGCGCGGTGCTGGGACTGAATCTGTTGTTTGACCTGACGGGCATTACAGACAGCTCTGCCACCTACCGGGCTGTGGCGGAGAGCCAGTTGTCCGCGTCTCTGGCCGTGGGCCTCATCTGCTACGGCATTGTCACTCCCCTGGCGGAGGAGCTGATATTTCGGGGGATTCTGTACAATGAGCTGAAGAGGAGCTATAAGCTGCCTCTGGCCATGGTGGTGTCGGCACTGCTGTTTGGACTGTATCATATGAATCTGGTCCAGGGGGGATACGGATTTATCATGGGACTGCTGATGGTGTATCTGTACGAGTATTTCGGCAGCTTTCTGTGGCCGCTGCTGGTGCATATGCTGGCCAACAGCCTGGCCTATGTGCTGGGATACACCAGTTTGGCGGATTCCTTTATCCACAGTTGGCCCACGGCAGTTGTGTGCGCAGTCCTGGCAATTATGGGAATAAAGCTATTGGATTCTGACAAAAGAAGGCTAAAAGGCCCAGTTGTCGAATAGACTGACAACTTGCGAAAAAGTTTTTATTTACAGATTGGAAAAATGGTTGTATAGTATACGTTAAGTAAGTCGCAATGAGGTGCATAAAGGCCTCATTGCGACTTATTTTTGTATAAAACAAAAAGGAGAGCAGATATGTTTGATGTGAAGATGGAAGTTCCCAAGGCTCCTCTGCACCGGGAGGAGTTTGAGCATGACAACTGCGGCATAGGCGCCTGCGTGAACATAAAGGGGGAAAAGAGCCATGCCACAGTGGAAAACGCTCTGAAAATCGTGGAGAATCTGGAGCATAGGGCCGGCAAGGACGCCGAGGGCAAGACCGGAGACGGCGTAGGGATACTGACACAGGTGCCTCACAGATTTTTCAAGCGGGTGACAGAGTCTCTGGGCCTGGAAATCGGAGAGGAGAGAGAGTATGGCGTGGGTATGTTTTTCTTTCCCCAGGAGGAACTGCGCCGCAATCAGGCCAGGAAGATGTTTGAGATCATTGTGGAGAAAGAGGGCCTGAAATTCCTGGGCTGGAGGGAGGTTCCCACCTTCCCTGACGTGCTGGGCCACAAGGCGGTGGAGTGTATGCCCTGCATCATGCAGGCCTTTGTGGGAAAGCCTGCGGATGTACCCAAGGGGCTGGCCTTTGACCGCAGGCTTTATATTGCCCGCAGGGTGTTCGAGCAGTCTACGGACGACACCTATGTGGTCTCCCTGTCCAGCCGGACCATTGTATACAAGGGCATGTTTCTGGTGGGGCAGCTGCGGACCTTCTTCGCGGATTTGCAGAGCGAGGACTTTGCCTCCGCCATCGCCATGGTGCATTCCCGTTTCTCCACCAACACCAACCCCAGCTGGGAGCGGGCGCATCCCAACCGCTTTATTGTACATAACGGGGAGATCAACACCATCCGGGGCAATGCGGACAAGATGCTGGCCCGGGAGGAAAATATGGCCTCCGAGTATCTGAAGGGGCAGCTGCACAAGGTGCTGCCCGCCATCAACAAGACAGGCTCCGACTCCGCCATGCTGGACAATACGCTGGAATTTCTGGTGATGAGCGGCATGGAGCTGCCGCTGGCGGTGATGATTACCATTCCGGAGCCTTGGAGTGAGGACAAGGCCATGTCCCAGAGCAAGAGGGATTTTTATCAATATTATGCCACCATGATGGAGCCCTGGGACGGTCCGGCCTCCATCCTGTTCTCTGACGGAGATGTGATGGGGGCGGTGCTGGACCGCAACGGTCTGCGCCCTTCCCGCTATATGATCACCGAGGACGACCAACTGATTCTGTCCTCGGAGGTGGGGGTACTGGATGTGGACCCGGCCAAAATCAGGCGCAAGGACCGTCTGCGCCCGGGCAAAATGCTGCTGGTGGACACGGTTCGGGGGGAGGTCATCGACGACGAGCAGCTCAAGGAGAGTTACGCATCCCGGCAGCCCTACGGAGAGTGGCTGGACAGCAATCTGGTGGAGCTGCACGACTTGAAAATTCCCAACCAGCGGGTGCCGGAGTATACAGGCGATGAGAGACAGCGGATGCAAAAGGCCTTTGGCTATACCTACGACGAGCTTAAGACCAGCATTCTTCCCATGGCGGTAAGCGGCGGGGAGGCCATCGCCGCCATGGGCGTGGACACACCGCTGCCGGTGCTGAGCAAGACTCACCACCCACTCTTCCATTATTTTAAGCAGCTTTTTGCGCAGGTGACCAATCCGCCCATAGACGCTATTCGGGAGGAGATCGTGACTTCCACCACGGTGTACATAGGTACGGAGGGGAATCTGCTGCGGGAGTCCCCGGAGAACTGTAAGGTCCTGAAGGTAAACAATCCGATTCTGACCAGTACGGACCTGCTCAAAATCAAGAATATGAAGGTGGAGGGATTTCAGGTGGAGGTGGTCTCCATCACCTACTATAAAAATACCAGTCTGGAGCGGGCCATCGACCGGCTGTATGTGGAGGCGGACCGGGCCTACCGGGACGGCGCCAATGTGCTGATTCTGTCTGACCGGGGTGTGGATGAGAACCATGTGGCAATCCCATCTCTGTTGGCGGTGTCCGCCCTGAACCAGTATCTGGTGCGCACGAAAAAGCGAACCAGGGTGGCGCTGATTCTGGAGTCCGGGGAACCCAGGGAGGTGCATCATTTTGCCACGCTGCTGGGCTATGGAGCCTGCGCCATCAACCCCTATCTGGCCCAGGAGTCCATCAGGGAGCTGATTGACAACCATATGCTGGATAAGGATTACTATGCGGCGGTGGATGATTACAACAACGCCGTGCTGCACGGCATTGTGAAGATTGCCTCCAAGATGGGCATCAGTACCATTCAGTCCTATCAGGGCTCCCAGATTTTTGAGGCCATCGGCATCGATTCGTCGGTGATTGACAGATATTTCGCGGGCACGGTGAGCCGGGTGGGCGGCATTACGCTTAAGGATATCGAGACTGACACGGACCGGCTGCATTCCATGGCTTTTGATCCGCTGGGACTATACAATGATTTGACGCTGGACAGCCCGGGACACCACAAGCTGCGCAGCGGCGGCGAAGAGCATCTCTACAACCCGGCCACCATCCATCTGCTGCAGGAGTCCACCAGAAGGGGGGACTATGAGCTGTTCAAGCAGTACACCGCTCTGGTAAACGATGAGGATTCAGTGAGAAATCTGCGGGGACTGATGGAGTTCTCCTATCCGAAAAAAGGGATTCCCCTGGAGTCTGTGGAGCCTGTGGAGAGCATTGTGACCCGGTTTAAGACCGGGGCCATGTCCTATGGCTCCATCTCCAAGGAGGCCCATGAGACCATGGCCATCGCCATGAACCGTCTCCATGGCAAGAGCAATTCCGGCGAAGGGGGAGAGGAGCCGGAGCGGCTGACAGTGGGAGCTGACGGCGTGGACCGCTGCTCCGCCATCAAGCAGGTGGCCAGCGGGCGCTTTGGCGTGACCAGCCGCTATCTGGTAAGCGCTCAGGAGATACAGATTAAGATGGCCCAGGGGGCCAAGCCCGGGGAGGGGGGACACCTGCCCGGCGGCAAGGTATATCCCT
>JAAGKN010000924.1_pt1 | contig 84739 bp, 70 predicted proteins | sample 6206371 | NCBI WGS metagenome assembly JAAGKN01 (sample SAMN11533720, study PRJNA540317) | gut metagenome | isolation source: fecal pellets from male and female animal of same cohort | host: Peromyscus leucopus | place: USA:CA | collected 2017 | reverse complement strand
TCATCATCATTACCATATTTAGGGAAATCTCCTTCTACTTCAAAATCAATTGCTACTCCATTCTCATTACGAATTGGTTTTACTTTTGCATACTTAATAGCAGATAAAGAATCTACTGCTACAGAGAACCCTGCAATACCAAATGCCATTAATTTTTCTGGGTCTGTATCATGAAGTGCTAATTGTCCTGCTTCATAAGCATATTTATCATGCATATAATGAATAATATTCATAGCATCTACATAAGTTTTAGCTACCTTATCAAGCATTTTATCATAAACAGCTATAACCTTATCGTAATCTAATACTTCATCAGTCATCTTATCGAATCCTTCAACAATTAGACCACCTTTTACTTCATCTTCTCCACCATTAATAGAGTACAATAAAGCTTTTGCCAAATTACAACGAGCTCCAAAGAATTGCATTTGTTTTCCAACTGTCATAGCTGATACACAACATGCAATAGCATAATCAGAACCATGTAATGGTCTCATAACTTCATCATTTTCGTATTGAATTGAGTCTGTTAAGATAGAAATTTTAGCACAATATTTCTTAAAATTCTCTGGTAATCTATCAGACCATAAAATAGTCATATTTGGTTCTGGTGCTGATGATAGATTAATTAAAGTATGCAAGTAACGGAATGAGTTTTTAGTAACTAAAGATTTTCCATTCTCTAACATACCACCAATAGACTCTGTTACCCATGTTGGATCTCCAGCAAACAAATCATTATATTCAGGTGTTCTTAAGTGTCTTGCAATTCTTAACTTAATAATGAATTGATCAATTAGTTCTTGTGCTTCTTCTTCTGTTAAAACTCCTTCTTCAATATCTCTTTCAACATAGATATCTAAGAAAGTAGAAGTTCTACCTAAACTCATAGCTGCACCATTATTTTCTTTAATAGCAGCTAAATAACCAAAATAAGTCCATTGAATAGCTTCTTTTGCGTTATTAGCAGGCTTAGAAATATCAAAGCCATACTTAGAAGCCATTTCCTTAATTTCATTTAGAGCTCCTATTTGCATGCTTACTTCTTCTCTTAAACGAATAGTATATTCATCAATTTCTCTATTCTCTAATGTAAGTAAATCTTCTTTTTTCTTCTCAATTAAATAGTCGATACCATATAAAGCAATACGACGATAATCGCCAATAATTCTTCCTCTTCCATAAGCATCAGGAAGTCCTGTTAAAAGTCCTACGTGTCTTGCTTTTTTTATATCTGTTGTATAAGCAGAAAAAACACCATCATTATGAGTTCTACGATAAGTATTAAAATGTTTTTTAATATCCCCGTCTAATTCATAGTTATAAGCAGCAAGTGCTTGCTCTACCATACGAATTCCACCATATGGATTTACAATTCTTTTTAAAGGTGCATCTGTTTGAAGACCTACAATTACTTCTGAATCCTTATCAATATATCCAGCTTCAAAATTATTAATTCCTGAAACTCTAGAAACTTCTACATCTAAAATTCCATTTTCTAATTCTTTCTTTAGAAGGTCTTCACAAATTGACCATACCTTTTTTGTTTTATCTGTTGGCCCTGCTAAAAAGGAATCATCACCAACATATTCTTTGTAGTTTTCTTCAATAAAGTTTGCTACATCAATAGAGTTTTTCCAAGAACTTCCTTGAAATTTTCTCCATTCATTTTCATAATTATTCATAATTATACCTCCAGTCCGACTCTTTCATTATATCATATTTTAAATTAAATATTCAATGCCTTTTTTTAAAATATGATAGATTGACAAAGTTTATACAAAACTATAAAATTCTTTTTTTCATTTGTTCTATTCCACTCTTTTCTAATCTAGAAATTTGAGCTTGGCTAATACCTAATTCTTCACTTAACTCCATTTGTGTTTTTCCATAGACATATCTAGACTCAATAACATACTTTTCTTTTTCTTTCAAATTTAATAAAGCTTCTTTTAAACTTAAACGCTCTTCCCATGTATAATTTTTATTTGCTTTATCCTCTAACTGATCACATAGATAAATAACATCACCACCATCATTATAGATAGGCTCAAACATACTAGTTGTTTCTTTTAAAGAATCTAGTGCTAAAACTACTTCATATTCTTCTATCCCTAATTTCTGACTTAAGAGTGATACAGATGGTTCTTTTCCCATTTCTGCTGTCAATTCTTCTTTCAACTTTGATAATTTATATGCTAAGTCTTTAATGCTTCTTGCAATTCTAACACTGTTATTATCTCTTAAATATCTTTTTACTTCCCCTAAAATCATTGGAACTGCATAAGTTGAAAAACGAACATCATAACTTAAATCAAAATTATCTATAGCCTTAATTAATCCTATGCATCCAACTTGAAATAAATCATCCATGTTATCTATTCTATTATTATATTTTTTTAAAATCGATAGAACTAATTTTAAATTACCTTCTATTAACTTTTCTTTTGCTATCTCGTTTCCATTTTGTAATTCTTGAAAAAGTACTACCATTTCATCATTTGTTAATACTTTAATATCCGCAGTATTCACGCCACATATTTCAACTTTATGACGTGCCATATATTCTCCTTTCACTTTTATATTGATTAGAAAGATTTAAAAATATACAAAAAAAGCAAATTTTTAAAATTTGCTTTTAAATAAACTTAGTTAATACTAAAAATACTATATCACTTAAAAATATTATTAATACGGTCCAAAAAATAATATTCACATTTTTCTTGCCAATTTTATTTATAGCTACTTCAAATATAGGTTGAAGTAAATATAGGAATAAAACGCCTCCTATTCCAAATCTTATAGATGGTGAAAGAGCTATTCTTGCTTGAAAATTATATTTATAATCTGCATATGTTTGCCAAGGCCATGAGCCCATTATTATTTCACATAAATAAGAAGTAATTAATTCAACAGTAGTAGCAACTAACATGCATAATAAGAACACTATTGGAATCATTATTATTTTTCTTTTAAAAGACTTTCCTTTTATTAATGGATATATTAAAAAAATAAAAAGAAGAGCACCTACACCATAAACTGGGCAATACGGACCAAATAATACACCACGATTTGTAAATCCCCAACGATATATAAAAACTTCTAAAACAACTTCATATATCCAACCAAAAATAGCATACATCATAAAATATAAATAGTATGGTTTCAATTTATCAATTATTTTCATATATATACTCTAAAAAGAAAAGATTTAGATAACTAAATCTTATTCTACCTTAGCTCCGCAATTACCACAAAAAGAAGATCCTGGCGTTTTTGGACTTCCACAATATGGGCAATTATTTTGAACAACTGGTTGAGGTTGAGCTGGTTGCTGTGGAATAGTTGGTTGTGGCATTGTAGAAACCGCAGCAATTGGTGTTTGCACTGCAACATTACCTTTATTCTTCTTCCATAATAAGAAAACCGTAATAAGGGAACCAGCGAGACCAATTAGCACAAGATAAAATCCCATTCCAAAATTTGCTTTATAACTATCTCCTAGTATGGATGCATACTTATTTAACTCTTTCATTATATCAAGCATATCAAATGTGTCAATTGCAAAAATTACAATGGAGATTCCTTGAAGAATCATTGTAACTATATGTTTTCCTTTAAATAAAGAAAAAACACCAACCGCACACATCACTAATATATAAACACCATCTTTAATGTTACCATCATAACTAATATAGTTCATACTAAAGTTTGAAGATTTTTGTGTTACAAAAGGCAAAAAGCATCCTACTGCCACAATAGCTATACAAGCTAAGAAAGCGATAAATAGACTTTTATCCTTTTGTGGAATTTCCAATTTAAATTCTTGTTTTTGAGCAGGCATTGGAGAACCACTCATCATGTTTACTTGATTATTCATAAAACACACTCCTCTATTTCTAAATTTATTCTAGCATAGTTTATTTTTTTGTTCAATGAAATTATAAATTATCTATCAAAACTTTACAAATTATTACACAAAAAAACAAGCTATACTTGTTTATTTAATAAGATTCTTGGAACTTTTCCTAATTCCTCTAATGTAGTAATATTTTGTGACTCTAATTTTTTTAACATCTCATAAAGAACCATACTAGTTCCTTCTGCATCATAATCTGCTCTATGATGTTTATTCTCATCCCAATTAATATTATATCTTTCCATTAATATTGTTAAATTATGATATTTTTCTTGTGGATCTAGAAATCTTGAAAGACCTAAGGTATCTATAACATTAAAATTAAACTTCCCTAATGAATATTTAAAATATGCCATCTTTATAAAAGATAAATCAAATTTAGCATTATGAGCTACTAGAATGTCATCCCCAATCCAATTTATAAATTTTTTGGTAACACTTTCCTCACTATCTTTTCCAATCAGCATATCATCTGTAATATTTGTAATTCTAATTATTTCATCACTAAGTTTTACATTAGGATTAATCAATTCATCAAATCTGTCTATAATTTTATTATTTTTAACTCTAACAGCACCAATTTCTATAATGGAGTTGCCATCTTTAGGATCCAAACCAGTTGTTTCTAAATCGAATACAACATAAGTTTCGTCTAGTAATTTATTCATACATCCTCCTATAATAAAAAAATGCCAAAAGGTAGGCGTCCACTAACGAATAAAACCTGTTCTACCAGGTGGGTGTCTTGTTTTAAGCTTTAGGATTCTCCAATAAATTGAAGTTTTCAACACCACTTAAATACGCTGACTCCCAATACGTTAATTAGTAGGTTTTTCAAAAAAGACAAACCATACCTTTTAGCAATTTAACTATATCATTTTTAATAGCACTTTGTCAACATCCCTTAAAAAAATTAAAAATTTTTAATAAAAAAGTATGAATTTTATTCATACTTTTCAATAGCCATTATTCTACAGCAGTACCACACTCTACACAGAATTTAGCACCATCTGCAAGTTCTGCACCACAATTAGCACATTTTTTTGGTTCTGGTGTTGCTGGTGCTTCTTCAACTGGAGCTTCAGCTGCAACAGCAGTACCACATTCTACACAGAATTTAGCACCTTCTGCAAGTGCTGCACCACAATTAGTACACTTTTTTCCTTCTGGTGCACTAGCAGCTGGATCTACTGCCTCTACACCACAATCTGAACAGAACTTTCCAAATACAGCTTTACCACATTGTGGACAAACTTTTCCAGTTGCAGGTGCTTCTGCTGGAGCTTCTGTTGCAGGTTTTTGAGCATAAGGATCATAAGCTTGAGTAGCGGCTCCTTGGTTAGGTGCAAAAGCATTTTGCATTACACCTGTTCCCATTCCTCCAGATGCCATATTCATCATACCAATCCCCATGAATCCATTAGCAGCTCCATTTGCATTTCCAGCTGCTGTTTCCATGACATTAAGCACTCTTCCTTGTTGCATCATTGAGTTAGAATTATGTTCATATTCATCGATTTTCTTTTCAGATTCTTCATCTAAAGTAACAGATTCAACAATAAATCCAACTAACTTAATACCTCTATTTCTAATTGGCTCATCGAATACTTTCTCATCCATAATTGTCTTAATTTCATCAGTATTACTTGGTAATTCAAGTACTGGTACTTTATGATTACTATTTCCTAATTCATTTAAAATATTTTGGAATGATGCAATAACTTCTGATGACATTTGGTCAATTAAAGTATCTTTTTTTACTACATCAGCAGTTCCTGCAAATGCTCTCATAAATACTGATGGTTCAAAGATTTGGAAAGTATACTTTCCATAACATCTAACTTTAACTCTTAAAGGATTTAAAGCTCCTGTCATTTGATTTGGTATAGCGTGTGACCAATCTTGAAAAGGAATTGGTGAAGCTGTTCCAAATTTATTATCCATAATTTCCTTTACATTAAAATAGAATACAGCTTGTTCTTTTGCTGGTGTTCCATTATATGTAAATCTTTGCCACATTTCTTTAAATACTGCACCAAATTGACCACCAAAGAATGATGGAGAAGATGAAGCATCAAAAGTATAAGTTCCTTCCTCTGCTGTAGCATCTACTACTGCTCCTGAATCATAAATAACAGCAACTTGTCCTGGTGCTACTATAATATGACTTCCTTTAGAAATTTGACCACTTGGAGTGGTTCTTTTTACCATTAATGTGTCAGAGTCCATGTCATCACATTTGATCAGGTCTTGCCATTGATCGCCTAATGTACTGCCAATCGCTCCAACTGCGGCTTTAATTAAACCCATATAAAATACCTTCTTTCCTAAAATTCTACATAGGAACTACATTCCCATGATTTTAAATTAACTTCCTTCACTGTAGTACCACAGTAATCACAGTATTTGTGGCCTAATGCTCTGATTGCTGCACCGCAGTTTGGACAATTAATTGCTAAAACTTTTGCAGAACTATCTACCTTTGTTTCATCATATACATAAATGAATTTGCATTGATAGCGTGTCTGCTTTTTATATTTCGTAAAGTCATTTATGACTTTTTCTTCTTTTTTCTTTTGATAATAATACTCTAACGAAACGGAAATAGTAATTGTTGCCATTCCATTTTTCTTTTCATATTGATAGATTGCAAATTTATGAAAATGAATATCATCATATCGTTCAGATATTTTAGAAGTTTCAAAATCTTCAATTATTTTTTGAACACTTCCACGTAAAAGTGGTAAATTTGAAACTTCTTCAATATCCTGGTTTTCAATAGCACTAAAAACTTTTCTTAATGCAATTTCTGCTTTATTATAAAGTTCTTGTTCGTTGAAGTCTGGAAAATCTTTTCTAATATTTGGAAGCAGTAAAGAAGTCATACCAGAAATACTACGAGCTCTAGTACTATCCTCTTCTTTTATTTTTGCTACTTCGTTAGCCATATCACTAAAAGAATTTACTTTAAATCCCATTTTTCTCATAGTAAACTTCAACTTCGCATAAAGAATTAATGCTACTATGCCAAGAAATAAAACAATTCCTAATGTAACCCCTAATATAATTGCTAATATTTGCATGTTTTATTTCCTTCCTAAAACTTAAATCCACACATAATACATATTGGACAATCCTGTTTTAACTTAACCCCACATACTGGACAATTTTTTTCAGCAGGAACAGAGTTATTCTCAACTGGTCTAAGTAATGGAGCACCTGATGTATTCACCTGAAAAATCGCTGTTGGATCTGCAGGCTGTTGCATCATTCCTTGTGGAGGCATTCCCATAGGCATTCTCATGCCATTATTCATCATAGGAACTTGACTATTTTGTGATAGATTACCTTGTACTGGCATAGGTTGAGAAATCATACTATTTGGCATTCCCCCTTGAAAACCATTAACAGGGATATTACTCATTTGTGGATTCATAACTGGTGTTGACGGAACAACATCAGAAAAAAATGTATTTCTAATTCCCATTGCCTCTGCTCTAGTCATATTAGGATTAACGGCTGGTGCCATAGGAACTGGTGCAACTGGTTCTGGGATTGGCGTTGGTGGAACTACAGGTTCCTCTTTTTTACCAGGAGCTTTTGTTAATACTCCAACAGGTAGTTGACTTGGTTCAGCAATATTCATGCTGACAATTTGATCAACTCTAGTACCTCCACCTATTACGCTCTGCTCTCTTAAACCTTGCATTGCAAAATCAGAAACATTTACTTCTGGAATAGCAGTTGTTGGTGCTTCACTAATTTCTGGTAATTGCAAATCTGGAATATCTGCTAAAGTTGGAAGCTCTCCAGAACCAAATGGATTAGCAGCTTGCATTGGTAAGTTTTCCTCTACTACTTCTTCTTTCGCTGCAGTAGATGGTATTGAGAAACTAGCTGGTACCGATGGATTTATTGGAGTAACCTCTGATAGATTAGATTTTTCCTCTTCTGAAGATAAAACTGGCGCTATGACAGGAGGTGCTAAAGGATTAATTTCTTGCGCATTAATATCCTCTTCTATAACCATTTCTTCTTGCATCTGAGTTTCTACTTCTGTAGAACTTTCAGATACATTTTTTTCAGAATTTTCTTTTGGAAGATTATCTAAGGTAGAAACTGTAGAAGAACTAGTTTCAAGCTTAGCAACCTTTCCAACAATAGCTTCTTTCTTCTGTTGCATATCATATCTTCGATTAATAGGAATTGGTCCTAATGATTCAGTTACTGGCTCTGCAGCTTCTAAAACAACATCATGAATAACAATTGTTGGTTCTTCTATTTCTGGTTCCTCTTCTTGAGTTTCTTCTGATTCTAATTTTTCTTCAACTATTTCTAAAGGTTCTTCCTTTTCTTCTTTCAACTCGGATGTGTATAGTTCATCATAATTAATAGTACTATTTTCTTCCTTAGATTCAGCAGTAGGAAAATCAGATTTTTGTAATTCTTCTTTTGGAGTTTCCTCTTTTTCTTCAACTGTCTCATTTTCTTGTGAACTATACAAACTATTATAGTCAAATGTTAAATCATCTGCAGTTGGCAATACTTTTTTCAAATCTTCTATTTCATTGGAAGCAGCTCCTACATTTATATCTTTCATACTCTTTTTTGCGACTGTTTCTGTTTTTGGTTTTTCTGTTTCTCTAACTAATGTTGGAGGCGCTATTTTCTCCATAATTCCAACATCGTTCAAAGACATTGCCATTAAATTCGTATCTACATTTGAAACTTCCACTACATCAAGAGCAAAATCTTCATCTGTTTTTACTGGCACAAATTCATATCCTGTCCCATCAATATCAATATAGCAAAAAGATAAAATTGGAATAAATATAGGTGGCAAAATACTTAGCCCTATTTTCATGAATAACCCTTTATTACAATAATTGCCTAATTTCCAACCAATAATTATCAACATAATAGGAATACCTATTAGGTTTACAAAAGGAATAAGCATGACTAATATCATCCAAACAGGAATACCTAACACATCTATTAATGTCATAACATTATAAATAGGAATAAGGCCTTTCCACGCTTTTACTCTTATTTTATAAAAGATAATTGTTAAAGACAAAAACATAATAACCGCAAATGTAGCTGCTACAATAATAGCAAAGGTGGTGTTATTCTTTATTAACTCCAAGAGTTGATTAAATGTCTCACCCATACAATCTTCCTTCCTATTCTTTTACACTATCAATAGTTTACCATAAAACGACTCTAAGTTCAATAAAAAAATCAAATAAAAAAGCATTGATTTTTTAGTCAATACTTTTTGATTAATTATTTTCTTAAGGAAATATGTAGTTCTTCTAATTGCTTTTCGGCAACAATATTTGGTGCTTCACTCATTAAACAAGAAGCACTTGCTGTTTTTGGAAAGGCTATTACATCTCTAATATTTTCAGTCTCAGCAAGTAGCATTGTTAAACGGTCAAGACCAAACGCAATTCCTCCATGTGGTGGAGTTCCATATTTTAAAGCATTTACAAAGAAGCCAAATTTTTCATTTATCTCTTCTTCACCAAGACCTAATGCTTCAAACATTGTATTTTGTACTTCTTGATCATGAATACGAATAGATCCCCCACCAGCTTCATAACCATTGATAACAATATCATATGCTTTAGAATAACAATTTCCTGGATCATTAATTAATTTATCAACATCGCAATCTTTTGGTGAAGTAAATGGATGGTGGCAAGCAACAAACCTTCCTTCTTCTTCACTATATTCAAAAGATGGAAAATCTACTACCCATAACATCTCATATTTTGTTTTATCAATTAAATCTAAGTCTCTTCCTAATTTTAAACGAAGAGCACCTAAACTAGTCTTTACAATTTCTCGTTTTCCAGAAATGATAAATACCATATCATTTTTTTCTAATTTTAACGTATCTACTAAACTAGTTTTTTCATTTTCTGTCAATAGCTTAGCAATACTACCAGTCATTTCTTCTTCAAGTTTTAAATATGCTAAACCTCCAGCACGATAAGTTTTAACATAGTCTGTTAATTTATCAATTTCTTTTCTAGAATACTTATCAGCACAGTCTTTGGCAACTATCGCATTAATAATTCCATTTTCATCTAATACGGATTTTAAAAATGATATTTCTGTATTAGTAAAGATAGAACTAATTTCTAGAATAGGCATATCAAATCTTAAATCTGGCTTATCAGAACCATATAGATTAATTGCATCTGTATATTTCATTCTTCTAAGTGGTAGTGGCACTTCTATTCCCCTTGTTTCTTTAAATACTGAAGCAACTAATCGCTCTGCTAAAGACATAACATCATTTTCTTCAACAAAACTCATTTCTAAGTCAACTTGGGTAAATTCTGGTTGACGATCTGCTCTTAAATCCTCATCACTAAAACATTTTGCGATTTGATAATATTTTTCCATTCCACCAACCATCAATAATTGTTTAAATATTTGTGGAGATTGTGGTAATGCATAAAATTTTCCATCATTTACACGAGATGGCACTAAATAATCACGAGCTCCTTCTGGAGTTGATTTACATAGTACTGGAGTTTCTATTTCTAAGAATCCCTCCTGGTCTAAGAAATTTCTTGTGGCAATTGTTATTTTATGACGTAAACGCATAATTTCTTGTAATCTTGTTCTTCTTAAATCTAAATATCTATATTTTAATCGAGTATCTTCAAGTGCAGTTGTATCTTCACTAATTTCAAAAGGTAATTCTAATGATGAATTTAAGATAGTGCAAACATTAACCTGCACTTCAATTTCACCAGTAGCTAGTTTTTCATTTTTACTTTCCCTTTCTAAAACAACACCAGATACCTTTAATACATATTCATTTCTAACTGTTTCTGCAATTTTATATGCCTCATCTTCTGGACGAACTACTAATTGAACAATTCCACTGCGATCTCTTAAATCAATAAATAATAATCCCCCTAAGTTTCTTTTCTTAGCTACCCATCCATAAAGTTCTACGGTTTCTCCAACATTCTTTATAGATAAAGTAGCATTCTCTATTTTTTTCATAAATACCCTCCTAACAAATAAAAAAATCCTATAAAGATAGGGACGAATACTCGCGGTGCCACCCTACTTCATAGAATTTCTATGCTCTTTATTTCTTTAACGCAGAATTACGTTTATTTAACGTTTGGTGTCTTCTAACTTGCTATAAACTGATTTTCACCTGCCATCAGCTCTCTACTTTATAGGAAAAATTATACTCCTCCAAACAAATAATACATACATTTTAATCCTTTTTTAAGAATTTGTCAATCTCTCAATTACTTCTTCTACTGTAATTAATTCTTGGCTACCTGTTATCATATCTTTAAAGGCTACTTTAGATTCTTTTACTTCATTTTCTCCAATAACAAGTACATAAGGGATACCTAATCTATCCGCATATTTCATCTTTTGCTTCATACCTTTATCTTGATAATAAACATCTGTTTTAATACCACTATTTCTAAGCTTACTAGCTGTTTCTAATACATAGTTATTATTTTCTTTATCCATAGGTACTATTAATACTTGACTAATAGTATTTTTAGTTTCTCCTACTAAACCAATTTCTTTTAATTGTGAGAATAGTCTAGTAAGACCTATAGAAATACCAACACCAGGTAAATGTTCACTTGTATAGTAATCCGCTAAATTCTCATATCTACCACCAGAGCAGATACTTCCTAGTTTTGGATAGTCGTCTAATACTGTTTCATAAACAGTACCTGTATAATAATCTAATCCACGGGCTATTGTTAAATCAATTTTAAAATAGTCCTCTTCCATAGAAAAACTTCTTAAAGACTGAATTACTGTTTCTAATTCTTCTAATCCATTTTTAAATGTATCACATTCAATATTTAAATCTTTTAAAGACTTAATCTTTTCATCATTAGAACCTGTGATTGCTAAAAACTCTAATATTTTATCAATTTGATTATTATTTAAGTTTAAGTTTGTTAGTTCTTCTTTAACAGCATCTACACCAATTTTATCAATTTTATCAATTACTCTTAAAATATCTGATGAACTATCTAAAAGTCCTAAATTCTCAAAAAAACCATTTAATATTTTACGATTATTGATACGAATGGTAAATTTTCCTAAGTTTAATTTCTTAAATACATGATAGATAACAGATGGAATCTCTGCATCATAGATTAAATCTAGAGTATCATTTCCAATGATATCAATATCGCATTGATAAAATTCTCTAAATCTTCCCTTTTGTGGTCTTTCACCTCTAAATACCTTAGATATTTGATAACGTTTAAATGGGAATATTAAATCATTATAATGACCAGCTACATAACGGGCTAACGGAACAGTTAAGTCAAAACGTAAAGATAAATCTGTTTCTCCTTTGAAAAAACGATAAATTTGTTTTTCTGTTTCTCCTCCTGCTTTAGCAAGTAATACTTCTGATAATTCAATCGTTGGTGTATCTAATGGTAAAAATCCAAACTCTTCATATACACTTCTAATGGTATCTACCATTTTATTAAACATAATTTGATCTTGTGGCAATAATTCCATAAAACCTGGTAAGGTTCTTGGTTCTACTTTTTCATTCATTCTAATCTCCTCTTTTCTTATTATTTTTTTATTATTCTATAGAGATTTTAATGTCGAAAATGTACCTCACTAAATTTTTTTACCCACTCTTTAATTCCTAAATTCATGATTCACCTCATAATAATATTAGTATATAGACTTTTTCTAAAATAGTCAATCTTTCTTAATTTTAACATAATTTCCTTCTAGAACATTCTCTACTAAGATTCCTAATTCTTTCAAAACCTTATCTCTTTCTTCTAAAGATGGGTACCATTTCGTCTGACTAAAATCCGCATTCTTGTAAAAAATACCATGTCTAATTGGATAATTGAGTAGTTTAAATCTATTGCCAATCTTTTCACCATATGGATACATAGTTGCTAACTCTAATAAATTAATATAGTTTGCATATAATGGCTTAATCATAGTTTGAAATGTTAAATACATACCATCACGCATATCTACAAATTGTTCTGGATTCTTACCAAAATAAACGATTGGATCTGGCTTCATAATAGGATAAGCTCTTGTTTCTAGTAAAGAATAAATAAACTCTAATCCATAATTATTTACTAAAAGAATATTAGGAGAAATAAATCTCATAGATTCTGCCTCTAATACAGTGTTGGAAGTTGCTTTACAAATTAATCTCATACTACTAGGAGTAGTTTCTATAGAATGGGTAAAACTAAATACTTTTGTTTTATCTGTAGAAACTTGATTGCTTAAAGCATCAATTACATTCAAATTAGAAACAACAATTTCTCCAGTACGATAATCTAAAACCCTATAGCAATTATATTCTCCTGTCATAGCAGCAAGTTCTGGATTGTTATCCTTTACAACAATTAGATTCTCTTCTCCACCATAAAAACCAATAAATCGATATCCATACTGTTGAAAATAATCTCTTAACATTTGGGTAGTAGAAAAGATAGAAAAAGAAGGAAATTCTTTCTCTGATATAGTTGTATCTTTTTTTTGAATTCCTATTACAGGTTCTATCGTCATAAAGCATCCCCTTTGAAGACGTATTATATCATAGGCCATTAAAAAAAACAAGAAACAGATTTTATGTTTCTTGCTTCTTAATTTCTTTTATTTCTTTAATACTATCACTAATAGAATTCCAATAATATTTATATGTAGTTACTAAAATAATAGCTACAGGGAAAGAGATAAAAATTCCCATAATTCCAAAAAGCATACTTCCAGCAGACATTACAAAAATAGTAAGTAATGGATGAATTGAATTTGTTTTTCCATATACTGTTGGATTAATAACATAACTGTCTAAACTAGATAGCAAGAAGAATGTTATTAAAGTCCTAACAAATAAACCTGGACTAACTACAAAAGCAGTTATGGCTGCTATACAGTTACAGGCAATTCCTCCAAAATAAGGAATCATATTAGCAACACCTGCCAAAAAGCCTAGTAACATAGCATTAGGGTGACCAATAATAGAATAAGCAAGACCATATTCAAATACAGATATAATCATGACTTCTACTAAGCCACTTAAATAATTCTTCATACCAATATCTAAAGACTTTACATAGCTATAAGTCTTCGTTTGTTTCTTTTTAAAGAATTTCTTTACTTCAGCACGAATCTTATCCATATCAATTAAGAAATATACATACGCCGCCATTCCAAAAAATACTTTTCCTAAAAAATTAATAGATGAACCAATCAAGTTAATAGCACCATTTGAGACATATTTTGTAATATCAGACATAATTTTAGAAAATTGCTCATTCAATGTTCCTTGTAATTCAGAAAGATTTATATCTAAATCTTTTAACGATAATTCATTTAAGAATTCTGAAATACCTGAAAACAAACCAGATAATTGTCCAACCAATACATTCGTTATCATATATCCAACAAAAATAATAAAAGCAAGTTCTATAAATAATAAAAGTGCTATTGCTATTCCTTTTGGCATCCCTTTCTCTTGCATTTTTAAAATAATAGGTTGTGTAGCATAAGCAAGAGCAAATGCTATTACAAATGGTGTAATAATAGCAATAAATTTGTTAACAGCATCAATCCATAAATTTCCAGTCCAATAAATTAAGCAAACAATGAAAGCTATTAAAGCAATATTCACCAATTTATAGTCTATTTTATCTTTCTTAAGCATGATTTTCCTCACTCTCTAATAGGATAGTAATTGGTCCATCATTTGTAATTTCAACTTTCATATCTGCACCAAAAACTCCTGTCTCTACTTTTACCCCATTCATTCTTAATTTTTGATTAAATAATTCGTAAAACTGAATAGCCTCTGCCCCTGGCATAGCATCAATATAACTAGGTCTATTCCCTTTTTTAGCATTTCCATATAATGTAAATTGAGAAATACTTAAAATATCTCCACCTACATCTAATAATGATTTATTCATAATGCCTTCTTCATCATCGAAAATTCTCAAATTTAGTACTTTTTTTACCATATAATCAATTTCTTTTTCAGTATCTCCTACTTTAAAACCAATCAATAAAACAAGACCTTTAGAAATTTCACCAGTTATTTTTTCCTCGACTGTTACTCTTGAATTTAAACTTCTCTGTATAACTACTCTCATTAATGAATAACCCTTTCTACCTGAACAATATTACTAATAGTGCGTAATTCATTCAGAAACTTTTCTAATACCTCGTTATTACTAACTAAAACATTCAAAGTAAACATATAATTTCCACTCGAATGAATAGTATTGATACTTTGAATACTAACATCACTACCTGATGTTTTAGAAATAATCGCAAGTAACAAATCTTTGTTTTCACTAGCACGCACTAAAATATCAGTAGAATACTTTTTGGAAATTTCATCATTCCATGATACTTCTATAATTCTTTCATCTAAATCACTAATATTAGGGCAACTAGTACGATGAACATTTATACCATTTCCTTTAGATATATAACCAACCACATCGTCTCCTGGAATTGGTTTACAACAAGAAGCGATATTTACTTTAATTTCATCAATTCCTTCTACAATAATGTCATGTTTAACATTAAACTTTTTATTCTCCCCTTTAGAAACCTTATCTAGAATAATCTCCTCTTTTGTCCGAGAATCATTTGTAAAACTATTTACAACGGATACTGAAGTCAATTTTCCATTTCCGATATTTATATGAAGTTCATTCATATCTCCTACATGAAATTCTTCTAAAATATCAGAAATTGATTCATTACTATAAAATTCAGCAAAAGGAATTTTTCTTTTACGAACTTCTTTTTGTAACAATTCTGTTCCTGTTTTTAAATACTCCTCTTTATCTATTTTATTATAGAAACTCTTAATCTTATTTTTAGCCTGTGATGTATATGCCATTTCTATCCATTCACGAGATGGACCAGATGAATTCTTGTTAGTATTAATTTTAATAATATCTCCATCATTTAATACATAATCTAGTGGAACAATATTTCCATTAACCAAAGCACCAATCATAGTATCCCCAACACCACTATGAACACGATATGCAAAATCTATAGGTGTAGATCCTTGAGGAAGTTCAATTACATCTCCTTTAGGTGTAAAAACATAAATAGTATTCTTTAAAACGTCTTCTTCGATAGTGCGAACAAATTCTTCATCATTAACTTCTTCTTCCTTAAGTTCCATAATCTCTCTAAAAAATTGAAGTTTTTGTTCCATTGCACTTTGCATACTTGCTTTTACATTGCTTCCTTTTTCCTTATATGACCAATGGGAAGCAATACCATGTTCCGCTATTTCATCCATTTCGTAAGTTCGAATTTGAATTTCAAATAAATATCCTTCTAAACCAAATACTGTTGTATGCAAAGATTGATACATATTTGTTTTTGGCATAGCAATATAATCTTTGAATCTTTTTGGAATAGGTCTATAAACAGAATGTATAATTCCTAATACTTGATAGCATTCTTGTTCCGTAGTAACAAACACACGAAGAGCTAACAAATCGTAAATATCACTAAAACGTTTACCCTTATCTAGTTTTTTATAGATACTATAAATACTTTTAGCTCGTCCTTTAATCTCATGTTCAATATGATTTTTATTTAATAAATCTGATACTTTTGCCATCATTTCATTTACAATTCTATCTCTTTCTTTTCTAGTTTGATTTAATTTTTCTACAATAGAAAAGTAAACATCTGGCTTATAATAGCGCAAACATAAATCCTCTAATTCACTTTTTATTTGATTCATACCTAGGCGATGTGCTATTGGAGTTAATATATCTAGAGTTTCCTTTGCTTTATCTTTTTGCTTTCGTTCAGATAATATCCATAAAGTTCTCATATTATGCAAACGATCTGCCAACTTAATAATTAAAATACGAACATCCTCACTAAGTCCTACTAAAATTTTTCTATGATTAGCTATCATAGCCTCATTATCACAAGTAAACTTTAACTTATTGATTTTAGTTACTCCATTTACCAAATCTGCTATTTCTTTACCAAACTTTTTTTCGACTTCTTCATAAGTACAATCACAATCTTCAATAGTATCATGAAGGATAGCTGCACATATAGTAGCTGCATCTGCATTAATATCAGAAAGGATATAAGCAACATTTAAAGGATGCACTATATAATCTTCACCTGTTAATCTTTTTTGTCCAAAATGCTTTTCATAAGCAAATAAATAAGCACTAGAAATTAACTTTTGTTCATTTTTTTTTGTTATATAAGTACAAACCTTTTCGTATAATTCATCAAAAGTCAATTTTGGATTATCTTTTCTCATTTTATCACCTTATTCTACATACAACATTTATTTTTTATATTTATTACTAGCATAAAGATTTCTCTTAGAAGAAAATGTCTTTATGTACACGAGCATAATTTACACATTGTGAAACTTCATTAAATTTATTCTTTTTTATAGAAATATTTTTGTGATATTTACTTGTATTTATAAATACAAGTAAAAAAGTAAACACTAATGGCAAATAAAAATTTTCTATAGTTGGACAACTTTTAAAAATAGCTGTCATAAAAAAATTAAAAAGTATAATTAAAATGCCAAACGTTGGGAATGGATCAACCGTTTCCATAACATCCTCTTCAAAATATTCCTTCTTAACAATGTTGGAAAGAGTATAAATGGAATCCCTGTCTCTTAAATTCTTATCAATATTATTTTCTATATCAAAAATTGGTATTTTAATACTTTCTCTTTCTAGTTTTTCTAATTTTTTCTGCTTCATCTGATTAGGCTTTTGAAATGATACAGGATCTAAAAAAAGAAGTTCTAATACATATTTTGTACAATCATTCATTTCTTCAAAATGATATTTTGGATATATTCTTAATGTCTCATTTTCTTCAATAATATACGATTTCTCGATTAAATAATTCATACTTTCCTTTATTAGAGTTCTACCAATTAATATCTTCTTATTATTCCAAATAGAAGATATCAGATAAACTTCCAAAGGAATCTTATCTATAGAAGAAACTATTTCCTTTTTTATCATCTTTCCTAAACGTTTCATTTTGGTTCTATTTTTAATAATAGAACCAAAATAAATAAAACAATAAACTCCAGCTATAATATCACTTATAACAAACAAAATAAACTCTTGTTTATATAATGTTATCATATATAATACCACTAAAAAGAGTAAAATAAAAATTGTTAATAGCTTTTTTAAGAGTCTTTTCATAATTTCACCTATAGTAAAATTATATCACAACTAAATAGAATAATAAAGAAAAAGGAATTAACAATTAATTCCTTTTACCTTTAATTCTTCGACATCATCTTTAGTATCTACTTCATACCATTTTTTCTTCTCTGGCTTTCCTATTCTTCTTTTTTCAATTAAATACCACACATAAAGCGCAACAAATAAAGATGAATAAGTACCTGCAAGTAATCCAATTAACAATGCATAATTGAAATTAATAATCTCATGAGATCCTAAGAAGATTAAGGAAATGACTGGTAATAAAGTTGTAAGGGATGTAAGTAAGCTTCGATTTACTACTTCTTTTAAAGTTACATCCACTAAATTTTTTAATTCTTCTACACTTTTTATTTTATTTTTATATAACTTTTCCTTATTTTCTCTAGCTCTATCAAAAGCAACAATAGTATTGTTAATAGAATAGCCAACAATAGACAAAATAGCTGCTATAAAAATACTTGTTACTTCTAATCTAAATAAACTAAAGCAAATAATAACAATAAGGACATCGTGTACTAATGCCACTATAGAACTAATACCATAACTGAATGTAAATCTTAATGTGACATAAATAATTAATCCAATACAAGCGTATATTAATGATTTAATTGCATTCTCTAACAATTGTTTTTTAACAATATTAGATACTGCTCCTATAGAAGTTGTTGTATCTTCATATTTTTCACTAAAATATTTTTCTACTTTTTCATTATCACTAGCTTCAAACATATCAGAAACAGTTATATAAACAGAATTATCATCAATAACATCTGCTTTATCTAAAGAATAGCCTAGTTCTTCTATATCTTTTATTATTTCTTCTTTTTCTAATTTAGAACTAGAAGTTAAAGAAATGCTAGATCCACCTTTAAAGTCAATACCTAAATTAAATCCATTTTGACTAAAGAAAATTCCACCAGCAATTAAAATAATAACTGCTAAAACTGTAAATCTTGGACACCATTTTGTAAAAGATATTTTTTCAAAAATACTTCTCTTATCTAAGTTTTTAATGCCTAGGAATACTTTATATTTATTTTCAAACATTCCACTCTTCACAAACATTCCAAGCAAAAGTCTCATAACAAATACCATAACAAATAGCGTTACGATAATACTGATAATAAACATAGTAGCGAATCCTTTAACACTACTTTCACCAAAGATAAATAGAATAATACAAGCAATAAATGTTGTAATATTAGAGTCCAAAATAGAACTTAGAGAATTCTTATTACCTTTTTTAAATGCTTCTTCTAAAGTGTGCTTATTTCTTAATTCTTCCTTAATTCTCGTAAAACTAATAACACAAGCATCAACTGCCATACCAATGCCAATTACAACAGCGGCAATAGATGGTAATGTAAGTCTACCACCAATCATATTAAAAAATAAGAATACTAAGGCTGTATAAATAATAATACCAACACTAGCCACAAAACCGCTAAAACGATAAATGCAAATTAATACAAGCATTATCGCTGTAATTCCTACAACACCTGCAAAGAAAGTTTTCTCTAACGCATCTTCTCCAAAAGATGCATTTACAGTTCTTGATGAAATCTCTGATAATCTAGTTGGTAAGCTACCATTATTAATAAGTTCTGCTAATGATTTTGCTTCGTCCAAAGTAAATGATCCACTTAACATTACATTATTAGTTGTAAGCTCACTTTGAATAGTTGCAGCAGATAAACAGTGAGAACTACTATCTACGCCACAAGTTTCCTTATCCTTAGAATAAGAGTCTACCCCTTCTTCAAAGTCTAACCAGATAACCATGACATCGCCAGCTTTTCTTACTTCTTCTGTCTTTTCATGGAATGTATCAACATCAGCTATGTCTAACTGCAAGAAATAGTTATTTAAATTATTTTCATCTTGACCAACTTTTACGCCATTTGGAGCAAGTACATCAGCACTCATTAAAAGTTCATCTTTACTATTTCTAAATGTCAAACTAGCCATTTTACTAAGTGTGTTTTTTGCTTCTTTTTCATCCGTAACTCCAGCTAACTGAACACGAATATTATCTCCTTCAATAGAAATTTCTGGTTCACTAACACCTAAAATATCAATACGTCTATTAATGATTTTATAAGTACTATTAATCATATCACTAGTAACTTTTCCACCATCAATACTATCTATTTTATATAGAATTTCAAATCCACCTTGTAAATCTAAACCAAATTTTGTTGATTTAAATAGTGGATATAAAGAAACAGAACAAATAACAGCTATTAAAATAGTAGCAAACAAAGCTCCTACAAAACTCTTTCTGCGTGCTTTTTTAGCACGAATTTCTCTTTCTAACTTTTTAGAAGACATTTCTGCTTTTACTGTTTTATCTTTCTTAGATTCTGATTCTTTTATTTCTTCTTTTTCTATAATCTTTGTTTCTTTTTCAACTACTTTATTAGAAGTAGTTTTTTTTATTTCTCTCTTTTTCTTTTTTGCCATATTATCACCCTCTACTACTATTTAATTTGTATTGATATATTTCTTCATTAGAAGCATTTAGAATGTCATCTGTCATTTGTGATAATGATAAATCACTTGCTTCAAGCCATTTGGTATTTGCTAAAAAATTCCAAACGTCTTTCTTAGAAATGTCTTTATAATCTTTTCTTTTTAGTTCTCCTACTTTACAAGATAAAGCAGGTTCTAATCGATTATATAGCTCTTTTAGGCTTTGAAATTCAATCTCCATTTCTATTCCCCCACACTTTTACATACAATATTATATACTAAAATAGTAGCTTTTGAAAAGGAGAAACATGAAAAAAAGTAAATTTATACAATCTAGCATCCTATTATTAGTTGGTGGTTTCTTAACAAAAATACTTGGAATGCTTGTAAAAATCATCCTTACTAGAAAAATTGGAGCGCTAGGAATGGGCTTATATTCTCTTCTAATGCCTACTTTTATGCTATTCTTATCCATTAGTGGAATGGGATTATCAACTGCTTTAAATGTTTTAATTGCAACTGATAAATATAATAACAAAAATCTACTAATTACTGCACTAGGAATCTCTTGTGTCGTAAATTTTTTCATCTCCATAATTATTTTATTTGGAGGTAACTGGATAGTTCACTCTTTGCTACACGAAAAAATACTATATTACCCACTTCTTTCTATTATGTTTGTACTTCCATTTATATCAGTTTCTAATATCTTTAGAAGTTATTATTTTGCTAAAGAAAGAATGCTTCCTCATATTATAAGTAATGTTTTAGAAGATTTATGGAAACTATTGCTTATTATTTTTGGTATGAATCTATTTTTAAATTCTATGGAAAAAGCACTTACTTTTTTAATTATGACAAATATACTATGTGAATTCTCATCTATTGTAATCTTTTTGTTTTGTTTTCCAAAATTTCATTTAACAAAAAAAGATTTAAAAATAAAAAAAGATACTCTAAAAGCAATCTTTAAAATCTCAATACCTACTACCTTATCAAGGTTAGTTGGCTCTATTACTTATTTCTTAGAACCTATTATTCTTACAACTATTTTACTAAAATTAGGATACATAAAAAATAATATTATTACAGAATATGGAATTATTAATGGTTATGTACTTCACATATTAATGCTCCCTTCTTTTTTTACAAATGCAATTTCACAAGCACTAATGCCAATTATTAGTAAATATTATCATAAAAAAGATTATTCTTATGTAAAAAAGAAATTATGGCAAGCAATCTTTTTCTCTCTATTTATTGGCCTTAGTTATTCTGTTATCTGTTTCTTTTATCATAAAGAAATTCTTCTTTTACTATATCAAACAGATAAAGGTTCTGCTTATATTTTATTTTTAATCCCCATCTTTTTTATTTACTACTTAGAAGGTCCATTACTTACTACCCTACAAGCCATGAATAAAGCAAAAATTAACCTATACATATCAATTATTAACTTTTTTATTAGAACAATACTATTAGCAGTATTAACTTCTCTATCCATTGGAATGTATGGATTATTAATCGCACTAAGTATCAATATAGTATTTACAGTTGTCTATTCCTTTTACAAAGTTCGACAATCTTTACATTTTTAGCAAACCGTTATATAATGATAATAGAGGAGCGTAGATAAAAATGGAAAATGTCGACTTAGAAATACCTGAATTTGTAGATTATGATAAAAGAGAACAGGGAGAAACTGTTGGTAATAAAAAGCATGTAGATCATATTAATAGAGCAGCTCTTAATAGAACAAAAGGAAAAATCAAACTTAGAAGAAGACGTGCTGCTGCAGGAGCATTAATTATTACTACCCATTTACTAGCAGCTATTATGGGTGCAAAAATAAGTGATAGTTTAAAAGTAGATCCACCACAAGCATCTATTCCAAATGGATATGTCTTAACAGAAATAACAGACATCATAGAGTCTGGAGACACAATTACTGATATTGCTAGTGAATATTATGACATAGGAACTTATTCTGGAATATATCCTTCTGCTATTGATTATACAAAAGCTATTTTAGAACAAAATGAACTAGGTGATTATACAACAATTCATCCAGGAGAAAGTATAACTGTTCCAGTTGTAGCTAATAGCAATAATGAGTATTATATTAGAATACAAGTTTTAAAAGATGCTATTAAGCAAATTCAACAAACTAATCTTTGGATAGATTACGAAGTAAAACCAGGTGATACTTATTCTGCACTTGCTGCTAAAGCAAGCGGCTCTATTTCTGAAACATATAGAATAATGGAAGAGATTATTAGAAAGAATAAAGACAACTCCTTCCTTCCAGGAGACATAGTAACTATTATGAATCCAGAGCTTGGGCCTTTAAGACTAGAACTCCGTGAAATGGAAGAATTATTTCAAGAATCTCTAAGAGTTAATAATGAACTCAAAGAAAATAAAACACGTTAAAAAGCCAGGAATATTTCCTGACTTTTTATTTTGTTGTAGGTTTATTATTATAACAAGTAACTATATTTTCTAAAAGCATTGCTACAGTCATAGGGCCCACACCTTTTGGAACTGGAGTAATATAAGAAGCTTTTTTAGAAACGCTTTCAAAATCTACATCTCCGCATAACTTACCATCCACACGATTTACACCAACATCAATTACAACAGCTTCATCCTTTACCATATCTGCCGTTATCATATTGGGAGATCCAACTGCACAAACTAAGATGTCCGCTTGTTTTGTAATAGACTTTAAGTCTGCTGTTTTGCTATGACATATAGTAACTGTTGCATCTTTTGCTAACATTAATGTAGAAAGTGGTTTGCCAACTAGCTTTCCCCTACCAACAATTACAACATGTTTACCCTCTATTGGAATAGAATATTCTTCTAATATTCTCATAACGCCTAAAGGCGTACATGGAACAAGAGTCTTTCTACCATTAATCATTCTTCCAGTATTAATATCAGTAAGTCCATCTACATCTTTACTATTACTAATTGAATTAGTAATTCTTTTTTCATTATATCGTTCTGGAAGTGGTAGCTGCACCAAAATGCCATTTACATAGTCATCATTATTTAATTCTTTAATTTTGTTAATTATTGTCAATTCTGGAGTATCATCATCAAATTTATAATGTCTGAAATAAACACCAACACTATTACATGCCTTCTCTTTTCTTTTAATATAGGAATTACTAGCAGCATCATCCCCAACTTGAATGACAGCTACACTAGGTCTTATCATGCAACTCTTTAATTGTTGTTTCATTTCTTCTTGTATCTTTAAACTTAATGCTTCTCCATCCATTATTATACTCATATTATCACCTCTAAATGTTGTTGGTAGTCTGTTGCCTACCATCTACCTTAATTATAACAAAAAAGAATACATTTCAAACAAAAAAATGCATCCTTTACACTTTTTATAGAAAAATCTGTAAAGTAAAAAACTACGATTAAATCGTAGTTATTGTTTCATAAATTCTTTATACTTTGGTAATACTTCTTCCACAGATCCATGTTCCATAAAACAACCATCATTAATCCATAAAACTTCATTGCATAAAGACTCTATAGTATCCATATTATGTGATACTATTAAAACAGTACGATGCTCATCAGAAATAAGTTCCTTCATTTTATTATAACTTTTTTCCTTAAACTGGGCATCTCCAACACTTAGAACCTCATCAATAAGCATAATATCAGTTTCTAAAATAGCAGTAATAGCAAAAGCCAATTTAGAATACATTCCTGAAGAATAGGTTTTGACTGGCTTGTTGATAAAATCTCCTATATCAGCAAAATCAATAATCTCTTTTTCTTTAGCTTTTATTTGGTCTTCTGAAAAGCCTAATAACATGCCTGATAAATAAATATTTTCTTTACCTGTAAGTTTCTTATTAAAACCTACTCCAATAGAAAGCAAAGATACTGTATTGCCGTGCAAATCAATCATTCCCTTGTCAGGAGAAAATATTCCAGCTATTGCTCTTAGCATAGTAGACTTACCTGACCCATTTCTACCAACAATTCCTAATATTTTACCTTCTTCTAATTCAAAATTTACACCTTTCAAGGCTGGAAAAAGCTCCACTCTCGATTTTAACTTAGACCAAGACGCACGAATAGAAGTTTTCTTTAAACCACGATATGTGATATAAAGATCTTGGACAGTGATTGCAATTTTCTTTGCATTTAAATTACTACTCTCATTTTTTTTCATTATATCACCTTCGCATAACTATTCTCATTTTTATGAATGACATGAATTCCTAATGTACATAAAAGAAGTCCTAATAATAACCAAATTCCCAGTCCTTCAAAGCTAGGAAGTCGTTGCTCTAAAAATACTTTTCTAAGTTCATTCATACAAAAAGCTATTGGATTCACTCTCAATAATAAGAATACCAAATGTGGATTTCCTTTTAACTTACTAGAAATATTATAAAATACTCCTGATAAGTAAAAAATCATTTTTAAACCAATATTAGTAAGGTTCGCTAAATCATTTAAAGTAACACCAAAATGCATTAATAGCAATCCTATTCCAAATGACACAATATATAATACAATAAAAATTGGAATAAAGAATATCATATGCCATGTAAAAGGAACATGCTGTATTAGCATTAAAATAATTGCGATTATTAAAGATATTCCCATTTTAAATAAATAGGTAAAAGATTTTGATAATAATAAAATATATTTTGGAATATAAACTTTCGTTACTAAATCACGATTATTGATAATTAGTTTAACACTACCATTCACCATTCTATTAAAAAAGTCCCATGCTGTTAATCCTAAAAATACAAAAGAAGCAAAATATGGTTCATTATTAGAAAATACAACTCCAAATACAAATGTATAAATAAGCATAAAGCAAAGTGGCTCAATAATCCACCAAAGCCAATTTAAATATGAATCTGCTACTTCACTTTTTAATTCTGCTTTAGCAGAATAAATAGCATATTTATAATACTTTTTTATGTTCCCAAAGAATTTTTTCAAACTATCCCTTCTTTCCAATATAAAAAACACTTAACACTTTTGAAAATTGGTATAAAATAGCATTGCTTTTCTCCATAGCAATTGTTTTTTCGAAGGCTTTTCCACCAATTGTTAGAGCTGCAATTACACCAGTTGTTATTAAAGAAGATAGTAGTAAAGATACATCCCACATATCAGATATGGATGTTGCAATCACAACACCAGCAGAACCTGAAACAATTCCACAAATATCACCTATTACATCATTACAGAAAGAAGAAACTTTTCCTGCATTTCTCTTCAATATAACTGCTACTTTAGCAGATTTAATTTTTCTAGCACTCATAGAGTGAAATGGAGCTTCTTCAGCTGTAGCTACTGCCATGCCTACCATATCAAATAAGACACCTATTAAAATAAATATTAAAACAATAATAGTACTAATTAATAAACCAGTCTGTTTTAAAGCAACTTCTGAAATAAAAGAAAAAGTAACAGAAATTGCAAATGCTAAAAGCGAAAGCTTTAGCACCCATTTATATTCCTCCCATTTTTTGCTTTTTTTATTTTTTTCTTGTTTATTCGACTTCGCTTTCAAAATAATTCCCCTTCTATAGATAACATTTTCATTCTACATAATTTTTAGTTTTTTGTCAATTTTATCCTTTTAAATTCTTCTCAGTTTCTTTTATTATATAAATTGGTCTATTCTTAGTTTCAAGGTATGTCTTAGCTAAATATTGACCAATGATTCCTGTACAAAATAATTGTACTCCTCCCACTAAAAAGATAATACAAGCTAGGCTTGGCCATCCACTAACAGGATCTCCCCAAATAAGTGTTTTTAAAATAATAACTATAATCATAATAAAAGCTATAAAACAAAATAAAACACCAATAATAGCAGATAATACTAAAGGAATTGTAGAAAAAGCAGTTATTCCATCTAATGCATAAGAAAATAGCTTCCAAAAATTCCATTTTGTTGTACCTGCTACTCTTTCCTGATTCTCAAATTCTATCCACTTTGTATCAAAACCTACAAAGCTAAATAAACCTTTAGAATATCTGTTATATTCTTTCATAGATAAAATTGCATTAACCATCTGTCTAGTCATTAATCTAAAATCTCTAGCACCAGCAACCATTTCTGTTTTAGAAATAGCACCAATGATTTTATAATAACAACCAGTGCAAAATTTTCTAAAGAAAGAATATCCATTTCTTGAAGTGCTCTTAGTAGCTACACAGTCATAACCCTCTTCTTTGATAAGGCGATACATTTCTTCCAATAAATAGGGAGGATCCTGTAAATCTACATCCATCGTTGTAATATAATCTCCTGTCGCATGTTCTAAACCAGCTAGCATAGCTGCTTCCTTTCCAAAATTTCTAGAAAAAGAAATATAGTGTACCTTTTTATCTTGTCTGGCAAGCTTCCTACATTCTTCTAATGTCTTATCTTTTGAACCATCATTTACAAAAATTAATTCAAAGTTAACATCCTTTTTCATTTTTTCCACTATTTTTTGCATTTCAATATAAAATAGTGGAATAGATTCTTCCTCATTATAACAAGGAACAACAATTGATATTACTTCTTTTTTCATATACTACTCCTTCTACATCATCTATTTTTTTTAATAAAACATATTTAAATTCTACATTTTCAAAAACTTGATCTACTACTTTTATTACTTCGTAGTTTTCATATAAATATGGGATTCGAATATTATATGGATCCCTTCTTTTCTTTATACGAATAATTACAAAATCTGTATGTTTATTTCTTATAGCTAAATTTTGAGCATCCTCATTGTCAGGAAAAGCTTCATAACTAATATTGATTTTTTCAAAATACTTTTCTGTTGGTAAAATATCTGCAACTGTATAAAAGCCTCCATCTATATTACCATAATATAGAAGAGTTGGATTCTTTTCCTTATTCATTATATCTGCAAAAATATATTGTGCCAACTCACTTTTTTTAGTGCCTATAAAATAAGTATTAGGATTAAGTGAATAAACAAATAACCACAGAATGGGAACAAGAAGAATTGTTAAGTATTTTACTGGAAAATGGATGTGATAGCAAATATTAGAAACAGTTATTCCAAAAAATACTACAAATGGGCTCATAACAAAAAAATAATACAAATGATTTTTTAATCCAATATAATTAAATAGAAAAGTGCATATAAATAATAAAATAATACCTAATTTATACCACTTTTTTATTACTATTTTATCTCTTAATAACGATATAAAACCTATCGCTAAAGTAAACATATAAATAGAATTTTTATTCATATTCTCTTTCAACAAATCCCATAATCTTATTGCTCTATCAAGGAGAGAAACAGATAATTCTGCCTGTGGATATAAAACTATATTTAAGTAAAAATAAGTATCCCACATATCCTTCAATGTTCCTGTTATCCCAAAATAAAATAAGATTGGAATAGTAACAAGAAGAATTCCACCTAAATAGGATATAATAATAGAAAAAATTCTTTTATACTCTTTTTTTATTAATAATAAAATTCCTATAAAAAGAACCCATCCAATCCAAAAGCCTAATAAAATAAATTTTGTCCAAAGTACAAAGCCAACAATAATTCCCTCAAAAAAATATAATTTTGTCCCCTCTTCTAAATATTTTTTTTCCTTTATTAAATATAAAAAATGGTAGAGACTAATTAAGAAGAATGGAAGAAGTAATTCCTCACAACTTCCACCATGAGTAAAAGAAGGCATTGTAAATAGAATTGCTAAAATAAAAGGAGCGGAAGGATAGAACTGTCTATCACGATTATATAATTTTAAAATTTTATAAAAATAATATAGAACTACTGTCAAAGATATACCTTCTATAAAAAAAATACCTAAAAAAGTTTTATGGGAAATTAAATATCCTATACCATAAATGAAGTAAAGAATGGGTCCCTTTTGTTCAAATAAATCATGAAATGGTATCAAACCATTCATAAGACCCTTCCCCATTGTAAAAAAGGCATTAGCATCTACCCAATCATTAATTGGATAAATTGGTGAAGATTTTGTTGCAATCCATAAAAATAAAAAAGATAAAAAAATAGAATAAATAATTACTTTTTTGTTTTGTTTCATAAATACCTCTATTGAAATTTAGTATAGCATGTTTTTCATATAGTTACAACTATCTTAATACCTTACAAAGAAAAAAAGGACAAACGTCCTTATATATTCTTTGAAATGGCAATTAATATAGTTAACTTTACGTCATAGGTCAAGCAGAATTTCTCTAGCTTTCACATCACGTTACCATGGTTGCGGTTCCCCTTTAAGAAAACTAATACATCGTCACCGAATGTATGGCTTGATTACCACTTAGTACGCACTGCAATCCTATATTACACAACACTCTAGGAGTTTTCCTCACCAACTGTTCATTGTTAGTTCTTTTTTGCAATATATGTTTCAAGTAGCAATACACAACTAGTTCTAGCTATAAATTAGTTATGCTGAACAACTATCCCCATATCTCACTCAAGACAAGCTACACTACTCATAACTTTCGCCACGAAGTAGGTTCAAGCCTTACCTGTATTTTATCCATCAACTTACGTGTATAGGTAAAACACAAGAATAGGTCTCCACGAATGCTGGGTCGTGGTTCGTATGCCATTACGGTCGCCCAATACTCTACCTTCCAGCATCCACCCCAAACTGGGCGTAAGAAGCAGACACCAAAGTTTCACAGATATGCCCTTTAACGAATTTTTAATTCTCGTCTTCACAATGTACACTAATTGACTAGAATAATGTGCCACCAATGAATAACATTTTATCAAAAAATACTAAAGTTGTCAAATTGATAACTTTAGTATTATTATATGTCTTCTTCAAGAAATTTATAACATTAAACTAACTGTTTCACTTTTGGAGAATCTTTCTGAGGAGATTCTAACTCTAAATATTCCAAAGTTCTCGCAAAACCATCTTTAATAGAATATTTTGCTTCCCATCCTAATTCATTTCTAATCTTCTCAGTTGATAAAATACCTAAAGTAAAGGCTGCCGTTCCATTATTGTTATTTCCTTCTGGAATATCAAAAACCACTTTTAAATTACGTTCTGGATAAATTGATGTTAAAGTTTCTGCTAATTCACGAATAGAAGTTTCATTCTTTTCATCTGCTACATTATAAACAATACTATTGCTATGTAGTAATACTTTAAACATTGCACTTATAGCATCACTGATGTAAGTATAGGTTCTAATAGAAGACCCATCACTTTTTAAAACAATATTTTCATTATTTACAACATTTCTTAAAAAATCAGCTTGCACTCGTCCATCATCAATAGACATGCCTGGTCCATAAGTATGTGCTAAACGAACAATTTTTGTATTCATCCCATATTCCTCATGAAATCCGCTACACATATTTTCAGCAGCTTTTTTTCCTTCTGCGTAGCCATTTCGTGGAACTAAAGGATCAACCTGCCCTAACGGTCCATCCTCTGTAAATAATTTCTGTCCTTCCATTGGTTGCCCATATATCTCTCTAGAAGAAATATAAAGATAGCCTTTAACATTTTTTGATAAGGCAAAATTTAATGTATTAGCTGTTCCAATTGTATTAGCAAAATTTGTTTCTACAGGATGCTCTTTCATAATCTTTGGACTAGCTGGGGAAGCCGCATGAATTACATAGTCAACCTCTCCTTCATAAGCAATAGGATTAACAACATCCTGAACAATTGGGTGAACAAATTTATTTTCTAACACTTGAGAACTTAGCTTTCCAATATTTCTAACAACTGGGATAATAGTAATTTTAGCATCATATTCTTCATTTAACTTCATTAAAGTATAAACGAAATAACTTCCTATCATTCCACTGGCCCCTGTAATTAAGACTGTCGTCCCATATAATTCCTTTAAATTTGCATTTTCTTCTATAATTTGTTTTGTATCTTCATCTATAACTTTATTTTTTATCATGAATACTCCCTATCTTTTTCTTTTTCTCATCATCACTTTGACGTTGAGCTTCCCTCATTGCTGAATTTAATTCAAAGTCTGGATTATTTAAACTATATAAATAATTCTCTACATCATTTTTTTGCATTATTCCAAGAAGTGCAAAAAAGTCTCCAGTAGTAGTTACCTTCATATTATTTGGGTTTCCTTCTACTATGGCACATGGTTCTTCAAAAGCTGCTCTTATTAAAGAAGCAGAATCTACTATGTTTCCACCCTTATAAGTTTTTGCATAATCTATATCTGTAGCTCTAATTTTATCATGAGCAGATAAAATATAACCTAATCGAAAGCTTTGTGGTGCTACGCCCCTAAATAATTGTTTTCTTGATAAAGTTGCCGAAATTTTCTTTCCATCTCTACTAAAAACTGGCGTTTCGGAAAAAGGAATACATGTTACTGCACTACCGTTTGTTTTTACAGACTGAATATTCTCACTTATTTCTCTAGCCGTTACTATTGGTCTTACTCCATCATGAATCAAAACAATATCATTATCAGTATTTTTTTCTCTTGCTTTCTTTAAAATTTGATAAATGGTATCCTGCCCACTAGTTCCTCCAGGAATAATACCTCCTTCTGGAATTTTCGTTATTCCATAATACTCTACTAATTCTTTTAAATAAGGAATCCAATCCGCAATGCATCCAACATAGATTTCATCAATCTCTGGATGTTGCTCAAAGACTTCCAATGTATGAATAATAATCTGTTTTCCATAAACTCTAACAAATTGTTTTGGAATTTCAGAACCAAATCTTTGCCCTGTACCACCTGCAAAGATAATCGCAATATTTTTTTCCATATACTCTCCCATCTCACTATTTATATTGGTATTATATCATTATTTAAAACGATAAGTCAACCAACGCTACAAATCAAAAGAAAGACTAGTTTTCTAATTAAACTAATCTTTCTTAACAAATTAAGTAGTTGCTTTTCGTCTTCCTCTAGTTGTTTTTTTCTTTTCTACTATAAAATATTTCTTTAAATGTGGTATAAAATAATCCTTTTTTCTCAAATAATAAATGATACCATAAATGAAATAACTAAGTATAAAGGTAGAAATTAAAACAAAAATTAATTGATACCAATAACCAATTGTAAGATTATGCATTCTTATATAATCTCTTATAAAATTACGAATTGGAAGATGAACAAAATATAACACTAAGCTCATCTTTTCTAAATGGTAAAAAAACTTATTATTGAATAAATTTAATTCCAATGTTTTTTCTGAAAAAGCTAAAGTAATAGAAATTGCCAATAATAACAACAAGATAAAGTCGTATGAAGTTCCAGAAGTATGACAAATTATTACTGTTAAAAGAAAACCTAAAACTTCAAAAATTGTTATAAAAACCTTTCCAAGTCTTGTAAAATCAATTTCACGTATTTTTTGAGCTAATGGAAATAAAAGCGTTCCTAGACACATTTCCATATAAGCTCTAGGCATCCCTTTATACATAAATCCTATCCATTCATTTGGAGACTTTAAATCACCAAAACGAGCATTTATAATTCCTGCCAAAACAATAACACAAATGGGTGCAATAAAATAAAAATAATTATCTTTCCACTTTTTTATCTGAGGATAGATTAGAAACATCGAAAATAACATAGCTGTAATATACCATAAGTGATGTAATATTCCAGCTCCTTTAAATCCCATATATCTAAGTAACAGTAAATCCCAAATAGATAATGCATATTTCTTTACTGTCATATTCCCTAGCATAGTTGATAATATTAATGCTAGGATAAAAGTGAAAACTACATAAGGAAAAAAAGTTTTAAATTTTTTCCATACAAACTCAAAAGTTTCCTTACCCATATTTTTTCCATCTGTTTTAGACTTAAGTGCCGCTGATGCTAATAAATATCCAGAAACTAAAAAGAAAAATTCTACCCCAATTGATCCACACCTAAATAAAATTGAACTTCTACTTGGTTGATATTCACCAACATGAAATATAATAATTACAAAACAAAAAATAAATTTCCAAAAACTTATGATACCATTATGTTTTTTCATTGTACTACCCCCTGTCCATATACTGATCTACTAAATCTACTATTTTTTGAGTACAATTCTCAGTGTTTTCAACGTATTTTGCCATAAAACTTTTTAAATAATTATAATCATAATCTTTTTCTAAATCCGCCGCTAATAATTTGGCATCTCTTTCTGTATATCCTGGTAATTCATTATAGTCAAGAGCAAGCCCTCTAATAAAATCATAATAACTTAAATCATAAGCATAAAAATATAGTGGAATATTTCTAACGCCTGCTTCATAAATGACACATGAATAGTCACTAATTAATTTATCTGTTACAAATAGCATATCAAAAGTAGAGAAATCTTTATCAAAAATAACATTTTGATTTTGAACTTGATATTTTGATAGTGGATGCAATTTAACAATCAAATTATATTTTGATAAATCAATGCTATCAATTAAATCATTAACATATTGTTCTAGCTTTGATTCATCCTTTCTAAATGTTGGCGCATATACCACATTCTCCTTAGAAGAATTTTGCAATTCTGGATATTTTGAAAAGATTTTCTCACGAACTTTTTGTTCATAATCTTTATTCTTAAGTAAATCGATTCTTGGTAGAGAATAAACCTTTATTGTCTCAATAGGTGCTTTAAATCCTAAAGCTAAGTGTTCTTTATATGCTTCTCCTGATGCAAAAATAATGTCATAACCGTGGTGCATCTTCAATATTTTCGCATACTTTGATAATGTCCCTTCTCTTTTCTTCAAAGTAGTATAACCAAATTTTTTCATAGTACCATTAGAATGCCACATCTGAATGACCGTTAAATTTTTCTTATGTTTTAAAATGCTAACAGTTGGAATATAGGAATCGATAATACATACTTTTGAAGTTGCTAAATGGTACATCTGTCGAAACATATGGAAACCATAACCAAATGCTGTAATCAATTTTGAGTTTTCTTTTCCTTCTAATGTTTTACATAAATAAATAACCTTATATTTTTTTTCTAAAGCAGTTCCTAAAAGTTCAAAATCCATACTTTTTTTATTTGATTGTCTACTCATCATCACAATTTTTTTTCTTGTTGGTAGCAATTTTAAAAACAGATAAAAGAATCTCATCACAATAAGTACTAGTAATAATAATATTGTCATTTTATCAGTCTCCTATTATTTCTCTTTTAATTTGTTCACAAGTGTTTGCATTAGAACTTTTCTTGATTCCTTGATACCTATCACTCGGTAAAGTATCTTTTAACTGTTCTAGTGTATTCATTAATTCTTCAAAACTTCTAACTTCAAATTGTTTTTCTGTGAATGCATCAACAGTATGCATTGGTCTTAAATATTCATATAATTCCTTATCAAATCTATAGAAAATAAGTGGTCTATCAAACAGAGAAAATTCATATGCACAAGAAGAATAGTCTGTAATCATAACATCACTAACATAGATAAGATTATTAATATCCATATTAGAATAATCATAAATTCTATCTTGATATTGCTCTGGAATAACAATTGATTCTGTAATAAATGGGTGCATTTTTAAAACAAAAATAAAGTGATTTTTACAGCAAAATTCATATATATTTTTTAAATTAATCAAAGAATAATCATAATAAGCAGACGAACTTCCATTTCCACGGTAAGTTGGTGAAAATAAAATAACTTTTTCACTTTTCAAGAAAGGATTTATTTTAAAAAGTTCCTCTGTAACTTGTTTAATTTTATTTGAATCTAAATATCCATCTAACCTAGGAATTCCAAAATCTTTAAAAATTTCTTTCTTTACTCCAAAGACTTCTTGATAAACATCAATCAAACTATTTTGATCTACTATAGCATCAGTATATCTTCTATGGCAAGATATATATGGATGTGGTGACCCTGGTATTCCAAATCTTGCATATCCAACAGATTTAAAACCTATACCAGCATGCCATAATTGAATAAGCTTTGTTTTTTTAGATAATTTCAAATGACTTAAAAGCGGAGTATAATTGTCTATGATAACAAAATCACTATGGGCAAGTAAAACAGTTTCTTTAAAAAAGTCTACTATACTCCTTCCCTTTTTACTAAATTTATCACTAGCAAACACTCTTATCTTATAATTTTTATCATTCTTCATATATTCATAAAACATTTTTAAATTCCAAGTTAATTCATTGCTATTTTCAGTTAAGAATAAAATGTTATTTTTACTTATTTTAAATAAGTGAAGAAATTTATAAAATACATTAAAAAAATATACCCCTAAACGTTTAAATAAAATACTAATTTTACCTTTCAATTTATCCGTTTCCGAAAGTCTGTAAAATCTTTCTGGTTTAGTATTTACCATCATAAATTTAGTATCAATGTTTAAATGCAAATTCTCATCAACTGAAAAATATACGATATAAGCATATCTCTCTTTTCTATAACGAAAAATTCTAGATTTATCTTCTAATAATGTCAATAGTTTTGTATCTACTACCAAATCATGAAACTCTAGTAAAATTCTCCAAACTGCAGATGGTAACATAGTTCCTTCTGGAGTATTTGTAAATTTAATAACTATTTTATTTCCTTCACTACTAAGCTGAATTTCCTCTGTCTTTCTAATTAAGAACACAGGCTCTTCTATATTATCATCCAATACTAAATATAAGTTGGATCTTTCCCAATACATATCAATAATTTTTATCATTTTTCTATCACCATCTTTTGTATTGATAAAGCATCACTAATAGATAATTGCATTTCTATCAACTTTTCCCCTTTATCATTTACTTACTTTATTCATCTTTTTCATTATATCAAAGAAAAAAGGTCTATTTCAACCTCTTTTGCCTTATTTTTATGATTTTACAAGATTAGTATCCAAATATTTTTAACTTTATTCCAAAGTTTTCTAATATTGCATCTGCATGAATAGCATGAAGTTGTTTCATAATAGGCTCAATGTAAGAAATTTTTTCATTCTTTTTGTATAAGTCACACTCTTGAATATTGCTAATAATATGTTTTGTTGTTTCATCTGTATAATGTAAACTGTCTTCTGTATCAAAGCCATTATTCATAAGATTTTTATAAGTATCGCAATAATAGATATTATCTTTGGAAGTATTTTCATATATATAGTCATTAAATTTCTTTATTTCACTATTGCTTCCATATTCTTTTTCTCGTTTCTTTGCAAACTCTTCATCTATTGGATTTACAGAGTTAAAAAATAAATTATGATTACTCCATTTTTCCTTCAATTTTAAATAATAGTTAGTATAGTCTTCTGCATCACAAATTTCTTCTCCATCTGCTTCAATACCACGAGCTAGCCTAATTAAATCATTAACACCTAAGTTTAGAAAAATAGAAAAATGCTCATTTGGGTTTTCCTCTAGAATTTTATCTACTTTTTCTTCAGCAGTCTTTAAATAACTACAAGTTGCTCCATTCTTAGCAATAAAAATAATATCTTCATCCTTTATTATTTGACTTGCTCCATACATTCTAGAATCACCAATAATAATAATTCTCTCACTATCAAAATAATTTACAATTTCTGGTAATGCCACATTTTTCTTTAAATGTTTAGTCGCTAATACCTCTGTTTCATTACTATTTAATATAAAAGTTGTTAGAAAAGATACCATAAGTATTAAAGCAATAATTTTATGTTTATTTTTCATAATCTTCTCTCCATTCACTATAATCAATAAATTCTAATTCTACATCCTCATTAAGATGGTAATATTTTCTAAATTGTTCTCTAAACCAATCACTACCTGGATTTGGATGTTGCATATACTTTTCATAAGGAATCTTAGGTAATACCAATTTTTCCTCTAACTTATGCTTTTCTATGTAGTTTACACGTTTTTGCTCCACTAAAAAAGCATATCCATAAACAATTTCTAAACATACTATTAATACATAACAAGCAGTTCTAAGTATTGGCAGCACCTCTACTTTTAAGTTACCATATACAATATCTAATAACTCACATACAATTAAAACAAATAGTAAATAAGTTGGGAAAAAGCATCTTGGTCCTATTGGTGTTACAATTAAAAGTGGTGCAGCAACTATTACAATACTGCCAATTTCAAACAACATTCTAAATTTTCTTTCACTATTCTTAACTGCTAACGAAATAATAGAGACAACGGAAATTGCATAAAGAAGTATTAAAATTCCCTCTATATAATTCCTAATGTCTTGATTAATAAATATATTTATATTTCCATTCATATGAAGATAAAGAATGTAAACCATATATATCATTAAAATAGTACTCGAAATTTGTAATAGTCTCTTCTTGCCTACTGTTAATTCCTTCTTATTTTTTTTATAAAATTGGTACAAAAGTACCAGAAAAAGGAAAATTAAAGTTAAGTTTAAAGCTAGATTATTGTGAACTAAATAATCTTTTAAATTTTTAAAATAAGTATTAAAAGCTCTTATAAAAACATTGGAATTTTCAATTGCTCGATATCCGTCTCCTTCACCAAATAATGTTCTATATCCACTATTAGAAAACATTAGAATACTTCCTAAAATAGTTCCGATAAAGTAAGCGATATTGGCTAAAGATATTTTTTTAAATTTAATAAAACTATAAATGGATAAGAAAAATCCTAAAACTACCAGATAGATAGTTAAATGTTCCATAAATAGAGTACCTGCTAGACCTAATAATAGAAATGGAATAATCCATAAATGAGATAATTCTAACTGTTTTCCACTAAACAAATTCTTATTTTTATAGATTATAAATAATGCTACCAACATAGGTGGAACGTAATTTGCAAATCCTACAGTCCAAGCAAAGCTTTGAGCAAACATTCTAATAGGCATTAAAAGTATTAGTAAAATAGAAAAGTATGGCAAATATTTGTTATCCTTATTTACAATTTTTTTTATGAGAATTATAAGGCCTAACATTGTAATGGAAATCGTAATAGATCGTAAAAATCGAAATCTAGTTAATAACATTCCAAGAGTATTACCTAACCATCTACCATTAAAATTAGCAAAACCATTTTCTAATCTTTCTAACCCTGTACTACTTCCCCAATCCCAATCATCGTGAGTATACGGAAAAAAGTAGCATAACACTAATACTAATAAGAAAAAGAATATATAAAAATATTTTTCTTTATTCGAAATAGTCAATTTCTTATTTGAAAATACAAAAAATTTACTCAAAACATAATTTCCAACAATAACAATAAATTGGGTCAACGCAGTCCATAACACAATGTAAAAATTAGAATCTAATTTTAAATAAGTAATAAAGAACCATAAAATAATTGACTCCATTATCAATGTAACAATTCTAGAAGAAAAGAATAACATAATTTCTTTAAATATTTTCTCACTTTTACTTTTAAAAACAAACTTTCTATTAGTAATATAAGCAAATACTACGGCAATAAACCATGAAATAATTACAGACAATTGTAGCTGCCATGCATTCTTAGCATCTAAAACAGTAAATAATAAAACATATTTAACTACTAATGAAATAATAGTTGTAAGTACACCAATAATAAGATAATGAATCATTTCTTGATAATTTTTGTAAATTTCTTTACACTTTTCTACCATATAAACTCCCTACTTTAAAATTATTTTTTCTTTTTGACTGATGATTTCTTTTTCTTAGGTGGTGTATCTAAATGTTCTACTGCTTCTGCTTTTTCTTCTAAAACTTCATCATCATGATGATGAGAAATAATTACATCTGTTTTAATTGCAAAAATTAAAACACAGAACAGTAAAATGCCATAAAGAATATATCCTAATTTTGCATCTACTAATACATACACAATGGAAGCTGCTGAAAATAAACTTGTTGCAATATAAATAATAATAACAGTTACTTTTTGTGTTAAATTTCTTTTCAACAATTGATGATGAATATGCATTTTATCCGGTTTTGATATACTTTCTCCTTTTAACTTTCTTCTAATAATTGCAAATAAAGTATCTAGTATTGGAATCGTCAAAAGAAGCAATGGTACTATAATAGAAGTCATCATTACATTTTTATACTTCAATAAAGCAATAACAGCTATTATAAAGCCCAAAAACATCGAACCAGAATCCCCCATAAAAATAGAGGCTGGATTAAAATTATAAAAAAGAAATCCCATACAACTTCCAAACATAATATATGATAAAATGAAAGCTAACTCAAATTGACCTTTACAAGTAGCAATAATTCCAATCGTCAAAAAGAAGATTGCAGATATTCCACCTGCCAATCCATCTAAACCATCTATTAAATTAATGCAGTTAATACAACCAAGTATAAAGAAGACAGTAACAGGATATGAAAAGAAACCAAAATCTACATATAAGCCAAAAGCACTTAATTCTTTTAAAAGAATTCCTCCATAGCCTACTACTACTAATGTTGCTATTAATTGTCCTACAAATTTATGACTTGCCTTTAATGGTTTAATGTCATCTACTACTCCTGTTAAAACAATGATAAAACTACCAATTAAAATTGAATTCATAATTGGAGTTGACTCCCCAAACAACATATATCCTAATAGAAAGCCAAGATAAATAGCTAGTCCACCTAAACGTGGAATAGGAACAGAATGAACTTTTCTAGCATTAGGAATGTCCATCGCACCTACATGATTTGCAAGTGCTTTAATAAAAGGCATAATAGCTGTCACTACTAAGCATGGAATCATTATTAAAGCAACAATTTTTATAAAAAGTTCTTGATTCATAAAAATCACCTAGTTCACATTATAACACAACTTTGTTTATTTTACTATATTTCTGTCAATATCTGTCGGATTTAGAAACTTTCAACTTTATTTCTCTTCCTCTTTTCTGTATAATGGTATTAGGTGAATAAATATGAGGAATAATGATAGATTCGAAAAAACATCCGATTTTTTAGATTTAATGTCTAGAAGCGAGCGAAAAGCTTGGGAAAGGGCCCAAAAAGAAAAAGGCGAAACTCTTGATGAAAATAAAACAGAAAAAGTTGATGAAGATATGAACCAAAATAATTCTAGACAGGCAAAGTATAAATTAAAACAAGAAGAAAATGAGGTCAAAGAAATTCTAAAAGATAATAAACCTTTAAAACCAATTGGTAAAGAACAAATAGAAAATACACAAAGTATCAAAGCCGTTGAAGAAGAAGAACTTCAAGTTGGGGAACTTGGAAAAACACAACACTTCTTAAACTTGACATCCGAGCTTACTACTGCACTAGAAACAAACATTGAAGAAAACTTATTTGAAGAAAAAAAGAAAGTATCTAAATTCAATCCTATTACTTGGATTGGCCTTCTCATCATTTTATGTTTTGGATACTTCATTTATTTGGTAATTAGTTCTGGATATGATGAAGAATTACTACTACTAATTGATAGTGGATTTCTTCTAGGCATTATTTTCTTCTTTGGATTATCTATTGTTTCAAATAAAAATTGGACTAAAGTATTTTCCATTTTTAATTTTTTATTAATTTTAGCTTTTGTTGGCATCAATATTTTCTTTCTATATAATTGGAATAATTCTAAAAAGCAGGAAAAAGATTCTGAACCAATAATAAAAGAAGAAAAAGAAAAAAATCTTTCCTGTACTTCTGATAATTTAAATATCGAAGTAATAGCAAAGAATAATTATATTACAAAATTAAAAAGAACAATGAACTTTGAAGATGAAGAAGAACTAAACAGCATTTTGAAAATATTTGAAAACCAAGAAGGAATTGCCTATGATATAAATGACAAACAATTAGCTATCACTTTTGATTTTGAAAATTTAGATATTAATGAATATAAAAATGTAATGAGAAACTATTTAGAATACTACCGAGATAGTAGCGATTTTACATATATTGAAGAAAATAAACTCTTATATGACCATTATAAAGAATCAGAATTAAAGGAACTTGAATGCACAGAAAAAGAAGGATTATAATATTCCTTCTTTATTTTTTTGTTTTCTCACTTTACTACATAAGATTAATAAGAATATCATTATGATTAGACTAGAGCCACTAAGTACTACAATTAAAAACAAAAATTTATTTTTTTCATCTTTTAATTCTTCTACTCTAGTATTATTAAATCTTTGGATTGTTCCCTCTTCCTTATCATAAGAATACCAATTTGTTTCACCTGTTTGAATATTAACACCATACACTAATGGATAAGAATCATCAGAATTCATATAAAGAGTTATTTCTTTATCCCCTAGCAAAGTTGATTCTTTTTTTTCAAATCCTTTTGGGACATCTTTTTCTAATGGTTCTTTAGGGTATAGAGTAATACCTCCAAACATAATTTCTTCATACAAAGTATAATTTCCATCATCATCCATAATATAGAAAGAAACTTTACCTTCATCATCTTTTAAAGCAACTAGTCGATATCCTGTAATAGACGATTCAAACGCAGGAACCTCTTCACCATTTATCATAGTTACAGTCTCTTCAAATGTAGAAGGAATCACTAAACCTTCTTTTTTTCTTACAACAGAATAATCTTTTCCATCAATACTAACAGTAATAGGATTTAGTTCCTTCACAGTAGCATGAATAACATAATTTTTAGCATTTCCATTTTCTGCTGTTACAGTAATGGTAATATCATTACTTCCTTCATTTAAGGAATACTCTCCTCCACCCTTTATAGAAGCTTTAGAATCTTCCTTCTCTGCTTTTACATTGATAGAACGAATATCATTTTCAAGATCTAGTGAATATTCTAATGTCTTTTTATCAAACTTAGGGGATAACTCATAACCATCTACTGATAAACTCTTTAAATAATTGTTAGAAGAATAAGAATCCTGTAATTGTTGTTGCGTAATAATATTAATAGATAATGAGCCTTTAGATACGCTCATAGTATTTTCATCATATCCATATACCAATGCATTAGGAACAGATATAGTAGCAGTACCAGTACTCTTTGCACGAAATGTTATAGTATAAGTTTTTGTTTTAGTGTGTGCATTAGTAACCGCATCAGCGGCACGTGTACTACCACTCATAGTTGAACTTACAAAAGTAAGTTTACTAGAATCATATTTAACATCAAAATCCCAACTTCCAAGTGGTGAAGAAGAAGATAACGTAAATGTTACTTTTACCGTATTTCCAACTACTACTGTTTTACTACCAGTGACAGAAATTTTAGCAGATGCTGCATAAACAGGATCTGGAGTAGTAAAACTTAAAAACGAAAATGTACATATTAACAACAATATACTTACTATTTTTTTCATAATAACCTCCTATTATTTCTGACTAATTGCAGAATCTCCTAAAATATGTTTTTGTACTTTTAATAAATCTAATACTGTTATCTTTCCATCCTTATTAACATCTGCAGCTTCAAAAGATGTTCCTTTTAAAACAGAAGAACCTAAGATATGCTTTTGTACTTTTAATAAATCTAATACACTAATAGAACTATCTCCATTAATATCACCATAGATAACAGCTGTATAAGAAACTTTATCATCTCCGCTTATAATTGTAATAACATCTCCTGTTTGAATATTTCCTGATGTTTTTTCTTTAGAATTAGAAGTAATTGTTACTTTTGCTGTAGAACTTATTTTCATAATCTGTTCTTTAAAAGTTGCTACTTTTGTAGTTAACGTTAGATTGTGTAAATAACCATTTTTAATAATATAAGATGTTTCTTTCATAATTTCTGATACTTTTGGATAGACAATAGGTGTCTCATTTGGAGTTCTAGTAACTATTATAGTATATATTTGGATATCACCATTTTGTGCTTTTACCTTAAGTTCAATTTTATTATCTCCTTCTTTTAAAGAAATTGTACCTGTCCCGTTTACAGTAGCAGCTGAATTAATTGTAGTTGCTGTTATTTTAATGCTATCTTTTTCTGATGGAACAGTTAGCTTATACTCAAATTTGGAAGAATCATAACTATCTATCTTTTTATCATCTATATTAATTGTTTTTAACCTGTTATTAGGATTTCCTTGTTTTGGCATAGTAGTAGCTTCAGGCATGTTGTTATATACAGGAATATAAAAGATATACTCTGTATTTAATAGTCCTAATTTTACATAAGCTTGGTAGGTACGATGCGCTTCAGAACTAGGCGCTAATATTCCTTGTTGATATTGATGAGTATAATTAGCATAATAGTTCATACCATTTTTTTTAGCATAATTAGCAACCGTATTCCATTTCTTAAAGTAAGTTGTATTTTGCGCATATTTTACATAATTTTCATACATGAATTGAGCTCCACCAATAATAGCTTTTTCTTCTGTATTCCAAGGTCTACCATAAGTTGTTAATCTATCATTACCCCCTAAAGCATAATACAGACCCTTAGCTGTTGCCCCACCACCTGCTGAAGAAGTAGCTCCTATATTATAAAAATTGTATAATCCACTATACGTTTTACCATTGTAACTAAATTCTTTACCACTAATAGCTGTACCTGGTGTATTTCCTGAGCCAACTTCTTGTAAAGAAAGTGATGCTAAATAAACTGGATTCATTTTCCACTTATTTGCTGCATCTAGAAAATAAGGCAAGAATTTACTAATGTAAGAACTTCCTAGTGTCGCTTTTACAGCCTCCTCAGTTTGTGTTTTTGGATTATAAGAGACAGATTCAAACTGAAAAATATACATATCCGATAAAAAATTTCTAGGATCCATATAATACGCAATGATTTGATTATTAGCTGCATACCAAGTCTTACCATCATAAAATCTAAAAGTATCTGTATCCCAATCATAATTTTCTTCTTTTGTTGAAAGATATCCTTGGGTACTACTACTAGTAGATTGATATAAACTTTTACTTCCAACATCCATATTATCTACTGCTGTTTGGAAATCAAGTTCCGTTGGAATAGCAACAAACTTCCACATTGGATGAGCTTCTTTTAAAATGGCCAAATCATTCCAATAGCTCTCTGGAAAACCAGCTTCTTGAAATTCTTTTTTTAACTCATCTGATACATTAGCTACTTTTATATTAGCTGTACAAGCATATCCATAATACGGATTATTTTTATAAACTAACTGAACATATGAATATGTCCCTTTACATTCACTACCATTCCCTGAAGTTGGAGCTTTAACTGGATCTTTACTAGTAATAACTGTTACTTCATCACCTGTATCCAACCAATAAGTTTTATCCACTAGTTTATTAAAAGTAGTATCTGCATAAAAACAATTTCCTGTAGCTGAGGACTTTAAACTACATTTTCCATCTGCTACAAATTTTGCTTTATAATCTGCTCTTACTACTATTGGAGATAATAGTATGATTGATATTAAAAAAATGAAATAAATGAATTGTTTCTTCATTTTATCACCTCTGTTACCCTATTAATTTATTATAACAAATTCTATTGCAAAAAGGAAGAGCAAGCCTTCCTTTTTCACAGATTATTCATACTTATAAATAGCAATATTTTTATCACCATATCGTTTTTCTTTTTTTAATAGAAATTTGCTATCATTTACTACAGGTTTTTCTTCTTCATATTCACAAACAAGCAAAGATCCATCCTTTAACAAACCTAAATCCTCTATACTTTTTATAGCCGTATTCAATAAATTTAAGTGATAAGGAGGATCCAAAAAGATTATATCAAACAAAATCCCCTCTTTTTTAAATCTCTCAAGCGCTATGACGTAATCCATAAAAAGAACTTTAGAGTTATTTATTCCCTCTAAATTTTTCTTTAATACTTTCCCAATTTCATTACCAGAATCAACAAAATAAGCTTCCTTTGCTCCATTTGACAATGCCTCTATGCCAAGAGACCCTGTACCTGCAAATAAATCCAGTACTACGCCATCTTTAATATCATTTTGAATAATTCCAAATAAAGATTCCTTTACACGGTCCATAGTAGGCCTTGTTCCAGGAATCCCAAAACCATCTAATTTTCTTCCTTTGTATTTTCCACTAATTACTCTCATAATTTCACCAAGATAATTATACCATACTACTAATTAAATTTGAAATAAAAGTAAATGCATCTAATGCTTTATCTACTTTATCACTTGGTCTAAGTTTATAACTAGCTCGCATTTCTTCTCTAAATTCATTAAATAGGTTAGGATTACGAATTAGTTTTTTATACCAGATACTATTTTCTCTTAAGTATTTCTTATAGAGTGGATTTTCTTTCATTTTTAATTGCAATTCATAACTCATTAATCATCAAAATGCTTATAGATTGGTTTTGGTTCGTAGGCAGGTTTTGTATCTACTTCTTTTGTAACTGCTAAATCCCCTAGCACTCCTAATACTCGTTGAATACTAGAGATAGATTCTTGTACAGAATCTAAATTAATATTTTTAAAGTAATCCATAAAATCTGTATGTGATTTTTCCTCTTCCTTTTTTTGTGCTACTAAATAAGGATTCCATACCTCATTTTCTTCTCCATACATATCATACATTTCATAAAATTTTTGCCAGTTCATTTCTCCACTATTTACATAGGTAACTAATTTTGGATTTTTCTTTACAAACTCTTTAAACGCTTCTTTAGACATAGTACCACCTAATATAGTATATGAAAAAAGATAGTTTTTTGAACTATCTATTTTTTCTCTATTTCAAAGTTATCTAAAAAGTCATCGATTGTCATAATTTTTTCGTCTACTGTATTTAAAGATACCTCTTCTATTACTTCTTCGACCTCATCTTGATGCTCTAAATCAGAAACAATATAGACATCTTCTACTACAGCTTTTGTAATAACGCTTCCTGTTGATTGTCTATCAGCAATTGGAAGTTCTGTCATTTTAACTTCTAAGGAATCATTTAAACATCTAAGACCTAATAAATCTCTTCCACTAGATACAAAAGTTTTTAAAATATAATATGGATTCGTTTTTACTTCACGAATTAATTTTGTACCTTTTCTACCACGAGTTCCTACTTCAAATTCTTGCATATGTACTCGTTTACCAGTATTTTTGCTTGTTATGACAGTTAAGAATTCTTCCTCATTAAATAATGAAAAACTAACTACAAAATCATTCTTAACAGAAATAGCTTTTACACCACTACTTCTAACACCTGTAATTGGTACTTCAGAAATAGCATACTGTAATCCATATCCTCCATGTGTTGTAATAAATACATTCTTGCCTGATGATAGTTTTACATCCACTACTCTATCATCTGCTTTTAATTTCATACAAACAAGTGGTTTTGTATAACGTTGTACTTTTAAATCAGAAAGTAATGTACGTTTGATCATACCATCTCTAGATACAAAAGTAACAGCTTGTTTATCAGAAAAATTAGATACTGGAATAGAAGCAATAATATTTTCATCAGAACTAATCTGAATAATATTACTTACATGTTTTCCTAAATCTCTCCATTTTAAATCAGGTAATTCATAAACTGGAATATATAAATAGTTACCCATATCTGTAAATAATAGCACTGTATCTAATGTATTTAATTCATATAGACCTAATACATAGTCTCCTTCTTTTAACGCTGTATTTTCAGTCTTAGCTTGATAGCTTCTCATAGATACTCTTTTTACATATCCATCTTTACTAACTACAACAACGCAATCTTCTTTTGGAATCATCGAAGTTGTATCCACTTTAATTTCTGTAATTTCTGCTTTAATTTCTGTCTTTCTAGGAGTTGCATACTCACTCTTAATCTTTCTTAATTCTTCTTTCATAACATTCTTTAGTTTATTTTCATCTGCTAAAATAGCTTCTAATCCTTGAATAATTAATAATAGATTATTATATTCTTCTTTTAATACATCAACATCTGTATTGGTTAAACGATAAAGTTGCAAATTGACAATTGCCTCTGCTTGCTTTTCTGTGAAATCATATTCTTTTACTAAATTATCAATTGCATTTTGTTTATTCTTACTAGAGCGAATCGTATGAATTACTTCGTCTAGAATATCTAATGCTTTAATTAAACCTTCTACAATATGCATTCTAGCTTTAGCATGTTCTAAATCAAATTCTGTTCTTCTTGTAATAACTTCTCTTTGATGAGCAATATACGCATCTAGTGCCTGTACTACTCCTACTACCATTGGTCTTCTATTTACAATAGCAACCATATTGTAGTTATAGTTAATCTGCATTTCCGTATTTTTAAATAAATAGTTAATGATATTTTCTGTATCAGCATCTTTCTTTAAATCGATAACAATACGTACAGATTCTTCTCGATCAGATTCATCACGAACTTCTGTTATTCCCTCTATTTTTTTATCATAAATGATATCAGATATTCTCTTTACTAGAGCTGCCTTATTTACTTCAAATGGAATTTCATGAATAACAATTTGTTTATTCTTTTTATCTTCTACTACTTCATATTTAGAGCGAATGACTACTTTTCCACGTCCTGTTGTTAATGCTTCTTCTATTTCTTTTTTTCCTTCTACAATAGCACCTGTTGGAAAGTCTGGTCCCTTTACAATATCTAGAATTGTTTCTAGATGACAGTTTGGACTATCTATTCTTTTAATAGTAGCATCTATTACTTCCCCTAAATTGTGAGGAGGAATTTCTGTTGCATAACCTGCACTAATACCCTTTGCGCCATTTACCAGTAAGTTTGGATATTTTGCTGGTAATACAATTGGTTCATATAAAGTATCATCAAAGTTAGGTGCCCATTCAATCGTATTCTTATCAATATCTTTTAATAATTCTCCACTAATTTTAGATAGTCTCGCTTCTGTATAACGCATAGCGGCTGGACCATCACCATCCATAGAACCATTATTACCATGCATATCAATATAACATTCATTTTGTTTCCACCACTGACTCATATGAACCATTGCTTCATAAATAGAAGAATCTCCATGTGGGTGGTAATGTCCCATTACATTTCCTACAGCAGTAGCACTCTTTTTATGAGCTTTCTCGTAAGTATTTTTATCACGAAACATTGCATATAAGATACGTCTTTGAACTGGTTTTAAACCATCTCTTACATCTGGGATAGCACGATTTTGAATAATATCTTTAGCATACTGACCAAAACGATCTCCCATAATATCTTCTAAAGTGTAATCATAAATTTTCCCTAATACTGTTTCTTCTTGCTTCTTCTTCATAATTCACTCCTAATTAATCTTGTAGTTATCTTCTAAAGAGAACTCAACATTTTCTTCTATCCAATCTTTTCTTGGCGCTACTTTATCACCCATTAATACAGATACTCTTTTCTCAGCTAATGCTGCATCATTGATACTTACTTTAATTAAACTTCTAGTATTAGGATCCATAGTTGTTTCCCATAACTGAGTAGCATCCATTTCTCCTAAACCTTTATATCTTTGTGTTTTAGTAGGTTTCCCTTTATACTTTTCTAAAAGATTCTTCCTATCTTCTTCTGTCCAAGCATATTCTCCTTCTTTACCACACTCTATTTTATATAATGGTGGCATCGCGATATATAAATGTCCATGTTCAATTAATGGCTTCATATAACGATAAAAGAAAGTTAAAAGTAATATCTGGATATGAGACCCATCTACATCGGCATCGGTCATAATAATTACTTTGTCATAATTACTATCCTCTATATCAAAGTCAGTTCCAACACCAGCACCAATTGCATGAATCATTGTATTAATTTCTTCATTCTTATAAGCTTCATCTAAAGATGCTTTTTCTGTATTTAGTACTTTACCACGAAGAGGCAAAATTGCTTGATACTTTCTATCTCTACCTGTTTTAGCAGAACCACCCGCTGAATCTCCCTCGACTAAAAATAATTCATTAATACTAGGATTTTTAGATTGTGCGGGAGTAAGCTTACCACTTAAAGCACGCTCTTTTTTCTGTTTATCTTTTCCATTACGAGCTTCATCTCTTGCTTTACGAGCAGCCTCACGAGCTACTTTACTCTTTAACATTTTTCCTACAATATTGGTTGCTATTTCTTTATTTTCTTCTAAGAAATATTGCAATTTTTCAGAAACAATTGCTTCTACTACGGTACGAGCTGCAGGTGTTCCTAATTTTGATTTTGTTTGACCTTCAAACTGTAATAAAGCTTCTGGTATTTTTAAACTGATAATAGCTGTTAAACCTTCACGCGTATCTGGTCCTTCTAAGTTTTTATCTTTTGCTTTTAAATAACCATTATTACGTGCATAATCATTAAACACTTTAGTCAATGCAGTTTTAAATCCTACTTCATGAGAACCACCATCAGTCGTTTTTACATTGTTAACGAAAGAGATAATGCTCTCAGAATATCCTGTTGTATATTGGAATGCAACAGATACATCAATCTTATTTTTATTTCCATTAAATTCTACTACTTTATGAAGTTCTTCTTTATCTTCATTAATATATTCTACAAATGATTTTAATCCATTATCATAGTGGAATATCTCTTGTTTCGCTTCTGCTTCATCTACTACTTCAATAGTAAGACCTTGAAGTAGAAAAGCGCTTTCTTGCATTCTTTCACAAATTGTTGAGAAAGAAAACGTAGTTGTCTGGAATATCTCATCATCTGGCATAAATTGTACTCTTGTACCAGTTTTAGATGTTTTATCTAGTTTTGTTAATTTTTGATCTAAATGTCCACCATCTTTGAATGATATAAAGTGTTCATAACCATCTCTTTTAATAGTTACTTTCATCCATTTAGATAAAGCATTTACAACAGATGCACCTACACCATGTAATCCTCCTGATACACTATATCCACTTGATTCAAATTTACCACCAGCATGCAATACCGTATAAATTACTTCTGGAGTATCTTTACCACTAGCATGCTTTCCAACAGGAACACCACGTCCCTCGTCTTCTACACTAACGCTATGATCTTTATGAATTACAATACGAATTCTATTTCCAAAACCGTTGATTACTTCATCGATAGAATTATCTACTATCTCCCATATAAGGTGATGTAATCCTTTTTTATCGGTTGATCCTATATACATACCAGGACGTTTTCTTACTGCCTCTAGTCCCTCTAATATTTTGATAGAGCTCTCATCATATTTTGTCATTCTCATCACCTTACAGTATTATAACAAATTTTTTTTGATTTCACAAACAAAATACAAAAAATTGTTATTTTTAAACGAAAAAGAGCTTATTACTATAAGCTCTTCTCTATTCAGAAAATAGAAATTTATAAAATATATTAAATATATCCACTATATCAATATATCCATTTTTATTAAAATCTATATTTTGAATGTTATTATTAATTTTTACAAATTGCACTTTAATTGCTTTAAAAACATCTTTTATATCAACAACGCCATCTTGATTGGAGTCCCCTAAAATAGAATTTACTACTTTTACTTCACAATGTGCTGTTTCTCCATCTGGCGTAGTAACAGTAATAATAGTTACTCCTGACTCCTTTGCCACTACAAATCCGTTCTTATCAACAGTTGCAACATTTGGATTACTACTAGTCCAAGATAAATTATTAGTACTAGGATTTGTCGTTGCTTTTAAAGTTTCACTCTTTCCAACTAATAATTTCATAGAAGTTTTATTTAATGAGACTTCTGTTTTAGGTTCTTCTTCTTTCACGTTTAATCGATATACTATTAATTCATTATTATTCTTTCCCTCTTGAGTCCAATAAATATTATATCCATCAAAATTATAATGAATAACATTACTTAAATTAGCATTTGTTATTTCAACTGGCTCTTGAATTAAATTACCATTTGAATCAATAATTTCATAATAATATCTTCTTGCACCAGTCAACGAAAAACTAGAACCATTTGCCTTTATATCTTGTTCTGCCCATAAAATGGCAATTTTATTATTCTCTATTTTTATAGCTCTACTACCTAAAATAGTTTTATTATTAGTATAATTTGTCAACCATTTAACGCCATAATCTGTTTCTCCTTTTTCAGATAAGAAAAGTTCACCTAAGCCAGCTGTGGAAGTTCTAGAAGTTTCTGATTTTCTAACTGTGGTATTAAACACATTAAGAGTTTCAGAAGTCTGATTTTCAAAATCTTTTTTATATTTTTGAATAAATAAATTTCTAGATTCATTAGCGCCTCTACTATTCGCATAATTAATAGATAGTGTCTTTTCTGAACTTGCTACTAAAATATATCCATCATCTACTTCTATAATATTTCCTAAATTAGCAAAAGTATCATTATATCCATATGGTTCATTAGCTGATTCCCTAAAATGAAATGGATAAAATTCTTTCAAGCTTAAACGATAAGTTCCTTGATAAGTTTTAGTAACAGCAAATCCCCTACTACTAAATGCATCTCCTTGATCAACAAATAAATACTGTCCATCTGAAGTAATTATTACACGTTGATCAAATGAGTGAGAAACCCATTTTCTTGCATTTCCACCTCTAATGCCTGCAAACTTATTTTTAGCTTCCATTGTTGTTGGCCTTGTTAAATAATCTAATGTATTTGTATCAATCATCATTAAGTCACTCATTTGATGTCCATTATACATTTTCTTACTATAAAATACCACCAGAACACCATCATTAATAGCCAAATCACAGTTTCCAGAACGAAATGGATTTCTAGCGCCATATTCTAGATGTGATAAATTCTTAGTACCATCTGCCACTATTTTAGCTACTACATGACTAGTCTCTCTACCACTAATATCCAAATTTTTAATCAATTTTCCTGTACTATCATATTTAGCAACGGACAATACAATCGCATCCGTATAATCGGTTGGATAAGAAGAAGCTGTCGCACCACTTGGTAGCTCTGTCAAATCATTTCTTCCTGTTACTACATATAGATAGCCATCTTCATAAAGAGCATTTCCAAATATTTCTAATTTTTTATCTATTTTTATTTCACTAATAACCTTAAAGTTGGAATCTAGCTTAATCCATCCCATGTAATTATCATCATTATATATTTCAAATAAAATATTGTAATTTCCAAGTTCATCTATAAATTCATATAACGTTGACTTATATGGATAGTAAGTATTAAGTCCTTCACTTCCTAAATCAGTTTGTGCCTTTACTTTATTTTCTGTTGTTATCGTAAATTTATCTACTTCTAAAGCAAATACATTTTCAAATAAGCAGAAAAAAATAAAAAGCATAATAATATACCACTTTTTCTTCATAACTACTTTTACCCTACTTTCTAATATAAATCCATTATATCGAAGAATAACAAAAATTACAATAAAAAAGAGTGTTTTAACACTCTTTAATTATTTGCATTAGAATCTTCACTTGATTTACAACGATATTCATCCTTATTACAAACTTTATTACTATTTTCTACATAGGTAAATAAATAATTACTAAAATATTTGCCAGATTCTGGGTCTTTATTACAGCCCACACTATTATTTTCTCCATTACAATACGTAATCTTAAAAGCAGAATTTGAAAAACCATCAACACTACTAGAAATATCATCTTTTAAAAGACCACAAATCACAAGTTCTTCAGCACAAACAAGATCACTTGTTTCTCCAACCGTAGAATTAGGTAATATTTCTGGAAATTTTTGAGCATAATCATTAGCTGCATTCAAAATTGTATCAATATTTACATTTTTTACATCTTTTTTAGCACCACGTATAACACCAGTTACTGCAGGCACTGTAACAAGCGCAATAAGACCTAGCACTACAACTACTACAATTAACTCCACTAAAGTAAAACCACTATTTTTCATCATAAAATACCTCTTCATCTTTATAGTCAAAAACATATATATAATTTCCATCATATTTCCATGGTGTTTCCATTTTAGTATAGGCATTAGGTTCTTGCTTAAATCTTTTCTCTGCAGCTGTTTTATCAGTAACTAAAAAAATACGAACTCCAGAATCTTTACTATAGTATTTTCCAGTTATTGGATTCTTCACTTTTTCATCAATTAATCCCTCATTGCTTAAATATTCTAATGTTACCTTTGTTTCGCATATATCTTTATATTTTGCTAATTTCTCTTCTAACTTTTTTAATTCTTCTTTACTGCCATACTTTGCTTGAACTATATAATCTGAGCTTTTCCCCTCACAATTATTATATAAATAGGCATCTGAAATATTTGGTAACTTTACATGACTCGTAGGTACAAAAGAAATAGCTGCATCTATAACATTGGCTATCTGAGTTTCCTCAGCCTTTTCTTTATTTCCTTTGTTGACAGAATCAAGCACTTCAAACGCTGCCAAAGACAAAAGTGCCATCAACGTTATTACTCCCAGTAATTCTACCAAAGTAAATCCTCTATTTTTCATATTCTCACCATTATCATTATAAAAAAACATAACTAGAAAGTCAACAAAAAAAAGATGTCTTGTATTTCCTTTACATCTCTTTTTTACTTAATTCTTTTAATTCCACTAATGTTGTTAACGCCTCCATAGGAGTAACATTTAGTGGGTCTATTTCCTTTAACTTATCTCTTAATTCATCCTTTTTAGAAACTAAGTCATCTAGTGGTAAAGCTTCTTGAATTTTAATATCTCTTTTCTTCTCTTTATTTTCATATATCTCTAAAATACTAGTTGCACGGGTGATTAAAGAATCTGGTAATAAAGCTAAACGGGCAACATGAATACCATAACTTTTGTCTACACTACCTTCTTTAATCTTATGTAAAAACGTAATATTTCCATTTTCTTCATAAGCACTTACATGAATATTTTTTAAATGTTTTAGAGTTTTTTCTAAATCTGTTAGTTCATGGTAATGCGTTGAAAAAATTGTTTTACAATGAATTGAATCATGTATATATTCAATAATAGCTTGCGCTAAAGCCATACCATCAAAAGTAGCAGTTCCTCTTCCTAATTCATCAAACAATACTAAACTGTTTTCAGTAGCATTAGAAACAGCATCATTCGCCTCTTTCATTTCTACCATAAAAGTAGATTCCCCACTTACTAAATCATCACTTGCACCTATTCTAGTATAGATAGCATCAAATACTGGAAGAATAGCTTCTTTAGCAGGAACAAAAGAACCAATTTGTGCCATAATAACGGTTACTGCGAATTGTCTCATATAAGTACTCTTACCAGCCATATTGGGACCTGTAATCAGTAATATATCTGTATCTTCATCCATGATAATATCATTCGAAACATATTCACTTGATAGTACTTTCTCTACTACAGCATGCCTATTCTCAATTAATTTTACTTCTTTTCGATCTGTTAATATAGGTCTTATATAATTATTTTCTTCTGCTACGGTTGCAAAAGATTGTAAGACATCTATCTCACTAATGATTTTAGATATCTCCTGAATTCTTGGAATATATTCTTTAATTTTATCACGAATAGCAATAAATAGTTGATACTCAAGTTCTATAATTCTTTCTTCTGCATTTAGAATCAACGCTTCTTTTTCCTTTAAAATAGGACTAATATATCGTTCACAATTACTTAATGTTTGTTTTCTTTCATAACCATATTCATCTTTTACTAAGCCTATAGCGCCTTTCGATACTTCAATGAAATATCCAAATACTTTGTTATAACCAACTTTTAATGTTTTAATTCCCGTTCTTTCTCTTTCTTCTGCTTCAAAACGAGCTACAAAGTCTTTTCCGCCTTTTCTTAAATCTTTTAATTCATCTAGTTCAGAGGAATATCCCTCTTTAATAATAGAGCCTTCTTTAATACCGATTGGTGGAGTCTCAAAAATACTCTTTTCTAATAATTCATATAAATCTGTTAATGGAGTAAAGCTTGGATAAGAAAGTGCCTTTAAAATATTCGCAATATCTGGCAATACTTTTAAACTGTTTCTCAATTGGATTAAGTCTCTTGCATTGGCATTCCCAAAGGCAATTCTACCACTTAAACGTTCCAAATCATAAACTTCATAAAGAAGATTTTTTAAATCTTCTTTCAATAAGAATTCCTCTAATAGTTTCTCTACTACATCATATCTTTTATTAATTTCATCTTTATTAATTAAAGGATTCTCAATATAACTCTTTAACATTCTAGAGCCCATTGCCGTTTTGGTTTTATCTAGTAACCAAATCAATGAGAAATTTCTCTGTTTTAAACGAAGAGTCTCTGTCAATTCTAAGTTTCGCTTGGTATGCATATCCATTTTTAGAACATCTTTATTTTCTTTTACAATAGCTTTCTGGATGTGTGTTAAAGACTTCATTTGGGTACTAGTAATATACGTTAACAAATGTTTAATAGTTGTTACTAAACGTTCATCTGTTATTTCTTCATATACCTTTTTGTAGTCATCATAATCTTCTATTTCGTCACTGACAGTTACTAAAATCTTAAATTGATTTTCTAATATATGAATAATATTTTTTTCTAGTTTAGAAGAAACCACTAATTCCTTTATATCTAAAGATACTACTTCGCTTACTAGCTTAGTAGATTGATGAGGAACTAACATCACATACAAAATACCTGTTGTAATATCTGTATAACTAACTCCATAAGCATGCTCAAAGTCTAAAATATTCCCAATATAGTTAAAGTCATTTTCAACAAGACTTTCACTATTCATTACAGTGCCTTTACTAATAATTTGGGTAAGACCTCTTTCTACTAATCCTTTTGCCTCCTTCGGATCTTCTAATTGTTCGCAAATTCCTACTTTATAACCTTTTTCCACTAATTTTTCGATATAAATATTAACAGCATGATGAGGAACTCCACACATTGGAACTCGTTCCTCTAATCCCGCATTTCTACCTGTTAAAGTAAGTTCTAGCTCCCTAGAGACTGTAACAGCATCCTCAAAAAATACTTCATAAAAATCTCCCAATCTAAAGAAAATAAAAATATCTGGATGGGCTTTTTTAATCTCTATATATTGACGCATCATCGGCGTTATTTTGCTATAATCTATGTCACTCATTTTCATGTAACCACCACATTCATTGTAACAAAAAAATGAACCAAAGTCCATTTTTCTATTTATATTCTTTATTTTTTTACCTTTTGGAAACTATTTAATTTATCAATAGATTTCTGAGCTTGTTCTGCGTTAGAATATAACAAGCCATAAGCTCCATAAAACTGTTCGTCACGTTTTAAGCCTGCATTAGAATAATATGCTGCGTTGTATAAGCTAGAATATTCAACAAAGCTTGATGCAGTTCCATAATTTCCGACATAAACTCCATTTTCCATACCACTTGTTTTATCTTGTTGCCAATGAATATATTCTTCTAACATAGCTTGACTTCGCCAAATAGTTCCATCTGTTACTAATTCTAAATAGCCAATAGAAGATAACGTACTATTACACTCTGGATAAGTTGGATAAATAGGGTTATGAGGATGATATGCTAACTCACATTCCCAATCTTTAAATTCTTGATAAGAATGCGCAACTGTACCATCACTACACTGGTAAACTATTCTCATACCAGATACATATTCTATATAATTTTTTTCAGAAATCCATCTTTGTCCATCTGGAGATAAAAAAGTTGAAGATGGAACAAAGGCTTCGTTTTCAGGACAATTTTTTTCATTCGTTTCTTTATTTTTACAACAAGAATCAGTTCTTCCCCAAGAAGGGTTGTAAGGAACGTAAGCATAATCTGGGTAATCTTTAGAAAATGCAGGAGTTACCATAGTGCATGAAGATATTGTAGAAGAATCACTTGATTTTAAATTTTGCCATCCCTTTTTAGAATTATTTTTTAACATTTTAACGGCTTTTTGATTAATATTCATATCCCAAGCCTCCTTAATTGAACTTTATTCTACCATAAAAATAAAATGTTTGCAAATAAGTGTTAAACATTCTTTTCTAAATATGCTAATGCTTCATCAAAAGTAGATACAGGAACAATAGTAATTGAATAGTTCTTTTTCTTTTTTAATTCCATTGCTTCTTCATAATTTTCACCAGCTGGAACAAAAAATATATCAGCTTTTCTTGCCTCTGCGCCTTTTAATTTATACTCTACTCCTCCTATTTCTCCAACATTTCCGTCAGCATCAATAGTTCCCGTTCCTACTATTTTTTTGCCACCAGTAATATCCTTTTCTACCAAAGTATTATAAATAGCTAAAGTAACCATTAGTCCGCCACTAGGCCCTGACTCTGAAGAACCATACGAAATTTTAATTGCTGGATTTGCCTTATATTCTCTAATTTCAGAGGGAAGAAAACCAATGATTTTAGTCCCCTCTATTTCTATTACTTCTGCTGTTCTAGTATACTTTTTTCCATCATGCAGTACTTCTAATGAAACAATATCTCCTACTTCCTTTTTAGCGAGAGAGGACGATAAATCTTCTCTAGAATGAATCTCTATGCCTTCTATAGACAACAATTCATCCCCAACTTTTAAATCTGTTTTTGCTTCCTCATATATATAAAGAACAAATATTTCTCTATCTGTTATTTCAATTTCTTTACCAGCTTTCTCATAAGCCAAAATAGTTGCATTAGCATAAGATGCTTTCATCCATAAACGATCTCGTGCAAGTAAATCTTCATATGATTCAGAAACCTCACTATTTCTTTTAGGATAAACATCCCAATCATCCTTAAACAAAGAAATAATCAGCATAGGAATAGTAGCCTCATATTCTGAAACATACGCCAAATTAAGTGAGCCTTCAGAATCGTAGCCACCTTCAACTGCAATTCTATCATTTACATTAATAAGACCACCAGGAGCGTCTATGTAATAAGGAAATTTTATCAATAGCACAAAAAAAATAACAAAATAAACAATCAAAAAAACACAGTTATCTTTTATAAATTTTATAAACTTTTTCATAAATTCACCAGCATTCTATATAAAAAAAGATAGAAGACTATCTTTGAGATTGCAAATAACGGTATTCATTTTCCCAATAAGTGCCATCTGGAGCAATATAATAAGTGGTATCCTTATACTCTTCATAATTTTTTTTACTCTCCCAAAGTTCACCATTCATATCTTGATAATAATCTTTTTTGCCTACATTAATGACGCTAGTTCCCATATTTTCATTTCCAATACGCAAAAATACAATACATGCTAAACCGCATCCTATAATAGACAATGATATTTTTCTACTCTTATTCATTTTAAATCCCCCTAACGATGAAACATTCCACTAATCTCGCTACGTACATATTCACGAACTTCATTTAAGTATTCTTCATCCCTTGGATTCACTATTGGATTTTCTTGAAGAGCTTTGTTAACTGCTTTACGAGTATCAAGCTCTAAATCATGGGCAGGCTCATTTAACTTATTGAGACCAGCAAATCCTTCTTTAGTAAGAATTGTAATCTTCCACATTCCAGAAAGAACTTCTTCACTATAACAACTTCTTTTTACCCCTTTACTCTGTGCTTTTGTATCTAATAGTTTTGAAAAATTAGCATATCGCATTTGATTCATAAACTACCCTCCTATTTTCTACTAATATCATACCATATTTTTAGTTCTGTAACAATAAATTTTTTTAAAAGTAAAAAAAAAATCGGTCTATTGACCGATTCCTTTCCTTTTTATTCTATTTCCTATCTTGTTTTTTGATCAGATTCCAATGCTACTATTTCTAAATATGCAGCTTGTGACTCATAAGCTCCTAAAAATTCTCCTGTTGCTATATCATAAACAAAGTAATATCCTGTTGCTGGATCTACATATCCACCATATTGATCATATTGGATTCTGCTTTCCTCTTGTACAGTCTCTTCAGTTGTCTTAGTATTAGTTGTATCTGTTTCTTCTGAACCAATGCCATAAGTATCTCCAGCATTTGTTCCCACCATTTCACTATACTCAACAGAATTATTATATGTAGTAGTATTTTGACTATCAATATAATCATTATAATCTTTTTCACTTGCCCATACTGTTCCATCTGGTGCTTGATATAAATTATCATCTTCATAGTCTACACTACCAGTTCCAGTTTCTTCATAATAATTATTATTTTGATCTGTATTGTCAGTTACTGTATTTCCAATGTTTAATGATGCTAAATATTCAGCTTCACTTGACCAAAGGCTTCCATCTGGTGCTTGATAATAATTCCCTTCATAAGAAACATCTGTACTAGTTGTATTATCATATACATTGTTATTTGTTGTATCATTTGGTAAAGTATTTGAATTTGTTGTCGAATTTATATAACTTTTATACTCTGCTTCATCTGACCATACTGTTCCATCTGGTGCATGATAGAAATTATCGTCATAGCTAACATCCACACCTGGTGTTACTTCTGGAGATGTAGTAATTGTACCATTATTAGTAGGTGTCCCAAAAACATTATTTAAAGAGTTAAGATAAGCTAAATATTCAGCCTCACTTGTCCACCACTCACCATTTGGATCTTGGTATTCAGAATTATTTTCAGCAGTATTATTGGTATTATTATTTTGATTTTTGTTATACTCAGCTTCACTTGTCCAAAGTGATCCATCTGGTGCAACATAGTAATTTCCTTCAGTTTCAACAACCTTATTTGTATTACCAGTTTTTTCATCTTTTAAATGCGCATTCCATGCATCCATATCTGCTTTTGTCTTAAAAGGAGTTCCATCATCTGCTACAAACACTTCTTCATCATAAGTAGTTTTTTCTGTTCCAACTGGAGCATCAGCAATACCTGCATCTACTGCCTTATTATAGTCATCTTGACTAACCCAATTTTGTTGTTTCCCATTTTCATCTGTAGTTGAATAAACAGGGCCATCATATGTAGCACCCATTTCTTCTGCTATTTGCTGAGCTTGTTCATCAACAGGCACCATGTTGGTGTTCATACTTACATCAGCAGGTATTTCTTCTGCTAATAGACCATATTTCTGATCCGTTGGTTTATCTTCATTTGGAATTGTTGCTTCTGATACAACTGTTTGAGTTTCTGTTAAATCATTATTATTCTCTTTAGTAGGTGCTAAAACTGTACTACCAAAAAGAATTAAAGCTAATCCAGTTGATGTAATTTTTACCCCTGTACTTTTTGATAATACAAATCCTTTTTTTGATTTTCCTTTCGCACCTAATATATTTACTAATCTCTGTGGCGTATTGATAATATTTAATTTCATGGTAATTTCCCCCTTCTCAAATAAGTCGTGGATTATACTAACATTTTTTTTTCATTTTGTCAAATCAATTTTATTAATTTCTTTGTTATTTTTTTCACTACTATAAAAAGCATATAATTTTTTTGAAAATTAGTCAAGTTTTTTCTCTGATAAAATACAATTTAATATGAGAGAAAAAATGATAAATATTTCGTTAGCTATTCTTATTATTGGAACACTATATTTTCATACTAATATATCCCTAGAAATTAGAAACGCTATTATCTTATTTCAAAACAATATCTTTCCAAGTCTATTTCCATTTTTAGTATTAACACCATTTATTATTCATTATGGTTTCTTTGATATTATCAGAAAATTTCTAGGTCCAATTACAAAAAAAATGTTTAGGATTTCAGAAAGTGCATCATATCTTTTTTTTATGAGCATTATCTCTGGTTTCCCTAGTAGTGCTACAAATGCAAAAATTCTATATGAAGAAAACTATATTTCAAAAAAAGAAGCTTACCATACACTTTTATTTTCACATTTTTCTAATCCCATTTTTTTACTTTCTATGATTCCTAATCACTCCAAAATAGTTCTTTTTTCTCATTACATATCTAACTTTATAATTGGTATTTTTTTAAGATTTAAAGTATCTTCAGAAACGAGCAAACCCATTTTACAAAATAAAAAAAGAATTCATTTTTTTGAAATTTTTACAAACTCTATAAAAAACGCTATTCATAACTCCCTATTTATTTTTGGAGTTATTGTATTCTTTTTTATGATAAACGCTATCTTTGATTTTCCTATTATGCATCTATTGCTAGAATTATCGCAAGGATTAACATATGCTAATAGTTTATCCCAATCAATTAAAGTCATTACTTGTATTCAATCCTTTTTAGTTTCATTTGGAGGATTTAGCGTTCACCTTCAAACATTTGGAATTTTATCAGAATGGAAAATTTCTTATTTTCCTTATTTATTAACTAGAATTGTTCATGGGATTCTATCAAGCTTTATAGTCTACTTATTTCTTACTTTTTGTATATAACCTTTATTGTTTCATCTTTGGACGTTCCACTAATAGGAAATTCTGCATGAAAAGAAATTTCCAATACAGTATATGGAATACTATTATTATACGTATTATCAGAAGAAGTAACAGTATTCCTTTCTAACAGTTTAAAACTTTGAATCGAAACGCCATCTGGGAATACAAACTTTTCACCATCATAAGTAATTGTTGAAATTCCATTAGATTCACTATAAGACAATTGCTTTTGACTAACGTCACAAGTAGAAGATGGAGTAAACTTTAGTGTATAAACTTTTGTATTCGAAGTTGTACTACTCAAAGTGCAATTTCCAGCATCTTCATTTAATGTATTTGCTAAAAGCGCTATTTGTGAAGCTAACTCTACTTCTGTTTTATCTTGAATATAATCTTCCTTAATAGCAAGTAAAATATTAAAAAGCAATATCATAACTACACTAGCTAAACTGAAAGAAGTTAGGAGTTCGACTATTGTAAATCCTCGATTATTTTTTATTTTCATTTTCTACTCTCCCTTAAGAATAACAGAGGCAAAGCTACCATCTGTGTATTTTACTAATAATTGATAAGTATCATCAGATACTTCGGACAAAGTTTTTAAAAATGGAACAAAAGAAGAATCAATTTTATTAGAACCTATATCTACATTTCCTTTAACAATATATAGCAAACTTAAATTCAAATCTTGATTCCAAAGATTATCATTAAAACTTAAAGTTCCTATTTTAGATCCCCTTTCGATTTTATAAATTCCACCACTTCTATCAACAAGCGAATAAACATCTGCTGATGAATTAGCTAAGAAATCTTTAATGCATCTTGCTCGATACAGTTTTTCAACGGAATTATATTGTGATAATCTATGATAAGAATCTGTTATTCTAGAATATTGTACATACATATAAAGTAAAATACCAGCTATCGTTAAAGAAACTAAAAGAGTTTCAATCAACAAGAAACCTCTAGTGTCTAATCGTGTATTTTTTTTCATAGAAACATCACTCCTTGTATTGTATTCATTACAAAATTATTATATAATATATTTAGGATAAATGCTAGTCCTAAATATAAAAGATAAGAATAAAAGGGGTTGAAAAAATGCTTAGAACATTTGACTATGAAAAGATACCCATTGTAGAAATAGTAAATGATATTATGCTTGATTCTTCTAAACGTGGAGTCAGTGATATTCATTTTGATCCACATAAGGATAACATGGTTATTAGAGTTCGTATTGACGGTTCTTTAATTGACTATGCTGAGGTACCTACTTTGTTTCAAAAAAACTTAGTTACTCGTGTAAAAATTATTGCAGGAATGAATATTACTGAATCAAGATTACCTCAAGATGGTGCCATTAAAGCTAATCTACAGGGAACTAATTTAGATATGCGTGTTTCTGTTTTACCAACAAATTTAGGTGAGAAAATTGTTATTCGTATTATGGATTATAGTTTAAGTGGAACTGGAATAGAAAGCTTAGGTTTCTCTAAAGCAAACTATGAAAAGATTTTAAAAATGTTAGCTTTGCCTAATGGAATCATCATGGTAACTGGAGCTACTGGTTCTGGTAAATCTACTACTGTATATGCTATGTTACAAAGACTTAATAAAGAAGATACCAATATCATTTCTGTTGAGGACCCAGTCGAAATGAACATTGAAGGTATCAATCAAGTACAGACTAATAGTGAAATAGGATTAGATTTCGCAACAGTTTTACGTTCTATATTGCGTCAAGATCCAAATGTTATTATGATTGGAGAAATTCGTGATACTGAAACTGCTAAAATTGCAGTTCGTGCTTCTATTACTGGACACTTAGTACTCTCTACAATTCACACCAATGATGCATTAAATACTATTGAACGTTTACTAGATATGGATGTTGAAAGATATTTGCTTGCTAGTGCATTAGAGGGAATCATTGCTCAGAAATTAGCTCGTAAATTATGTGACAAATGTAAAAAGAAAAGAGAAGCAAGTGCTTATGAAAAGGATTTATTTAAAAAAGCCCTTAACAAAGATGTTGAATATTTATATTCAGCGGAAGGTTGTGACGAATGTCATCATGGCTATAAAGGACGTATTCCTATTCATGAAGTTCTCCTTATTAATACTCTAATTCGTGATGCTATAACAGAAAATATGAGAAAAGATGAATTGCGCAAATTAGTATACTCGCAAGATGTGGCTTCCCTACTTCAAGACGGATTAGAAAAAGTAGAAGCTGGACTTACTACTGTAGAAGAATTGCTAAAACTTATTGACTTAGAAAACAGTGAAACAAATAGTGAAACTGCTATTGGATTAAAGGAATCATTAAAACTTGCAGAGGAAAGAGAAAGAGAATTAATAAAGAAAGAAAAAGAGTTAGAAAAACAACAAAAAGAAGTTGTGAAGGAAACAGAAAAGGAAAAAGTAAATAATAAAGAAGAAAATTCTGAAGAAGATTTACTTGAAGCATTAAAATCATTAAATATAGACTTCCCTGTTAATCCTGAAAAAGAAGATGAAAGTGATGAAGACGAGTTGCTTGATCGAACTGGAGAGATAGAAGATATATTATCTGGAATCGATTTAAGTGATAGTGATGGATTAACAGAAGAGGATTTGCGAGACTTATTGAAATAACCAATTTAATTGGTTATTTTTTTATGTACAAATTCTATTGCAAAAAAAATAATTAGTTTGTTTAGACTAATTATTTACGCAAATATCGTTAAAATATCTATCCAATTACAATTCAGAAAAAATAATATTAACGTTGCAATACTCAAAAATGGGCCAAAAGGAATTTCATGTGTAGATTTCATTTTTAATAAAATGATTGCAACTGGAAGTCCAATAATGCTAGCAACAAATATGGAAATAATAGACATAGGAAAACCTAAAGTCATACCAATTACAAACATTAACTTGATATCTCCTCCACCCATAGACTCTTTTTTAAATAAGAAATCACCAAATATTTTTATTCCATACATTAAAAGAAAACTTCCAAAACCATTTACTAAGGAAACAAGCAAATTCAAGAAAGCATCTTTAATCTGAAAACTTGAAAAATTTCCACCGCCAATCAAGAATTGACTTACCCCTATTAAAATAATCCCTACTATTATAAGCTCATCTGGTATTATGTAATACTTATAATCACTAATAATTATAATTACCAGTAAAGAAGATATGACTAACGACATAAAGCAAGAAAAAGAAAAGCCAAATCTTAAATAAGATAACAAAAATAATATTCCAGTTAGTAATTCAAATATTGTATAATACCAGGAAATTTTTGTTTTGCAATGTTTACACTTTCCCCCTTGAAATAAAAAGGAGAAAACAGGAATCAATTCAAACACTCCTAATTTATGATTACAAACTGTACAATGAGAAGAAGGAAACATTAAAGATTCCTTCTTAGGTAAACGATACCCTACTACATTGTAAAAAGATCCAAATATTAATCCAAAAACAAAGAAACATATAGAATAATAAACAACCAAAACTACATTCCTCCCATATCCTGTACAGTTTGATACATACTAAACATTGGAATTACTATCGCAAGTACAATAACACCAACTATTGCTGTTAAGAAAACAATAATTAACGGTTCCATTAAAGACTTAACACGAGCAACACTATTTTTATGTTCATCTTGATAATAAGCTGATACTTTAGCCATCATTTCTGCTAACTGACCAGTTTTCTCACCTGTTACTATCATCTCATATGCTGGTATTGGAAATGCCCAATGATCTTTGAACGCGGCAGAAATTTTTTCTCCAGAAGCTAAATTATTTACAGTATCAAAAATCATCATTTTATAAATTTCATTATTTGTAATTTTCTTTAAGATATTCATACTATCTGTAATAAATACATTATGAGATAACAATGATGAAAAAGTTTTACTAAACATATTAACTTCATTATAAATCATAATGTTTCCCAATACTGGAATATGCATAGCAATCCATTGCATAAAGGTCCTTAAGATTTTAATATTTTTATAACAATATACAATAATTATAATTATGATAACTAAAACAATTATTATTTGAATAAGATATGCTTTCAAAAAATTACTCGCCGCCATAACCATTAATGTAAATTTTGGGATTTGTGAAGCATCCATTGACGAATAAATATCAACGAACTGTGGTACAATATATACCATCATAAAAATACTAACACCAATCGCCATAAGAAATACAATACATGGATATGTCATAGCACTAACCATCTCTTTATGTGCAGCTTCTGCTTGTGTAAAATAATCTGCCATATCATCTAGGGCTTCTGGTAACTCTCCTGTTAATTCTGATGATTTAACCATGTTTATTAAAATTGCTGGAAATGAATTACCTTGATTTTCCATTGCTTTAGAAAAACTATCTCCCATAGTTAAATCATACATCATAGAGCGAAACATTCTTTGATAATTTTTATTCTTAAATTGTCTTGTTAAAATATTCATGGATTCTACTAAAGGAATACCTGACTTTATGTAAGTAGATAACTGAGTAAGAAAGAATATTAAATCCTTTCTTTTAATCTTTGCTCCATTTCCATTGACACTACTATACATAGTTTGAATCCACTTATTAGTACGAATACTATATACAACCATACCTTCACTCATAAGAAATGAATGAACTTCTAGTCTAGAATAAGCTGCAAAATATCCTTTTATCGTTTTTCCCTCTGGATTTCTGCAAATATATTCCCACATAACTTTCTTTTCTTCTTTTTCAGCATCTGCTCCTTCAAGATCTAGCATCAATGCCTGTCTATTTACATCTTTTTTATTTTTTTCAGCTTTTGCTTTTGACTCTTCAATAGACTTTTTTAATTTATTAATCCCATTTTTAGGGATATTAACAATAGCTTCTATTCCATCACTAATACGATCTCCAACAGTTTTCTTTTGATTTTCGTATTCATCTGATACATATAAAAAGTCATCTTGTGATGTTGCTTCTTTTTTTACAACAGGAGGAACTGGCTTTTTACTATCTTCTTCTACCTTTTCAGGTTTTAGTATGTCGCTCAAATGTACACCTTGTAATTTTTTCTCTTCCTCTGTTAATTCTCTTTTCTTCTTTGGTTGTTCTACTAGTTCACCCTTTGCTATTTTTTCAGCGCGTTTTTTAGCACGTTTTTCACTTTTCTTTTTTTCTCTAGCATTAATTTGTTCTTGACGTCTTATTTGTGACTGAAGTTGATAATCTAGTAATTTTTGATAAAACTTAGCAATTAAAATGAATGGTAAACCAAAACAAACAAATACATAATGAAAGAAATGATATACTTTAATACAAATCCATGTCCAACCTTTTGCAATCTGAGCAAAAAATTTATTCTTTTTAAATATTTTTCCCACTCCTTGTACTATTGTTACAGGCAGTAAAAGGATAGATAATATTATATCAATTAAGAATGTCACTACTATACACCTTCCTCTTTATTCTCACACTATTATGATTATAGCATATTTTTTGACAAATAGAAAACATTTTTTAAAAAAATGCATAGAATATTTTAGAAAGATTTCTAGGGGGATGATTTCATGAATTTTTATAATCCATATCTTTACTCTATTCCTACTTCTGCATCTACTGGATTACTCAGCAAACTTAGTTTTAGCTCTATTCTAAATGGTACAACAAAAGCGCTGAACTTTGTAAATCAAGCAATTCCTGTAGTGAAGCAAGTTTCTCCACTTGTAAAAAATGCAAAAACTATGTTCCAAGTAATGAACGAGTTTAAGAAATCAGATACTACTGTAAATAGTAGTAAAGAAGAAGTAATAAAGGAAGAAAATACGCCTACGTTTATGCCCGTTAACGGCCCTACTTTTTTTATATAAAAAAGAATTTAGAAATGTTAATCTAAATTCTTCTTTTTAATTGTTCAAGTTCTTCTAATGTTTTTTGCTTGATTAATAGTTCTGAATCATTTTTTGGAATTTTCTTCATAATTTCCAATATTTTTTCTTGCTCTTTTTCAATAAAATGCAAATTATTTTTTAAAATTGGTCCAAAGCGAAAATCTTCTTCACTATATATTTTATTTCCTCGTACAAAGTCAATAATTATATAATATTTTCCCTTTTCCTCTACATATAATTCAACTTCTATTTGATATCCTAAAGACACCATACATCTTCTTAAGTCTTCATAATCTGTATGTGTACTAATAATCATTCTATTAACAATCTCTCTTTTTTCTAATATATTGCGTATAGTTGCTGTTCCCATTCCAGAAATAACAATAATATCATCAGAAGAAAGAGCTATTCCCTCTAAACCATCAGTTAAAACAGTAGTTACATTTTTTACATGGAAACGAGATATGTTGTACTTTGCTTGATCTAATGCATTTGCATTTATATCAGATGCTATACACACGCAATTTTTTTCTTGAGCTAAATAAATATCTAATAACGCATGATCACATCCGACATCAATTACCTTACTATTATTAGGGATAAGACTAGCAATTGTCTCTAATCTTTTTGAAATTTTCATTATTCTGCCATATAGTCACGTAATTTACGACTTCTTGATGGGTGACGTAACTTCCTTAACGCTTTTGCTTCTATTTGTCTAATTCTTTCCCTAGTAACACCAAACATTTGACCAACCTCTTCTAATGTTCTTGGCTTTCCATCCTCTAAACCAAACCTTAAACGAACTACCTTTTCTTCTCTTTCTGTCAAAGTAAGTAATACTTGACTAATTTCATCTTTTAACATTTCATTAGTTGCAAATTCCTCTGGACTTAAATTTCTCTCATCTTTAATAAAATCACCTAAATGAGAATCATCCTCTTCTCCAATAGGAGTTTCTAAACTTACTGGATCTTGACTAATTTTATAAATTTCTCTAATTTTATCTACACTTGTATTCATTTTCTTTGCAAGTTCTTCTTCACTTGGCTCTCTGTTTAATTCAAGAGTTAATTGTCTTTGAACACGAGCAAGCTTATTAATTGTTTCTACCATGTGTACTGGTACACGAATAGTACGTGCTTGGTCTGCAATTGCTCTTGTAATTGCTTGACGTATCCACCAAGTTGCATAGGTTGAAAATTTATAACCTTTTGTTACGTCAAATTTATCTACTGCTTTCATCAATCCAATATTTCCTTCTTGGATTAAATCTAAAAATAACATCCCTCTTCCAACATAACGTTTAGCAATACTTACAACTAGACGCAAATTAGCTTCGGCTAAAACATTTTTAGCTTCTGGGTCTCCAGCTACAATTCTATCTGCTAATGCTGCTTCTTCTTCTAACGTTAATAATTTTATTTGTCCAATTTCTTTTAAATACATTCTAACTGGATCATTAATTGTCAAATCTTTAGTTAGTGTATTATCATCTAATAATAATTTATCTCCACCAACATCTGAATCATCTTCTTCTGAAACAATTGCAATATTATTTTCATTAAAAACATTATATAAATCATCTAAACAATCAGCATCTAAATCTAACCCTTTTAAAGCTGCCGCTAAATCTTCATAAGTAATAAATCCTTGTTCTTTTCCTTTTTTTACTAATTCTTCTTTTCTTTGTTCATAACTCTTAATCTCTTGCATTCTCTTCTTCACTCCTCATTTTATATTCTACTAGTTTCTGTGCTAATTCTAGTTTCCTACTATAATTATCTGAATTAGAAAGTTCCCTTCGATATTTATCTAGCTGTAATCTCTCATTATATTCCTTTATATTCTTTAAATAATCCTCTATTTCATCTACATCCATATCTTCCTTTAAAGAAAGGCTAGATAGTTCTCCAATCGTTTGTATTGCTTCTTCGTCTTCCCTTAATTCTGTAAGCAAATCAGCAATATCTATATACCCATACTGTTTTAAAAAGGTACTAACCTGAAAAGCTAAATGCCTATATTTATCAGTTGGCATATGGGTAATTTTTTTATCATACATCTTAATGGCATTCGTATGTCGCAACATATAAAACAATAAATTTCTTTCTGACTTTTCACATTTAGAAAGCCTTTTTCTTTTAGTAGCATCTACTTCTATTTTTTCTACTTTTTCCTCTTGTTTTTCTATTTTGCTTTTTAAAAAATCTAAAGATAAATGTGTTTCTTCACTTAATTTTGTAATGCTTACTTCTCTTAATACTTCATCATCCATCTTTTTAATTTCTTCTATCATCGCATTTGCATAATTTGCCATATCGACAGAATTATTCATATCCATATCTGCTTTTAGAAGGAATTCTTTAAATTCTACTGGATTCATGGCATTTTCTATTTTTCCTAAGAAAGTATCTTTGCCATATTTTTTTATATATTCATCTGGATCCATATCATCTTCTAAACGGATAATTCTAGGTTGAATTCCAATTTTAGAAAGTTCTTCTAAAGCTGATTTTGTTGCTTTTAAGCCTGCAGCATCTCCATCAAAACAAAGAATAACATTACTAGAAAGTTTCCTAATAAGCATCGCTTGTTCACTACCAAAAGCGGTTCCTAAACTTGCCACTACATTAGTAACCCCTATAGTATATGCCCTAATAACATCCATAGGGCCTTCCATAATAATAATTTGTTTTTTTATTCTAGCAGAATCTTTAGCTCTATGATAATTATATAAAATTTCTCTTTTTTTAAAAATTGGTGTTTCTTTTGTATTTACATATTTATTAGTGGCTTCCCCATGGTAAGCTCGACCATTATAGGCAACTAACTTACCTGATGAATCATGAAGAGGAAACATAATACGATTTCTATATAAATCATATAAGTCTACCCTATTTTGTTCTTCTCCTACAAGTCCACTTTCTAAAAGAACTTTATCACTATAATTTTTTTTCTTTAATAATTTTGTTAGCATGTTAGAATCTGTTAAAGAAAGACCTATTTCAAATTCTTTAATAACTTCATCAGTTAGTGAACGATTATACAAATACTCCTTTGCTTCTTTCGCTTTAGAACTATTCATATTATTTTGATAAAACTTTTGACTTACCTCATAGATATCATACAATTCTTGATATTTATTTGGCTTTTTTTCATATTGATTAGATAGGTTAAGTGGAATTCCCGCCATGTCAGCACATTTAGAAACGGCTTCCATAAAGCTAATATTTTCATAATCTTGTAAAAATTTAAAAACATTTCCTGTCGCTCCACAAGAAAAGCAAGTATAAATTTGTTTTTCCTTGGAAACACTCATACTAGGAGAATGATCATCATGAAATGGACAAACTCCAAAATAATTTTTTCCTTTTGCTGTTAATGGGAGATAACTAGAAATAACCTCTACAATATCTACCCCATTACGGACTTCATTAATTACACTATTTTCAAGTTTCATAGACCACTTCCTAAAAAAACCCTACATTATTAATGTACAATAAAACTTTTTGTTTTCCTTTTTTTTATGACATTTTTTTCAATTTTTGCCAATTGCTCCCTATTATATCACAAAAACAAAAAAAGGAAAGAATAAATCTTTCCATCTATATAAAACGCTAAACACGTTAGCGTACCTTAGTAACGCGCATAGATTTTCCTAAATTTATTTTAATAGCTCCATCTATGCTCGTTATATAGGTGTCACAAGATTGCAAATTTTGAATAGTCTCTTTATGAGGATGACCATAACGATTATTCTCTCCAGCAGAAATAAGACAAGTATTTGGATTTATTTTTCTAACAAACTCTAAAGTACTACTATATTTCGAACCATGATGTCCTACTTTTAATATATCCACAGATGGTAGATTATATTCCTGCAAGAGTGCTTTTTCTGTTAGAGCACCACTATCGCCCATAAAAAGAAGGGAGTAATTTCTAATTTTGAAATAGCATACTAAACTATCTTCGTTTTCGTTATCACTCTTCTTAGTATTTAGAAACAAAATGGACTCCCCATTATTATTCAAAATATTCTTTGATAATTTTTCATAAGGGATTTGTTTCTGACTTAAATAATCCATTATTCTCTTTTCTGCTTCAGTATCATTGCCACTATTAAAGATTACTTTTTTTATTTTTATGTTTTTCAATAAAGATAACGCTTCTCCTATATGATCTAAATCTCCATGACTTAAAATTAAATAGTCAAGTGATGTAATGCCATGCGCATGAAGAGTTGGAAGAATCGTATTGCTTGCTAACTTTGTATCATAATATGCTCCACCAGTATCTATCAATATTTTAAGCTTTTGATAGGGATAAATAACTAAAGTACTATCTCCCTGACCAATATCCATCATCAGTACCATTCCATTAGGATTTAATCTTGGAAAATAAAAATGAAATGCTAACAGTAAAAAGAGAACTACAATATATTTATATTCCTTTATCATTATTTTGTGCATTAAAAATAGCAAAATACCATAATATCCTAAAAAAATAGGCACTGGTAAATGACATAAAACTAAAATAGAAGGAATTGTACTAAAAAATAAAGATATCGTTTCTAGAATTGAAAGTAAAAAGAAATAAAAAGAGTCTAATATAGGAAATAAAAACACTAAGAAAGAAAGTGGAAATAAGAATTCTGAAACAATTGGTACAAATAATAAATTATAAAAAATGGAAAATAAATTGATAGAAAAATTCGTTTGTATTTGAATAGGAATACTAGAAAGAAGCGCTAATAAAGAAACTTTAATTAAAGTTTTCCAATAATTTTTCTCTTTACTAATATAGTTTGAAAAAAGAAGTAAGAAAAAACTGATAGTAAAACTATATAGAAACCCAGTATGATATAAGAAATAAGGTTGATACCAAAGTATTAAAAAGGTAAATACTAAAAAACTCTGTACTTTTGTAAAACCAAAACGTTTTAAAAAATTAGCAAAGAAAAAGAATAAACTTGCTCTTATGACTGATGGAGAAAAGTTTGTTAAAAATAAATAAAAGATTAGAAATAAAAATAAAATAACATTTTTTCTTCTTTCATTTTTAACAATTTTACCAAATACTAGAAAAAATAGTCCAATATGCATACCTGACACAGCAAACAAATGACTGATACCATTTATTTGATAACTTCTCTTAACGTCCTCTTTTATTTCTTTACTATCCCCTAACAAAAATGCTTTTAAATAGGCATAGCTTTTTCTTTTTTCAATTCTATTAGTTATCCAATTCTTAATCTGATAAAAAGGAGAAATAGTAGTTGCTAATACTTTGCACTCTCCTTTCATCATATAATGAATATTTTTACTAGCTAAATATTTCTGATAGTTGAATAAATAAAAATTTCGTTCTCCTATTGGTAATGTTACCTCTCCTGAACAGGATACTTTTTCTCCTAATTTAAAATTACTATTTGATACACTCACCAACATATCATTTATTGTTAACTTTGTATTATATTCTCCTACTTCTATATTTTTTATAATGCCCTGAATGTTTTGATTGCCAAGATTTTCTTCTTTATAAAGAGACTTCTTAAAAGCATTAAATAGCATTAGTAATGTAAATAAAAATAGTAAAATAATAAGAATATTAGATTGTAATAAAATCTTTAATTTTTTCATAAGCACTATCACCAATACCTGAAACATTCTTTATTTCTTCTATTGTTTCAAATGGCTTTTTCGTGCGATATTCTATAATTAATTTCGCTTTAGACTCTCCTATTCCAGTTAATTTTGTTAATTCTTCTAAAGTTGCTTTATTAATATTTATTTTTTCATTTGTACTAGTACTATTATTAGTACTTGGCTTTGTAACGCAAGCACTATTAGATACATCTGGACAATTGCATTCTTTTTCAATATATTCAGTTACTGTTTTTACTTCCTTTAATTTTTCTATTTCTTTTGTAGTATAAACCCAAATAACAGAGCCATCTTCTACTTTTTTACTTAAATTTAAAAAATCTGTATTAGCATCTTTTTTTAATCCACCTGCCAGTTCTATCACATCAATTACTCTAGAATCTTTTGATACTTCATAAACACCTGGATTAGTTACTTGACCTTTAATATCTACTTTATAAAGTTCAATTGTTTCTTCTTTAGATAATGATTCTTCTATTACTGGTTCTACTTCTTGAGCCTCTACTTTTTCTTCAGAATGAAATAAAAATGTGTAACCTAGATAAATACTAAATAATAAAATGGTTGCTATAATGATTACTTTTTGTTTTTTATTCATAATTATTACCTCCTACTATAGTATTATTGATTTCTTTTCCATTTCCTTTTCTTTACTTTCTATTTTTTAAAGTATATAATAAAATTAATAATAGAAAGAAGATGATTATATGTGTGGTATCGTAGGATACATTGGAAAAGAACATAATGCAATTAGAACAATCATAGAAGGTTTAGAGACCTTAGAATATAGAGGATATGACTCAGCTGGAATTGCTTATGTTGAAAATAACGAAATCAATATTCAAAAAAAAGAAGGGAGAATTTCTAATCTAAAAGAAATATTAAATTTTAATACTAGTTCAACTGTTGGAATAGGACACACTAGATGGGCAACCCACGGTGAACCTAACGAGACTAATGCTCATCCCCACCAATGCGGTAAGTTCACGATTGTTCATAATGGCATTATTGAGAATTATTCAGAAATAAAACAAGAGTTAGAAAGGAATGGATATCATTTAAAATCTGATACTGATACAGAAGTAGCTTGTGCCCTATTAGATTCCATTTATAAAGTAGAGAATGATATCTTAAAAACTCTTTCAAAAGCACAGCATAAATTAAAAGGAAGTTATGCTTTTGGAATACTATTTAGTGACGACTTAAATACTATTTATGCGATGAGAAAGTCTAGCCCACTTATTATAGCTACAAAAGAAAATGATAAGTTTATTGCTTCTGATGTTCCTGCTATCTTAGCATTTACTAACGAATACTATTTATTAGATGATTATGATATAGCAATATTAAATCGTGATTCTATATCCTTCTATCATCCAGAAAGAGGAACTATTCAAAAGGAAAAGCTAATCTTTGAAGGAAATGTGGAATCTTCTAGAAAAGACGGATATGAGCACTTTATGCTAAAAGAAATTCATGAACAACCTAAAGTAATTGAAGATACTATTAAATTTTATTTTGATGGAACAAAAGAGTCCCTAGATAAAAACTTACCTAATTTAGAAAAATATAATAACGTTCATATTGTTGCTTGTGGTTCCGCCTATCATACAGGATTAGTTGCGAAAACATTAATAGAAGAATTAGTAAATTTGCCTGTTACTTGCGAAATTGCTAGTGAATATCGCTATAAAAAGGTATTCTATGATGTAAATACACTAGTCATTGTCATTTCTCAATCAGGAGAAACTGCCGATACTCTTGCCTCTTTAAGAAAAGCAAAACAAGATAATATTGATACACTTGCTATTGTTAATGTAATTGGATCTAGTATTGCTAGAGAAGCGGATCATGTTTTATACATTAAGGCTGGATGTGAAATAGCAGTTGCAACTACTAAAGCTTATTCCGCACAACTTGCTCTACTTAGTTTACTAGTTCTTAAACTAGGAATCATTCACCATACAATAACAGAGGAAGAAATAAGCACTATTTATCAGCAATTACAACAATTACCTAATATGATAGATAGTCTTATTCAAAATAATCAATATAAAAAAATCGCAAATAAAATTTATCAAAGAGACGATATTTTCTATTTAGGAAGAAAGTTAGATTATGCAATCAGTATGGAAGGTGCATTAAAACTAAAAGAAATTTCTTATATTAATAGTGTTTCCTACCCTGCTGGGGAATTAAAGCATGGAACCATTTCACTTGTTGAGGATGGTACTCCTGTAATTGGTATTATTACTGATTCTGATATGAAAGAAAAGACAATCAGCAATTTAAAAGAAACTTCTGCGCGTGGTGCTTATATTATTGCTGTTAGTACAGAAAAAATTACTGATGCAGATGAACTAATATTCATTCCTACAGTTCATCCTTTATTAGAATCTCTTCTCACTATTATACCTCTTCAATTAATCGCTTATGAAATAGCTAAACTTAGAGGTTGTGATATTGATAAACCTAGAAATCTGGCAAAATCTGTAACCGTAGAATAAAATAAAAGGAACTAAAAAGTTCCTTTTTACTATGTTTTTACAATTTTCTTTATTATATTGAAGAGTTATCTTCTAATATTTGTATTGTTCCCTCTTGCATATAAATGTTTTTATGCTGAGGAGGAATAGGTGCAATGTTACTATATATACTTCTAAAACACATAATTGGCAGTGCAATAAGAATTAAATAGTATTTAAAAATAGAAAATAATAATACAAAAATTACAAGTATAACGAATATAGAGAAAAATACTGTAGGAATATCTAAAGGTGCAACAGAAATTCCTTGTACTATTCTTAGACTAATAACTGGATTAAAAACTATCGTTTTAATAATAGCCATAATACATAAGATTTCTACTAAAATATTTAATTGTGGGCAATAGTGAAAAACTAATAAGCAAATTAGAACTACTAGAAAATAAAAGCTAACTGGCAGCAAAATACACTTAGCAATATCTTTTTTTATCATTCCAGATACATTAAAGTTTTGATCATTTATATAAATAGTATAAATTTTATTCTTATATTTTATTTTAGCAATCCAAATTGGAACCAAACAATATTCTAATTTGGAATGAAAGTTTTTAATATCTTTGCTAAAAATACTTTCTTCTTTAATATTTCTACCAGTTCTTAAAATTCTAGCAAATGCAGCCTGAGACATTTGCTCTATTACAAAACTTTGATATTCTTCATTTACTAAACTATTATATTTTTCTACATAATGGTCTTTTAAATGAAATAATTGAAGTTTTTCTTTTTTTGAATAATCAAATGGTCCTACATTATATATTTCATCTTGTGTATCATTATCTTTAGTATTTATCGGAATATTTTTAAAGCTTAAGGTACCTCTTCGTGTATAATAATTATTAGTAAATCCCTTAGAAGTAGTAGCACGAATGGATACTGCAATTTCACTATTTACTAACAAATAAGGAACATATACACCTTCTAAACTAATAATATTTTCAGATTTAAAGAAATCTTTTTTATAATAAAAATTTTTATTTTTAATAATAGATAAATTATCTATTATGTCTTGCTTGTTATGTTCAAACGGAATAATAAATTCTGATTGAAATTCTTTTATTTCTTGTTTTTCTACTATAACTGGTTTATCACAATATAGACAGTTACTTACAGATACTGATTTATCATAAATGATATCTGCTCCACAACTTAAACAAGAATATCTATTAAAAACAGCAGGTTGGTCTTCCCTAAAAATCAATTCTTCACGATTAAACTTTTGATGGCAATATTCACAAATATATTTTTGATTTTGCTCATTATATTTTAAAGAAGCTCCGCATCCTAAGCACTTTTCTTCTACACTACTCATACTATTCACCATAATTATTATAGCATGAATAAAAAAGAATTCCTGCAAAATTAGCACGAATTCTTAAAGATTTATACTTATTATAATAATCCCTATGATTACCTATTAGTGAATACTCTCACTATCCTCAATAATATTTACAACTCCATCAATATATTTTTCATCCATACTTTGTCTTTTTGGCTTTTTAGCGATACTAATAGTCGGAAAAAGTATCAAAATAAGCCAAAAAATTTTATTAAATATCCCAGCTATGAAAAAGAAAAGAATAAATATAATAAAAATAATAACTTTTATCATTTTCTTTTTTTTAGTTAATGTAGGAATATTTCCCGCTAAATGAAAATTCTGATCATTCATATAATTAGTATAAACTTTCCCCTTATATCTTACTTTTAATATCCAAATTGGAACTAACGCATAATCGAATTTTGAACAAAAAATTTTTATTTTTTTATGGGATATATTCTTTTCGTATCGATTTTTACCCGCTCTAGATATCTTGTATAAGGCAACTTTTTCCATTCTATCTTTCATTTCTTGCTCATAAGTACTAGTTTCTGAAGTGTCATATTTTTCAGCATAGAATCCTGATAAATATGGATAAAGAAAAGGTTTTAAATTTGAATAATTAAATGGCTCTAATGTTGCCAAATCCTCCTTTTTTAAAGTAGTTTTTGCTACTGCTGGAACTTTATCAAAACTCATAGTTCCCCTTCTTTCAAAAAAGCATAGCATATTATCATCTTTCGGAATTGCTCCATTAAGAAAAACAGATACTTCACTACTTACTAACCAATAAGGAATATACATTCCTTCTAGACTAATAATATTTTCTTTTTTAAAATACTGAGTAACAGGAAATAATTTTCTAAAAGAAGATTGGGAGAAGGCCCCAATTATTTCTTCTTTAGTATGCTCAAAAGGAATAATGTAATCAGGCTGAAACTCTCCACTAATTCTATCTCCTAAAATAACAGGACTATCACAATATACACAGTTACTAGTAATATCTTGATTAGTGCAAAGAATATCTGCACCACAATTTGGACAATGATAAGATTCTATATTTCTGGTATCTATATCTTTTAAAGACAATTCTTCAATTACATATTCCTTCTTACAATATTCACATATCATTTTTTTACTTTTGACATCATATTCTAAGTGATGCCCACACCCAGGACATCTTTCTGTCACCACACTCATACTCTTCACCACTTCTATTATATCATGTATACAAAAATTGTTAGATTAGTTTCAATATTTTACTACCATCTTTATCAATTATCTCTATAACCTTTTTATGATAGGCAACAACAATTCTTGTAATTTACTTGCAACTGATTTATCAATTTCCTCACGTAATAATTCATTATTAGAAATAATTCTAATACCAATACATGGTACCTTAAGTTTATTACAAGCAGAATAGGCACCAATGCTTTCCATATCTTCACATAGATTTTTAAAGGTATCCTGTATCCAAACAATTCTATCATATTCTCTATTAAATACATCTCCACTGCCAATAATTCCTTTGCTAACATTATTTCTATTTTGACTTAAAAAAGAATATATTTTCTCTACTAAATCTTTATCAGATTCATATATTTCCTTTGCTCTCTTATTTAGCATCCATTCGAAAGGATTGGAACCTTCGCCAATATTCTTAACTGGCATTTTATATGCATTAATATTAACACAAGCTTCTCCTACTACAATATCTCCTATATGCAAATTTTTACTATGAGAACCTGCAATTCCTTGATTAATAACAATATTAGGATGATAATTTAGGATTCCTAAAGTAGTTGTTATAGTAGAATTAATAACACCAACTTCTGTTTTTGATAAAATTACTTTTATATCTTCTATTGTTCCTTCATAAAATTCATAATTAGCTATTATTTGTTTTTTTAGATTCTGTAGATACAAAAGAAAAATATTTATTTCTTCATCCAATGCGCCCTGTATTAAAACTATCTTATTATTCCTCATATATTTCCTCTTTTTCTTGTATATATTATTACTTTTTTATTATATAAAATTTTCGTTTAAATAAAAAGACTATTTACAAATTAATGTAAATAGTTTTTATTATCTTATTTTAATATGAACTTCCCTTAACTGTTCTTCTGTGAGTTCACTAGGGGAGTTCATCATCATGTCTTGTCCACTAACACTCATTGGAAATGCTTGTACTTCTCTTAGGTTTGGTTCATCTTTTAGAAGCATCAGCATTCTATCAATGCCAGGAGCCATTCCTGCATGAGGAGGCGCTCCAAATTGAAATGCATTATATAATGACGCAAATCTAGTTTCTAATACAGACTTATCATATCCAACGATACTAAATGCTTTTTCTAAACACTTAATGTCATGGTTACGAACCGCTCCACTAGCCATTTCATTACCATTGCATACAAAGTCATATTGGTAAGCAAGAATATCTTCTATATTTTTATTTTCTAACCCCTTGATTCCATCATGTGGCATACTAAATGGATTGTGACAAAATTCATATTTATGAGTAGTTTCATCATACTCAAACATTGGGAAATCATTAATAATACAGAATTCATATCTAGTTTTATCAATTAATTCTAATTTATTTCCTAAATAATCTCGAATCATTCCTGCTTGTTTTGCAGCAACGCTTTCTTTTCTATCTGCAATAAAGAAAACAACACTGCCTTTTTTTAAATTAGCCTTTTCGATTAATAATTTCCTGTCTTCTTCAGTTAAAAACTTATCAATAGGTCCTTTAAATGTATCATCATTCAAAACACTTAAATAACCAATACCTGGCATACCAATCAATTTTGCATAATCTACTACTTCATTGAACCAGCTGTTAGGATAGTTTGCAATATCATCTACTGTAATAGAACGAACAATACTTCCTCTAAATGGTTTAAATTCACTATTTGCAAATATCTCACTAATATCTTTAATTTCTAATGGGTTTCGTAAGTCTGGTTTATCTGTTCCATACTTTAACATAGCATCTCTATAAGAAATTCTTCTAAATGGTCTTGGAGATACTTCCCTATCACTAAAGTGAGTGAAGATATCATAGAAGACTTCCTCTCCTATTTCATAAACATCTTCTTCCTCAACAAATGCCATCTCAAAATCTAATTGATAAAATTCTAACGTTCTATCACTACGGCAATCTTCATCTCGAAAGCAAGGAGCTATTTGATAATACTTATCAAAACCACCTACCATTAATAATTCTTTAAAGATTTGAGGCGCTTGAGGTAAAGCATAGAATTTACCTTTAAATTTACGAGATGGAATAATAAAGTCACGAGCACCTTCTGGACTAGACGCTGTAATAATTGGTGTTTGTACCTCTGTAAATCCTAAAAAATCCATTTTATTTCTAATAAATTTCAATAGTTCACTACGAAGTTTTATATTGCTATGAACTTTCTCATTTCTTAAATCTAAATAACGATATTTTAATCGAATATCTTCAGAAACATTCGTAGAGCTCATTACTTCAAAAGGAAGTTCATTAGGAGACTTCCCTAATACTTCTAAACTAGAAACTAGTATTTCTACTGTTCCAGTCTTTAATCTTGGGTTGTAGTCATCTTCTTCTCTTTTTCTTACTGTGCCAGTTAGTGTTATAGAAGATTCACGTGTTAAATGATTAAATATAGTATCATCATTACTTACAACTTGTACAGTCCCCTCTTCATCGCGGATATCTACAAATATAACACCACCATGATCTCTTATATTTTCAACCCAACCAGCTATTCTAACTTCATTACCTACTAATTCTTCACTTACTTTTCCGCAGTAGGTAGTACGATATTTTTGTTTCATCACTTTCACTCCCCCTTATTTTCTAAAACTAAAATTCGCAAGATTTTGGTGTTCTTGGATAAGGAATAACATCTCTTATATTTTCAACACCTGTTAAATAAATTAGTAATCTTTCAAATCCCATACCAAATCCTGAATGTACACATCCTCCAAATTTGCGAAGGTTTAAATACCATTCTAGCCCCTCTTCAGACATGTTCATTTCTTTCATACGAGTTACTAGCTTTTCATAATTTTCTTCTCTTTGAGAACCACCCATTAATTCTCCTGCACCAGGAACTTCTAAATCTACTGCTGCGACAGTCTTACCATCTGGGTTTTGTTTCATATAAAATGCCTTAATGTCCTTTGGCCAATTCTTGATAAATACAGGTCCATTAAAGTATTCTGTAATATATTTTTCATGTTCTTTGGCAATATCTTCCCCATACTCTGGTTCAAATTCCCATTTTACATCTGCTTTCTTTAAAATCGAAATAACTTCTTCATGATCAATTCTTGTAAATTCAGAAGCAACTAATCTTTCTAGTTTTTCTTTTAAACCTTTTTCAACAAATTCATCGCAGAATTTAATTTCATCTGGACAATGATCTAACACATACTGTACAACATACTTAAGCATTTCTTCCATAACATCCATATCCCCATTTAAATCACAGAAAGCAATTTCTGGTTCAATCATCCAGAACTCTGATGCATGTGTTTTGGTATTAGAATTTTCAGCTCTAAAAGTTGGACCAAATGTATACGTTTTTTTGTATGCTAAAGCAAATGTCTCTGCTTGTAATTGTCCTGATACAGTAAGAGCTGCTTGTTTTCCAAAGAAATCTTTATCATAGTCAATCTTACCAATTGACGCAATTTTATCTAAATCAAGTGTAGTTACTTGAAACATTTCTCCTGCGCCTTCACAGTCACTTGCTGTAATAATTGGTGCATGAAAATAGACATATCCTCTTTCTTGAAAATAAGTGTGAATAGCATGAGCTGCTACACTCCTTACTCTAAATACTGCTTGAAATAAATTTGTTCTAGGTCTTAAATAAGCACACTCTCTTAAGAACTCACGAGTATGTCTTTTAGGTTGTATTGGATAGTCTTCTGGACAGTCTCCTTCTAATACTAAGCTGCTTACTTGTAATTCCATCGCTTGTCCTTCTTTTGGAGAAGGTACTAATGTTCCAGTTACTGTAATTGCACTTCCAATATGCAGTTTAGTAATCTCTTCAAAATTAGATAGTTTATTATCATATACTACTTGTAAATGATTAAAACTTGTTCCATCACTAAAATCAATAAAACCAAATTCTTTTTGTTTTCTATGATTTCTAATCCAACCTTGAACAGTTACTTCTTTATTTAAATATTCTTCTTGTTTCTTTTCTATTTCTTTAATATCTAATATCATATTATCACCTATCTCTTATCAATTTCTTCACGAATAATATCAGCTGTTAAACTTGGATTTGCTTGTCCACGTGTTGCTTTCATTACTTGTCCTACAAAGAAATCAAATGTATTTTTTCCTTTTCTATGATCTTCAATTAAATCTGGGTGTTCATCTAATACTTTCACAACAATATCTCGAATGGTTTTATCATCACCAATTTGTTTCATACCTAATTCTTCTACAATCACACTAGGCTCTTTTTTATCTTCTAATACTTTGTTTAGTACTTGTTTACTCTGTTTAGAAGAGATTTTTCCAGTGCTCACCATATTCATTAAGTCCACTAACATTTTAGGTGTTAAATAAAGTTCTTTAATTTCTAATTCTTCCTTGTTTAAATATCCTAAGATAACACTAGTTAGCCAGTTAGCAGCACCTTTTGGGTCTGCTCCTAGAGAAATTGTTTCTTCATAGAAATCAGAAATATCTTTTTCTTTTACTAATACTTTTGAATCATACTCTGATAAGTTATATTTTGTCATGTATTTTTCTTTACGTTCAGGTGCAAGTTCTGGAATACTAGCACGAATACTCTCTAACCAAGAATCACTAATTTTAAATTTAGGAATATTTGGTTCAACAAAGTATTTATAATCAATAGCATCTGCTTTACTTCTCATATAGATAGTTGAGAATGTATCTTCATCCCATCTACGAGTTTGTTGTTCCATTTGATCATAAGTTCCATCTTCTTTTAAAGCAATTTGTCTATCAATTTCATAATTAATAGCATCTCTTACACCACCAAAAGAGTTTACATTTTTCATTTCTACTTTTGTTCCCCAGTTTTTAGGATCAGATGGATCTTTATCTTTATCCATAATAGAAACGTTTACATCACAACGAATTTGACCTTTTCTACTATCTGCTTCACTAATTCCTGCATATTGATAAATAGAACGCATTGTTTCTAGGAATGCAACTGCTTCTTCTGCAGAATGCATATCTGGTTCTGTAACAAGTTCTAGAAGTGGTACTCCAGCACGGTTATAATCGATGGTTGAAAATGTTGGATAATGATCAGATGAGGCTGCATCTTCTTCTAAGTGAATATTATTGATACGTACTCGCTTCATTTCTCCATTACATTCATAATCTAGGTATCCAAAACTTCCAACTGGAGCAGGTTTTGTCTCCTGTGTAATTTGATATCCTTTTGGTAAATCTGGATAGTAGTAATTCTTTCTTTCAAAGTATAAGTATTCTGGCTGAGTACAATGTAATATCATACTTGCTTTGAGTGCTAGAGCAGCAGCCTTTTTATTTACTACTGGCAAAGTTCCAGGAAAAGCCATATCGAGTGGTCTAATATAAGAGTTTGGAGTATCACTATATCCATTTTTTGCACTTGAGAATACTTTTGTTTTTGTTTCACTAATTTCACAGTGCATCTCTAATCCAATTAATACTTGATAATTATTATCCATTACTTTTCCTCCTTTGCTACTTGATTTTTATAAGACATTTTAGATTCTAATGCATAAGCAATATTTAATACATTTGCATCATCATAACAATTACCTGTAATATTGATACCTACTGGAAGACCTGATACAAATCCATCTGGAATAGTGATAGATGGGAAACCACCAAAGTTACCTATTTGTAAATGTTCTTCTAATACCCCCGTATTCTCATCTAAAATATCTTCTGAATTATCTAAATGTTTAGCAGGACCACTACCTACTGGTAAAACAACTGCATCATATTCTTTAAAAATTTCTTTCCAACGATCAACTAGTAATCTTCTTACTCGTTGAGCATTATGGAAATAACGTTCTTTATTTTCTGCTTGTAATACATAAGAACCAATTACAAATCTTCTTTTAATAAGTGGTGAAAATCCTTTGGTACGATATTCTTTCATCATATCAATATAGTTATCAGCATTTGCTCTTGGACCAAATACAATTCCAGTTAAGTTAGACATGTTAGAGGTTGCCTCTGCACAAGAAATAACTACATAAACGGATGCTAAAGCGTTTAATAATTTAGAATCTACTGATACTTCTTCTACTTCTACTCCTAAATCTTTAAAATGTTCTAATGTCTTATGAAAGTTTTCTAAATGTTCTTTTAATTCAGAGGAAGCATTTGGATACATAGATAAATTACAAATTTCTTTAATAGTACATACTTTTTTTCCTTTAATATCTCCTGTTAGAGAATCATATAGATGAATATCTTTAGAATCCCAACTAGTCATATCATTAGAATCAATACCTTTCATAGCATCTACTACAATGCTTGCATCTTCTACACTACGAGTAAGTACTCCACAGTGATCTAAACTAGAAGCAAATGGAAATAATCCATATCTTGATATCATTCCATAAGTTGGTTTATATCCTACAATACCACAGTAAGCAGCTGGTTTACGAATAGAATCTCCTGTATCAGAACCTGTTGCATATGGATAGACACCTGCTGCTACTGCTGCTGCAGAACCTGCACTAGATCCAGCACACATGCGAGTAGTATCCCAAGGATTTCTTACAATACCAGTATGCCCAGTAGTTCCTGTTCCTCCCATACCAAATTCGTCTAATACTGTTTTATTAACTGCTACTGCACCATGCTTTTCAAGATTTTCAATAGCTGTTGCTGTAAAGAATGGTACATAATCTTTTAAAGTATTACTAGAACCAGTACTTAGGATTCCTTTTGTACTATAGTTATCTTTTATTCCATAAGGAATTCCTGATAATAGGTCCTCTGTTACATCAACTGGTTTCGCACTATCTAAAATTGTTACAAAAGCATTACATTTTTCTTGTACTTCTTTTGATTTTTCTAAAGACTCTTTAATTAGTTCTTCACTTGTTACTTCTTTATTTTTTAACGCCTCATGAATCTCTTTAATTCCTTTATCCATATACTTCATTATCCCACCACCTTTGGTACTCTAATTTCATCACCTACATAGTCATCACAGTTTGCAAGTAGGTCATCAATTGGAACTGATCCTTCTTCTTCATCTTCATCTTCTCTAAGTTCATAAATAAAGTCATCTAAACAATGTGTCATAGGTTCTACTTCACTAATATTAGGAATCGTATTAATAGTATCAATTTGAGCATCGATAATATCAAATTCTTCTAATACCATCTTGTTCTCTTCTTCTGTTAGACCAATTAATAATTTATCTGCATAATCGTCTACCATTTCTTTTGTAAATTTTCTTTCCATAGTTTCCTCCTTATATAACAAAAATAAGTCCTAAAACATAGGACTTATTTTATATTCTAATGGCGCCTGATGTAGGACT